>SMUY01109803.1_pt1 | contig 10920 bp, 8 predicted proteins | sample 2456441 | NCBI WGS metagenome assembly SMUY01 (sample SAMN11095931, study PRJNA526329) | marine sediment metagenome | biome: Marine sediment; feature: Surficial sediment; material: Deep marine sediment; isolation source: Hadal surficial sediment | place: Pacific Ocean | collected 2014-11 | depth 0-1...
GGGTCGCAACGGTGCGAACGATCTCGCGTGCGATGCGGTCCAGCACCTTGGTCGCCTGGGGCGGGGGCGAGAGGGTTTCGCCCAGCAGGTCTTCCTCGCACTTGGCACGCTCGGCATCTGCGAGGGAGAGCCCGCGATCTGCCGCGAGCGCTTCGGTCAGGTGCTGGCCGCCGACACCAATGGTCCGGGACGCGACGGCAAGGCCGTCTTTCATCAGACATAGGGTCGTCTTGGCGTGGCCAATATCGGCGAGAATCCGGGTTCCGGCGAGATCGAACACGACGCCGAGATTCGCAAGCACCAGGCCTTCGGCCTCGAGAATCCGGGGCGCGCAGCCCGCCTGGTCCAACTGTTCGAGCAGGGCGGAAACTTCGCTGCGCGACGCGATGGACGCCAGGACTTCGCTGTGGTTGCGGTCACCGCCGACCACGTCCCAGTCGATCACCACTTCTTCCAGATCGAAGGGCAGATCCTCTTCGATGGCAAAGGGTACGCCCTGGTTGAGGCGGCGCCGGTCGGCGAAGGGGAAGCTCAAGTGGCGGGACGAAATGCGGTCGCCGCGCAGTGCTGTCACCACGTGGTCCGTGGAGAGTTTGTGCATGCTGAGGAAGTGCCGGACCAGCGCGGACAGCGGAAGATCCTCGGCCGGCCGGGGCAGCGTGCGCATGGCGACTACGTCGATGCCACGCAGACCCTGCTGAAACTCCACGGCCTTCAGGCTGTGGGAGCCCAGGTCCAGACCGAGTGCATTTCTCAATATTGCCATCGAGTTTCCCTTATCGGACTCGCCAGGATAGTAGCCGTGGCACTGCCGGGTCGCTGCGATCGATTGTTGCCTCCACGGTTCTTCGCACCTGTCCGACTCGGGCTTCGGCCTTCACCAGGAAGACATGGGTCGAGTAGGTCGGCGCCGGGAAGATCGCGTTGGCAACGAGATCGTGGACTGGGGTACAGCCGTCGATGTTGTGGTCGGGCGAGCAGATGATGCCCCCGTCCTGGCGGATCTTCAGGATGTCTCGCACCAGGTCCTCGTCCGCCAGCCGCAGGCCTACACCGTCGTCGTAATAGAGGGTCGCCAGCACGTGAGGGGGGGCGGTGTTGAGATTGACCCCGCAGCCCCGACTGACGATCTGGCAGCCCGTCGGCGCATACGGGTACACCGTCACGTAGGCGCGCAGGGCCTTGACGAGCGTCTGGTCGAAGCCCTCGATCAGCTGGAGCTCGTCCACCGAGAGCAGGGCCCGGTTGGCAGCGCGGTAGGGCGGGTCCTGACCCTGGTAGTAGCTGTTCTCGGGTCCGCCCCGGACGCGCTCCTCATCGGGATCGATCCAGTCGATCAGGTTGTTGGTGAGCTCCCGAACGTCGTACAGGGCCTTTTCGCCCGGCGGAACGGGCAGCTCGGAGATGATCTTCTCCAGGAAGGCCAGCAGGAACGGCTCGGTCATGTCCGAAGGGACCAGGGTGCCGACTTCGTCCATCTGGAACAGGGCGTTCAGGTTGAGGCGCGAGCCGGAATCCTCGATCCGGAGCTTGAGGGACCCGCGGCCGCTCTGTAGGGGGACCTTGTCGACCCGTGCCCACAGTTCGGTGTGTGTATCGATGACGGGGACGTCCGCGGCCTCCTCGTTGATGCGGTCCTGGATCAGCAGCGCCTGGGCCAGCCGGACGCCGCCGCGTGCCAAGGCGCTCGCACTGGAGAAATCGTCGCGGTTCCTCGAGATCATCGCATCGATGATCGAGCGCTTGGCGAAGGTCGCGACCCCGCTGACCAGCAACAGCACGAAGAAAAGGACAACCAACAGGACCACGCCCCGCTGGCTTCGATCCCGACGGGTCCGGCGCGGACTCATCGGCATGCCGGATTGTCGATCAGCCAGAAGAGCTGGGGGCTGTGTGACTGGCGCCAGCCGCAGAAACTCTGGTTGCTCTCCAAGGCGAGTTCGAACATGACGTCGATCGAGTGGCCGAACAGGCCCTCTTTCTGGATGCAGCCGATCACTGCGCACGCCCGCATGCCGGCGCACGGCGTCTGTCCGCAGGGAGTCCTTTCTTCGTCACCGGTGGTCGCGATCCCCTCGTCATCCAGGTTCTCGCCTGCTCCGCCGGCACCCCCGTTGACGAGACTGTTGGGATCGAGCAGTTCCACGAGGTCGAGTGGCCGGAGCGGCAGGACGACGCGCCGGATGTAGTTGCGGAGAACGGCGTCGGGGTCGACTCCCGGGTCCCAGTCGGGATCGTAGAAGGCCACTTCGATGTCGACGGCGGTCGGCAGCTGGCTGGAATTCAGCAGCTGAGACGAATCCCAGCGGTCAACGACGCTGCCGTCCTCGGTAACGAACCGGACGCCGAAGTAGGCGAGGCCCTCGGCCAGCAGCATCGCACCGTCGGACTCGTCGCTGGGAATGTCTCGATCGAGAGCTTCGGGCAGATGCGGCGAGGACCAGCGCATCAGCTCGAAGCTGTCGTCGTCTGCCGCGTGTCGGAGGGAGTAGGCCACCATCTCCAGGTCCGATTCGTGGACGTCGTCGATCTGCGGCTGGCGACCTCGGGTCACGAACTTGAGGTGGTCGGCTCCGACGTCGCTGTGTCGGGATTCGCCCAGGAAGACCCAGGGGTGTTCGAGCGGGTCCATCTCCGGGGGCGTCGTCAGCAGCACGACGTTCTCGAAATCGCGGGCGACATGGTCGAGAATGGCCGTGGCCCGACGGATTTCACGCGTCGTGTCCGAGGCGCGCTGGGTGCCGCGGCTGAGGTCGATGTAGCCGTTGATGGCGACGCCAAAGACGACGCTGGTCAGCAGAATCACGGCGAGGACTTCGATCAGCGTGAAGCCGGCACGGCTGCGATCCGACTTCATCGTCTGTCCTCTACCGGCCCGCCGAGTCCGCCGGTCACGAGCGACTCCGTAGCGGTGTCCCACGCGAAGCTGACGCGCTCGGCCAGGGCCGGCTGGTCTTCCTGCTCGTCTTCCTGCCGCGAGAAGACCTGGACGACGATCCGGCGCAGCAGCGTCGGTGCTTCGGGGGCCGCGGCACGCCGGGGAGAAGCCGCTTCATCGGCGAAGGGGTCGGTGGTGATTTCCAGGGGGAGCTCGTACTCCTCGACCAGGGTGACGACTTGATAACCGTCTGTTTCGGTCTGGGTCCGGCCGAGCTGGGGCGCCGTGCCATTGACGAAGGCGGTTTCGATGTGGGCGAGTCGCTTGTCGGCGATCAGCGAGGCTTCCAGGAGTTGCCGGCTATTGCCTTCGCTGCGGATGCCGTGGCCCGCCCAGGTAATGATGATCGGATACACGATGCCCAGCAGGGCGACGGCCCCAAGCACCTCGATCAGGGTGAAGGCTTGCTCAGATCTCTTCGGCATCGATGATTCGCACGCTGTCCGACAGCGGCAGGATTTCCAGCACCAGACCCTTGCCGTCCGCGTCCTCCAGATGAATCCGGGCCCCGGTCGTCGTGCCGTCCGCGCGGAAGACGACGGCCGCCTCGCCCCGGTCGAGCCAACCCTCCCGGGTTTCGAGGCCGGCGAAGAAGAGATCCTGTTCGAGCCATACGAAGTCGCCGGCCGTTCCAGGGACGGGATGGAAGTCGAGCTCGAACTCCCTCGGCGGGGCCATCGGGATGGGGGTCTGGCCGTGAATGTCGAGCGGGGGAGGGGGCTCCGCTTCGGCGCCCCTGGCTTCCAGCTCGGTGACCCGCCACTGCAGGCGATAGCCGCCGGCTTCGAGATCCATCACGATCCGATGCGGTGTTCCCGTGACGACGGCGCGCTGGCGACCGAGTTCGATGTGGGCGGCGAGATCCTTGGCCAGATTGCCGAGCGCTCGTGAAGAGAGCAGTCCGATCTGGGGTACGAAGATGCCCGAGATCACGGCGAAGAGCAGCGTCACGGCGATCATCTCGATCAGCGTGAAGCCCGTGCAGTGTCGTTGTCGCGCCAAGTCAGATCCTCCGGAAGTGGCCCTCCACGACATGGCGGTGCTCGATCCCGTGGGGTGACGTCCACCCCTGCGGCTCAGGATTGGTCGGCCCAGTTGCCGATGTCGGCGTCCACGCCCTCCCCGCCCGTGCGCGCGTCCGCGCCCAGGGACCAGAGGTCGAAAGAATGGGGGTTGCGCTGACCCGGCCGCTCATAGAAATAGGGCTCACCCCACGGGTCCAGCGGGACCCTGCCGCCGCTCAGATAGCCGCCCGGCGGATAGTTTCGAGGCTCCGGCGAGCCGCTCGGAGCGTGCACCAGCGATTCGAGTCCCTGTTCGGTGGTGGGGAAGCGTCCGTTGTCCATCCGGTAGAGCTCGAGGACCCCCGACAGGCTCTTGAGCTGGGCCTGGGCTGCGGTGACACGCCCCTTGTCCACTTGGCTGAAGATGGCCGCGCCCACGATTCCCGTGAGCAGACCGATGATGATCACCACCGCCATGATCTCGATGAGCGTAAAACCGGCTGTGCCGCACGCTTGTTTTCGGGCCATCGACGTCTCTCCCGTTTACGACAGCGAAGTCGTGAGATCGAGGAGGGGAACCAGGGTCGCCAGGATGATGACGACCACGATCCCGACCATGATCAGGATCAAGAGCGGCTCGAGCAGCGCCGTGAGGCGCGTCACCATGGTCTCGACCTGCTCTTCATAAGTATCGGACACCTTACTCAGCATTGCCTCCAGCTCTCCCGAGCGTTCGCCCACTTCGATCATGTGCGTGACCAGCGGTGGGAACTCTCCGCTTGCCTTTAGGGGTTGGGCCAGGCTGGCGCCCTCGGTGATGCTTTGCTGAGCCTGCTCGATGGCGCGTCCCAGAACGACGTTGCCGGCGACCACCTTCGAGGTCTCCAAGGCCCGGACGATCGGAAGACCGCCGGCAAGAAGCGTCGAAAGGGTGCGTGTGAAACGCGAGATTGCGATCGAGCGGACCGTCCGTCCCACCACGGGAAGGCGCAACTTGAGCCCGTCCCAGACGATGCGTCCTCTGGGAGTCGCAATCGCGGCCCGCAACAGGGCGAAGGCTGCTGCGGCCAGCAGGGCCAGGGCCCACCACCAACTGCGAATGAAGCCCGCGCCGTCGATGATCCAGCGGGTGTAGAACGGCAGGGGCTTGTTCAGGCCGACCAGCAGCTCGCTGATCTGGGGCAGAACGACCGTCACCAGTACGCCGATGACGAAGCCTGCGAATCCGAGCATCACCAGGGGATAGATGAGAATGGACGAGACTTTGTTCCGCAGTCGGACCTGGGATTCGAGATAGTCGGCCAAACGCTCCAGCACCGTTTCGAGGGCGCCGCTCTCTTCGCCTGCCCGGACCATGCCGACGTAAAGGTCGGGAAAGGCCCCCGACTGATCCAGGGCGTCGGCGAAGGACGCGCCCTCGTTCACCCGGTCGCGAATCTGGCCCAGGTTCGCCTTGAGTCGCGGGTGTTCGGTCTGTTCGGTCAGTGCCGCCAAGCTCTCGACCAGCGGAATTCCGGCTCCGATCAACGTTGCCGCCTGGCGCGTCATCAGCGCCATGTCCAAGGGCGAAATGCGCTGCAAGGTCGAAAACGAGATGCTGATGTTGAAACGCGGCCCTGATCCGGACCGCTTCACGGCTTTGGCGCTCGATTCCTCGAAGTCGGTGATGAAGATGCCGTCGCGCCGGAGCCGTGCGCGCGCGGCGCGAGACGTTTCTGCGTCCAGCTGGCCGCGGGCCGTTTTACCCGCAGCGTTGACTCCTTTGTAGGCGTAGACCGGCACGGTGTTGTATCTCAGACTTGGGCGACGACGCCCTCTTCCTCGGTCGCTCTCAGGACCTCGGCCACCGAGGTGACGCCCTGGAGCACCTTGCGGGCGCCATCGGCGCGCAGGGTGTGCATGCCCTTCTGCTGTGCCTTGCGCTTGATGGATTTCGAATCGATGTTCTGGGAGACCATGGCGCGGATGTCGTCATCGACGAGCATCAGCTCGAAGATCCCGACGCGACCGTGGTAGCCCGTGTAGTTGCAGCTGGCACAGCTGCCGGGCCTGTAGATCTGCACGGGACGATCGGTCGGTTTCACTCCGATCTCGAGCAGTTCCTCGCGACCGGCTGGGTAGGACTCACGGCAGTCCTTGCACAGCACGCGCACCAGGCGCTGGGCCAACACCGCCACCAGGGAGGAAGCGATGAGGAACGGCTCGACGCCCATGTCCACCAGGCGCGTGATGGCGCTGGCGGCGTCGTTGGTGTGCAGGGTGGAGAACACCAGATGGCCCGTCAGCGACGCCTGGATGGCGATCTCGGCCGTCTCCAGGTCGCGAATCTCACCGACCAGGATCACGTTCGGGTCTTGACGCAGGACCGAGCGAAGGCCGGTGGCGAAGGTGAGTCCGATGTTGGGTTTCACCTCGATCTGTCCGACGCCGGGAAGCTGAATTTCCACCGGGTCTTCGATGGTGATGATGTTCTTGTCGGTGGAGTTGATCTGAGCGAGCGCTGCGTAGAGCGTCGTGGTCTTGCCGCTACCGGTGGGGCCGGTGACCAGCAGGATGCCGTTCGGCCGGGTGATCAGCTTCTCGAGCACGCCGAGCAGTTCGTCGTTGAAGCCGATGCGCTTCAGGTTCTGGAGATCCTGGGTTCGTGGCAGCAGACGCATGACCACGCGTTCGCCGTAGGTAATGGGGATGGTCGAGAGGCGCACGTCGTAGTCGCGGCCCGCGATCTTGAGCCGGATGCGGCCGTCCTGGGGCAGGCGCTTCTCGGCGATGTTGAGACCCCCCATGATCTTGATGCGCGACACGATGCTGGCGTGGAGCGAGCGGGGCAGGGGCTTCATGGGCTCGTAGAGCAGGTCGTCGATGCGAAAGCGCACACGGATCTCGCTCTCGAAGGGCTCGATGTGTACGTCGCTGGCGCGTTCCTTTACCGCGTGCTGGAGCAGCGAGTTCACCAGCTTGATGATCGGGGCGTCGTTGGCCGCTTCCAGCAGGTCCTGGGGCTCGTGGCTGATTTCCTGGGCCAGGTGGTCCAGGTCTTCGGCGGCGTCCTCGGCCAGGGCGTCGGTGGATCCCGGTCCCCGGTCGTAGACCTCGTTGATGGCGCCCAGAATGGCTCGCTGGGTCGCCAGCTCGACCTTGACTTCGGCGCCCTGGAACAGCAGGCGCAGGTCGTCGAGGGGCTCGGTGTCGAGCGGGTTTGCCACGGCCACGCGGACGGCACCATCCGCCTCGCGCTGAAGCGGGAGCATCACGTTGTTCTTGCAGAAGCTGATCGGGATCTTCTCGATCAGCTCATCGTCGATCCCATCCGTGCGGATACTGGTTCGGATCGGCAAGTCGAACTGCTCGCCCATCGCTTCCAGGACTTCGTCGGAGTTGACCCAGCCTTCGCCGATCAGCACGTCGGCCAGGCGCCGACCGCTCTCCAGCTGGATCTCCCGGGCGTTGGCCAGCTGCTCCTCGGTGAGGCTCGAGGTCTCGAGCAGGATCGAGCCCAGATCCAGACGGCCGCCGGCCTGGGGCGAGGTCATGGAGGCTTCGCTCATGGCTCGGGGTTCTCCTCCGGGGTCTGGACCTCGATCGTGGACGAGATGCCCTGGGCGCGCTCCAGCACCCGCGCCGCCTGCTGCGCGTCCTGCAGCGAGTCATAGGGGCCCACCCGGATCTCGTAAAATAACCTGCCGTTGCGCTCAGCGGTGACGAGAGTGCCGTCGTAGCCGAGGTCCACCAGCGTCGTGATGGCATCGATCGCCTGCTGCTCATCGGCGAACTCGACGGTTCGCAACAGGTATTGCGGTCCGGGCTGCTTCGATCGAGCCGCGGCGCGCGCGCGTTCTTCCGCGCGCAGCTTCTCGATCTCGAGCATCTGCTCGAGCGGATATCGGGCCGCGTGCTCGAACATGGCGTGTCGCACCGGATTCAGACCCCGGCCGGGCACGTACGGTTTTCCGGCCGCCTCGGCCTGTTTGCGCAGCTTCTCGTCGGCCGCCCGCTCGCGGTCGGACATCTTGAGACCTTGCTGGCTGCGCTCGATGAACTCCTCCCGCTTGCGGATCGTCTCGGCGATCAGGTCCTGCTGGCTGCGGACGATGTGGGGTGTCAGGAAGATCAGCAAATTCTTCTTGGTGAGCGTGCGCGAGGTCGACTTGAACATCCAGCCGAGGATCGGGATGTCGCCCAGGAACGGCACCTTGTCGATCGTGTCGTCGTACTGATCGCTGATCAGGCCACCGATCACGACCGTGTCGCCGTCGCCGACGACGACCGTGTTCTCGACGCGCCGGTTCGAAAGCGCCACGCCCGTGTCCTGGGCGGAGGCGTTGGTGATGATGCTGAGGGCGAGGTTGATGGCCGTGATCTCCTGGAAGATGTCCAGGCGAATCATATTGCCTTCGGTGATCTGGGGCGTGACGCGCAACGTGACGCCGATGTCCAGCCGCTCGACGTTGACCGAGGTCGACAGGTTGAGTCCGCCGGTCGCAGCATCGACGCGGCTGGTCACGATCGGGATGTTGTCACCGATGCGGATCTCGGCCTCCTCGTTGTCCGAGGTCAGGATGTGGGGGGCCGAGATGATGTTGGTGTTCGCGTTGGAAGCGGCAGCGCGGATGATGGCCTTGATCGTCGAGTCGTCCGTCTCCCGACCGAAGCCAGCGAGAAAGGGTACCCCGGGGATGATGGACGAGATCGGGATCGGGAGCAGGTCAACTCCGGGTGCAGCAGGACCGAGCAGGGCCGCCGCCGCAGCGTCGGCTCCGAGGGCGAAGGCGAACTCGGTGTCGCCGCTGACGATCCGCACCAGGCCGCTGAAGCCGAGCGACTCGCTGTCGGTGACGTCGACCTCCATGAAGAGCGCCTCGATCAGCACCTGGGGACGCGGGATGTCGAGCTTGGCGATCACGGCCGAGAGGGCGTTGTAGCCCTCCTTGCTGGCCTGGATCAGCAGCGCGTTGGTGGCGGGGTCCGCGGTCACGCTGAGGCCTTGGGAGAGCCCCGCGACGGCCGTGCGGAGGGCGGTGGCGGCTCCGCCGCCCGCAGCGCCGGCGGCCGGCGTCGCCGGCCGGCCGCTGATCATGGCGCTCAGGGTCTGGGCCAGCTCTTCGGCGTCGGCGTGCTGGAGGTAGTAGACGTGAATGCGTCCGCCACCACTGACCTCGATGTCGAGCTTGCGCACCAGCCGGCGCACTTCCTCCAGCTGGGTCTTGGGGGCCAGCACGATCAGCGAGTTGGTGCGCTCGTCGGTGATGATGCGCACGGTGCCGCGCAGGCCCGCCGGAACTGGGGCGGCGGCGCTGGGACTGGGGCGGCCCGCCCGCCGGGACGGGGTCGAGCGCCGCGTCGGTGTGCTGCTGGTCGGCGCGATCCTCTCGCCAAAAATCTGGCTGATCTGGTCGGCCAGGGTGGCGGCGTCGGCGAACTCGATCTTGAGGACGGCAAGCTCCTCGCGGTAGGTCTCGATGTCGAGCGACTCGAGGATCTTGATCAGGCGCCGGATGTTGGCCGACGACTCGGTCAGGATCACCATGTTGGTCGGTGCGTAGGCCGTCATCGCCGCGTCCTTCGAAACCAGCGGCTTGAGCGTGTTCACGATCGACTCGGCATCGATGTAGGCGAGCGGAATCAGGCGCGTGATGAAGGTGTCCCGATTGGCCGGCAGGCGCGCAGAGCGCGACGTCTCGACGTTGGTTTCCTTGGCGTCGCGCAGCGGAATGACCTTGAGGGCGCCGCTCGGCGTCTCCACGGTGGTGAAGCCTTTCACGAGCAGCACCGATTCGAACACGGCCCACGCCTGCTCGGGTGTCATGGGCTCGGGTGAGATGATCGTGACCCGGCCGCGAACCCGGTCGTCGTAGATGAAATTTTTGCCCGTGTGCTTGGCGATCAGATCGATTACGGCGGTGAGCTCTGCGTTCCGGAAGTCGAGCATGAACTTCTTGCTCTCGTCGACATCGTCGGCCGAGCTTGCGAGCGGCAACGCCAGTGCGGCCGCGAGGGCCAGCAGCAGCGCGGCGGTGAATCGACGGACCCTCAAACCGGGGCTTCCTTCCTGGTTGTCGGACTCGTCACCGGACGCCGCCGGCACTTTGAATTGCGTGCCGAACGACATCGGCGGGTCTCCTGCTTGCCGGCTGCCGCCGGTCAGTTCGGTGCCTCGATTACCACGGAGCGTTCGTTGCCGTCCTGGTCCCGGTACGTGATGTTCCAGGTGTCGCTGTTCGCGAGCTCCATCAGCAGCCGTGCGCTCGTCTCCGGGCTGTCGATGGAGACGCCGTTAAAGCCTGTGATGAGATCGCCGCTGTTGATGCCGGCCTCCTCGAACAGGCTGCCCGGCTTGATCGAGCTGACCTCGAGGCCCACGACCTGACCGGATTCGTAGATCGGACGCATTTCGGCCTGGGAGAAGATCGCGGCCGGCCGGCGAACCGCTTGCTTCGGCTTCGGGACCGCCGGCCGGGTGGCGACGCGGCGTCGCGGCTTGGGCCGCGTCAGCCGCTGCAGGCTGCGCGGGGCGGCCTTGGCGTTCGGGCGCTGGGCCGCGATCTGGTCGGGACCGTCCAGCAAGAGCTCCCGGAGCTCGCCGCGTTCGAGCAGGACGATCCGCCTGCGTTCGATCTGTTGCACGCTGGCCGCGCCGTTCCGGAGGCTGTCACCGACGCGAACAGTGAGGTTCTGCTTGGATTCCTGGTCCAGTATGGTCGCCACGGCTTCGGGGTCTTCGGGGTCCAGGGTGGCCAGGGTTCCGATCAGCTGCAGCGGCAGTCCGGTCTCTTCGAGGTCGGCGAGAGGGTCCAGGTCGGGCACGGCCGTCGCCACCAGCTTCGAGCCGAAGAGGTTGCGATCGAGGATCACCTGCCGGTCTTCCCAGCTCATTTTGGTGGGTGCCGAACCCAACGCCGCCGGCAATGCCAGCTCGGGTGCTGGGGTCAGCAGCGACGCGAACACGGTGTTGGCCATGTTCGCGACCAGGAAGCAGCA
>SMUY01108017.1_pt1 | contig 10919 bp, 7 predicted proteins | sample 2456441 | NCBI WGS metagenome assembly SMUY01 (sample SAMN11095931, study PRJNA526329) | marine sediment metagenome | biome: Marine sediment; feature: Surficial sediment; material: Deep marine sediment; isolation source: Hadal surficial sediment | place: Pacific Ocean | collected 2014-11 | depth 0-1...
CTCGACGCAGACCGCCGCCTTCGTGCCGCGGTCGTAGATTCCGAGAATCTCAACTCTGTCAGCCATGGGCTCCTATACCGGGTCTGGCCACGAGCTGGCTGGGTCGGCCTGGGCCGACCGGCTCATCGTCTCCTTCATCTCGGTGATCGAGAGGGCGGGAAAATTCTTGACGAACAACAGGAACATCGTAAAAAAGAGCCCGAAGGCGCCGAGAGTGATGGCCGCCTCCACCCAGGTCGGGGCGTAGACACCCGACCAGTTCGCCGGGTCGAAGTCGTGCGAGAGCGAGCTGACGATGATCACGTAGCGCTCCAGCCACATCCCGATGTTGACGAAGATCGAGATCACGAACAACACCCGGAGGTTCGTGCGAATCGCCTTCGAGAACAGCAACAGTGGGACGAACACGTTGCACGTGAACATCATCCAGCTGTATGCCCAGTATTGCCCGAACATCCGATCGTAGAACGTCCCCTGCTCGAACGGGCTGCCGCTGTACCAGGCAATGAAGAATTCCACTGCGTATGCATAGCTAACGATGAGCGACGTCATCAGCATCAGCTTCGCGAGGTTCTCGAAGTGATGCACGGTGATGTAGCTCTCGAGCTTGAAGATCCGCCGCATCGGCACCAGCAGCGTGATCACCATCGCGAGGCCGGAGAAGATCGCCCCGGCCACGAAGTACGGCGCGAAGATCGTGCTGTGCCAACCCGGCAGGATCGACATCGCGAAGTCCCAGGACACGACGCTGTGGACCGACACGACGAGCGGGGTCGCCAGGGCGGCAAAGAATCCGTACAACGCCATGTAGTGCCGCCACTGCCGGTCCGTGCCGAGCCAGCCCAGCGACAGCACGCGATAGACCCGTCGGCGCCAGTCCGTGATCGTGTCGCGCGCCGCGGCGATGTCCGGCAACAGCCCGAGATACAGAAACATCACGCTCACCGTCAGATAGGTGCCGATGGCGAACAGGTCCCAGACCAGCGGCGAGCGAAAGTTCACCCAGAGCCCGCGCTCGTTCGGGTAGGGAATCAACCAGTAGAAGAACCACGGGCGTCCGATGTGGATAATCGGAAACAACCCCGCTGTCGCGACCGCGATGACGGTCATCGCCTCGGCGGCGCGAGCCACCGCTGTGCGCCATGTGGCCCGGAACAGAAACAGGACCGCCGAGATCAGCGTGCCGGAGTGCGCGATACCGACCCAGAAGACGAAGTTGGTGATGTAGACGCCCCACAGGATCGGATGCTCGTAGCCGGCGACACCCATGCCGGTCCGGGCCTGGTACAGAAACGCCAGCACGCCGATCGAGAGGGCGACGAGCGCCAGCGCCAGCCCGGCGTAGTAGAGGGCGCCGGGTGGCCGGAGCGTGCGCAGGATATCGTCGTTGATCGTCGCGAAGCTCATCGTCTCCTAGACGGGGCTTGGCCCCGAACCGCACGCGGGCGCTGCGCGGGGACCCCCAGGCCCCACTCCGCGCCCGCGAGGTGCGCACGTGCGCGCCTCGGCCGTCACTCGCGGTCCCAATCGAGTACGAGATTCTCGTCTCGGGCCGCCCAAACGGCCTAACCAGTCCGCGTCACCTTCTTCAGGTATGTCACCGCAGGCCGCGTGTTGAGTGCATGCAGCACGTGGTACCCGCGCGCGTCGGCCGACAGCTGCGACACCCGGCTCGTCGAGTCGTTCATGTCACCGAAGACGATCGCCTGCGCCGGACAGCTCTGGGCGCACGCCGGTGTGACGTCGCCGTCCCGCACCGGGCGGCTCTCGTCCCGGGCGACCTCCTTGCCGTCCTGGATCCGCTGCACACAGAAGGTGCACTTTTCCATCACGCCGGTGCTGCGGCCGGTGACATCCGGGTTCAGCTGCAACTGCAGCGGCGCGTCGAACTCCGGCGTGAACCAGTTGAAACGGCGGACCTTGTAGGGACAGTTGTTCGAGCAGTAGCGGGTGCCGACACAACGGTTGTAGACCTGCGCATTCAGCCCCTCGTCGGTGTGATAGGTGGCGAACACGGGACAGACGGTCTCACACGGCGCGTGGTCGCAGTGCTGGCAGAGCATCGGCAGGAAGCGGATGTCCGGTCCCGCGTCCCCCGGACCCGGCTCGACGAACCGCTCAATCCGGAGCCACGCCATGGTCCGGCCACGTCGCATCGCCTCGGCGCCCATCACCGGGATGTTGTTCTCGGCGTAGCAAGCCGCCACACACGCGTTGCACCCGTTGCAGGCATCCAGGTCGATCGCCATACCCCAGCGGTGCACCGGGTGGTCGTGGTCCGCGTGCAGACTGAACTGGTCCTCCTCGGGGTGCACCTCGCCGGCCACCAGCGCCGCCAGCGACACCGACTGGGCCAGCCCTCGGCCCTCCTGGTCGAAGGTGCGTTGCAGCCGCGGAATCGGACGCGCCAGCGCGCGTGGGGTGAGGGTGACACCGGTGCCGACCCACTGCACTCCGCCCGAGGCGGCTTCCGGCTCGGCGTCGAGCAGGGCGATCGGGTTCACGCCGCGGTTGGTCGCGTATCGCCCGAAGTTGGTGTGCCCCTGCCCGATGGCGATCGCGACCACGCCGTCAGCCAGATGCGGGTTGATGAGGACGCTCGCGTCCACCTGGCCCTGGTCGGATTCGATCGTCACCAGCTGGCCTTCTTCGGCGCCGAGGGCGTGCGCGGTGTCCGGGGTCATCTCGACACCGGTGCCCCAGGTGGTCTTGAGCAGCGGTTCCGGGATCTCCTGGAGCCATGGCCGGTTGGCGCCACGGCCGTCGAAGAAGTGCAGTGACGGGTAGGCGACCAGGGTATAGGGCCGTCCCGAGGCGGTAGGCGCCAGGTCGCCCACCAGGCCGGTGTCGAACAGCTCGGGGATGATGTCGAGGGTGACCGGCTCGACCGGGACGGTCGTCCCGCCGCGCCGCAGGGCATCCGCCCAGTAGGTCTCGAAATCGGGCGCCTCGAGCTCCCCCGTCTCTGGGGCGTCTTCCGGCGCCGGCTGCATCCGCTCCCACTCGTCTCGCAGGAAGCGGTAGAAACCGCGCCGTGGCAGACCGGCGGCCGCCTCGTCACCCAGCGCCCGGCCCACCTCGAGCAGCAGATCGCCGGCGTGCCGGGTGTCGAACACCGGCTGCATCACCGGTTGCATCAGGCCACGCACGCCGTGACGCGGGATGCTGTCGCCCCACGACTCGAACGCGGTGTGCGTCGGCAGCAGCAGATCGGCCTGCGCGGTCGTCTCGTCCGGTAGGCTCGACAGGCTGGCGACGAAGGGCACCTCGGCCAGCGCGCCTCCGAAGTCGGCCGCGGCCGGCATCGTAAAGACCGGGTTGACGTTGTGGATGATCGCCAGCTCGACGTCGCCCGATCGCATCGCGGCGGCCAGGTCACGCATGTCGGCATAGGTGGCGGCCGTGCTCAGGGTGGAGGCGGACGAGAAGTCGACCGTCGCACCGATGTTGCCGGCAACGTAGTTCAACAGCGCAATCGCCACCTGTGCCGCGGTGGCGTTCGACCCTGAGACCCCGACGCCCCCGCCGACCGCGAGCGTCCGGCCCGGACCCAGCGCCGGGTCGGAGAACGCGTGGGCCAGCTCGCGGATCGTGTCGGCGGCAAGCCCCGTCGTCCCGGCCACCTGGTCCGGCGATGCGCCCTCGACGAGCCCCGCGATCTGCGCGATGACCGCGTCGGGTACGCCCTGCGCCCGCCGCGCAGCGACGATCGTGTGGACCATCGCCGCGGCCACGAGCCCCTCGGTCTCCGGGGGCACCGCGTGCCACACGTCGGCGCTCGCGCCGGTCATGGAGAGCCGCGGCTCGATCTGGACGAACCGGGCCTTCTTCCCGTTGCGGACCCGGCGCTGGCCGGCGTGGTCGCGGGCGTAGCCGACCGGCGAGCCGAACGTTTCGAGGAAATCGGCGCCAAACGACACCAGCAGGTCGGCGCGTCCGAAGTCGTAGTGCGGGAGGTCCGCGCGTCCGAACACACGTGCGTTGGCGCGACGGGTCGGTTCGTAGGCAAACGGCTCGTAGCGCACCCAGCGCGCGCCGCCCACCGCCTCGGTCCAGGCAGAGACCAGCGCTGCCATCGTGCCGGTCAGCGGCGGCGTGATGAGGACGATCCGGTCGCCACGGCCGGCGTCACGGAGCGTCTGGAGCCGGTCGACCAGCGCCTGCTGCGCTACGTCCCACGCCACCGGCTCGAGCACGCTCCGTCCGGCCGCCTCGTCGGTGACACGGCGGCGTTGCGGTCCGGCGATCCGATCCGGGTTGTAGAGCCCCTGCAACGACGACTGGCCCCGGATGCACAGCCCGCCCCGGTTGACCGGGTGTTCCGGGTTGCCTTCCACTTTGACCGCGCGGCCTTCCCGGGTACGCACCAGGGTGCCGCAGCCGGCGGGGCACTCGCCACAGACGCTCGCATACCAGGTCGCGACACCAGGGATGACGTCTTCGGGCGGAATCACGAACGGGATGATCTTCTCGGGCGGCACGGGCGAGCAGGCGGCGATCGCCATCGCCGGGCCGGCGCTCCCCAGCACTTTGAGGAACGTGCGGCGCTCGACCACCTCGATCAGCGATGACGTGCCCTGCTTCACTGCACCTTCCCCCACGGCCGTAGGTCGTGCCCGCAGACCCTCACGCTGCGATGCTGCACGGCTTTCGACCATGCCCAACGTAGCCGCGGGTCTTGAGACCCGGCGGTGAACGTAGCGCAGCCCTTCAGGGCTGCGCTGCTGCACGGCCCTCGGCCGTGCCTCAGTAATGGCACGCCAGACAGTCCCGGGTGACGTCGCGCTCCTTGTGACAGCTCAGACACCAGCCCATGCTGAGCGATTCGACCTGAACCGCTGCGTGCATCTCCTCGACGTTGCCGTGACAGTCCGCGCAGTCGACTCCTGCCCGGATGTGCGGCTTGTGAGCGAATCGCACGTAGTCCGGCAGGTCGTGCACGCGTACCCACGGGATCGGCTCCTCGTTCTCCCAGTACTCGAGCACCTTCAGGATCTCCGGCTGCTCGCTCAGCACCACCCGATGACAGCCGACACAGCGCTGCACCGACGGGATCCCGGCGACCGGTCCACGTCGCGCGTAAGCATGACAGAACTGGCAGTCGACGCCGATCTCGCCGACGTGGTGCGCGTGGCTGAAGGCAATCGGCTGCGCCGCGGGGTCAGCCGCTGCCCCGGGCGGCCCGTCTCCGATCACCGGAGTCGCCGGTGCGTCCGGTGTTTGCTCCTGGGCACCGAAGATCGCGAACGTCCCGGTGCCGAGGAAGACCACCAGCGCCCACAGCAGCGCGGTGCGGGCCGGCCGAGCGTGCGTCGCGTGTACGCTCATCTCGCGTTCCGTGGACCGTCGGGACCGATGATCCGTTCGTGCTGTGCCGTGACGAAGGGGCGCACCGCCGTGCAGACGAAGCGTGGATCATATCGAAACCGAGCCCCTCACGCCAAGATATACCTGTCGACGGCTCGACCGTATGACAGGGGCCGTTGACCCCCTGCAGGCCCGTCGGGTACAGTGTGCGCGGATGCCGCATCCGTTCGTGTGGACGTCGCGGTGCGGCGGGGAGGACAGAAGAGATGCTCACGGGATTTCGCCCGCGTATGTCGATCATACCGGTGCTGCTGCTGGTCGTCGGGGTGGTGGTGGTCTGGGGCGCGACTCCGGCGGCTCGCCAGGACGGTGTGGCCGACGGTGTCATCGCCGGTACCGTCACCAGTGACGATGGCCCGGAGGCCGGTGTCTGGGTGATTGCGGAAGCCGACGAGCTGGAGACGAAGTTCGTCAAGATCGTGGTGACCGACGACCGTGGCCGGTTTCTGCTGCCGGAGCTGCCCGACGCGACATACGACGTCTGGGTGCGCGGTTACGGGCTGGTCGATTCCGAGAAGGTCCAGCTCTCTCCAGACCGCGAGGATGTGGCCCTTCGGGGTGTGGTGGCGCCGACCCCGCGTGACGCCGCCCAGTATTACCCCGGGAACTACTGGTATTCGCTGGTCGAGCCGCCAGCCGCCAGCGAGTTCCCCGGCACCGGCCCCGAAGGCAACGGCATCTCACCCACTGTGCGGAGCCAAGCTGCCTGGGTGGACAACATGAAGCAAGGGTGCCAGCTCTGCCACCAGCTCGGCAACACAGCGACGCGCGTCGTGCAACATCGCGACGAGTTCGATTCGACGGTTGCCGCCTGGGACCACCGGGTGCAGACCGGGCAGCGCGGTAATCAGATGAGCAACGTGATGAGCCGGTTCGGCCGTCAGCGCGCATTGGCGATGTTCGCCGACTGGACCGATCGGATCGCGGCCGGCGAGCTGCCGCCCGCGCCGCCTCGCCCGCAGGGGCTCGAGCGCAACGTCGTCGTCACGTTGTGGGACTGGGGGCAGTCGTCGTCGTTCATCCACGACGAGGTCGTGACCGACAAGCGGAACCCGCGGGTGAACGCCGGGGGCCCGGTCTACGGCGTGTCGGCCGGGCACGGCTCCATCACCATGGTCGACCCGATCGCCAACACCGCGACCGAGCTGACGATTCCGGTGCGGCCCGACCCCGAGATCATGCCAACCCGGTTCCCGAGTACGCAGGTCGAGCCGTCGTACTACTGGGGTGATGAACTGCTGTGGGGCCTCGGACCGCACGAGCGGTCCGACCCGCACAACCCGATGATGGACCACAAGGGTCGGCTCTGGATGACCTCCACCGTGCGGCCTTTCGCGAACCCCGACTGGTGCCGCGACGGGTCCGACAACCCCTACGCACAGTACTACTCGCTGGGCCGGACCGGCCGGCACGCGTCGTACTACGACCCGGCACGCGAGCGGTTCGTCCTGATCGATACCTGCTTCGGTACACACCACCTGCAATTCGGCGAGGACGAGGACAATACGCTCTGGTTCAGCGGCGACGGGAACGTCATCGGGTGGCTCAACACGCGGGTCTACGACGAGACCGGGGACGAACAGTTCTCGCAGGGCTGGTGTCCGACCGTGCTCGATACCAGCGGCGACGGCAAGATCTCCAAGCCGTGGAACGAGCCGCGTGCTGACGAGACGGACTCGGCGCTCGATACCAGGATCGCCGGGTTCGGCTATGGCATCATCGCCAATCCGGTGGACGGCGCCGTGTGGATTTCCCGTACCGGCCCGTTCCCGGGGGCGCTCGTGCGGCTCGACCGAGGGGACAATCCGCCGGAGACGTGCATCGCCGAGATCTACGAGCCGCCGTCCATCGAGAACCCGAACGTCGACCCGGCGAGTACCGGGTTCGCGCCACGTGGGATCGACGTTGACCGCAACGGCGTCATCTGGACGGCGCTCTCGGGGAGCAGCCACTTCGCCAGCTTCGACCGGAGCAAATGCGCGGTGACCAACGGTCCGACGGCGACCGGGCAGCACTGTCCAGAAGGGTGGACGCTCTATCCGGTGCCGGGCCCGCAGATGAAGGGTGTGGAGACCCCCGGCAGCGCCGATTTCCACTACTACAGCTGGGTCGACCAGTTCAACACGCTGGGGCTCGGGGAGAACATCCCGATCGCCACCGGGTCTACCTCAGACTCGCTGCTGGCGCTGCTCCCGGACACCGGCGAGTGGGTGGTCCTGCGCGTGCCCTATCCGATGGCCTTCTACTCCCGTGGTCTCGACGGGCGGATCGACGATCCGGACGCCGGCTGGAAGGGCCGCGGGCTCTGGGCCACGTACGGGTCGAACTACATCTGGCACACCGAGGGTGGGAAGGGGACCAAGGGCAAGATCGTCCACTTCCAGATCCGGCCCGATCCACTGGCCAGATAGCTGGAGCAGCGTTTTGGGCGCCGGGGACCGCGTGTCTCCGGCGCTCGACCCTCATTTCATTTCCAACAGCTTCAGCCGGGTGCGCTGCGCGGGCACCTCGACGTCGGTCACCGTGAGCTCTGTCGAGCCGAGCGCGGCGACGAGGTCGTAGCGGCCGGCCGGGAGGATGAACAGCCGGTGGTCCGCGCCCCCGGTCGGCTCGAATCCGGCGCGTCCGACGCCACCATGCAGAAACGCGCTGACACGCCAGTCACGCTCGGTCTCGAGCCACGCGGCTGGCGGTCGCACCAGCAGCGCTCCGAAGACCGGCTGCAGATTGACGATCTCGATGTGGCGCCCGCCTTCGTCGGGGTACCGCAGCACTGACAGGTGCTCGGCCCACTCGATCGCCACGGTATCGTCAGGCCCGTGCCATGTGATCTGGAGATCGTACAGCCCGGGCTCGACCTCGACGTGATACCCCGTGCCTGGGCGCAGATCGGGCACGAGGGGCGCCGTGCGCGTGTCAGCCGTGTAGACCGCGATCCGGCAGTGCGCCGTGATGTCGTCGAGTCCGTCGAAGACCCGTACGATCAGTTCAATGGGTGCGGAGGACTGGGCGCCGACGCCCGCCGGCGCGAGCAGACAGACGAGCACGACCAGTCGCGCGACACGTTCCGTGGGCATGGATCGATCTGATGGTACAGGAGATTCGCCGGGCGTGACCAGTAGACGGAGCCGCTGATTGATGGAGGTGTTTCTGGTCCCGGCGGGGGAGACTCGCTACGAGCTCTATTGCGAGCTGAGCGAGTCGGACCAGCCGCAGCGCCCCGGTGTCGCGGGACGGATACGTCGCCGCGTGCGGGAGGTCCTGGCGGCCGAGCAGGCCGAGCGGCGCGACCGGCGGGCGGCCCGGCGGTCTGACGCGAGCGCCCGGCCGGACGGTTGGATGGCACGGGTGCGCTCGGGGTTCGTGCGCGGGATGGCGGAGTGGGTCGCCGAGCAGCGTCTCCTCTGGCGGCTGCGCCAGCAGGATGCCGCGGTTCTGGTGTATCCCGACGACCTCGACGGCGACCGAGCGTTGTCGACCGCGCGTGGCACCCTGCAACGCGATAGCGACCATCATCGGCTCTGGATGGTGATTGACGGTCTTGCGGTGCTGGTGTTCGGACCGCTGTTCTTCTTCGTGCCGGGGCCCAACCTCATCTCCTGGTACTTCGTCGCCAAAGTGGCCGGGCACTGGTTGGCGTTTCGCGGTGCGCGCCGTGGGGTCTCCGGGGTCGAGTGGTCCACTCGGGCCAGCGAGGCGCTCGCGGCGGTGCGACAGGTGCGCGCGATGCCACCCGGCGACCGTCGTCCCCGGCTGCTGGCGCTCTCCAAGGAGCTGCACCTCGAGCAGTTGGCCACCTTCGTCGAGCGCACGGCGCCAGACACGTCCTAGCGGGAGCGCAAGGAGTCAGAAGTCAGGAGGCAGGAGAAAGCCGGAGGGCTTCGCCGACATCTGGTGCAGAGCGCAGAGGTCGGCTGACGCGGGTCCGGCCGGTCCGCGGGCGCGTGATATACTGCGCCGGTTTGAAGCTCCGTGAAGTGGCGGCGCGCCTCGAGTGTCGGCTCGAGGGCGATGGCGAGATCGAGATCCGCCGTGTGGCTGGGATCGAGACCGCGCAGGCCGGCGACCTCACCTTCTTCGCCAATCCCCGTTACGCGACGGCGTTGCGTTCGACGCGGGCGGCGGCGGTGATTCTGGCCGACGACGCCGCGCCGGCGCCCTGTTCGATGCTGCGCACCGAGACGCCGTATCTGGCGTTCGCCAATGCGGTCGCGCTGTTTGCCGACGAGGTCGCGCTCGTGCCCGGCATCGACTCGGCGAGTAGCATCGCCGCAGACGTTCGGCTGGGTGACGGCGTCTCGATCGGGCCGTTCGTCTCGATTGGAGCCGGCGTCTCCGTGGGGCCCCGGACGGTCGTTCACCCCGGGGTCCACATCGGTTCCGGCGCGACGATCGGCGCCGATTGCGTCATCCACTCGCACGTCGCCGTGCGCGAACGTGTGGTGATCGGCGACCGGGTGGTGTTGCAGAACGGGGCCGTGATCGGTAGCGACGGCTTCGGGTTCGTCCGGCGTTCCGACGGCACGCATCAGAAGATTCCGCAGGTCGGCGACGTCGTCATCGAGGACGACGTCGAGATCGGCGCGCAGGTGGCGATCGATCGACCGGCGGTCGGCGAGACGCGTATCCAGGCCGGGGCGAAGATCGACAACCTGGTGCAGATCGGACACGCGGTCCGGGTCGGGCGAAACGCCCTGCTGGCGGCACAGGTCGGTATCGCAGGCAGCACGACCATCGAGGCGGACGTGGTGCTGGCCGGACAGGTTGGGGTGAACGCGCACGTCACCGTCGGCAAGGGTACTCGGGCCACGGGCCAGACGGGGATCACCAACACGGTGCCGGCCGGGTCGTTCATCTCTGGGTTGCCGGCCATCGACAACCGGGCCTGGCGCAAGGCGGCCACGTCGTTCAAGATGCTCCCGGCCCTGCGCAAACGGGTCGCCGCCCTCGAGCGGCGTCTCGCCGAGCTCGAAGGGAAGACCGAAGAGCGTCCGGAGGAGACAGGAGATAGCAGACCGGAGACGGAAGACGACTGAGGACTGCGCCGGTTCTCGCACGAGTCGCGTGCTGAAGCCTGTAGCCGGGTCAGGCCCGTATCCGTTCCCATAGACCTCGATGACTCGTGTCGTCACGTTCGTCGCAATCATCACGCTCTGCATCGGTGCCTGGCCACCGCGGGTGCACGCTCAGACCAGCAGCGCTGCCTCGACGGCTCGCCAGACACCGGCGACGTTCGGGTTCCTGACAAGCTACCGCTTTCATCTCGACGCCTTGCGGCTGGTCTCGAGCGACGACAACTTCGTTTGGGACGCCGATTTCGGCGGCGACATGGATGTGTTCGATTTTCGATTCATTCGGGGCAACGTGCTGGCGAACTTCGAGAGCATCTTCGGCGAGCAGATTCGGGCCATCGACCCGAACCAGAGCAACTACACGATCGACCTCTCCACATGGTGGCGGACCGGCGGGTCGGACGAGGAGCTCGGGGTCACCTTTCACCATGTCTCCCGCCACCTGAGCGATCGCGACAAGGAATTCTCAATCGCGTGGAA
>SMUY01436568.1_pt1 | contig 10916 bp, 13 predicted proteins | sample 2456441 | NCBI WGS metagenome assembly SMUY01 (sample SAMN11095931, study PRJNA526329) | marine sediment metagenome | biome: Marine sediment; feature: Surficial sediment; material: Deep marine sediment; isolation source: Hadal surficial sediment | place: Pacific Ocean | collected 2014-11 | depth...
GCTCTTTATACTGATCGTGATGCCCCGTTGTTATCTTGTTCAGCGTGCGCTCAAACGCTACTCCGTGGCAGAGAAAGTGCAGGTCTAGAAGATCATGGAACAGTCTGACGGTACGTGTGCCAAGCGGACTTCCGTCAATCGATTGATCGCAAAACCACGGTAATACCGGGGCAAAGAGACTTCGGCAGAACGGCGAACAGGCACAGGTACAATCGATGTCGCAAACGGGTCGCATTGGTAGGCGCCGAGTGTTGTAAAACACCTGTTTTTTAAACACGGGCCTTATAGGAAGCGTCCAGGTAGTACTCAACCGTACAGGCGTCTACTCGCATTTCACCATCCGTCGCATAGTCGTGGAGTTCCCGAACTGTGTACTCACGGAAATGCCCTGGATTCCTCTTGTTCGTACGAATTTTTTCGTAGGGGTTTCTACCAAATAGCAACCAGACGCGGTTGGCTAATGATGCGGCATTCGGCGTTTGGATTATCAGCACAGCATCCGGATTCATATGAGCTCGCAAAAACGCGAGCACCAACTCGGGCGCCGTGTAAAGGTGCTCTATCACCTCGGCAAAAACGATCAGGTCGTAACTCGGCAAATCGGCAGGCCAGGCAGAAACATCACCGACTCGGTTCAGATCGAACTGGTAATATTCGCCGCACTTACCATATCCGACCGGCGCCAACCCCAAAGAATCGACTTTACAGCCAAATGACGAGTGAATGAGTTCGGTCAATTTCGAACTGCCCACATCGAGAACGCTGGAATTCTGAGCGATTGAGTAGCGATCGATCAACTTGAGCAGTCGCTCGTAGCGGGGTGCGTGAAAAGCGGTATAGAAATCCCCTGGACACGAGAACCGTATTTCGTCTGCGCTCGGAACGTTGGTAATAGTCAGTTCCTCAGTTTCTGTCGGCTGGAAAAGCAGGCTGGACGATGACTGAGGAAAACCTTCTGTTCCCTCACTCATACATATCATACCGAATCCGAATGGCCCTGAAACCGGGTAGTGCCAGGCGAGCCTGATAGCTCGGTAGTTTTTCTCAATTCGCGAATCTCGACCGACGCCTCGCCTTGACTGTTCTTCGCAGAAATTCACTCACCCGAAGGAGATAAACGTTGAACTGCTGGATTTCAGCGACCATGCTCGGCAGAAGACAAATGCGACAATTTCTCATGCGGGAGCGCGCTTCACATCGCGCATGAATCTGATCGGAAAAACATGCCTACGGCTATGATGCGAGTACGCTACATTGTGGATGACGTTGACGACGCCGTTGCCTTCTACGTGTCAAACCTGGGCTTTGAAATCAAACAGCAGTTCGGTCCGGCCATAGCCATCCTCACACATGGTGACCTGACGCTGTTGGTTTCGGGGCCAAAAGCATCGGCGTCCAAGCCGATGCTGGATGGCACGATACCCAGCCCCGGGGGCGGTTGGAACAGATTCGTCATGACGTTCGACGATCTGGAATCTGTCGTCACCAAGCTCAAAGCCAACGGCGTAAAATTCAGAAACGACATTCTGGAGGGAGTTGGTGGCAAACAAGTTCTCTGTGAAGACCCTTCTGGCAACGTAATTGAACTCAATCAACCACCCTCCTAGCGCTGGGAGGGCGCAATCAGGAATAGCCGATAGACAGCAGATTTTCCAGCGGCTCGTATAACTCCTCCAGATAAGCGACGTCCTCGGTTTCCAGAACGATATCCGCCGCCTCGATGAGCTGCTCCAACTGTTCAACCCTGGACACCCCGACAATCGGCGCCGCGACCTCCGGTTTGTTCATGAGCCAGGCCACGGATATCTGCGCGGCCGACTTCCCGTATTTCCCGGCAACCTCACCAACGCGCTCGGCAATCTTGAAATCCATTTTGCCCCGATAAAGGCTTTCGGTGCGAATCCTGTCATTGCCTTGAGAACGTTTTGAGGAACCCCCGTCGAACCCACCCTGGTATGTTCCCGCGAGTATCCCCCGGGCAAGCGGCGACCAGGGCGTCAGCGCCACGCCGGTTTTCGCGCAATACCGGTTCATCTCCCGCTCCTCTTCCCGGTATATGAGGTTGTAGTGGTTCTGCATTGAAATGAACCGGGTCCAGCCGTGTCGCTCGGCGGTCAGTTGCAACTCGGCAAACTGCCACGCGTACATGGACGAAGCGCCGAGGTAGAGAACCTTACCGGCTTTGACAACATCGTGCAGGGCTTCGAGGGTTTCCTCGATAGGCACCTCAATATGTCCGGGTACCCCGTGAGGATGCCGATGAATCACCAGGTGATCGACGTAGTCGTGGCCAAGCCGTTTCAGCGACGCATCCACCCCTTCCATCACGTGTTTGCGCGACAAGCCTCTCTGATTCGCGCCGGCTCCCATGGGCATGCTGATTTTCGTTGCAAGCACATACTCATCGCGGCGCGCAAGCGACTTCAGCAGACTGCCGACCACCTCCTCACAAGCGCCGATGCCGTATACGTCGGCACAGTCGAAATAGAACAGTCCATGCTCGAGTGCCGCTTCAAAAATAGGCCGTGCTTCGTCTTCACCGAGTGTCCAATCACCCTGATGACCGCGCCCAGGCATCCCGAAGTTCATCGTCCCGAGACACAACTCGGAGACGAGCAGGCCGCTGTTTCTGCCGAGTTGAATGGATTTGAGTAGGGTCACGATCAGTTTCCTCTGGTGGGCAGGGCCGCCTTCAGCGAGCGGTAACCCCAGTTTACTTCGTTGCCGGGAGCGGGTTTCTCGGGAACGTTCTGGGCCAATACCAGCGAGCAAACGGCAAATCCAGTACCGATGAGAAAGACAACCGAATGAGAATGAATCCAGACCAGACCGAGCGCCGCGGGAACCACGACGGCCGCGATGTGGTTGATGGTGAACGACACACCGGCGGAACTTGCCATATCGGCTTGATCGGCGATCTTCTGGAAGTAGGTGCTGATCGCAATCGCAAGGGCGAAGAACATATGGTCGATTACGTACAGGCCAGCGGCGAGATAGGCGTTCGTGACGAACGCGTACCCGGTGAATACCAGAATCAGACCGACATATTCCAGAGAGAGCGCGGTTCGTTCGCCAATTCGGCCGATCAGCGCACCAATGCGCTCGGCAAAAAGCCAGTTGAACGCGTAGTTGATGAGAAAAAGCAAGGTCACCTGAGCCGCGCTGTAACCGAACTTTTCTACCATCAGAAAAGCGGCGAATACCATGAAAATCTGCCGACGCGCTCCGGAAAAGAAGGTCAATCCGTAGTAGAGCCAATACCTTTTGCGCAACACCAGATGGGTATGCTGCTTGATCGGGGACTCGAAATGGGGGAATCCCAGCCACATGAAAAGCGCAAGCGCCAGACACCCCCCACCGGCCAGCACGAAGATCCAGAGGTAGTCGATATCGAAAAGCTCCAGCAGCAACCACAAAATGGCATAAACAACCAACGAAGTGATCGCCGCCACCGAAATGAGCTTGCCGAGGACTTGCGGCGCCTCAGCTTTCGAGAGCCACTGTAAGGCCAGAGACTGTTTTACCGCTTCGAAGTAGTGAAATCCGATGGACATCAATACCGTGGTGAAATACAGGCCGTATTCGAACGGGAAAACGCCCGTCATCGCAACCCCGAGACCAAGGAGCGCAAGCGCCAACACGGCAAAGGTCTGTTCCTTGAGAATCAACAGCACAAAAACCGTCGTAAAAGCGAGAAAACCCGGCACTTCCCGCAAGCTCTGCAGGATGCCGATTTCAATCCCGGTGAAAGCGGCCCGCTCCACGACAAAATTGTTCAGCAGCGCCGACCAGACGCTGAACGCCACCGGCATGGCAACCGACATCAAAATCAACAACATCACCGGGCGCTGCCAGGTACGCTCTTTCACCCATTGAACCTGTTCTGGAAAGGCGAGAGATTCTACCGGCTTTGCACCTTGAGCGCCCAAATGCGGGTTCATGACTCCGGTATAGAATGCGGGTCGGTGCCATCACCCTCACGGTCTCAAGCGGCATGTTGTTCGAGCAAATTGCCTCCGTCATCGCGCCGGTATTCATCGTCACCGGTATCGGCTACCTGTGGATTCGGCGGGGTCTGAGCTTCGACAACGAAACCATCAGTAATCTCGTGATGATGGTGGGGACTCCTTGCCTCGTCTTCTCGACGCTCACCAGTATCGACATCGATCTGAGAACCTTTGGACAGATGGTGCTGGCAAGTGTCAGCATCATCGGCAGCTGTCTCGTGTTGGGCTGGTTATTACTCAAGCTGACCAACTTACCCGTCAACACCTACCTGCCGGCGCTGATCCATCCCAACACCGGCAACATGGGACTACCGCTGGTACTACTCGCATTCGGCGAGCCCGGGCTCGCACTTGGCATCTCGTATTTTTTCGTGAACTCCGTGTCCCAGTACACCCTCGGCATGGGAATCTCTTCGGGCTTTTTCCACCCATCTCAGCTTCTCAAACAACCGATCATCTGGGCTGTGCTGCTTGTCTTCATCGTGCGTGGGACAGCGTTCACGGTGCCGGTCTGGATCGCTTCCACAACGGAGATTCTGGGTGGGCTGGTCATTCCTGCCATGTTGCTCATGCTCGGCACGGCGCTCGCTCGCCTCCATCTGGTGGACCTCAGACAAAATATGGTGATTGCCCTCGCTCGACTGGGGTTCGGGTTAGCGACCGGTCTATTCGCCATATGGGCGTTTGATCTGAACGGCACGATCGCGGGGGTGGTGTTCCTCCAGGCGGCGATGCCGGTGGCCGTGTTCAACTTCATCTTCGCCGAGCGTTTTAACCGTAATCCCGAAAAAGTGGCGGCGGTGATCCTGCTTTCCACCCTGATTTCGTTTGCCACGCTGCCTCTACTGGTTGGGTTTGCGCTGCAGATTGCCAACCAGGGCTAACAGATTCGCCAGAAGACCGATCCGCACCTGATCTTCCTCAGCCAGTGCCCCCTGAATAACGGGCATAGCAGAATTGCCCGGGCTCGAAAAATGATTACTTGTCTATTGGTGTTCTAGTAATGTATAACACCAACTCAGCCCTGTACATCACGGAGTCGGCCCTTTCGGTAGCCCCAATGAGCAACTGGAACGATCACCAACCCATTTATCTTCAGCTGAAGGACCTCGTGTTGCGGCAAATCGTGCGGGGGCTTCTGCCGGAAGGGGAAGCCGTGCCATCCGTGCGCCAGGTCGCCGCCCAGGAACGAATTAATCCCATTACCGTGTCAAAGGCTTATCAGATGTTGGTGGATGCACAACTACTCGAAAAACGTCGTGGGCTCGGGATGTTCGTCTGTTCCGGTGCACAAGAGCTCGCGCTCAATCAGGAACGTGACCGATTCATCACCGAGCAATGGCCGGAAATCCTCATCACCATCGCAGCACTGGGACTCGATGCCGCGACGCTTCTCGCCGACAACTCCGGAAGCTCCACATGAGCCTCATTCAGGCAAGCGGCCTCAGTAAATCGTACGGCGACACCCAGGCGTTGAACGGATTTGATCTCAACGTGGAACCAGGGCGCATCGTTGGTCTGATCGGACCTAACGGCTCCGGCAAAACCACGGCATTGAAGTCTATTCTCGGGTTATTGCGCCTTGATGGCGGCACCCTCGACGTGCTCGGACTCAACCCCTATCGGCAACGCAAGGAGCTCATGGCACGCACCGCCTACATCGCAGACGTGGGGATTCTTCCACGGTGGATGCGTGTCGACCATCTGCTCGATTTCATTGAGGGGGTTCACGCTTCTTTCAATCGTTCCGTCGCCGAAGCAGCTCTCGAAAAAACCGACATCAACTTCAGCAAGAAAATACACGTGCTTTCCAAGGGGATGAATGTACAGCTGCATCTTGCCATTGCGTTGGCTATCGATGCGGAGATCCTGGTACTCGATGAACCTACCCTCGGCCTCGACATTCTTTACCGGCAACGATTTTACGACTCGGTGCTCAACGACTATTACCAGGAAGATCGCAGCATCCTGATCACCACTCACGAAGTGCGGGAGATCGAACACCTCTTGACCGACGTAGTATTCATTCATCGGGGCAAAACCTGCCTGGCGTTGACGATGGACGAACTGACGGAACAGTTCTGCAAGCTCACCGTTGGCCAGGAATCGGAGCCGCAAATCCGGGAGTTGGCGCCAATCGCCGAACGCAAGACTCTACAAGGCACCGAATTCGTTTTTCGCGGCGCCGACCGCGATGCGCTCGCTCACTTTGGTGAGATTGCAACGCCCAACCTCGTAGACCTCTTCATCGCCGTGATAGGAGAGCAGTAATGGCGGCGGCTATCTCATTGATCAAACGAGAGTGGTTCGAGCACAAGACCGGGTTCGGCTGGGCTCCGATCGGCGTGCTTGGCACGTTGGTCGTCATAACGGCGTTGGCATTGATGTTTGCCAACTCGGCGGGTGGGGTCATACAAGTCTCTTTCGATCGCGACTCGGCGGGTAACGTAACCGACGAGATCAACCTCTCGCTGGGTGAGTACGACGTCGTTTCGGGCGACGAAGTGTTGGTTTTTCAAGCCTTGCTGTCCGGCCTGTTCGACTACACCGATTGGAGCGACGAGGAACTATCCGCAAGCATCGATAAGGCGCGTACCTCCGTGGCGTTGCCATTCCAGCTCGTTTATTTCCTCGTCGCTATTTTCGCCTTATTGGGATCGCTGCATGAAGACCGGAGAGACCGCACGGTCCTGTTCTGGAAATCCATGCCCGTCAGCGATTCGCAAACGGTGTTGGCAAAACTGGTCCACATAGCCTGGGTGGCGCCGATGGTGACGATTTTCGCGATACTTCTCGCCGAGATTTTTCTTCTGCTGATCGTTTCGGTTGTCGGCGAAGGTGGCATATGGAAACTGTGGTCTAATTCCGGGCTCGTCATGGAGTTGCTCGAACTGACCTTCGGCTACGCCATTCAAGGGCTGTGGGCATTGCCAATCTATGGCTGGTTGCTATTGGTTTCGGCGGCGGTGAATCGAGTGCCCTTCGTGTGGGCGGTACTCGTACCCATCGTGCCTGCCGTTTTAGAGACGGTGCTCTTTTCTACCTCGATTCTCCGCGAAGGTATCACCAACCATCTCCGCTTTGCCGCTTTGCCGTCTGCCGCGAGCTTCGGCAACAGCGGGTTTGAGCCTGCGGTTCACGTTGGTGGTCAGCTGGAGCTGCTTGCCACGCCCGATCTGTGGATCGGCGTTGCGATCGGTACAGGCTTTGTCGCAGCGGCCATCGTCATGCGCCACCGAAATAACGAAATCTAAAGCTCGGTCGAGCCCGTCATCACCGCGTAGATAGCTCTTTCAGGCCATTACCGCCACATTACTCACCGTTCTTCGAATCGAGACTATACTGCGAACAGGTATCGTCCGCTCAAAAGTGATGTCATTTTGTCATCAGTTGCCACCCGATCCCACAACGGCTAGAATTTCGGCCATTATGGAATTGCAGGAGGCGCAGGGACCGAGCCACTCGATCTCACGTCAACCAAAGACATCGACAATCGTTAACTCAGCTATACAAAGCTGTTTGGTTTTGACATGAATCCGGAAACGGTAAAAAGACGCGAATACATAGGCATCCTGTGTTTTCTCTGTGGTATTTTTCTCTGCATCGTGGGAATCACGGGGTTTTTCCTGCACTGGACGGCGGCCCTCGCCATCGTCATTTTCGGGATAGCCACCGGCGGCGGGGGCATTGCAACGCTCTCGTCCATTCCGGATCTGATTCACACGCCGGACGAAAGCTGGTAGTTCAAGAAAAGGAATTCAGGTAACCGCGCCCACCGCCACCAGTTCTTTCACCTCAGCCGTGGACAATCCAGCACTTTCGAGAACTTCTACCGAGTGTTCACCTAGACGTGGCGCCGGGCTTTTCACCTCGCTCGGAGTACCCTCGAAAATTGCCGCCGGGCGCGCCTGGCGAATCTTGCCATGTCCTTCGAACTCGTATATCTCGATGGTGTGGTTCTCATGAATCTGCAGGTCGTCCAACAGCTCGAGGCGAGTCAGTAACGGCGCTGAGGGAACACCCTCGGCATCGAGGCGTTCGAGAAGTTCGTCACGCTCCCACTTCATGATTTCCACCGCGGTGAGCTGTTTGCGCTCCTCGGCATTGCGAAAACGAGCCGTGGTGGTCGCGAAACGCTCATCGTCAACCCAGTCGGGTCGATTCAGCACCGTACACATGCCGAGCCACTCGGAATCGGAGATTGCACCGGCAGTGATGAAGCCTGTTTTGGTTTCGTAAATCAGATCCATCGTACCCTGGTATTTGGTGACATCGATCTCGTCGCCGACAAAAGTAATACCGGACATGGCCTCGGGCCAGAAGAAAGCCACCATGGTATCGAGCATGGACAGTTTGATGTGCTGACCACGACCTGTGCGTTCGCGAGAGAACAGGGCCGAGGAGATCGCCTGGGCGGCGGTGATGGAAGTGACTTTGTCGGCGATAATGATGCGAAACATCTTCGGGCGACCCGTGTCGCGATCGGCCTGTATATCGGTTGCCCCGCACAGCGCCTGAATGACCGGATCGTATACCCGCTTGTGGGCATACGGGCCGGTTTCACCAAAACCGCTGATTGAAACGTAGATGATGTCGGGTTTGATTTTTCTGACGGCGTGCTCGCCAAAACCCATCCGCTCCATGGCGCCGGGACGGAAATTCTGAACGAGCACGTCTGCCGTACCGATGAGCTTCTCGAGTGCCTTTTTGGCCAGATCGTTCTTGAGATCGAGGACCACGGATTTTTTACCGCGGTTGCAGGAGAAAAAACCGGCCGTGAGCCCGTTGCGGGTGTTGCCGATCTTGCGCATCTCGTCGCCGGCTGGAGATTCGATCTTGATCACATCCGCACCCTGATCCGCGAGCATGGCAGTCGCCACCGGTCCCGAGACCATGGTGGAAAAATCCAGAACACGTATTCCGTCAAGTGCACCCGGCATTCAGCCCTCCATTTCTGTCAATTCGTAAGGCTCGTATAGGCTCGGTTGACCAACAGCGCCGGATCGCCATAGGTCTCGTCATATCCCGCTGTCGGCTTGGCGGCTATGACCGCCTCGAGATCCGCGCCGCCATCGATAAGTTTATTGATGCGATCTCGCACGGTTTTCAACATGTCAATATAGGCTGAAAGTGCTGCGTAGTCGGTCACCGGTCCATGGCCCGGTATGACAACCGTGTCGGCATCGATCATACCGAGCACCGCTTCGCAAAAGCTAATGACACCGTCGATTTCACCGCCATTGTCGGCATCGATAAACGGGTAACCGGCGTTGTTGAACACATCGCCCAGGTGCACCGCATTTCTACCCCGGAAGACAACCGCCGTGTCACCGGTGGTATGCGCGGGGCCAAAGTGCAACAGTTGAATCTGTTCACCATTGAAATGAAACTCCATGCGATCATCAAAGGTAATCACCGGCAACGCGGCCGCGGGATACACCTGTTGTTTGTACCTGACTGCCACCGGGTTGATGACGTGTTCACTCATCATCATGTCCCGTGAATTCGCCTGGGAAACGAGCCAGGTGCCTTCGGGACCCAATGCCAGGTTGCCTTCGGCATGGTCGAAATGCCAATGGGTATTAATGGCAAAATCGATTTTGCCCCCACCCAGTTTGGCGATGGCGGCGTTGATCTTGGGCATCATCTGTGGAAATTGATCGTCCACCACCAGCACGCCCTGTGAACCGATGCTGACAGCGATATTGCCGCCTACACCGAACAGAACGTAAAAACCATCGGCGATGGTCTGAACTTCAATTTCCGAGTCGAAGTTCCAACCGAAGGCTTCCGCAATTTCATCCAGCGAAAGCGTATCGTGAGCCAAGCTTGGTGCGGCCACCAACACGGTCATTGAAAAGACAAAAATTCTCAGCATGCGCTGCAACATCCTAATCCCCCATTAAGACTGAAAGCGGAACCCAACATAAAGGTTTTTCCTTCTTGTGCAAGGGTATACAAACAAACCGGTGCTAACATGGCAGGCTATATTGAGCCATTGCGGAGCTTTCTTGATCTCCTACATCGCGCGAACACGCAACTATTACGCAACGTTGGGGTACCCGCCGTACGCCTGGGCGCATTTCGAGACCGTCCCGTTTGCGCCGCCAGCCAAGCGGGTCGACGAAGCCCGGCTCGCATTAGTCACCACTGCCGCGCCGTTTCAACCGGAGCTGGGTGATCAAGGACCCGGCGCGCGGTACAACGCCGCGGCCAAGTTCTTCAAGACCTACACCCTGCCGGTGACGCCCGTACCCGATCTGCGAATTTCCCATCTCGGCTATGATCGCAAGCACACGACCGCAGCGGACCCGAACAGCTACCTGCCGTTGGCAAGGCTGGCCGAAGCCGTGGCATCCGGCACGCTCGGAGCGTTGGCTGCAGAACTCATCGGCGTACCGACAAATCGCAGCCAACGAGTGACCCTTGAAACCGACGCGCCAGACGTGCTCGAAACATGCCGCGCGCAAGCGGTGGATCTTGTTCTGTTGGTACCCACCTGACCCGTGTGCCATCAGACCGTGAGTCTGATCGCACGCCATCTGGAAGAACATGGTTTAGCGACGGTAATCATGGGCTGCGGGCGCGATATCGTGGAACATGCCGGCGTACCCCGGTTCTTATACAGTGAATTTCCGCTCGGCAACTCCGCCGGTAAACCCGACGACGTGGATTCTCAGCGAGAGACCCTGAACTTGGCACTGGCACTTTTCGACGATGCAACCGTTCCTCGAACGACTTTCCAGTCGCCCCAGCAATGGGCGAAAAACGACACCTGGCAAAACGACTTCATGAACATCGACGCCCTTGAAGCTGAGGAAATCGAGAGCCTCAAGGCGGATTTCGCCAGACAGAAGCGGATCGCCTCAAGGGGTCGCCTCAAGGGGTCAGAGTAAAGTGCCAGAGTAA
>SMUY01003595.1_pt1 | contig 10914 bp, 8 predicted proteins | sample 2456441 | NCBI WGS metagenome assembly SMUY01 (sample SAMN11095931, study PRJNA526329) | marine sediment metagenome | biome: Marine sediment; feature: Surficial sediment; material: Deep marine sediment; isolation source: Hadal surficial sediment | place: Pacific Ocean | collected 2014-11 | depth 0-1...
AAAATTATTAGTGTAAAGATCGTTTAGATATAGTGGTCTTTAGTTTATCCATTTGGTGTTGCACTTGACTGTCTTCAATTTTACTGAAAAGCAATTCCCCTTTTCCTATTTTATGACCTGGGGGTAACAATTCAGTTTTAGTTTGTATATCATTCCAGGTTAGTACTGAATCAAGATCAGAGAAACGAAGCATTTTTTTCAATTTTTCAGATGTAAAAGGTAAAAAGGGTTCACATAATATAGCTAATGATGATGCAATTTGCAAAGCGACATAAATCACTGTTTGGGTTCTTTCTTCGTCTGTTTTAATGGTCTTCCAGGGTTCTTCTTCAGCAAGATATTCGTTTCCTTTACGGGCTACTTTCATTAGAGTAGTTAACGCTTCCCGAAAACGAAAGTGTTCTATTGAATAAGAAATAGGTTCTATATTAGTCTTTTTTAGTACTCTATTATCAAATTCTGAAATGCTCGATGGTTCAGGTATAATACCCTTGTAATATTTATGTGTGAGGACTACCACACGATTGATAAAATTTCCGAAGGTAGCCACTAACTCATTATTATTCCTGGCTTGAAAATCAATCCAGGTGAAATCATTATCCTTGGTTTCAGGAGCATTAGCTGTTAATACATAGCGCAATACATCTTGATGATTAGGAAAATCTTCAAGGTATTCGTGCAACCATACTGCCCAATTCTTACTGGTTGATATTTTGTTGCCTTCCAGATTTAAGAACTCATTGGCAGGAACATTATCAGGAAGAATATAATTGCCTTCCGCCTTTAACATACTAGGGAATATGATGCAGTGAAAAACAATATTATCCTTCCCAATAAAATGTATCAATTTTGTGTCCTTATCTTTCCAGTAAGGCTCCCAGTCTTTACCTTCTAGTTTTGCCCACTCCCTGGTAGCCGATATATAACCTATGGGTGCGTCAAACCAAACATAAAGCACTTTCCCTTCGGCTCCTTTTGCCGGAACCGGAATTCCCCAATCCAAATCACGGGTTACAGCACGGGGGCGTAGGCCGTCATCAATCCATGATTTACATTGCCCATACACATTGGTTTTCCAATCTTTTCTATGACCTTCAAGAATCCATTCTCTCAACCATCCTTCATATTGATCTAGGGGTAAAAACCAATGCTTGGTTTTTTTTAATGTGGGTTTATTTCCTGAAAGGACGCTTTTAGGATTAATTAAATCGGTGGCATTGTGGGAGGTACCACAATTTTCACACTGGTCACCATAGCTTTCTTCATATCCACATTTAGGGCAAGTACCAATAACAAACCGGTCTGCTAAGAACTGTTTGGATTCAGTATCGTAGAGTTGTTCGGTAATTTCTTCTATAAACTTTCCGTTTTCGTTTAATTTTTTAAAGAAATCTGATGCCGTTTCATGATGTATTTTTGCTGTGGTCCTTGAATAATTATCAAATGAAATTCCAAAATCCTGAAAAGACTTTTTAATGATAGCGTGGTATTTATCCACCACTTCCTGCGGAGAGATTCCTTCCTTTTTGGCTTTTAAAGTAATAGGAACACCATGTTCGTCACTACCACAAACAAAGATAACATCTTTGCCCTGTATTCTTTGAAACCTTGAGTAAATATCTGCAGGAATATATACTCCTGCTAAGTGTCCTATGTGGATAGGACCGTTAGTATAGGGTAAAGCCGCAGTGATTGTAAATCGTTTTGGAAAATCTTGCATAGTCTTCTTTGTAATAACAAAAATAAGGATAAGTTATGAGAAATTATGTACTTTGTAAATGATGAAAATTTAAAATGATTACACCCGATATTTTACAAATAGGCGATACAGTTGCTATTGTTTCTACCGCAGGAAAAGTTTCATTAAAAGAGATACAAACTTCTATTGTTCTTTTAAAACAATGGAAATTGAGAGTTAAATTGGGAGTAACAATTGATGCTGAAGACAACCAATTTGCTGGTAATGATGCCTTAAGGGTTAAAGATTTTCAGCAAATGATGGATGATCCCAAAGTAAAAGCTATTTGGTGTGCCCGAGGAGGCTACGGAACGGTTCGTATTATCGATCAACTAGATTTTTCATCTTTTATGAAAACCCCAAAATGGATAATTGGCTATAGTGATGTTACAGTCCTACATTCTCATATTCATAATCTGGGAGTTGAAACTTTGCATGCACAAATGCCTTTTGAAATTGAGGATAAGACAGATGTTTCAATAAATTCCTTAAAACAAGCTCTTTTTGGAGAATCATACTATATTTCGTATTCTTCAAAAATTAATATCCAAAGGAAGGGAACCGTAAATGGACAATTAATTGGGGGGAATTTGTCTATTTTGTATTCCCTCTGCGGAAGTACATCTGGCATTAATACCCGAGGGAAAATATTGTTTATTGAAGATCTGGATGAATACTTGTATCATTTAGATAGAATGCTTCAAAACTTAAAACGAAATAAAATTTTTGAAAATTTATCTGGACTCATCGTAGGGGGGATGACAAAAATGCAGGATAATTCAATTCCTTATGGAAGAACTGCGGAAGAAATTATTAGGGATATTGTATCGGAATATGATTTTCCTATATGTTTCAATTTTCCGGCTGGGCATGTTGAAGATAATCGTGCACTAATATTTGGTCGTAATGTGCAATTGATCATTTCAGATAGAAAAGTACAACTAAGATTTTAAAATGGCCCATCACAATGAACTTGGTAAAATAGGAGAGCAATTAGCAACAAATTATCTAATAAGTATTGGATATGAGATCCTAGCTCGGAATTATTATTATAATAAAGCTGAAATAGATATAATTGCTCGTACCGGTGACACCTTAGTAATTGTTGAAGTAAAAACCCGAAACAACGATTATTTTGGAGATCCACAGGAATTTGTAAAGTCTTCAAAAATTAAATTATTGGTAAAAGCAGCTGATGAATATGTAATTTCAAACGATTTAGATGTAGAAATACGATTTGATATTATCGCTGTATTAAAAAACAAAACCACAGAACAAATAGAACATTTTGAAAATGCTTTTTATCATTTTTAAACAAAAGCAATTAAAGCTTTTAATACTTTGTCTATTGAAGTAATATTCTCAAACGTAATTATAAGGCGTAATCCATTACGCGTATTCTTTTCCTTCATTTTGACAATATGAGAATTTGTTTGAACATAATTAAGTACTCGAGTAAAAACTTCACTTTGATAAAAATTGCTTTGTTGGTTGGCAATAAAATATCCCACGAGTTTGCCTTGTTTCATTACCACACGTTCTAGTCCCATTGCGATTGCAATCCATTTAACACGAACGCTGTTCAACAAATCTACAGCCTGTTTCGGTAATTCTCCAAAACGATCTATGAGTTCTATTTCAAATTTTTGAAATTCCTCTTCGGTTTTAAGGTTACTTAGTTTATTATAAAGATTAAGGCGTTCGGAGATATTATTGATATAATCATCCGGAAAGAGGAGTTCAAAATCGGTATCGATTACTGTCTCTTTAACAAAGTCTTTCGATTCATGTTCTGTTCCCGAATACAATTCTTTAAATTCTTTTTCTTTCAATTCATCAATGGCTTCAGTGAGAATTTTTTGATAGGTTTCAAAACCAATTTCGTTAATAAAACCACTTTGTTCGCCTCCAAGTAAATCACCTGCACCTCTAATTTCAAGATCTTTCATGGCAATATTTAAGCCACTTCCTAATTCACTAAATTGCTCAAGAGCTATAATTCGTTTTTGAGCATCTTGAGTCATAGCAGAGTAAGGAGGTGTGATAAAATAACAGAAGGCTTTTTTATTGCTTCGTCCTACACGACCTCGCATTTGATGTAAATCGGAAATGCCAAAATTATTAGCATTATTTATAAACATGGTATTGGCATTGGGCACGTCTAAACCATTTTCAATAATTGTAGTCGAAACCAAAACATCAAATTCATTATTCATAAATGCAAGCATTAGTTTTTCCAGTTTTCTCCCCTCTATGCGTCCATGAGCAATACCAATTTTGGCTTCAGGGATAAGGCGTTGAATCAATCCTGCCATTTCATTTATATTTTCAATGCGATTATGAACAAAGAAAATCTGGCCCCTACGTGAAATTTCATGTCGAATGGCATCACGAATAATTTCTTCTGAAAAACGGACTACTTGTGTATCGATAGGATATCGATTTGGTGGTGGCGTGTTTATAATTGAAAGATCCCTGGCTGCCATTAAACTGAATTGCAGTGTTCTTGGGATTGGCGTTGCAGTGAGAGTAAGGGTATCTACATTTTCTTTTATGATTTTTAATTTATCCTTTACTGCCACACCAAATTTTTGTTCTTCATCTATAATTAACAAGCCTAAATCTTTGAATTCAACTGCTTTGTTTACAATTTGGTGGGTGCCAATAACAATGTCCAGTCTTCCGTTTTTTAATCTTTCTAATATGCTATTACGTTGTTTTGTTGTTCTAAAACGGTTCAGATAGTCTACGGTAACTGGCATTTCCACTAACCGCTCAGTAAACGTTTTAAAATGTTGAAAAGCAAGAATAGTGGTAGGCACTAATATTGCCACTTGTTTACCATTATCAACGGCTTTAAAAGCTGCTCTTATGGCTACTTCGGTTTTCCCAAATCCCACATCACCACAAATTAAACGATCCATTGGTCGGTCACTTTCCATGTCACGTTTAATATCTTCAGTTGCGGTTATTTGATCTGGAGTGTCTTCGTATATAAATGAAGATTCCAACTCGTGTTGTAAGTACGAATCCGGGTCATATGCAAATCCTTTTTGTGTTCGACGTCTAGCGTATAATTCAATAAGATTAAAAGCAATTTCTTTAACACGTTTCTTGGTTTTTTGTTTGATTTTATTCCAGGCACCACTTCCTAATTTGTATATTTTTGGACTTGTACCATCTTTGCCATTATACTTGGCAATTTTGTGTAATGAATGTATACTGAGATATAAAATGTCTCGCTCACCATAAAATAATTTTATGGCTTCTTGTTGCTTGCCTGCCACATCTATTTTTTGAAGCCCACCAAATTTACCAATACCGTGATCAATATGGGTTACATAATCACCAATTTTAAGATTGGTAAGTTCTTTAAGAGTAATGGCTAGCTTTTTAGCATAACCATTTTTGAGTTGAAATTTATGAAACCGTTCAAAAATTTGATGGTCTGTGTAGCACACATTTTTTTGATCTTGATCAATAAATCCTTGATATAAGGGAAATACCACAGTTTCAAATTGGTCTACTTGTTGTTCTATATCTTCAAAAATGTCGTGAAATCGTCTTGCTTGTTGTTCACTGCTACAAAAAATAAGATTTTTAAAACCTTCCTTAGTGTTCGTATTTAGGTTTTCAATTAACAAATTGAATTGCTTATTGAAAGAAGGTTGAGGTTTGGTATTAAAATTTATTATGGTAGCTATTTTTTGATTTGTAGAATTATTTAAATGAACTTTTGTGAAACCTTGCAATTGTATTTTTAATAATTCTGAAGTGCAAAATAAATCTTGTGGCTCGTTTTTTTTTATTTCTGAGGATGAATTATCTAAAACCTCAACAGCTTTGTTAAATAGTTTATCGATACTAGTACTAAATAACTCTTCATTTTTAAGAAAAATGATTGTTTTTGAAGCAATGTATTTTAAAAAGGTATCTCGTTTTTCTTCTATCATTTTATTTTCCATATTTGGGATGATAGATATCTTTTTTATCGTCCCGGTAGAGAGCTGTGTTTCTACATCGAAGGTGCGAATACTCTCTATCTCGTCACCAAAAAACTCAATTCGATAGGGTACATCATTACTAAAAGAGAATACATCCAATATTCCACCACGAACCGAAAACTCTCCAGGTTCAGTAACAAAATTGGTACGTTTGAATTGGTATTCGAACATGACTTCATTTACAAAATCTATAGATAAAGCATCACCCAATTTTATCTTCAGTGTATTTTTTTCTAGCTCCCTGCGCGTTACTACTTTTTCAAAAAGGGCTTCGGGATAAGAAACAATTAACGCAGGTTTTTTTTGGGAATTGATTCGGTTTAGGACTTCTGCTCTTAATAAGATATGTGCATTGTCTGTTTCTTCAATTTGATAAGGACGGCGATAACTTTCAGGATAGAATAATACATTTTTTTCGCTTAGTAAATTTTCGAGGTCGTTTAAATGGTATGCGGCTTCTTCTTTATCGTTTAATATAATTAAAAAAGGCTTTTCCGAAATCTTAAATATTTCAGCAATAACAAGTGAAACAGAGGATCCGACAAGCCCTGAAACAACGGTATTTGTTTGAGATTGGGCAATACTTTCCCATAGTTTTCGCACTTGCGAAGACTTTGCAAAAAGCGCAGTAACTAAAGACTTGCTCATTGATGCAAAGGTAGGATATCAATTATTTATATAAAACAAGCAACTAACTTTTTTAAATCTTCTTTGGTATTGTAAACATTAGGTGAGACTCGAATGGAATTTCCACGATACGACACATAGATTTGTTGCTTAGCTAATTGTTTTTTAATTGTAGAAATCTTTTTACTTTTTGGCAGGTATATTCCAAATAAATGATGCCCTCTATATGCTTCATCTTCTATAAAACAACCTAAATCTTTAAGTTCATTTATAGATTCTTCAGTAATGAATTTACAATAGGTTTGAATATTCTTTGGCGACCATTTTATAATTTGATTAATTGCCTCAGAAAGCATTGGCGTTAATATAAAATTGCTAGCTTCCCCCATATTAAAACGACTTGCTTTTGGGGAATAATTGTAGTTATATTTTACCAATTGAGAGAAATTCTCGCTGTTTTCGCGATTGATCCAATTTTCTTCAATTGGAATACCATCACAAAAACGATCTGAATAATAAGCAACACCTATTGAATATGGACCCATTAACCATTTATAACCTGCACATATCAGGGCATCAGGTTGGATTTCCTGAATAGAAAAGGGATATGCACCTACACTTTGTGTTCCATCAATAATTAAAAATGCATTAACCCTATTTGTTTTATCCCGAATTGCTTTTAAATTAAAATAAGTGCCATCTGTCCAATGGTGTTGTGGGATCGAAACAACCCTTGTTTTTGATGTAATTGAATTTAAAATGATTTCATTCCATTTTTTACCCCGGTTTTTAGCAATTTCAGGTGAAGAAATAGTTTTAATTATACAACCTGTTTCTTCTTCAATTCGCTTCCATGCATAAACATTACTGGGGAATTGTTCTTTTAACAAAACCACCTCGTCTTCCTTTTTTAATGATATATTTTTAATAACAGTTGAAATTCCATAAGAAACTGAAGGAATAATTGCTATATTTTGATAATCTGGAACTTCAACAAGGCGGGCAAACCTTTTTTTTAAAATTATTTGATCGGTAAAAAAATCTTGTTCTGTTATTGAATAAGGATTTCCTCTATTAATAATAGCTTTTATGCCAATTTCTTCTACAGTTTTAAGTAATGGAGACATATACGAGCCGTTGAGATAGATACTTTTTTCAGATAGACTAAAGAGGTGTTTTTGTGTGTTTAGAATCATTTTGAAAAGATATGTAAATCCTTAAAAATATTGATTAAAAAATAAGACTTAAGTTTTATCTTTACGGAAAAAAATTGAACTATGTCATATGTACATTTATTCGAGAGCGGAGAACATTCCAGAAACCTTGGTCACTTTGCCTCTTTGGTTAATATTGCCTCAATTCATGGAGAGATTAATAAATCTGAAGACAAATTATTAAAACGATTTGCCCACAAGCTTGGCATTCATAAAGACGAGGTAAAAAAAGTTCTAAAAAATCCATCTAAATTTCCAATAAATCCACCGAATTCAAAAGAAAAGAGACTTGAACGAATACATGATCTTTTTGATATAATTTTTATTGATCATATTATTGAAGATGACGAACATCAGTTGATCGAAAAATATGCAATCGGACTAGGTTATACCGAAGTATTAGCAAAAAAATTGATAAAACGTTCAATTCAAATATATACAGGAGGTCTTAACTTTGAAGACTATAAATACTTAGTGAATAAAAAAATAAATACTTAGTTTAATTGACAGAGCTTATTTCATAAATTCCTCAGCTTTATCTACCATTAATTTACTTCCGCAGAAAAAAGGAACACGTTGGTGTAATTCTGTTGGTTTTAAATCAAGTATAGGCATAAACCCATTACTGGCCTTACCTCCTGCTTGTTCAGCTATAAAAGCCATTGGATTGCATTCATATAATAAACGAAGTTTCCCATTGGGATTTTTTGATGTATTTGGATAAATGTAAATCCCACCTTTAATCATATTCCTATGAAAATCTGAAACTAAAGAACCGATATATCGTGATGTATAAGGACGATCTTCTTCTTCTTTTTGGCAGTATTTAATATAATCTTTTACTCCCTGTGGGAAGTGTATATAGTTACCCTCATTAATAGAATATATATTACCCTTTTCGGGAATTTTAATATTTGGGTGTGAAAGGTAGTAGGTTCCAATTGCAGGATTTAATGTAAACCCATTTACACCGTTGCCAGTAGAGTAAACTAACATAGTTGAGGTTCCATAAACAATATATCCTGCCGCAACTTGCTTATTACCGGGCTGTAAAAAGTCTTCAAGAGTTACTTCTGTTCCGGAAGGAGTTATTCTTCGGTACACTGAAAAAATGGTGCCTACCGAAACGTTTACATCTATATTTGAAGAACCATCCAACGGATCTATCAATACGACATATTTATTATCATTGTTTTTTTTATTTCCCTTAATGATAATAAAATCTTCTTCTTCTTCACTGGCAATTCCACAAACAATTTCACGGTTGGTTAGTGTTTTTATAAAAGCTTCGTTGGCATAAACATCTAATTTTTGTTGATCTTCTCCGTGAACGTTAGCACCTCCAACAGCTCCTAATATATCAACAAGACCAGCTTTATTTACTTCGTGATTAACTACTTTTCCCGCTAAACGAATGGAATTAATAAGTCTGGAAAGTTCTCCCGAAGAGTATTTAAAATCATCTTGATTATATATAATAAATTCGCCAAGTGTTTTATTTTGTATAGTCATTACCGTAGGTTGTAGTGAATTTCACTTGTTAAATAATTAATTATTTCCTTTTGAAATAATATAATTAAATTTATTAATATTCGTTTGGTGCAAATATCGATAAATTTTAAAGAAATTGCCCCGATATTTGTATCTCAAAATAAAAAATTATGAACTTTATTGTTAGAGAGAGCACCCCTAAGGATATGCCTCAGGTGTTAGGTTTAATAAAAGAATTAGCAACATTCGAAAAAGAACCCGATGCTGTTGAATTAACTGTAGAATTATTGGAAGAGGCTGGCTTTAATTCGAACCCGATGTTTACCTGTTTTGTTGCTGAAATTGATTCAGAAATTGTAGGAATGGCCTTGGTATATTTTCGGTTTTCTACTTGGAAAGGGAGAAGTCTTCATCTAGAAGACCTTATTGTAAAAGATAAAATGAGGGGAAGCGGGATAGGAAAGGAACTATATACCAAAGTGATACAATATGCTTATAATAAAAAAGTAAAACGTATAGAATGGGCTGTATTGAATTGGAACAATAGAGCAATTAAATTTTATGAACGAAGTGGAGCCACAGTGTTGAAAGATTGGTATATTGCTCAGATGGATGAAGCAGGAATTAAAATTTATTTAGAGAATTTGGAATGAAAGTATTTAAGTTTGGTGGAGCTTCTGTAAAAGATAAAGAAGGGGTGAAGAACCTACTTTCCGTTTTAAGAATAACGGGAGAATCTCAACTAGTTGTTATTGTTTCGGCTATGGGTAAAACCACAAATCATTTAGAAAATGTGGTTTCTAAATATTTTTCAAATCCTGAAGAAATAAAAACTGCTGTAACTTTTGTATATGATTACCATTTCAACATTCTTTTAGAATTATTTGAAAACAGATCACATCCGGTTTTTGATGAAATCACAATCATCTTTAAAGAAATTAATCATTTTTTAGAAAATACCAAATCTACCATCCATGCTTTTGTTTATGACCAGGTAGTAAGTTTTGGAGAAATGATTTCTGTAACAATCATTTCGCACTATCTTTCAGAAAATGGAATAAAAAATACCCTTTTAGACGTAAGAGAATGTATAAAAACAGATACAAACTATCGAGAGGCTAATGTTGATTGGGAAGTAACAAAAAAAAATATCAATAAACTTGTAAACCCTAATACAATTACTTTAACTCAAGGTTTTATTGGAGCAGAAAAAACACATAATTTTACAACAACCCTTGGAAGAGAAGGTAGCGATTATTCTGCTGCAATTTTTGCCTTTTGTTTAAACGCAGAAAGTGTGACGATTTGGAAGGATGTTCCAGGTATACTTAATGCCGACCCCCGTTATTTTAGCAACACTCAATTACTACATCATATATCATACAAGGAAGCAATCGAACTGGCTTTTTATGGAGCCTCGGTAATACATCCAAAAACTCTTCAGCCTTTGCAACGCAAAGAAATTCCATTATTTGTAAAATCATTTTACAATCCCAAAGAAGCTGGAACTTGTGTGGGTAAAGGTATTACTCTTGATCCTATGGTATCTTGTTTTATTCTGAAAAAAAATCAAGTACTTATTTCTCTTTCCTCATTGGATTTTTCATTTATGATGGAAGACAATATAGGAGAGGTTTTTAAGATGTTACACACTTATAAAATGAAAGTGGAGCTTATTCAAAACTCCGCTATTAGTTTTTCAGTTTGTGTGGATAATAAATATAATAACTTGAATTCTTTACTGGCTGAACTCAGACAAAAATTTAAGGTTACCTGGAACGAAGGTGTTACACTTTATACTATTCGTCATTCCACACCTATAGAAATAAAGACCTTACTA
>SMUY01311593.1_pt1 | contig 10912 bp, 9 predicted proteins | sample 2456441 | NCBI WGS metagenome assembly SMUY01 (sample SAMN11095931, study PRJNA526329) | marine sediment metagenome | biome: Marine sediment; feature: Surficial sediment; material: Deep marine sediment; isolation source: Hadal surficial sediment | place: Pacific Ocean | collected 2014-11 | depth 0-1...
AGCCAGGACACCAATACCGAATGACCTGTTGAGGCGGTACTCGTACTCAATGCCGAGCGCAAGACCGGATTCTCTCCGTTCCTCGGATGTCAGGCCGATAAAAAATGCCAAAAAGTTTGGGTGGAATTCTTCATGGTGTTCAGTTTCCTCGGCACAGGCCGGCGCTGATAGATATGCCACTAGTATAAAGGTCGCAACAACTAATGACGGGAATCGAATTTTGTCTAGCATGATTTCTTGTCTCACTTTCAACATCTACACGTGTCATGGTCGCACATATAGCAACTCCGTCCCGCACCAATTGCCCGGTTTCAAGAACCCCGACCGACACAACGACGTAATGTTGCACAGTTTTCCAGGTGGCAATGCGGGTATTGCACGATATTTCATCAAGCAACTTATCCCCTACGCAATTGATGGCTCCACGTTCGAGAACGTGATATTTGGCAAGATTGCGTTTGACGAGTTGGATCGCGATGGTAACGCAGTTCGTCTTCGACTTAACTCAACAGCGGTGCGCGTCGAGCACGAGGGAAGCACTCAGGAAGCCGCGCGGGTTCGCGTTACCTATGCCAGGGATGGGCAGCTGCATCAGTTACGAACTAAGGCTGTCGTAATGGCATCAGGCGGCTGGGTGAATCGACATGTGATCAGAGATTTGCCGGATGAATACCGCCGTGCCTACGAATCATTCACACACTCGCCTGTGCTCGTCGCAAATGTTGCCTTGACGAACTGGCGTTTTCTGGAGCGCCTCGGTGTGTCCGCTGCGATTTGGTCAGGTGGATTCGGCTTCACCTGCAATATCCGACGACCGATGATCGTTGGTAGTAAGTCGCAACCATTACACCCGGACGAACCCATCGTACTGACGTTTTACGCACCAATTTACAAGCCCGGACTAGGCCGGAAAGCGCAGGGAATAGCAGGGCGAGTAGAACTGCTGGGCACTTCATTTGCCGATTATGAGCGACAGATTCGCGAACAAATGATGACAATGTTTTCTGCGAGCGGCTTTGATCCGGTGAAAGACATCGCCGGGATCATCCTCAATCGATGGGGCCACGCCTACACCAACCCTGGTCCTGGCTTTCGTTTTGGCGTAAACGACAACCCTGCACCGCCGGACGTAATACGCGAACCATTCGGCCGTATTGCGATTGGTCATTCGGAATTGCGCGGACATCAATACTGGTCCGGTGCCGCTGGCGAAGGTCGTCGTGCGGTCGAGGCGCTGCTGGATCTGCATTTCTAAATCATATTTTGTAAGAACCTGTAAAAACAAAGACTTACATTTCTCGTTTTACATTTGCATTATTCCATGTGAGAAACTGGCGACCCGTTTTGTGGTCAAATACAAGTATGAGGAGACTTGCAGCGCTGTTGATTGCCGGCATTTGTGCCAATTCCTCGTCGGCCGGCGAAGTGTTCACCTGGACTGATGATGAGGGCGTGGTGCATTTTAGCCAGTGGGCCCCGAAAGATTCGCCTGCTGTGACCACGCTAAGAACTATCTCCAAAAATCCTGCTGATTACGATCCCGGATCGGATCCGTACTCGATACAGAACCAGGCTGCAAGAGTGAATAAGACATGGAGCAAAATTGAGGAACGCAATGCCGAATTGAGGAAGCGTCGCCTGGAAGAGGAAGAACGTCTGGCTCGCATGCAACCACCCGTATATCAATACCCGTATGAACCCTACCGTTATTACCGGGCGCCTGCGTGGCGGCCGATTTATCGACCAGTCCGCCCGATCTACCCGGCACACCCGCTTCAGCCAATATATCCCGGGCCTGTTCGACCACACCAGTCAAACATTCATGCCCGGCAGATAGCGGCGATGAACGTATTGAATCGTCGACCCAATTATCGTCGACCGTATAGTTCGGTAACTGGCGTTTCGCAACGGGCGACTATCCACCGCACGCCAGGACACTAGATACACCGATCGACGTTGAATGGGACGTCATACCACCCCGGCGGGTTTCACTGAAAAAACTTCAATCCAGCAACATTATCCACTGTTCGCGGCGCAGTCTTTGCATTTGCTTAATGATCCAGCTCTGTCTCTCGCGGACGTATGGGGTCGGATCATCAACCCGTAACTGTTTCGGGTTTGGTAAAACTGCGGCAAGCAATGCCGCTTCGGCATCGCTCAGATCGACTGGCGATTTTCCAAAAAACGTTTTGCTCGCCGCACCTACACCATAAATTCCTGGCCCGAACTCGGCGATGTTCACGTATATCTCAAGAATGCGTTTCTTTGACCACGTCGCCTCAATCAAGACCGTAAAATACGCTTCAATACCCTTGCGCAGAAAACTCTTGCCGGACCACAAGTACATGTTCTTGGCAACTTGCTGCGTAATTGTGGATGCGCCTCGAAGGGACCCACCGTCGCTAAAATCTTCTACGGAATCACGAATGGATTTCACATCAAACCCGAAGTGATCTGCAAACTTCTGATCCTCCGACGCCACAACCGCTATCGGAGTGGCGACACCTGCATCTCTCCATGCGACCCACTCATACAGCACAGGTATTCTGCCGCTATTGTCCTGCAGCATAAACGCAGTTGTTGGTGGGTCGATCCAGCGAAATGGCAATACCATCAAAATACTAAGAATGAATACCAGTGACCCGAATACCAGTAGCCAGCGACGTAAGTGCTTGAGTAATCCATTCTTTTTCTTGGTTTTTCGCCGGCGTCGTGGACGGTGGTCCCGACCAATTCGATCTGACAGAAATGCTCTCATAAACTCTTACTGGTAACCCATAGCCCGACGCGCCAGCTGCATGGATAGCTGCGCATCATTCGACACTATTTAAGTATATGTCGAGCGGAGAACAGGTACACCTGCCAAATACAACGAATCAGTAGAAACGGACGTTCTAAGCAAGGCAATTGGTCGGCCAGGCAGCTCGTAACCTGGTGATCGAAATCATGAATTAGAAGTCGAACTTGAGGAATATCAAACCACCATCGTAATTCCAATCCAGATCGCCGTTAGCATTTTCCTTGTCCACTCCAAGATTCATTTTGACACTGTTCAGGCCAACGCCAATCGCCATGCGATCGAACAGTTGATAGTCCACACCGACATAAATGTCATACAGTGATCCGTCGAAGTCGCCATATGAGAAGGCGAAAATCTCGCCACTTGCCCGAAACGACAATTTGTCGGAGATCTGATATTCGCCGCGGAGACCGATCACCGGCAATGGCGCTGTAAAGCCTCCACCTTCTTGCGTACCAACCAAGGGAGCGGACAGGGAAGTGCTGATGTCGGCAATGTAGAGGCCTGCCGTTAATCCTAAATAGCCCTTATCACGCCGCATGAATGACCAGGTATAGGCGACTTTATATATCGACAGATCGAATTCGCTATCGATAACCGTATCGACAGCGAATAAAGTATCTTTCCAGTTGATTTCCCGCTGAATTTGCTTCGAACCGGTGCGCGACAGATCGAACCAACTGAAGTCGATGCGATGTTTCTGATTGAAGCGATAGTAGCCGTCCAGCCGAAAAACATTGTCCGAGGTGTCGAGCCCTAACTCGGCTTCCAAATCAACATCCGTACCGATCATCGTGCCTATTTGCCCATCAAATCGGGTCTCGCTGTTTCTGTCGGTAACGAACAAGCCGACGCTAATACTGAACTTTTCCTGATCTGATGTCTGAGCTGTGGCAGGTGAAAATGGATTTATTAAGACCATCGCTACAACCGCCAGGTAATGAAGCCGCCGGTCAGTGACAGAACGGCTGGTTGTAGAAATCGTCATTGGAGATTCTCCTTGGTCTGTTTTCAGTGATTAGACAGACAGGTTGAAAGATGCAGTCACCACCAGCATCAGAATTTGACCATGTACTCCTTCGCCTCAAGGCAAACGCTAAACGCTTTTTTGAAATCATCGATCTGTTCTGCATTCGCCTGTTGTTGGGCTGCACCCTGTGCTTGCGCCTCTTCTTGTGCGTGCGCACTGGCTGCGCGGCTACGTCGACGTGATGCTACCGCACCAGCAGCGGCGCCGATCGCAGCGCTATCACCAGCGTCACCACCTGAGACTTCACCAATCAGGGCGCCTGCCGCAGCTCCTTTTACAGCACCCTTTGCACCTGCGCCTTGAGTAGAACCTTGTGCCTGCGCGACCTGTTGCTCGGTCTCATGCTGTTGCTGTTCACTTTGCTTTTGCAGCTCGAACGGGTCGCTTCCCGTATTGCTGGTAGCCCAGCTATAGCATTCGGCTTCATCCTTTGATTGCTGATCCGCCGCCTGCCCCTCCGTTGGAAATACGTAAACGTCAAGAGTTGATGCAAGTGTCTTACCGCTATCAGTTGCAAACGCGTTGGACAATGGCAACATTACCAAGCATGTGAAAAGGGTCAAATGTTTCATGATTTCACTCCGGGACAATACAAGTAGCGTGGCGGTTGGTTGCGCGTATTTTGCTGTAGCGCTAAAGCCACCATATGAAACAAAACGATATTTGATCCGAATGTCCGGCGCTATCGAGAATCCGCAAAGTTCTTAGCTGTTGTTGTTGCGGTAGTGCATAGAAATCACCCAAAGCATCAGCGCCCCAATCAATCCGTGCAATCCAACAGCTGGCCACAGCAGTGGCGCGTGCATCCCACCGGTCGTTCCCACGATCGCCAGCAGTGCAGCGACACCAACGTTGTAGATGCAAAGCCCAGCCCGCGGGGCAAGACGTATACTCTGCTCTTGCGGCTCCCAGGCAGCGACGCCAACTGACAACAGCCCGATTCCCAGTACACGGGCAACAGCAATCCCGACCGTACTCACGCCTTCGCCAAGCAACAATCCGATAATCAACGCTGGTGCGGCAAGAAACCCGAACCCGGTCAAAATCTCAACAACTGCCGATATTCTGAAAAGCAGCCTGGTATTCGTCGTTCCGGACATGTGCAGTTACGACTACTTGCCGCCAGCAATGATCGACACCGGATCGAAATCTGCGGGCACGTCGATGACTCCCATACTTTCGCTATATTCAGCATATTTCGCGACCATTTCCGCCAGTCGCTCAGGCTCCCGTTCACCCAGATTGTATAGTTCCGACGGATCGCTCTTGAGGTCGTACAGCCGCCATTCCCCCGCGTCCTCAACGCCGGCACTTTTCAGCCATGCACCAAGTCGCAGTGCCTTGTAGTCACCATGGAAAATCGCCGAATTTCCAAAGAGCTCATAGCCAAGCCAATCGTCCGCACCGCGGTGAGATGACGTTTGGCCGCGCATGAGCGGCAAAATACTCTTTGCGTTCATCGGGAAGACCTTCCTTCCCTTGTAACTGGTCCCGGGATGAACTGCTCCGGCGACCTCCAAAAGAGTGGCGGACAAGTCGGTGACAAAGACGAACTCGTCTGTCTGTCCGGATTCTATCCATTCGGGATAGCGAATAATGAATGGGACGCGCAAGCCACCTTCAGTTGAAAACGTCTTGAAACCGTTCAAATGTGCCGCGGTAACCTGTGCCCAGGGTGGGCCGTATGATGAGAATGAACCCCTCACCCCGATGTCTTCGACGGCGGTTTTCGGATAGTTGGCGTTGTACCATGGCTCGCCCGCACCAACATTCGGTTGGCTCCAATCAGGGCCATTGTCGGTCATGTAAATGATGATCGTGTTGTCGTACTGCCCTGTTTCCTTCAAGTGGTCAATCACGCGACCGATATGAACATCCATATGGTCGATCATCCCGCCATAAGCGGCCATTGTGTTTGCCTGAGCCACTTTGGCCTCAGGTGGCAGCGTGTCCCAGGGGGGCACGCCGGGGAATCGTGGCGATACGGGATGGTCTGCTGAAAGAATACCGAGCGATTTCATTTTTTCAATGCGCTGCTCGCGAATGACGTCCCATCCAGCGCTGTAAACATCTCTGTATTTATCAATATAATTGCGCGGTGCCTGATGAGGCCAATGCGCCGTCTGCAGCGAAAGATACGCAAAGAATGGTTTATCTGCGTTCTGCTCCGGATCAAGGAAGCCGATCAGTTTGTCGGCGTACAGCTCGTTCGAGTGAATGCCTTCGGGGCGATCTACAATTGCTCCATTGGACGTGAATGTTAAATCGCTGCCCTCACCCTCTCCGGCCGAGGTCGAGCCGTAGTTGCTGCCTGCTCCCTGCAATAACGAATAAGTCTGGTCGAAGCCACGATCGTGGGGTCGATATCCTTCGTCAGCGCCCAGGTGCCACTTGCCCGCCATATAGGTGCTGTAGCCTACATCGCGCATCAGCTGAACGACAGTGACGACATCTTTGTTCAGGTAGCCCTCATAACCCGGTTGGCCTCTCTGCTCATCGGTCAGAAATTCGTGCATGTTTCCCAGGCCGCTACGGTGGTTATCTACACCGGTCAACAGGAGTGAGCGCGTCGGAGAACAGGTTGCGCCGACATGGAAGTTTGTGAAACTCAAGCCCTCACTCGCGAGCGCATCGATGTTTGGCGTTGCAACTTCGCTGCCGAAAGCGCCGACGTCAGAAAAGCCCATATCGTCGCCGATAATCAGGAGAATGTTCGGCCTGGCTTCCGGAGTCGCAGCAGGCGTCGCTGCAACCGTCGTATCCGCCTCTTCAGCAACGCAGCCGGAGATCAGCATCGCAAACAACGACGCAATCACCACTAGATGTCTCATTAGTCTACCCCTCAGTAATCAGGAACGCCGGGCGTCGCCTGTACTATCAGGTAGTAAATAGGCCGCCGCCACAAGACGAGAGCCAAAGGTTAGTCAGCCATACGATATCGAGCTATCGAAATTCCGCACATGAAATTCATTTTTTGCTGGCTCAATCAATTCGCAATTTGGTCAGCCGCCCACGTTTTCTTTTAGCGTCCTGGACGGCACCTCACCAAAGCAGTTTTTGTAGGAGCGCGCGAATTCACCGAAATGCCAAAACCCCCAATTCGTGGCTACTTCGGTAACGGTTGTGGTACCACTATTTGCCTTGCGTAATTCATCGCGAGCCCGATGCAACCTGAGTCGATGCAGATAGGTCAATGGTGACATGCCCATAATATCCTTGAATGCGTTTTGCACGGTCCTTTCGCTGACGTTGGCGGCCGCGCACAGCTCACTCATGTAGGGTCGGCGCCCGTCGAGATTCAGCGTGTAGTCCTCACAGGTTCTGACGATCTGGCTGTAAGACTTGCCTTTGCTGTCGGTATCGACAGCGTCACCCGGGTTACACGATTCGATCGTTGCAAGCAGCGAGTCCATAAATTCGACCTGGGCGCCATATCTCGCCCAGTGGCTGTCATTGAAAATACCCGGGTCACTCTCTGCCGTTTCAGCAATCCGCGCACCGAGTTTAAAAAGATCCCGAGCGACTTTCTCAGCTGGATGCCAGACTTCGGCATCTGCGGGAATAGTAAAATCCCGTTTCTTGCCGCGCAGGTCCAGATGCCTGTCAAGAACCCGGGGCGGCACCAGCCAGCCGACCGTATCAAAGTCACTGTCGAGAACGAGTACCGCTTGCGCGCCAGGTCCTGCAGCGATCATTGAATAAGGCAGCAGTTCCGTGCCGTCGATGCTGCCACGGGCATGCGGCCCCAGGATAAAACAGGATTCGAAACCCTCGTAAATACGACTTCGGGTACGCAGAGCTTTGTTGGTGTGCTGGTAGATCAGGCTGCAATCTTCGAGCGGGACTGTGATCTGCTTGTACTCGAATTCGTCCGGGTCGAGGTTAATGACGTCCATATCGTACACCTTAAGGAAATCACCGACGGCTGTAGGGTCGGTAATGCGCAGGACGGACACCTCCCTTTTGCCTTCAGGGTGATCATATCCGGGGATTCGTGTTGATGGACTCAAGGCTGGTTTTTCCGACAGACCGTCTCGTTGACTCGTAATCATAGTCAATTAAGCAGGAAAAGCCTCGTCATCGGTACCAGATATAGCGAAATCCGGTCGTTTTATCCATTCATCAACGCAGTCTCGCCAGCGGAAAATTCTCACCAATACAGACGTGTATCCTTCGGGCGAATCCTGTTAGATAATAATGGTATGTATGTCTACGCCGACAAAAATCTGAACTGGCGCAGTACGCACCCATCATCAACCTGCTGCAAAAAATTGATTGGTCTTGCAGCAATGCTGGTGGCCACTATCTTCCCCAGTGCATCCCTGAGCGCACAGGAGATCGATTCGGCTAATGCTCAGCGAGTCGCTGAACGACCGAATGCCGGCGGCGCAAGCACGGAGGTCACGGTTAATGTCTACCTGATCGACATCGACGAGATCGACGATGTCAGTAAACGCTTCAACGTCGATGTGTTTGTCAATATTGCCTGGCAGGACCCACGCCTTGCTTTGCCTGAGACAAAGCAAGACGGCCAGATTCGACTTTTTCCGATGAGTGCTGTCTGGAATCCGCGCGGAATGATCGTGAATGATCGCGGGCTAAGCCCCAAGCTGCCGTTGGTCGTCAATGTCGATGCCCAGGGCAATGTCGTTTATCGGCAACGATTTTCCGGGGAGTTGGCGGTCGACCTGGATCTCAAAGACTTCCCGTTCGACACGCAATACCTGCCAATCGACGTCATCTCCTATCAGTACAGTCCGGATGAAGTACGATTCTCGCCAAACTCCACAATCGCTGCAGACGTGGAGGCGTTTAGCGTTGAAGGATGGAGCTTCAGCTTGCTGGAGCCGAATTTCGGAGAGTTTTCAGTACCAGCCGCCGGCGTAGTGCGGCCACGCATGACGTTCGTCATCGAAGCACAGCGTAACGCGCAGTATTACCTTGTAACCATGTTTCTACCGATGTCACTCATTGTCTTCATGTCCTGGACAGCGTTCTGGATACAACCAAACGTCGTGCCACCCCGTATTGCTATATCGACTGCATCGATTTTTTCACTAATCGCCTTCGGCTTCAGCATTCGTCTCAGTTTGCCACGCGTTTCCTACGTAACACGCGCCGATCTGTTCGTAATCGGTTGCACATTGCTGGTATTTCTGGCGCTTGGGGCTGCGGTCATCGGCAGTCGCTGGGCGAGTGCGGACAAATTGGAGCAGGCGATACGATTGAATGCCATAACAAGATGGGTCTACGTTGCTTTGTTTTTCGCCGTCGCCGCGGCCGCTGTAACGATTTAGACAAACAGTCAATTTTTGACGCAACCAGGACAGGAAATCAGATCTGTGGTCGCGCGGTACCAGAGCGCATTCCGACACCGCATTGTCTGCTACGACACGGCTCAATTGCGAATTGCGTATTTCCGATATCTACGCCCAATACGCAGAGTTACGATCATTAATAGAATTTTTACGGGCCGAAAATCCGAGAGCACAGTTATATTTTGACGATCGAATTAAGGAGTGAACATGCGCAGTCACAGAATATCGATTCTTTTGAGAGCCTTGCTCATTCCAGCAATGCTTGGTTTGTTCTGCCCGTCAGTGTTCGCACAGCAAGCAAACGATAGCCGACCAAATATAGTGCTTATCGTAACGGACGACATGGGCTTTGCTGACATCGGGTCTTTTGGCGGTGAAATAGCGACACCTAACATCGACTCACTGGCTAACGCTGGCGTTCGCTTTACCAATTTTTACACTCACGCCAGCTGCTCGCCAACCCGGTCATTGCTCCTCTCGGGCGTAGACACGCATCTGAACGGCCTGGGCAACATGAGCGAATGGACTGCACCCAATCAGAAGGGCGTGCCGGGATATGAAGGCGTCCTGAACCACGACGTGGTGACGCTACCGGAGCTGCTCAAACAGTCCGGGTATCACACCTACATGGTCGGTAAGTGGCACTTGGGCAAAGACCCCGACAAAATCCCCGCAGCGCGTGGCTTCGAACGCGATTTCAGCCTGCTGGATGGCGGCGGCAACTACTGGGGCATGACCAACGTAATCGCTGCTTCTCCACGCCTGGTTTTCACCGAAGACGGGCGTTACCTGACGAGTCTGCCGGACGATTATTACGCGACCCGAACTTATACGGACAAGATGATCAACTATATCGAGTCGAATCGGGGCGATGGCAAGCCGTTCTTTGCTTACGTAGCGCACCAGGCGCCGCATGATCCGTATCATCTTCCCCGTGAAGATCGGAATGGTCACGTTGCGCAATACGACAAAGGCTGGGATGCAGTTCGACGCGCGCGGCTGGATCGACAGATCGAACTTGGCATCATGCCCGCGGATACGCAACTGTCCGAGCGAATGTGGTTCGTGCCGGATCCGACAATGCTGGCGCCAGCGCCACGCGCAATGCTCGGCAAAAAGATGGAGCTATACGCGGACCTGGTGGTCAATCTCGACGCGCATATCGGGCGACTGATCGATTACCTCAAAGAAATTGGTGAATACGACAACACGATCTTTATTGTTTTTGGTGACAACGGTGCCGAGGGAACGGATCTCTTCAATATGATCGCCGGAACCCCGGGGTCCAGGGACTTCCTTTGGGCCGCGATCAACTGGTCACAGACTGATCCACAGGCGTGGGGAGATCCGGGATCGTTTGTCGGCTACGGTCCGATGTGGGCCCAGGTTTCGATGACGCCCTTTAGCCAATACAAAGGCTGGATGGCGGAAGGTGGCATTCGCAATGCGCTGATCGTCAGCGGCCCGGTTGTCAAGCGCGACGCAGGGAGCATTAATCACGGCTTCATGCACGTGGCCGACATCATGCCTACCTTGCTCGATGTAGCTGGCGCGTCATATCCGACTGTGGTGGGTGACCGTCCTGCACCAGCCTTGATGGGCAAGTCCTGGTCCGCTGTACTTTCAGGAGATGCGGAATCTCCACGGAGTGACAGCGATTACATGGGTTGGGAGCTCTTCGGCAATCGCGCGATTCGTCAGGGCGACTGGAAGTTGCGCTGGCAATGGAGACCTTTCGGCACCGGAGAATGGGAACTATTCAAT
>SMUY01240628.1_pt1 | contig 10907 bp, 10 predicted proteins | sample 2456441 | NCBI WGS metagenome assembly SMUY01 (sample SAMN11095931, study PRJNA526329) | marine sediment metagenome | biome: Marine sediment; feature: Surficial sediment; material: Deep marine sediment; isolation source: Hadal surficial sediment | place: Pacific Ocean | collected 2014-11 | depth...
GCGGTTGGTCGTGGCCGCAGAGCTCGGCGAACTGGTCCGTGGCGAGAGCGTGTCGATCGACGGAGCCTGCATGACCGTGGTCGACACCGGTGACGGGACGTTCGGGGTCGATGTGATGCCGGAAAGCCTGGTGCGCACCACGCTCGGGACTCTGCGGCCCGGCAGTCGAGTCAACCTCGAGCGCGCGCTCCGCGTCGGCGACCGCCTGGGGGGGCACCTGGTCAGCGGTCACGTCGACGGCATCGCCCGGGTCGACTCGATCGACGCTGGCGGGGCGGATCGGCGGATCCGGCTGACGACGGAGGGCCGGCTGTTACGCTATCTGCCGGAGAAGGGGTCGTTGACGCTGGCCGGTGTTTCGTTGACGCTGTCCGCCGGCGACGCTCGCGGATTCGAGGTCGCGCTGATCCCGGTCACCCTCGAGGAGACCACGCTGGGGGCGCTGGCGACCGGCGATCGCCTGAACCTGGAGGTCGACCTGGTGGCGCGCTATCTTGAAAGACTGACCCGGGCAAGAATCGACGAGGACGACGCATGAGCAAGCAACCCGCCTCCAGTCCGTTCGCAACGGTGGAACAAGCCATCTCCGACATTCGTGAAGGCCGGATGGTCATTGTCCTGGATGACGAGGACCGCGAAAACGAAGGCGATCTCGTGTGTGCCGCGGAGACGGTCACGCCGGAGATGATCAACTTCATGGCGACTCACGGGCGTGGCCTGGTGTGCATGCCGATGACCCCGGAGAGGCTCGACGAACTGAAGATCCCGCCGATGGTGGAGAAGAATACGGCGCGGCGCGGGACCGCCTTTTGCGTGTCGATCGAAGCGCGTCAAGACATCACGACGGGTATCTCAGCCGCAGATCGCGCGCAGACGATCCGTAAGGCGGTCGATCCGAAAACGCGGCCCGACGACCTGGCTCGTCCCGGACACGTGTTTCCGCTGAAGGCCTGTCTCGGCGGCGTGCTCAAACGCGCGGGGCACACCGAAGCCTCGGTCGACCTGTGCCGCTTGGCCGGCAAACTCCCGGCCGCGGTGATCTGCGAAATCATGAACGAAGACGGCAGCATGGCGCGCGTCGAGCGGCTGGAATCGTTCGCACGTGAGCACGGCCTCAAGATGATCTCGATCGCCGACCTGATCGCCTACCGGATGCGCAACGAACGCCTGGTCCAGCGTGTCGCGTCGCCCGAATTGCCGACGCGCTCGGGCAACTGGAGGATCCACGCGTTTCACTACGAACTGGAAGACCTGACCCACGTCGCGTTGGTCCTGGGCGATCCGCAACCCGACGAGCCGGTGTTGGTCCGCGTTCACTCCCAGTGCCTGACCGGGGACGTCTTCGGTTCGACGCGCTGCGATTGTGGCCCGCAACTCCAGGAGGCGATGGAGCGCATCGCCAAGGAGGGCAAGGGCGTGATCCTCTACCTGCGCCAGGAGGGCCGCGGCATCGGTCTGGCGAACAAGCTTCGGGCCTACGAAATCCAGGACAAGCACCAGATGGACACCGTCGAGGCCAACATCGAACTGGGCTTCGAGGCCGATCACCGAGATTACGGTGTTGGCGCGCAGATCCTTTACGACCTGGGGATCCGGCGGCTACGTCTGATGACCAACAACATGGGCAAATACGTCGCGCTCAAGGGCTACGGCCTCGAACTGGTCGAGCGCGTCCCGATCGAGCTTCCCCCGAGCGATCGCAACCGCGATTATCTCAAGACGAAGAAGGTCAAGATGGGGCATCTTCTCAAGTCCGTTTAAGCCCCGGCCCGGAACGTGTTCGACAACCTCACCGAAAGACTCCAAGGTGTCTTCAAGAAGCTGAGCGGTCAGGGCCGCATCAGCGACGCCGTGTTGAAGGACTCGCTGCGCGAGGTCCGGATGGCGTTGCTCGAGGCCGACGTGCACGTCGGCGTGGTCCAGGAATTGATCACCGCGGTGCGCGAAAAGGCCACGGGCGAGGCTGTGCTCAAGAGCCTCGCGCCGGGCCAGCAGGTCATCAGAATCGTCCGCGAGGAGTTGGAACGCCTGCTTGGCCAGGGAGAGTCCGGCGAGTTGAACCTTGCGGGGAAGCCGCCGGCGATCATCCTGATGGTCGGTTTACAGGGCTCGGGCAAGACGACGACGACGGCCAAGCTGGGCGCCTGGCTAAAGAAGAACGGTCGTTACCCGTACCTGGTTCCGGTCGATGTCCACCGCCCGGCAGCGATCGAGCAGTTGGTCAAAATCGGTACCCGGGCGGGTCTTCGCGTCTACGAACACGACGGCTCGGAACAGCCACTGACGATCGCCAGGGCCGGCTTGCTCGAAGCGCGCCGTTCGGGGTTCGACACGGTGCTGATCGATACCGCCGGTCGCCTGCACATCGACGACGAGTTGATGGATGAGTTGCGCGAACTGAAGGCCGGGCTCGACCCGCAGGAAATCCTGCTCGTCGCGGACTCGATGACCGGTCAAGATGCGGTGCGTTCGGCCGGGGAGTTTCACGGGGCGATCGGGATCACCGGTGTGGTGTTGACCAAACTGGACGGCGATGCCCGCGGCGGCGCCGCCCTTTCGGTGCGTCACGCCAGCGGGGTGCCGATCAAGTTTGTCGGGCTCGGCGAGAACATCGCCGATCTCGAGAAGTTTCACCCCGACCGGATGGTGGGCCGCATCCTCGGGATGGGCGACGTCCTGACGTTGATCGAAAAAGCGGAGGAACTGGTCGACGAGAAACAGGCTGCCGAACTCGAAAAAAAACTCCGCAAGAACGAGTTCACACTACAGGATTTCCGGGATCAGCTTAAAATGCTCAAGAAAATGGGTCCGCTCAGCAACGTGGTGTCGATGCTGCCCGGCATGAGCCACGTCAAGGAGAGCGACCTGGACCCCAAGGCGACCGTCCGGGTCGTCGCGATCGTCGATTCGATGACGCCGCGCGAACGGCGACACCCCCAGATCCTCAACGCCAGTCGCAAACGCCGGATCGCCAGGGGGAGCGGTCGAACCACGCCTGAGATCAACCGCCTGCTCAAGCAGTTCGCACAGATGAAACGGATGATGAAATCGATGCAGTCGATGGCGAAGAAAGGGCCCAAAGGCGGTCTCCGGTTTCGCTTGCCCAGACGCTGAACCCGCGGGTGGGATGAACGGTCGGTCTGGGCTATAGTGTGCCGTTTGGCGTGATAGCGTGTGGAGGAAGGATGACGTGCTGAAGATTCGTCTACGGCGAATGGGTGCGAAGCACAGCGCTTTTTACCGCGTGGTGGTTTCGGACTCGCGCAAGCGGCCCACGGGTCGTTTCATTGAAACCCTGGGGACCTACGATCCCGGCACCGACCCGGCCACGGTCAAACTGGATGTCGCCAAGGCGGAAGACTGGATCAGCAAGGGCGCGCAAGTTTCGCCGACGGTGAAGCGCCTCCTGGTCCGGGCCAAAAACGCGCAGGCCGTCTAGACGGGTCCAAGGGCGCTGCGGTGAAAGAACTTGTCGAATTGATTGCCAAATCGCTCGTCGATCGGCCCGATGAGGTCAAAGTCTCTGTGCACGAGTTCGATGACGAAGACCGTACGCTTTACGAGTTGAGCGTCGCGCCGGACGATCTGGGCAAGGTCATCGGACGCCACGGTCGGACCGCGCGATCGGTTCGAACGATCCTCGCGTCGGCGGGGGTCAAGCTCGACCGTCGCATCGACTTCGAAATCGTCGAGTGATCCCATGCCGGACTTGCTCCCCATGGGCCGGGTGCACGGACACCGGGGGCGTTCGGGCGAACTGACGGTACGGGTGGCGTCGGGTGAGGCGGCGCGTTGGAGCGATGTCACTGAAGTCTGGCTGCGACGGGCGGACGGCGAGGCGGAGCGCTTCGACGTCGAGCGCGAGAAAGCCTACCGGGATCGTTGGGTGTTGAAGCTGAAGGGCATCGACGATGGCAACGCCGCCGCCGCGTGGCGCGGCGCATCGGTGGCCGTTGCATTCGATCACGCGCCGGAACTGGGTGAGTTCGAACACTGGCACGCGACCCTCGTCGGGATGGAGGTGTTCGCCGCGGACACATCGATCGGGACGGTCCGCGACGTTCAACCGACGCGCGGAGCCGACCTTCTGGTGGTGCAGGCGAACGACGGTGGAGAGTTGTTGATCCCGCTCCACCGGGATATCGTCGTCGACGTGGACGAGCAAGCCAAGCGGTTGCGGATCGATCCGCCCGCGGGGCTGCTGGACTTGAATCGAGGGAATGACTAGACCGATGGTTTTCGATGTTGTCACCCTGTTCCCCGGTTTGTTTTCCGGGGGGCTGCAGGAAAGTATCCTGGGCCGCGCGCGGCGCGCCGGGAAGGTGGCGGTGCGCTTGCACGATCTGCGGCGCTGGGGAATAGGGAAGCACCGCCAGGTCGACGACACACCCTACGGCGGCGGCGGCGGTATGATCCTGCGCCCGGAACCGTTCTTCGCGGCCGTGGATTGGGTCCGCCGGGAGTATCCGGCGACCCGCGAGAGGGTCGTGCTCCTGTCTCCCCAGGGAAGCAGGTTGACCCATGATTCGGCGCGCCGGTTGGCCGGTTTCGAACGCCTGATCCTGCTGTGCGGCCGTTACGAAGGGGTCGACGAACGGGTCCGCGAGGGGCTGGCGGACGAGGAGCTGAGCATCGGCGATATGGTGCTGACCGGTGGTGAGCTGCCGGCCATGGTGACCATCGATGTCGTTTCGCGCTTCATTCCCGGGGTTTTGGGCCGCAAAGAGGCGGCCGAGGAAGACTCATTTGCCCAAGGGCGGTTGGACTCCCCATATTACACGCGACCCCCCGAGTTTCGCGGGAGGGCGGTGCCGGAAGTCTTGCTCTCGGGTGACCACCGGGCGATCTCTCGCTGGCGCGAAGAGAGAGCTCACGAGGCGACGAGAACGAAGAGGCCGGATCTCCTGGAAGGAGACGGCCAACTGAGGCGCTGCTGACGCGCGGGACAAAGGACGGAAGTATGGACGTTATTCAAAGCATCGAAGCCGAAGGGCTTAAACAGGAAGTCCCCGAGTTTCGCTCGGGCGACCGTGTGCGCGTCCACGTCAGGGTGGTCGAAGGTGAAAAGTCGCGCACCCAGGTTTTCGAGGGCGACGTGATCGCTCGAAAAGGTGGGGTGGGCCTGAAGGCCACCTTTACCGTGCGAAAGACCTCGGGTGGAATTGGGGTCGAACGGATCTTCCCACTGCACTCGCCCAACGTGCAGAAGATCGACGTCGTGCGCCACGGTCGTGTGCGCAGGGCCAAGCTCTTCTACCTGCGGGCGTTGCGCGGCAAGAAGGCCCGTATCCGCGAGCGCCGAGTGCGTTAACGCGGGGCCGGGTTGATCCCGGCGAGGGTTTGAATGGGCTCGGACATCAAGCAGTCCCTGGCTGCCGCGGAGAAACTGCTCAAAGCGGGCAAAGTTGCCGAGGCGCTCGCAGCGTTCGACCGTGTCGTGGAAAAGTCCAACGGTAATCTCCTGACGGTCAACCTCGTCGGCGACGCCATCGCCTCCGGGGGGCAACCCGAAAAGGCCGTCCCGTACTACGTGCGCATCGCCGACCAGTTTTCACATCAGGGCTTCTATCCCAAGGCGATTGCGATCCGCAAGAAAATCCTCCGGCTCACGCCTGAATCGGCCGCAGCGTTGGTCGGCTTGGGCGATCTCTACGTACGTCAGGAACATTCCGCTGAAGCTCGCGGCTACTACCTTCGGGCGGCGGATCACCTGCTGCAGAAAAAGGACTACACGGGCGCACGGGCGGTTTACGAGCGGCTGGTCGCTGCCGAACCGGATGACCCGCGGCACCGTGTCCGTCTCGCCGAGACCCGGGCGGCCGCGGGGGAGGGTGCCGAAGCCGCCGAGGAACTCGTCGAACTCGGTCAACGGCTCCTCAAGTCGGGCAAACCCGAAGACGCCGAAAAAAGTTTCCGCCGCGCCGCCGAATTGGATCCCGGCCGCCAGGATGTCATGAAGGGTTTGATCGCCTGTTTGACCGAGACCGGGCGAGACGACGAAGCGCTGAAAATTCTCGAAGACGAAGTCGCCAAGCCGGACGCTCCGATCGAACTCGTGACGGAACTGCTGATCCTTTACGAGGTCAACGGTCGCATCGATGATGCGAATCGCTTGCTCGAGGGCGAACGGGCTCATGAACTGCCCGAGGACGCCTTCCGCACGTTGGTGCGTTTCCACGATCGCAGGGACGGCCAGGCCGAACTGTGGTCGCGGCTCGAACCCACGCTGAAGGGTTGGCTTGCAGGGCCACAACGAGACAAGCTGCTCGCGTTGCTCGATGCGTGGCCGGGGTGGACGGAGACGGCTCACCTTCCGGCGCTCGAGTGGCGCCTCGCGTTGGCCGGCGAGGACGGCGACGAGACCGTGCAGGTCCGTTCGCTGGAACGCCTGATCGAGGCTTACCAGGCCAACGAGATGCCGGCCGAGGCGGACAAGGCGTTGAAACGTCTCCACGAATTGCGTCCGCCGGTGGAAGACGTCACCAAAAAGAAAGAGACGGTTGCCCGGAAATCGGGACCCATGGACGAGGCGCCCGCCGAGGCGCCGTCGCCCGCGGACGTGCCGGTAGCTGCGGATGTGGCGTCGCCTCCTGCGGATGTGGCGTCAGCTGTGGAGGTCCCGTCGCCCGCGGCCGCCATGGAGGTTCCTGTTGAGTACGAGGCGCCCGCCGTGCCGCTCTCGCGCGCGGACGAAGAATTCGTCTCCGGACGAATGACCCAGGCGGAGATCCTCGAAAAGTACGGTTTGCTGACCCAGGCGATCGATCAGATCTACGAGGTGATCGAACGGTTCCCGGGCCACCTCGAGGCGAACAAACATCTCGTCACACTGCTCCGGTGTACGTCGCAGGAATCCACGCTCGCGCAAGCGCTGGTGAAGCTCTCGCTGGCGCGTCGCGCCGCCGGGCGGTTGGAGGTCGCGCGACAGGCCGTCGCGGAGGCCGACAAGCTCGGAGGGATCGATCCCCACATGCGCGGGATTCTCGTCGCGCTCGACCTGTTCGGCGATGTGCCCGCAACACCGGCGGTCGCCGCCGAACCCGCGGAGGCACAACCGGTGGCCCCCGCGGTTGCGACGAAGGCCGACAAGCCGAAGAAAAAGCGTAGCAAGAAAAAGCCGGCCGAGGTTGAAATCAAACCTGCGGACCCCGCGCCGCCGCCCGCCTCTCGCGACGAAGCGGTGATCGATTTCGATTCGTTTGATGACGAACAGGACGAGAACGTCGCGGAGATCATTGCGGAAGAGGCGACCGAACCCGTCGTTCCGGAACCACCGCCCGAGAAACCCGCGCCGACGATCTCGGTCAGGAGCACCGCCGCCGCGATGCGTTTCGAGCCGCTGCCCGCGGTCGAGGACGACCAGGACGACGACGACCTCCGCGCGATCGCCGCCGCTCTCGACGACGAACTGTTCGGGGACGACCCGCTGGGTGATACGCCGGCCTCCGAGAGCGAGGAGAGCCTGGACGACGTGTTCGCGGCGTTCCGTGAACGGGTCGAGGAGCAGATCGGAGCGGACGACTTCCGAACGCACTACGATCTGGGCATCGGTTACAAGGAGATGGGTCTGCTCGATGCCGCGATCGCGGAGTTCGAGATCAGCTTGAAGGGCGAGGAGTTCTTCCAGGTGTCCTGCGTGATGCTCGGGTTGTGCTGCCGGGAACAGGCCCAACTCGAACGCGCGGTCGACTGGTACCGCCAAGCGCTGGATGCGCTCGAGGACGGGGGGTCGGGATCGAGCGATTTGCGCTACGACATGGCCGAGATCCTGGCCGAGTCCGGGGACACCGACCGGGCGCTCGATCTGTTCCGCGACCTCCAACAGCTCGATCCGGAGTTCCGCGACGTTTCCGAACGGGTGTCTCGGCTTACGACGACCGTTTCCGAATAAAAGAACCAGAATCTCAGATCGTGCGGTCGAGGCGCATCGAGCGGGTATACTCGCGGGACCGTACCGGCCGGTAGGCCCTGGAGCCTGCCCGGGTCACGGTGCATGGGGGATCCGATGGGACGTCTGGTCGCGCTGGTGGTCGACCGCGATGCCGCGGTGCGCGCGAGGCTGCAAGACAAGCTGGCGGCGTACGGGTTCGAAACGCACGGAGCCGTTTCGGAGGTCGAGGCGAAAGCGTTGATCCGTAGGCGCCCCGTGGACCTGCTGCTGGCCGCCCCGGGCGCGTTGATTGCCGAGTGCGGGAACTGGCCGCACCCTCCGGTCGCGGTCGTGCTCTTCGGTTCGTCCGCGGAGTTGCTCACCACGGGCTCCACGTGGATCGAGCGCGGCGCCGACGACCTCCTCGCGCTGGACGTGGACGAAGGCCACATCGACCTCGCGCTCAAACGCGTCGCGGCGTGGGCCGCGCAGTGTGAGCGACACGCGATGCTCCGAAACGAGCGCCGGGAGCGGGACGGCTTCGGGGGACTCGTCGGTCGGAGCGCGGCGTTGGAGTCGATTCGCGAGCGGCTCAACCTGCTGGCCCCGCTCGACGAAACGGTTTGGATCGAGGGCGAGCCGGGCGTCGGGAAGAAATGGTGCGCGCGTGCGCTGCACGATCTGTCGGCGGCCCCGGAGGCCCCGTTCGTGGTTCTCGAAGCCGCCGACCTTGAAACCGCGGGGTGGGAAGACCGCTTGCTCACCGCGAGCCACGAAGACGGCGGGTCGCCACGGACGCTCTACTTCGTCGAGCCCAGTTCGTTCCGTCCCGACGTCATGCTGCGCTTGCAGAACGTGATGTTGCGCATCGTCGATTCCAGGCCGGCGGGTTTGCGCATCATCAGCGGGTCGACGGTTTCTCTGGAAGACGCCGTCGAGCAGGCGCGACTACCTCAACCGTTGGCCGGACAACTGGCGGGGGCGCGGCTCTCGATCCCGACGCTCCGGGAACGCACCGAGGATATCGCTCCGATGGCGCTGCATTTCATCCGCGCGATCGAGCAGGTCAACCAACTGGACCCGTTGCGGCTGTCGGCTGCGGCGCTGGATCAACTGGAGGCCTACCGCTGGCCCGGCAACGTGCGCGAGCTCCGGCACGCGATCGAACATGCAGCGATCCTCGCCGACGGGTTGATCGATCTGCCGCACCTACCCAAGAGCGTCCGCGACAACGGCGGGACAGCGTCCGCGAGTGCGGGCAAGAACCTGGTCGCACGCCCGTTCCGTGAGGCCAAGGGCGTGGTCGTCGCCGAGTTCGAGCAGGCGTACTTGACGGCGCTGATGGAATGGGAACGGGGCAACGTCACCGCCGCCGCGCGCGAGGCCGGCATGTTGCGCTCCGCGTTGCAACGTCTGCTGCGCAAGTACGGTCTGAAGTCAGCCGATTTCCGCCGCCGATCACCGGCCAAGGCCGGTTCCGCACCGCGTGCGCCACGCGTCGACTGACCGCTCGCCGAACTGGAGGCTGCTCCTCGAGCCCGACGGCGACGGCGCCGCCAACATGGCCGCCGACGAAGCGCTCCTCGACGCGTACCTGAGCCCGCAGGGCCGCGACGCGGCACCCACGCTGCGGCTGTACGGTTGGAACCCGGCGACGCTCTCGCTGGGCAAGGGGCAAGCCGCGGAAGGCAGCCACGCCCCGGCGTTCCTCGCCGCGCAAGGGCTCGGCCTGGTGCGGCGCCCGACCGGCGGGCAAGCCGTGCTCCACGAGCGGGAGCGTACGTACTGCGTGGTGGGCCGTCTCGACCGGCCGCCGTTCGATGCGGGGGTCCTGGCGATCTACGCGTCGATCTCCGACGCCCTGCGCTGGGGCCTCGAGAGTCTGGGGCTCGAAACCTCGGTGGCGCCGCAGCGGCCCGTGAGGTTGCCGGACCGCGGTCCGGTCTGCTTCAACGCCGTCTCGAGCCACGAACTCCTGCACCGCGGCCGCAAGCTCATCGGTTCGGCGCAGATGCGTCGGCGTCAGGCGTTCCTCCAGCACGGCTCGATCCCGCTGCGCGCCGACGCACAACGGCTCGGTTCGGCGATCGGCGCGCGCGCGGACCACGAACGCTTCGCCGGTTTGGCGGATTCGCTGGGATACGATCCTTCGATCGACGTGTTGGACCGCGCGCTGGTCGCGGGTTTCGAACGTCGCTTCGGCATCGAACTCGTGGCCGGCGCGCGGACCCCCTGGGAGCAGCAGCGTATCGAGGGGCTGCGCTGCTGGAAGTACCTGTCCACGAGCTGGACGCATCGCGGAAGAATCGGTGACGTCGAACGTGCCCGGGCGCCGCGGGAGTTGTTCCGGCGCAGCCTGCCGGCAGCGTGTTAACGACGCAGCCAGATCACCTCGGCCACGCGGCCGTCCAGCCCGTTCCACTCCGTCGTGTCGAAGCGTTCGACGACCCAGGAGGGCAGCGGTTCGCGGCCTTCCGGCGGTTCGATGCTGAGCGCGAGGCTGAACACGCCTTGCGGCGTGCGCGTTTCCAACCGCCGTCCATTGTCGATCAGGTACACCGACATTTCGTGGTCGAGGAGTTCCCGCAGCCGGTCGTCCGGGACCCGCAGTTGCCCCTGCTCGCTCAGCGGGAAGCGCTGGAACGGGTAGGGGAACTGCAGCAGGTTGTGGTGCTGCGCCGAGCAGTACTTCGTGGGCTCGGTTCCGCGCAGGTACACCTCGCTGATCAGATGCTCGCAACCGGCGCGGCGGTCGGCCTTGAGACCCGTTTCGCGATCGATCGTCACGACCGTGATCCCGGGCGGGACCGCGAACTCGCGCAGCGGGGAAATCTCGATCACCTTCTTCATGAACGCCTGCCAGATCGGGAGCGCGGCAAGCGCGCCGGTTTCGCGCGAACCCAGGCTCTTGGGTTCGTCGAACCCGACCCAGACGCCGACGGCCAGATCACGCGTGTAACCCACGAACCAGGCGTCGGTGTTGTTGTCCGTCGTGCCGGTCTTGCCGGCGATGTGTCCGCCGAGATGTTTCGCGGCA
>SMUY01191630.1_pt1 | contig 10905 bp, 14 predicted proteins | sample 2456441 | NCBI WGS metagenome assembly SMUY01 (sample SAMN11095931, study PRJNA526329) | marine sediment metagenome | biome: Marine sediment; feature: Surficial sediment; material: Deep marine sediment; isolation source: Hadal surficial sediment | place: Pacific Ocean | collected 2014-11 | depth...
CCTGCAAACCCTGACCGAGATCGCCACCGACAACCATTCGACCATCCTGTTCCCGCTGCCACTGGAACTGCTCAGCGGCCTGATCAACACCCAAACCGGCGGAACCAAAACCAACGAGTAGGTGTAGGAGCGAGAAAGCTTGTTGAATTGCCCAGCGATAATTGAATTGCGTGTTTAGCGACACGCAACGCCATAGCGAGTGCTCTTTGTTAGGCCCCGGGCTAAGCCGGGTAGCTATATGTGAGACACGCTACAAGTACATCCATGTAAGCTTTGCCGCCAACATCCCTGTTGGCGAAAGTCTCAAATACAGCCACCCGCCTCAGCCTTCCACGCCGTGAGAGGCTTCGAATTCATGCAACAGGCCAGGTCCTGGTTGTAGGAGCGATGACAACATCGCGAAGCTCCTAAGTTCCCAATTGAAGTATTTGCTAGACTTCCCCATGCAAACAAAGAACCAGCCGGAGATCAAAAACAATGAATAACTCAATGATCAAGCACGGTGCACTTGTTTTCCTGCTAACTGGTCTTTCGGCCTGCTCGAATGAAGCAGCGGATGCCTGCCACTTCAAATTTTTCATGGCCTTGTCGGATTAAGCAGGAATGGGCTAAAGCCATGAACGCCAAAACCCTTGCCCGCCGCCAGTTTGTCCAGTTCCTGGCGGCCAGCCCGTTGTTCGTCGGCCTTAACCCGTGCCGCCTGCTGGCAAGCGCGCCATCCAGCGTCTCACCCGGTGCCCCGGCCAGCCTGGCGGAATCGCTGCTCGCGCTGATTACTTCCCCCGGCGATGCGCTGGATGTATTCGATTTCCAACGGGTGGCGGAACAGGTATTGCCACCGGCCCATTACGGCTACCTGGCCACCGGCACCGACGGGGATGAAACGCTGCGTGCCAACCGCGCGGCCTTTGAGAAGGTTTACCTGCGCGCGCTGCGCATGGTGGCTACCGCGAACATCGATACCGGCCTGGAACTGCTGGGCCAGCAACTGTCTTCGCCCATCGTAATCGCCCCGGCCGGCAGCCAGCGGGCGTTTCACCCGGATGGCGAACTGGCCACCGCGCGCGCGGCAGCTTCGCGTGATCATTTGCAGATTCTTTCCAACGTCACCACCACCTCCATTGAGGATGTGATCGCGGCGCGCGGCGGGCCCGTGTGGTTCCAGTTGTACCCCACCTCCAACTGGAAGGTGGCGCAAAAGATGGTCAGGCGGGCGGAAAAAGCCGGCGCGCCGGTGGTGGTGCTGACGGTGGATCTCAACTCGGACAGCAAGCGCGTCACCATGATGCGCTACACCCGGATGGATGAGCGCGACTGTTCGCTGTGCCACGATCCGTCCCGTCCCGATTCCTGGCTGGACCGCAAGCCCATGTACCAGGATACCGGCGCGAGCGCCGCCGAATTTCTCACGCCGGACATGACCTGGGAATATATCGGGCGCTTGAAAGACATTACCAATATGAAAATGGTGATCAAGGGTATCGTCACCGCCGAGGACGCACGCAGCGCGGTCCGCCATGGCGTTGACGCGTTGATTGTCTCCAACCACGGCGGCAGGGCGGAGGCAAGCGGCTGGGGCACGCTCGACAGCCTGCCCGAAGTGGTCAAAGCGGTGGACGGTGAAATCCCGGTGATGATCGACAGCGGATTCCGCCGTGGCACCGACATCTTCAAGGCGCTGGCCCAGGGCGCAAAAGCCGTGTGTATCGGCAGGGCCTACCTGTGGGGCCTGGCCGCCTTCGGCCAGGCGGGCGTAGAGAAGGTACTGGACATTTTGCGCGCTGAACTGGCCATGGTCATGGGACAAATGGGCACGCCAACTTTAAAAGACATCGGCCCACAACACATCGGGCGGCACTAACCCCCCCCCGGCACGTCGCCAGCTATTTCCTGCAGGTGCGAGAAAGCTTGTTGAATCGTTTTGCGATAATTGCATTGCGTGTTTAGCGACACGCAACGCCATCGCGAATACTTGTTATCTGGCACTATATTTACCTGATATCCCTTGGTTTCAGGAATAACCACCTTGAATCTATTTACGGATGATCTAACCACCCGGGAATACACCCGCCAATTTCATATCACCGGCGGAGACCTGCTCCTGTATCCGGGTTTTTTCGGCCAATCGGAAGCTGACAAACTTCTGAGCGACCTGTCCACATTCATAGAATGGACCCAGGAACGCGGTACGTTTTTTGGCAAGGAACAAGCATTGCCAAGGCTGACAGCCTGGTACGGCGATGCTGGAAAATCCTACAGTTACTCCGGAATAAGGGTTGATCCATTGCCCTGGATCGAACCACTTTCGGGAATAAAGACACGCATCCAAGCTGTTTCCGGGGCGAGGTTTAACAGCGTGCTGCTAAACCTGTATCGCAGCGGCACAGACAGCGTTGCATGGCACAGCGATGATGAGCCCGAGTTGGGCGAAAACCCCACCATTGCATCGGTCAGCTTCGGCCAGGAACGCATGTTCCACCTCAAGCACAAGCACTTGAAATCCGAGAAACTAAAGCTCTTGCTGCCGCATGGGAGTCTTCTGCTGATGCAGGGCGAAACGCAGAAGAACTGGCTTCACCAGGTGCCAAAGAGCAAACGGGAAATGCAAACCCGAATCAATCTGACATTCAGATACATTCGCTGATAAAACCCTGGAGGCCCTGTAAATCAGGAAATCACCCAAATGGCTTACAAAGTTTTGAATTGAAATGATAAATTCGTTATTTCGTCCGACTTGGTGAATTATGCAGGTTAGGCTATGGTTTGTTCTCGCCTTTTCCCGGAGCAGATAATAGTGATTGATCTATACACCGCCGCAACACCCAACGGCCGCAAGATCTCCATCATGCTGGAAGAAGTCGGGCTGGATTACGCCGTTCATGAAATCAGCCTGGGCAAGCAGGAACAAAAGCGCCCGGCGTTTCTGGCGATGAACCCGAATGGCCGCATTCCGGTGATTGTGGACCGGGATAACGATGAGTTTGTGGTATTCGAGTCCGGTGCGATCCTGGTCTACCTGGCTGAAAAAACGGGCAAGCTGTTCCCGCGTGAAGAAAAAGCCCGCTCCCGGGTGATGCAGTGGTTGATGTTCCAGATGGGCAACCTCGGCCCGATGATGGGCCAGGCCAATGTCTTCTTTCGTTATTTTCCGGAAAAGATTCCGGCCGCCATCGATCGCTACCAGCACGAAGGCTTGCGCCTGCTCACGGTGCTCGATACGCAACTTGCCGGCCGGGACTACCTGTGTGAGCAATACAGCATCGCCGACATCGCCAACTGGTGCTGGGCAATCGGCCACCAGTGGTCAGGTATCGATATAAGCGGCCTGGGCAATCTCCAGGCCTGGCTTGACCGCCTGGCGAAGCGCCCGGCTGTAGAGCGGGGCAGAAACATCCCGCAGTCCAAGTCCGGCAACGAGACCCGGAAAGCCGGCGAGAAGATTATTATTCGCTAGGCACAAACAGGCGGATTCAAAAAAATTGCTTTTGTAATAGCGACCAATGGTTCGCTGCTTCTACTCGCCCGCGGCCTCTGCATCGGACGCTTCATCTTCCCCGCCCGGCAACGGCATCGAAGCATGGTCAGCAACATACAGCCACTTCCCATCGACATTTCGCGCGACATCCATGTAGCGGCCCTTCATCTCCACTGCATCGCCACCCCCGGCCGGTTCGGCCAGAAGCGTAAACAGACCCCATGCAATGGCGGTATCGCCATGGGTTTCCAAGTGGCCCCTGGAGAGGTTGGCCTCGACGACCTTGAATGCCGAGAAGAAGCCATTCCATGATGCCAGCACAGAGGCGGGGCCCGTACCAACCAGGGAGTCCACCGGGAAATTAACCGCATCATCGGTATAACACGCCGCCAGACCGGCAGCATCGTTGGCCCGTAAGGCAGCCATAAACGCCTCTTGCAAGGCTTCGGGGCTGTCATTGGCCTGCACCGCTGTGCCAAGAAGCAGCAAGCCACCAAAAATTGCACAAATAAATCTCATCTCGGTTCCTCTGAAGTCATGCTGATATTCTACACGGCGCATCAAATGGACACCGGCGGCGCCCCGTTGCGATGATTCACTCGCCACTCACGAAACCTTCACCTCCACTTTCAGCCCATTGTATTTTTGCAGTTGCTGGATGATTTCAAAAAAATTATCAGCCTGTGGGTTGCCCTTTTCGGACAACATCCGCATCAGGCTCTTATCGTGTTTGTTCATCATACGCGCCAGTTTCTTCCAGCCGATGGTGCCCATGATGTAATCGCGCAGCATGCTTTTCCCGACCTCCGGTTCACCGTCGATAAAGCACTGCATGGCTTCCCGGAACAGGCCTACCGCGAATTCTGGTTCGCGCTGAATCCGATCATGAACGAGTTCCTTGAACTCAGGAAACGTTTCCAACAACTCTTCTTTGTTCATCTGGACTTGAACTCCCGCCAGTTTACCAACGCACGCTGAATATCGGATTTTTGGTGCCTGCCGTCCGGCGACCTGTAAACCTTAACTTGCATTATAGCAAAACGGTAACAAATATGTTACCAGTGACTGCTATTACGGTTGAAAACCATTGAAGGGAATCAAAGTTGCCCATTGGCCAATCCAAGCAGATTGGTTTCGAAAGCACTGCATCCAGCTTCTGATTTTACTGTAGGACTGATAACCCCCACTCCCGTCCATGTAAAATCCCCGCATGGTGCACTTCTCCCCACCCGGGCCCCCGCCTGACGCCACCACCCGTGGCTTCTTTGGCGTGTTCCGTTACAGCCGCCGGGCGATGGACCTGGTGTGGACCACCAACGGCCGCCTCACCGTGGCGTTGGCCTTGCTCACGCTGATTGCCGGCGTGCTGCCCGCAGCCATGGCCTACGTGGGCGCGTTGATCATCGACGCGGTGGTCGCGGCCACCCGGGTCGCACAGGACACTGGCGTCATCACCATGACCCGGATTTTCACGCTGGTGGCCATCGAGGCAGCAATCGTTGCGGCCCTGGCCGGCGCCCAGCGTGGCATCTCGTTATGCCAGGCGCTGTTGCGCGCGCAGTTGGGTCAACGTGTGAACGTGATGATCCTGGAAAAAGCGCTGACCCTGGAACTGGCCCAGTTCGAAGATTCCGAATTCTACGACAAGCTCACCCGCGCCCGGCGCGAAGCATCATCCCGGCCGCTGTCACTGGTCAACCGCACTTTCGGCCTCGGGCAAAACATCATTTCCCTGCTCAGTTACGGCGTGCTGCTGGTGCAGTTCTCGCCGTGGGCGGTGCTGGTGCTGCTGATTGCCGGGCTACCGGCGTTTTACGCCGAAACCCGCTTTTCGGGCGACGCCTTCCGCCTGTTCCGCTGGCGCTCGCCTGAAACCCGCATGCAGATGTACCTCGAATCGGTGATCGCGCGCGAGGACAACGTCAAGGAAGTGAAGCTGTTTGGCCTCGGCCCGTTGCTGCTGGAGCGCTACCGGGATATCTTCCGGCGCCTGTACAAGGCCGACCGCGCGCTGGCGATACGCCGTGACGGCTGGGGTTTCGTGCTGGGGTTGATCGGCACCGTCGCGCTGTACGGCGCTTACGCCTGGATCGCCGTTGCCGCGGTCGTCAGCCGCATCACCTTGGGCCAGATGACCATGTACCTGATGCTGTTCCGCCAGGGCCAGTCGGCGGTATCCGCCATCTTGTCCGCGATCGGCGGCATGTACGAAGACAACCTGTACCTGTCCACCCTGTACGAATACCTGGAAACCCCGTCGCTGAAATCAGACGCTAACCGGGTGAGCGGCCCTAATCCCAACGACGGTGTGCGCTTCGAGGGGGTCAGCTTTAGCTACCCGGGCGCCAGCCGCGCGGCGCTCACGGACATTGACCTGCACATCCGGCCCGGCGAATCACTGGCGCTGGTGGGTGAAAACGGCTCGGGTAAAACCACCTTGATCAAGCTGCTGACCCGTCTGTACCGCCCCAGCAGCGGCCGCATCCTGCTCGACGGCATGGATCTGGCCGACTGGGACGAAGACGCGCTGCGCCAGCGCATCGGCGTGATCTTCCAGGATTTTTCCCGTTACCAGTTCCTGGTCGGTGAAAATATCGGTGTCGGCGATGTGCGCCACTTCGAAGACCAACAACGCTGGAAAGAGGCGGCCGGCAAGGGCATGGCGGACGCCATCGTCGAAGACCTGCCCCACGGTTACGATACGCAACTCGGCAAGTGGTTCAAGGACGGCCATGAACTGTCCGGCGGGCAGTGGCAGAAGATCGCCCTGTCGCGCGCCTTCATGCGCACCGAGGCCGACATCCTGGTGCTGGATGAACCGACCGCGGCCATGGATGCCGCCGCCGAGGCGAAAATTTACGAGCACTTCCGCAAACTGACCCAAAACCGCATCGCCATCCTCATTTCACATCGTTTTTCCACCGTGAGAATGGCAAACCAGATCGTCGTGATTGAAAACGGCAGAATTATCGAGCGCGGCACCCACGAGCAGCTCATGCACCTGGACGGCCACTACGCCAGGCTGTTCTCGCTACAGGCTGCCGGTTACAAGTAAAAGTGAAATAGCTTGGTGAATCGCTCAGAGGTTCCTTGATTATTGAACGTCTGTATCTCCACTTGTGTGAAGTCAGCCCGAATCGAGCTCGACCGCGTCGACAATACCGACGATGACTGAACGTATCGGCGCGTTGGCGTCGTCGAGTACCTGGCGGGCGCCGGTGCCCTCATCGAGGACCAGCACGGTCTCACCCTGGCCGGCGCCGATGGCATCCAAAGCGATGACATAGCCGCCCGAAGGTTTCCCGGTCGGGTCGAGTCGTTCGGCGAGGAGCAGCTTACGGCCATCGACGATGGGGTGATGGATGGTCGACACGACATTGCCGGTGATGCGGGCGAGGATCATCAGTTCAACTCTTCCGGGGCGTAGTTGTGTACCTCGTCAACCAGGCCGACGATGGCGTCGTCGACCGGAACAAACCACGGATCGAGTGCCAGCGCGGCCTCGCGGCTGGCCACCCAGTAGATCATCTGGCCGGGTCCCGCCATGCGGGTGCCGTCGGCGCAGACCAGCGGCTTGCCATCGGACTGACCCTCACGGTCGAGTGGCTGGATCCAGAGCAGCGGCGTGGCGGACAGTTCGTCCACCAGCGTCGCCGGAACCACGGTTCCTATTACACGTCCCAGGAGCATGCAACCTCCTCGGGATATTCAGCCGTGGCGGGCTCAAAGGCCGGGCACAGACCGAAACGCGTGCCCTGGTCGAGGAGCGAGCGCAAATCCGGATCGAGTCGTGGCAAAAGTGTCCGCGCAAGTAGCCGGTCCCCGGCCCGGTCGGCGCAGATTTCGAGCGCGGTCTCGGCATCGGACAGATCTCCGCTCATCAACGCCAGCGCGTGCCCGCCCAGGTCATCGCCCAGGCGAACCTCACAGAGCATAACGGGGGTACTCTTGACAGCGGCATCCACAGCGGCCAGCAGTGCGGGTGAAGAGCGCGTTTCAACCACCACCAATGCATCGCCCGTAAGATCCCGGCGCGTGCCGAGCACCGCGTCATGCAAGGTCGGGTGTATGTCGCCGAGGAATACGCTGTCGCTGAGAGAGCGCTCGGTCTCACCCAGCCGCATTCCGGCCGCGTAAGCCTCCTGGGTGCTGGCAACACTGCCTCCGACGAGGATCAGGAATCGGCCCGGGTGGATCGTTCCGCAGCGCAGCAATGCGATGGGCGAGCGTTTGACCATGAGGTCACTCGCCAATATGCCGGCGGCTATGGTCTCAAATTCCAGTAACGCGATGGCGCCATGTCGCTTGTTCCCGGGTTGCTTCTGCACTGGCTTTGATTGCACTTGGGTCTCAGCGGCTAAACGATTCGGAAGTGATCGACCAGGACGCAGCGCCGCAGCCGGCTGAAGGAGATCGGCCCGGTAAGGCCCTCACCGGTTGGGCTGGCGATGGTGAAACTGGTGTAGCCTTCCCCCCCTTCGCCGAGACCGGCGAAGAACGGTCCATTCTTGGTAAAGATGCTGGTGTTGATCGTGCGCGCCATGTGGCTCAGCGCATCGATGTCGCGCGAGTACATACCGGACGAGTGGCCATAGCCGTGTTCGGCTTCCTTGGCCAGCTCGATGCCCCGATCGACATCGGGAACTGATGTGACCGGCAGCACCGGCATCATCTGCTCGGTCCAGACCAGGGGATGGTCGTTCGGCACTCGCGCGACCAGCAGTGGCGGGTCACCCATGCACGAGATACCGGCCCGCGCGAGGATCTCTTTCGCGTTCTTGCCGATGAGGTCTTTTTGTACCACGGAGCGCCGCCGTGGCCCGCGTTGCTCGCTGAAAATCGCCTGTTCTACCCGGCTGAGCTCGCTTCCAGTCAGCAGGTAGGCACCAAAATGAATCATTTTTTGCAACAACTCCTGGACAATGCTTTCGACGGCAATGACTTCCTTTTCGTCGGTGCACACGATGTTGTTGTCAAACGAGGCGCCGGCGATGATGCCGCGGGCGGCATGCTCGAGGTCGGCCGTCGCATCGACCACCACCGGCGGGTTGCCGGGACCGGCACAGATGGCGCGCTTGCCGCTGGCCATTGCCTGGCGCACCACACCGCTGCCGCCGGTGACAGTGAGGAGGCGCACGCCCTCGTGGCCCATCAGCGCCTGCGCGGATTCAATGGTCGGCTCGGCCACGGTGCTGACCAGGTTGTCCGGGCCGCCGGCATCCACGATCGCGCGGTGCAGGAGGCGAACATTGGCCATGGAACACTCACTGGCGTTCGGGTGCACGTTGAAGACGATGCTATTTCCCGCCGAAAGCATGGCGATGGTGTTACAGATAATGGTGGAGGTCGGATTGGTCGTCGGCGTGATAGCGCCGATCACACCGTAAGGCGCGTACTCGGTCAATGTCAGACCGTGATCCCCGGTGACAGCATGAGGTGTGAGCACCTCTGTACCAGCAGTCTTGCGCGCAACCAGGCGGTTCTTGATCGCCTTGTGTTCAGCCCGCCCCAGGCCGGTTTCGCTTTGCGCGTGGCGCGCAAGTTCCTCGGCGTGCTCGAGCATCGAGCTGCGAATAGAGGCGATGATTTTCCGCCGCCGATCGAGCGACATACCGTCGAGTTCACGGAAGGCGACGCCCGCCGCCTCGACGGCATCGTCCACCGTGGTGAAAACCCCTTCGCCAAGCGCAACGCGAGGAGCGATGACCGGCGCGCTGCGTGGCGCATTGATGCTAGCCGTTGTGGTGTTGGATTGCGCGGCCGGCGGCGCCGACAGGCGTTCGGCCAGGCGGGTGGCGATGATATCTACCTGCCGGTCGCTAAGTCTTACGGCGTTGCCGTCCGGGGGGATCATGCGTCAGTCTCCCCCTTGCGGTATACCTGGTCGCCTTCGATTTCCCAGCTATCGACGATGGCCATGACCACTGCGTCAACCGGTTTGTTGTCGGTGCGCTCGGTTTGGCGGGCGGAAGAACCGCTGGCGAAGAGCACCATTTCGCCGACGCCGGCGCCGACGGCGTCCACCGCCACCACCGAACCGCCTGCAGGCTTGTTGTCGTGGCCCCACTCGCCCAGCATCAGGAACCTCAGGCCCCCGAGCTTGGCGTCTTTTTCGGTAGCGACGACAGTGCCGAGCACTTTCGCGAGTTTCACGGCAGCACCTCCGCGCCGGCCACTACTTCGCCGTTTCGGGGTTGCGGCCCAGCGGGACAGTCGCGTCTACACCGGTGTGGGGACGTGCGATCACATGCACGGCAACCACGTCGCCGACGCGCGCACCCGCGACTTGTCCGGCGTCACAGGCCGCCCTTACGGCTGCGACGTCGCCCCGCACGACCGCGGTTGTATAGCCGCCGCCCGTTTTCTCGTAACTGACAAGCTCGACCTTGGCCGCTTTGACCATTGCGTCGGCCGCCTCCACCATGGCCGGAAAACTCCGGCACTCAATCATTCCTAATGCTTCTGACATTACCTTGCTCCTTGCGAATCGGGCCTTTGCGCCCGTGTTAATTTATGCAATTAGATAATTTATTCAACTACCTGGCTATTCAACTACTTGGCTATTCAACTACTTGGTCTTCGTCTTGCCCGTGACCGCCTTGATTGCTTGCGTTGCTGCTTCCTGGGCGACCACCACGTCCCGTTCCTCGCCGCCGATGTAGACGCGCCCGAAACTGCCGACGGCGCGTACCTCAAGGATATTGATATCCGCTGCCTTTTCGGCCTCGTTGGCCGCCAGCGCGGCATAGGCCGCCGGCTCGACTTCGAGCACGAACAACGTCTGGCCGGCCAGGATCATGTTGCCGTGGCGAAAGCGGTTGATCAGCATGGTCTGGGAGTCTTCGAGGTGGCGCACCACCTGGTTGGCCACAACCCGTGGCTTGTGGCGGTCCTTTTCCTCAAGGCCAAGGGAGTCGAGAATCGCCTGCCCGGCCTGGCGGACATCGGCCAGGCTATCGGAATGCAACTCGAGCATGCCGTAATGCCGCTCGACGATCTGCATGCCCGCCGTGACGTCCGTCGATTTGAGCGCTACGTCAAGGATCTGGTTGATTGCCATGCCGGGGGCAATTTCCACGAACAGGCTCGCCTGGCCTACCTTGGGCAGGTAACCCTTCGAGATCGTGGCCTGGAAGGAGGCGAATTGGGGCTGCAATGAGTCCAGAAAAACGTATGCTCTCAGATCAACCATCGATAGAACTCCTCAAGCGCTGACGCTTGTTAATATTGCTTCCTGCACGATGCCAATGCTGGCACTTACGCCCAGGCGGGTGGCGCCTGCCTCGATCATGGCCCTGGCATCGCTATAGGAACTGATGCCACCGGAGGCCTTGACCTCCATGCCTGAGCCGCGCACGACCTCACTCATGAGCACCACGTCGCTGACGGTGGCGCCGCCGGTCGAGAAACCGGTCGAGGTCTTGACGAAG
>SMUY01264648.1_pt1 | contig 10900 bp, 10 predicted proteins | sample 2456441 | NCBI WGS metagenome assembly SMUY01 (sample SAMN11095931, study PRJNA526329) | marine sediment metagenome | biome: Marine sediment; feature: Surficial sediment; material: Deep marine sediment; isolation source: Hadal surficial sediment | place: Pacific Ocean | collected 2014-11 | depth...
GTCGCGAATGGCGGCTTCATCTTCGACGATTGCAATGCGTTTGGCCACGGTCTACTCCCTTGCCTGTAGTCACAATTTGCCACAATACATCGGTGCATTGCCATGCCCCAGTCTATGGCGCGACGTTTTGGCTTGCTGCAATAGGTCTCAAGCGACAAGGAGAGCATTGATGCCTATTCGAAAGTGGAGCCTGGTGATTGCGGCAATATTGCTGGTGGGGCCGCGATTGGCCACAGCAGAAGGACCCACCCCGGGCGCAATGCAGACGGGCAGCTTGCTCATGCGAATGAGTGACGGTTATGTCACGGCCCCCCTTTTGAATACTGACGTGAATATCACCGTGAATGGCCTCGTGGCGCGGGTTTCTGTCATGCAGGAATTCGAGAATGTCGGACAGGAGTGGGTAGAGGGCGTGTACGTGTTTCCACTGCCCGACGAGGCGGCAGTCGATCATATGCGCCTGTATATTGGCGATCGGTTTATCGAAGGAGAAATTCGCGAGAAGGAACAGGCGAGGAAAGAATACGAACAGGCGAAATCGGAAGGCAAGAAAACCAGTCTCGTTGAGCAACAGCGCACCAATTTGTTCACGACGTCGGTAGCGAACATCGCGCCCGGCGAAAAAGTCATCGTCGAGATCGAGTATCTCGAGAACCTTCGCTACGACAACGGGACGTTCAGCCTGAGATTTCCGATGACGCTGACGCCACGTTATGTTCCTGGGCAAGCGTTGCCCGATACAACGCTCGACGACGACGGGTCTTTGCTGACGCCGCCGATGGCATCCCCCTCCAGGGGCCATCGAATTTCCCTACAGGCCACGGTCAACGCCGGCATGCCGCTGGAAATTATTGCGAGTCGGTATCACGCGGTCAATGTCAGCGAGTCTCATGGCCAGTACCTGATTTCTCTCGCCGGTGGCCAAGTACCAATGGACCACGACTTCGAAATACTTTGGCGCCCGGTGCCGGCAGCCGAGCCTCGTGCAATGGTGTTCACCGAAACTATCAGTGGCGAGCCGCATTATTTGCTAATGGTTGTGCCACCGGAACCAGAACTTGTGTCCGCCACACAGATGTTGCGCGAGATGATCTTTATCGTCGACACCTCCGGTTCGATGCACGGAGTCTCAATTGCGCAAGCAAAGCAGGCGCTACAGCGCGCAATCAGTGGCCTTCGACCCGGCGACAAGTTCAATATTATCGAGTTCAATTCGCACGCAAACCGGCTGTTCGCACACAGTGTCATCGCAAACCAGGCGAATACCAATGTCGCTCAAAACTTTGTTCGCGGTCTCAGTGCGAACGGTGGTACCGAAATGTATCCGGCGCTGAACCTCGCGCTGCGTTCGCCGCCATCGGATGCGTACCTTCGGCAGGTCATATTCATCACGGACGGTGCCGTCGGTAATGAAGAGGCGCTTTTCAGGCTGATCGGCGAAAAACTGCAGGGTGCTCGTCTGTTTACGGTAGGTATTGGATCGGCCCCGAACAGCTGGTTTATGCATAAAGCTGCCGAGGTGGGACGCGGCACGTTCACCATCATCAGTGCACTGCATGAGGTCGGTGAAAAAATGGATCGCCTGTTTCGAAAACTCGAGAGTCCGCAAGTGACGGATATCGACGTGCAGTGGCCCAGCGGTGTCATTGTCGACAGCTATCCGGGCGTGGTGCCCGATCTCTATCTTGGTGAACCGGTGACCGTCAAGGCCCGGGTATCGGGTGCCGTCCTCGCGGGCGCAGTCGTTCGTATCACGGGAAACTCCGTTGGTGGTGCATGGACAAGCGAGCTTGCGCTCACTGGCAAAACACAGAGTGCCGGTGTTGCTGCGCTTTGGGCGCGAGCGCGAATTGCGGACCTGTTGGACCAGCAGCGCCGCGGCGCCAACAAAGACGAAACACGTGCTGCAGCAATGGAGACAGCACTCGCACATCATCTTGTCAGCAAGTACACGAGTCTTGTCGCCGTGGACAGAACGCCCGCTCGTCCCGCCGGCGCCGGACTTGCGAGTGGACAGGTCGCCAGCCGGATGCCATACGGCCAGGGCGGTGGAGCGATGATCGGATTTCCTGCAACGGCAACCAATGCCGAGGTCCTCAGGCTGACCGGACTGGCGGCACTGCTGGCGGCATTGCTGCTCATGGCGTTGCCTGCATTCGAAAGGAAGGAATCTCATGAGCTGGTTCACTAGCTCGCGGCGGGGTTGGATCGTGTCCTGTCTATTGTGTCTCGGCTTCTGGCAATTGGGCGAGGGTGCCTACATTCCGGCCAAGGCGTGGCTGGCACAGGAACTGATGCAGCGCGCATGGAGTCGCGGAACGAGTGGCATTGAGCATCCGGTCCCGTGGCCGTGGGCTGATACCTGGCCGGTTGCGCGGCTCGTGGCCAGGTCCGGCGATGTAGACCTGATAGTTCTGGCCGGAGGGTCGGGCCGCACATTGGCCTTCGGGCCGGGCCACCTGAGTGCGAGTTCTTTGCCGGGTGAGATTGGCAACACCGTGATCGCAGGACATCGTGACACGCATTTCAGCTTTCTTCGTGACGTTGAGGTCGGTGAGTTACTCGTCATTGAAACAGTATCCGGTGAAAAACACCTGTACGAAATTTTCGATATCGAGGTAGTCGACTCACGTCGTGGCAGCCTGATACTGGACACGGACACGTCAATTCTCAGTCTTGTAACCTGTTATCCGTTTGAGGCGATCGATCCCGGCGGGCCAATGCGCTACGTTGTCACGGCAAAAATGCTGTTCTAGTCGTCGCCGGGGAGGATTGCGCGACAATCGGGGCTGCGTCATAGTGGTCCCTGGCCGCGCAATCGGCGCGGCCTGAATTCCCGAGAGACGATGCAAGAGCCCAAAGCCAAACTCACCGAGGGTTCGGTGGGTCGACACCTGCTGGACATGGCGCTTCCCGTCCTGCTCGGTATTACGATGATGATGGGCCAGGCATTTATTGATGCCTGGTTTCTCGGTCGTGTTGGTGATCGCGAATTGGCGGCTCACGCCTTCAGTTTCCCTATCCTGATGATCGTAACCAGTGTCGCGATTGGCCTGGGTGCGGGTACGTCGTCGGTAGTTGCGCGCGCAATTGGTGCGAACGACTTGCGGCGCGCGCGCCGGCTCGCAACCGACAGTCTGTTCCTGTCTTTCCTGATCACCGCAGGGTTTTGCATTCTGGGTGTGCTGACGATCAACCCGCTGTTTCGGTTGTTGGGCGCGCCGGACGACATGATTCCGATGATTCGAAGCTTCATGCTCATACTGTATTCGGGCGTGCCGTTTGTCGTCGTCGGCATGGTTGGAATGGCAAGTATGCGGGCAACTGGTGATACGCGGTTGCCAAGCAAACTCATGATCCTCGGTTCGATCCTGAACGTCCTGCTCGATCCGATTTTTATTTTCGGTTTTGGGCCGGTACCTGCTCTGGGATTGAACGGCGCGGCCGTGGCGGCACTGCTGGCACGTAGCGTGATTTTCGTTGGTGCGCTTTACCTGCTACGCGGACGGCTGAACATGATCAGCTTCAATCGACCCGACCCGGTTGAGCTGCGGCAGTCATGGCGGGATATCCTGCACGTGGGCATACCGGCCGCGGGCACCAACGCGATCGTGCCGATCACGACGGCCATCATTATCGCCATGATTGCGAGCTATGGGACTGAGGCAGTCGCGGGGTTCGGCGTTGCAAGCCGCATCGAATCGATGGTGCTCGTCATGTTCTATGCCTTGTCCGCAGTCATCGGTCCCTTCGTTGGGCAGAATCTCGCTGTAGGCAAGGAATCGCGCATCATCGAGGCGCTGCGTCTTTGTATGATTTTCTGCGTGGGTGCCGGGCTGGTCGGCGCCGGTGTCCTGGCGTTATCTGCGGGATTCCTGCCAACACTTTTCAGTGACAGCGATGCCGTCATCCACGTGACGAGGCTGTTTCTCTGGATCGCACCGCTGGGCTATGGCGGTTATGGGCTCGTGATGGTGATCAATGCATCGTTCAATGGTCTTGGCAAACCGATGCCCGGTGTTGTCGTCAGTTTGCTACGAACCATCATCCTGTATGTGCCACTGGCGCTAATCGCAGAACACTACTTCGGCATGGTCGGAATATTTGCGGCCTATGCGGCCGCGAATGTGTTCACGGGATTCGTGGCTTACGCCTGGGCGAAAAAGACCGTGCACAGTTTGTGCACGTAATCGACGGACGAAAAATCTAGCTATCTTCGTCGGGCAGATCAGTGGGTAGTTCGGGCAGATCCGACACGTCTACCATCGGTTCTATTATCGGTCGCGCCATCGATTGTTTCAGTGGTTCTTCCTCAGGGCTCGGGCTCTGATGGCCAGTGGATGCGGGCTCCGTCCAGGTGTACTCGGGCTTGCGCGGGCGCAACGCTACAATGCAGAAACTCCAGAAAACACAAGCGACGCCAAGCGCGAAGTAAATGTAAGTCACCGGGAATTCAGTTCCCAGCAATAGTCCGGTGACGATGAAAAGGACCCCAAGTAACAGCCAGAACTGGGGCAGTCGTTCATAAACAGACGCTGGTAATTTCATAACGCTTCTCGCAATTTACCTACGGTTAATCGCCGCCATAATGGGTGCGCGCTTCTAGCCGTATTCCGGCTGCTCGCTAGCTTGCGCAGTCGGTTGTTCAGTCCGCTCTTCGCTCGACTGTTCGACAATATGCGGGTTCTTGCGATTGATAGAGCGCATTACAGAAACGCAAAAACTCCAGCCGACGCAAACGAAGCCGAAGCCGTAGAGCAGGAAGGACGCCGAGTAGTCAAATCCCACGTAGGTTCCGCCGGTCATGAACAGGAGTCCGAGCAGCATCCAGAACTGCGGTGCACGTTCGTAAATAGGTGATGGTAGCCACATAGTGTTTCTCACAAGTCATCTATGGTTGGTCGCGACCACAAAAATGCGCCAGAACGACACCATCCGTCATGTAACTCGGTCACAGGCGGGCGAATTCGCGCTAGCCAGCGGTGAATTTTGTGACCTGTTTCACAGATGTGTGGATATGAGTGCCGACTTTATTCCAGCGCGAGTGAGGGAAGCACCTTGCGGTGATACCAGACGTGCATGCCAATTCCGCGGCTCGCCATGAATAAGGTGAAAGCCAGCCACAATCCATGATTGCCAAAATCCTGCAGCAGGTACCAGGCGGGCATGAAAACGGCGAATGCCGAGATCAGCATGATGTCTCGCATCTCCCGGGAGCGAGTGGCGCCGACATAGACACCGTCGTACAGGAACGCCCAGACCGAGACGAGTGGCGAGACGATCAACCATGGGAGATAGCGCATTGTCGTGCTGCGGACATCGGGCAAGTTGGTTAGTACACGAATCAGAAGCGGCCCAAGGATAATATATAGAAGGCAAAAACCAACCGCGAAGATCAACGACCACTTCAACGCGAGCTGCACCGAACGTTCTAATGCGTCGCGGCGCTTTTCCCCAACGGCCTTGCCAACGAGCGCTTCTGCGGCATGTGCGAAACCGTCCAGCGCGAACGCAGTGAGATGCTGCACGTTAATCAGAATTGCGTTGGCAGCCAGCACCAGCCCCCCGAGCCGGGCACCTTGCGCGGTGATAAAGGCAAAAGTAAACATTAGCGCCATAGTGCGAATAAAAAGGTGCGCGTTGACGGCGAAGAATGCGGCGTAGGCGCGCACATTGAACAATCGGGCGAACGGCCAATGACCTGAGCGTGCGCGTAATGCTTTTGCCGCGAATACGAGTGCAACGGCGAGGCCCGTGTACTCCGCAATGACAGAGGCAAGCGCAACGCCATCGACTTTCATGCCGAGGCTTAGAACAAACCACAGGTCAAGGACGATATTCGTGATATTGATTGTCAGGAAAATTAGCAACGGCGCGCGCGCATTTTGCAGACCTAGAAACCAGCCTATCAATACGTAGTTGGCCAGCGTGCCTGGCGCGCTCCAGATGCGTATGGAGAAATATTGCAGCGCAAACGCCTCAACATCTGGCTCTGCGCCAATCAGGCTCATAGCCAGGCGACCGATTGGTAACTGCAATGCGAGCAGCGTCACTGCAATCAACAGCGAAACGATCAATGCTTGGCCAAGCGACACCCGCAGTCCGTCATTGTCATTCGCGCCGAATCGTTGCGCGGTGATACCCGTCGTTCCCATACGCAGGAAATTCATTCCCATGTACAGAAAACCAAACACGGTTGCACCGATCGCAACGGCACCGAGATAGGCGGGGCTTTCAAGATGGCCGGTAACACCGGTATCGACCATGCCGAGCAGCGGCACAGAAACGTTCGACAGAATCATGGGCGCTGCAATTCGCCAGACGTCCCGATCTCCTGGCAATCGCTGTTCGGTCACGTGAAAATCATCCGAAGGCGTTTACGCCAGTGAGCTCCTGACCAACGATGAGCTGATGCACGGTCTCGGTGCCCTCGTAGGTGATGACGCTCTCGAGGTTGAGCATATGACGAATAGGCACAAACTCTGCGCTGATGCCGCTGCCACCCAGAATGTCTCGGGCGTCCCTGGCGATATCGATCGCGGCGCGGCAATTGTTCCACTTTGCGAGCGACACCTGTGTGGGGTGAAGCTCGCCGCGGTCTTTGAGGCGCCCGAGCTGGAGTGACAGGAGTTGTGCCGTCGTGATGCGGCGCGCCATGTCGGCGAGGCGAATCTGAATGGACTGCGTATGCGACCGTGGCCGATCAAACAACACTCGATCCGCTGTGTAACGAATGACTTCGTCGAGACACGCCTGTGCAGCGCCAATCACGCCCCACGTGATGCCATATCGTGCTTGCGTAAGGCAGCTCAACGGCCCTTTTAGTCCGGTAACGCCAGGCAACACGTTTGCCGCCGGTATCCGTACGCCGTCGAAGAATAGCGCTGCGGTAATGGAGGCACGCAATGAGAATTTGTTCTCGATTTCCTGGGCGGTAAATCCGGGCATGTCTTTCTCAACAATAAAACCTTTTACCCCTTCGTCTGTCGTTGCCCAGATAATCGCCGCATCCGCGATCGTGCCGTTGGTAATCCACATTTTGGAGCCATTCAGGATCCAGTCGTTACCGTCCTTCTTCGCGTGCGTTTTCATGTTGCTGGGATCGGACCCGCCTTGCGATTCCGTAAGGCCGAAACAGCCAATCGCCTCACCCTTGGCCATGGCCGGCAGCCAGCGCTGTTTTTGTTCCTCTGAGCCATAGGCGTAAATCGGGAACATGACCAGACTGCTTTGCACCGAAACGAAACTCCGGAGGCCGCTGTCGCCGCGCTCGAGCTCCTGGCAAATGAGACCATAACTAATGCTATTGAGTCCCGCGCAGTCATAACCATCAATCGAGCTGCCGAGCAGACCCAGTTCGGCAACCTGGGATATGAGTTCACGCGGGAACCGATGCTGTTCGAACGCTTCACGCATAACGGGGATTGCCTGCTCGTCAACGAAGCGGGCGACAGAATCCTGCACCATGCGTTCGTCGTCTGAGAGTTCTGCACGGATGTTAAACAAGTCGAGAGGATCAAGAGCAGATTTGCTGGCAGCCACGGATGTTCCTTGTACGCGATTCAGGACGGGAGGGGCGTCGATTCTAAACGAACTCGTGCGTTCGGGTAACCATGCTTATATGGGTATGCCGACGCGTCGGTACACGACGGACAGCAGCCAGGCCGGCCCAATCATCATAAGCTGTAGATCCTGCAAAACAGGGCCGATGCTGCGCTTCTTGCGGTGCCCCAGCCAGAGGCCTATTACACCTGCAGCCAGCAGGCCTGCACACACGCGGATCGGCGAATAGCCAGACTGCTCAAGCCAGAGCTGCAACGCCGCGACGCCCAAAACAAATGGCAGCATCCCGATCGCCAGCGGCACCGAAATAATGAAGTAGTACACAGTGCTAGCCATCAGGAATGCGCTACCCCAGTTAAGCAATGGCGATATTTCGAAAAACTCGTCAGGCACCGGCAGCGACCAGAGCAAGCCAACGACGCCAAGCACCACGGTCGGCACGGCGGCCCAGTACACGGCCGGATAGCTCAGGTCGCGATGGGTTTCCTCGTAGTGTTCGAGCCACCCGTCAGCTTCGCTCATGCCCACTCTCAAATTCTGCCTATGTTAGCCCCGTATAATACGCGAGCGGGCGCAGGCCAGTTCATCTGTATAAGACCGCGACTCTACAGGGCTCGGTAGCCCGGAGATTTCTCGCCGGAATGGCTCGCTGCGCTGCGCTTTATTTCTCGGCGAGAAACATCCGGCCCACCAGCCCCACGGAACTCGCGGAAATCGTAGGGACTGCGGGCGTGGGGGCTTTGTTATCCTCATGGCTCGCTACGCTGCGCTTTACTTCGGATAACAAAGCCCCCAGGTTCGCAGTCCGTGCAGTCAGACGGTGGCGGTGCCCGTGCTGTTAAACGATTGCGGTGCGCAGCTTCTTGATTGCGTTCGCCTCGACTTGACGGATACGCTCCGCAGAAACACCGTAACGATCTGCGAGCTGGTGCAAGGTCATCTTGGTGTCTGTCAGCCAGCGATTTTGCAAAATATCGCGGCTGCGATCATCCAGATCCTTCATCGCAGTGGTCATGCGCTTGGTGGCATCATCGGTCCAGTCAGCCTTTTCAACCTGCGACGCCGGATTGGCATTGGGGCTCGGCAAATAGGCGGCCGGCGTGAATGAATGTTCATCGTCCGCAGCTGGCGCCGGATCGAAGATTGCGTCGCGGGCGCTCAGGCGCCGCTCCATTTCCGTGACTTCTTTTGGGCTGACGCCCAGATCCTCTGCAACCGCCAGCGTTTCGGCATGCGACAACCAGGCGAGGCTCTTTTTCTTCTTGCGAAGATTAAAAAACAGTTTGCGCTGCGCCTTGGTCGTCGCGACCTTGACAATGCGCCAATTCTTGAGCACGAATTCGTGGATCTCCGCGCGAATCCAGTGCACGGCAAAGGAGACAAGTCGTACGCCGTAATCCGGGTCGAATCGCTTGACGGCCTTCATGAGACCTACATTGCCTTCCTGGATCAGGTCGCTGAGGGGCAGGCCGTAGCCGGTATAACCCTTGGCGATATGGACAACGAATCGCAGATGCGCCATGACCAGTTCACGCGCGGCATCGAGGTCTTCGGCCTCGTTGAAACGTCGCGATAATGCCTGCTCGCTCTCCTTGCTGAGTACCGGGATAGCGCCAACGCTGTGGATGTACGAATCAAGGCTGCCGACTGGTCCGGCCAGTGCGACATCGTGGGCCAACGTTGTGACTGCTGTTGTCATCGGAGTCCTCCTTGTGGACGCTCATTTTAGCACTCAACACCTTAGAGTGCTAACAATGGTGTTTAGTTCCGCCACATTGGAAATATAAATCCTTGAAAACCAATAGCTTAAACCTGAAACGAGTGCCCAGATTATGTCCAATAGATGGCCTAACGTGGCTCAATTCGACGCATGTGCCGGGCCGCCGCAGACCAGGAGCCGACGAGCCCGAGCGCAATGCCTGTGCCAAGCAGGGCAAGCATTTCGACCGCCGACAGGCTCATTATGACAATGCTGCTCTGATACAGGCCGGCGAGCCTGGCGACGGTCGGCTCGAGCAAGAACAGGCCCAGGTGCACCAGGCCCACGGCAAGCAATCCGCCGAACAGTCCGTACCAAAACCCTGACCACAGAAATGGCCGGCGGACGAACGCGTTACTTGCGCCTATGAGTTTGGTGACTTCTATTTCTTCGCGACGATTCTGAATATCGAGCCGGATCGTATTGCCGATGATGATGACGATTGCGATGCCGAGCAAAGATGCACCGATGACAATCGCTTGCCTGACGATATCGAGTATGGCGTGAAATCGTTGCACCCACTCGGTATCGACCTGCACGATGTCCGCTTCGGGAATATTGCCGAGTTCTTCCTGCAACAGGACCATCGACTGCGCCGTGCTTGCCGAGCTCGGTCGTACCACTAAAGTATGTGGCAGAGGATTCTCGGTCAGGTGGTCGAGCGCCTTGCCGAATCCCGACAGGGCCTTGAATTCCGTTAACGCTTCGCCGGCGGTAATGAGCTCGACCGAAGCAACATCGGCACGTTGCAAAATAAGGTTCGCGATGCTGGCGGCGTCAGATTCGGAAACATCGCGGTGAAGATACACCGAAAAATCGAGCGCATTTTCCCAGCCGGAGCTGATCGAATGTGCGTTCTTGACGATCAGGTTGAGTGACGCCGGAATCGCGAGTGTCACCGCGATAACGAGAATGATCATCAGGCTCGCAAATGGCTGGCGGAACAATCGTCCAAGTGAACCTATCGACGTGCTGACATGGCGAGTAAACCAGATTGTCAGCGGTCCCGATGTGCGCACCGGTGCCACGGCATCCGAATGTCGTGTCACTGCCACGGGTCGAGGTCCTCCGTTGCGTGGGCGAGCCGGCCGTCGCGGAGCTCGATACGCCGGCAACCGAGCCGGTCGATCAATGAAATGTCGTGGCTCGCGATCAACACTGTCACGCCAACCTCGTTGAAGCGCCGAAAAATACGCATGACCTCAAGCGACAGGTCGGGATCCAGGTTGCCGGTGGGCTCGTCTGCGATTAGTAATTTGGGCCGGGTTACGATGGCTCGAGCGATCCCCACGCGTTGCTGTTCGCCAGCCGACAGTGTCTACGGGTTTTGCTTTTCTTTGTGCAGCAATCAGACTTGTTCGAGCGCGGGCCGGACGCGGCGGCCGGCTTCACGATACCCCACGCCAGCGATAATCAGCGGCAGCGCAACGTTGTCAAACACCGGGCGGTCGTACAGCAATTTATGATCCTGAAACACCATTCCAATCTGGCGCCGGTATGCGGGTATTTTCCGGCGTTTCACGCGGCGCGTGTTTTGACCGTCAACAATCACTTGTCCATTTGTCGGCCGCTCAATCA
>SMUY01079681.1_pt1 | contig 10899 bp, 7 predicted proteins | sample 2456441 | NCBI WGS metagenome assembly SMUY01 (sample SAMN11095931, study PRJNA526329) | marine sediment metagenome | biome: Marine sediment; feature: Surficial sediment; material: Deep marine sediment; isolation source: Hadal surficial sediment | place: Pacific Ocean | collected 2014-11 | depth 0-1...
TCAACTGATTCCAGGCCAGGATCAGAAACTGTTCAACCACCCAGGCACGACTGCTGACCAGGGTTTCAACCGCTTCGTCATTCCAGAACCTGTGCGCCAGTTGATCGTCCGCGTCACTGAGACCGGATTTCAGCATATCGAGCAGTTGCGCTGAATTTTGAATCTTCCCGCCCGGGGCCGGAAGGTCAACCAGGGATGAAACCCCGGGTGGTGGCGTCAGCCTGCCGGTCACTGTTGAGGAAGTGGACGGCATAACGATGCTGGAGCCTGGCAGCGGTTTAAAGAGGATCGCCTGGCAGACGGGTCAGTACGTCGTGGCCGGAATCGGTCACCGCGATGGTGTGTTCCCATTGCGCAGACAGGCTGCGGTCGCGGGTAACGACCGTCCAGCCATCAGGCATCAGGCGCGTTTCGCGTTTGCCAAGATTGATCATGGGTTCGATGGTAAATACCATTCCCGGCACCAGTACTTCGCCGGTACCCGACCTGCCGTAATGCAATACCTGGGGGTCTTCGTGAAAAACCTGCCCGATACCATGCCCACAGTATTCGCGAACCACCGAACCGCCCTGGCGTTCGGCATAGCGTTGAATGGTGTGTCCGATATCCCCCAGGCGCACGCCCGGACCGACCATTTCTATGCCACAGACCATGGACTGGTAAGCGATGTCGCAGATTCTCCGGGCCCGGACCGAGGTTTCCCCGACCTGGAACATCTTGCTGGTGTCACCGTGCCAGCCATCCCTGATAACGGTGATATCGATGTTCACGATATCGCCGTCCTTCAGCTTCTTTTCACCGGGAATTCCGTGGCACACCACGTGATTGACCGAGGTGCAAATGGACTTTGGAAAGCCCTTGTAGTTAAGCGGCGCGGGAATGGACTGTTGCACAACGGTAATGTGATGATGGCAAATATCATCGAGTTCGCCCGTGGTGACGCCTGGCTGAACATGCTCACGGATCATCTGCAGCACTTCGCCTGCAAGCCGCCCGGCAACCCGCATGGCTTCGATCTCTTCGGCGTTTTTCAGCACGATTCCCATATTTCGTTTCTGCAACATCCTGGACAGACCTTTATTCCGCCACACCCGCATTTCATGAATACAACATTGTAACGCCTTGCGCCGGGCAGTGTGCCACCCCCAACTAATGCCCTATGACGGCTGACGCCACAACTGGGATAATCCATAACGGTTGGCCATCACTATGCCTGCAGGGAGAAAAAGGCATGCGCAAAATCGTTCGTACGCTGTTACCGGTTGGACTGGTCGTTCTGTCGATCGTCGTGGTAATCGTGTTGGCCGGCATTGCGAAAAAAAATCGCCCGCAGCGCAAGGAAGAAGTACAGCCCGCCATGCTGGTTGATGTCATCGAAGCGGAAATGCGCTCACTGAATTTCGTGGTCACCTCGCAAGGCAGCGTGCGGCCGCGGACGGAAACAACATTGGTGGCCGAAGTCTCCGGCAAAGTGGTTTCCGTGTCGCCGAACTTCGTGGCCGGCGGTTTTTTCCGCAAAGGCGATATGCTGCTGCAAATTGATCCCAGCGACTACCGCACAGCCCTGAAGAGGGCCGAGGCAGCCCTGGCCTCCATGCAGGCCCGATTGGCCGAGGAGACAGCCCGCTCGGAACAGGCCCAGAAAGACTGGCGCAACCTGGACCGACGCGGTGAACCCTCCGCCCTGGTCCTGCGCAAACCCCAGTTACAGGGCGCAGTGGCCAATGTCAGCGCTGCCGAAGCCGATGTGCAAAAGGCCAGGCGCGACCTTCAACGTACAAGAATTTCAGTCCCCTATGACGGCCTGCTGAGACAAAAGTCCGTAGACATTGGCCAGTATGTGACACTTGGCACCCGACTGGGTGTGAGTTTCGCGATCGACACGGCCGAGGTTCGACTGCCCCTGTCCATGGACGATATTGCATTCCTCAAGTTGCCATCGGCAACCAATAACGAACCAGTCCCGTTTCCGCCCACCACCCTGATTTCCACCGAAGCCGGTAAGGTTCGCAGCTGGCAGGCCGAGATTATCAGGACCGAGGGTGTGGTTGATGAAAGCAGCCGCGTCATCTACGCGGTTGCCCGAATCGTTGATCCTTACGGCGTGCTGGGTACAAGTACCCAGGACGAACTCAAAGTGGGCACCTTCGTCAGCGCGCAAATACAGGGCATAGCGGTGGACAACGTGATTGTTCTGCCGCGATACACACTGCAGAGCGACAACACGATACTGGTCGCCAATGAGGACCGGGAATTGGAAATCCGGCCGGTTATTGTAATTCGTGCCGAACCCAGGCTGGTGTATATCAGCGCAGGGGTCGCGGACGGGGAAAAGGTCATCACCACGACACTGGAAGCGCCGATTCCCGGCATGAAGCTGGCCATTAGCGGCGAGGAAAGCAGCGCCCGTGCACTGGATAAACCCGATGATGAAATTGCGGGCATCGCGGGAAATGAACAATGAACCGCAACCCCTATCAAGCCACGATTGACTGGTTTGCGCGCAACTCGGTTGCCGCAAATCTGTTGATGATCATTTTGCTGGCAGGCGGGGTGTTCTCCGTATTCACCATCAAGAAGGAAGCTCAGCCCAAGATCGAGACGAATGTCATCGAAGTCAGCATGCCATATCTCGGCGCCAGCCCTGAGGATGTTGAGGAAGGCATCCTGTTAAAGATCGAAGAGGCCATCCAGGATATTGAGGGTATCAAGGAGGTCATTTCCACCGCCCGTCGCGGAAGAGGCTCGGTGCAAGTGGAAGTGCTGACCGAATACGACGTGCTGGATGTGATGAACCAGGTGAAGAACCAGGTTGATGCCATTTCAACCTTCCCCGATAACACGGAAAAGCCCGTCATATCCCGCACCACTTTTCAACAGCAGGTGGTCTTGGTGTCCGTTTACGGAGACGTGACCGAACGTACGCTCAAGGAATTCGCCAAGCAGGTCCGCAACGAAATTGTGTCATTGCCCGGCGTCACGCGGGCACAGTTGCTCGGTTCACGGCCCTATGAGATCAGTATTGAGATCAGCGAATACACCCTGCAGGCATATGACCTGACCCTGGCCGAGGTTGCAGCGGCGATTCGTCGCGGGTCGTTGGACCTGCCGGCTGGCACTATCCGTGCGGAGTCCGGCGACATCCAGGTGCGCACCAAGGGCCAGGCTTACGTGGGGCGTGATTTCGAGGAAATCGTGATCCGTACATTCCCGGACGGCACGCGGGTACTGTTGAGTGACATCGCGGACATTCGTGACGCATTCGCCGACGTCGGGAGGTTTTCTGAATTTAACGGCAAACCGGCTATTACCATACAGGTGCTGTCGGTGGGTACGCAGAGCGAACTGGACATCTCCGCAGCGGTACATGAGTGGGTGGAAACCCAGAAAGTCTCCCTGCCTGATGGGATCAGCGTCGCAGCCTGGGCGGATATCACCTATTACCTCAAAAGCCGCCTCGACATGATGACTAAAAACCTCGTGCTCGGTGCTGTGCTGGTGTTCCTGTCGCTGGCCCTGTTCCTGCGGCTGAAGCTGGCGTTCTGGGTCATGGTCGGTCTGCCGGTCGCTTTTCTCGGCACATTTTTCTTCATGCCGCTGCTGGACGTGAGTGTCAACCTGGTGAGCCTGTTCGGCTTCATACTGGTGTTGGGTATCGTGGTGGATGACGCCATCGTTATCGGTGAAAGCGCCTATACCAACATGCGCGCCAAGGGGCATTCGGTGGACAACATTATCGAGGGTGTGCAAAAAGTCGCGATACCCGCAGTTTTTGGCGTACTGACGACCATTGCCGCTTTCCTGCCGATCCTGATGGTCACGGGTATATTCGGTAAATACTTTTCCGCAATCGGCTGGGTGGTGATGCTGTGCCTGGTGTTCTCAATCGTGGAGTCCAAGTTGATTCTGCCTGCTCACCTGGCACACATGAAGGTCAAGCACTACGAGAAAGACACCCACAACGTATTCATCCGATTCCAGCGCTTCTTCAGTGAAGGCCTGCATCTTTTCGTGGACAAATATTACATACCGTTCCTGGACAGAGCGTTGAAAAGACGCTACCTGGTCTTGTCCATCTTCATATCCGCGTTGATCCTGTCGATCGGTCTTCTGGTCGGTGGCATCCTGCGCTTTGTGTTTTTCCCCGACATCACTGCGGACTTCCTGCAGGTAGACCTGGAGATGAACGAAGGCACCCCATCGCACCAGACCCATGAGGCAATCCGACGTGTGCAGGAGGGCCTGTGGGCGGTAGATGCAGAGGTGAGTGAACAACAAGGAGTTGCATCAGGCGCCGTGGTCAGCAGCCTGCTGTCCTTCGCCCGAGGTGAAACCTCAGGCCAGACCATCGCCGAGCTGGTGAAAGACGAAGACTCCATTATCTCGGGCTCCGAAGTCCTGCGCCGCTGGCGGAAGAACGTGCAGGAAATTCCCGGTGTCAAGCAACTTGGTTTCAAAGGCGCCACCGGCCCCGGTGGCGGCCCGTCCATCTCGATTCAGCTAATCGGCACCAACATCGACCAGGTAGCGCGTGCTTCCAGGGAACTGGAGCGGCGTATCCGCGAGTATGAGGGCGTTTACGACATCCGTAACAGCTATGAGCGCGGCCGCCCGGAAATCAAGCTCAACATCAAGCCTGAAGCCGAGGTGCTGGGGCTGACGCTGTTGGACCTGGCCAACCAGGTGCGGGCCGGCTTTTACGGCGTAGAGGTGCAGCGTGTGCAACGCGGCCAGGATGAAGTGAAAGTCATGGTGCGTTTCCCAAAAGACGAGCGGGACTCGGTTGGCTACCTCGACAACATGCGAATCCGCACACCGAATGGCGGCCGGGTACCATTCCGCTCGGTTGCCGAAGTGGAGATGACCGAAAGTCCCATGTTCATCCGGCGCTTCGACCGAGAACGCGCGGTGCGTGTTTCCGCCGAGGTAGACAAGGAAAAATATGAGCCCGAAAAGATACTCGGCGACATCAGGGATGTGGAGCTGCCCCAGGTTCTGGCGCAATTCCCGGGTGTGCGCTCACGTCTGAGCGGCGCCAGCCAGCAGGCGCAAACGGTACAGGACGACCTGATCAAGGGCGCATTGCTGGCCCTGTTCCTGATATACGCGTTGATGGCCGTGCCGTTGCGCTCCTACACTCAACCGCTGATCATTATGTCGGTGATCCCGTTCGGCGCCATTGGCGCCCTGGTTGGACACTGGATACTCGACATTCCAGTCAGCATGACCAGTTTCTTCGGCATCATCGCGCTATCCGGCGTGGTGGTTAATGACAGCCTCATCCTGGTCGATTTCGTGAACAGGGAACGTAAGCTGGGCGTGCCACTGGCGCAGGCGGTCATGGAAGGCGCCAGGGTTCGTTTCCGCCCGATTCTGCTGACCTCGCTGACCACCTTCCTGGGCTTGGTGCCAATCACGCTGTTCGAGAAAAGCCTGCAGGCCCAATTGGTCATTCCGATGGCAACATCACTGGCTTTCGGAATCGTGTTCGCGACGGTGATTACACTGATCCTGATCCCTTCGCTATACCTGATGCTGGATGATTTTAAAATTGCCCAAAGGCGAATCCTCAAGCGGATAATGCGCGGTGGAAACAAGCAAAGCGGACATCTGCACCCAGGCACCATGCATGTTGAGCATGACTCGACGCCGGGGCGTGGTTAGGCCGCAGTGAAACTTCGCGGACACCTCGAATCCGCCCGCCGCAGACTGGCGGATTACCCCGCTGCACAACTGGAGGCGGAGATATTGCTGGCCCATTCGCTGGATTCTCCCCGGTCTTTCCTGTACGCCAATCCCGAGTTTGAAATCCCGCGCAAACACCACCTGCTGTTTAAAAAACTGGTGCAGAGGCGGGTACAGGGCGAACCGATTGCGTACATCACGGCCAGGCGTGAATTCTGGTCATTGACGCTCAAGATCACACCCGATGTGCTGATACCGCGGCATGAAACGGAACTGCTGGTCGAAGCTGCGCTGCAACGCATTCCGCCCGGCGAGGCCTGGCGTATCGCCGACCTGGGAACCGGCAGTGGCGCCATTGCGCTGGCCATCGCCTCGGAGCGGCCGCAGTGCGAGATCCAGGCGAGCGATGTAAGCGCAGCAGCGGTCGCGCTCGCTGGTGAAAATGCCGCATCACTGGGATTGAAAATGGTCCAGTTTCACAATGGTTCCTGGTGCCAACCCCTGGCAGGGCATTTCGACATGATCGTCAGTAATCCACCGTACGTCGCGGAGGATGATCCGCACCTGCAGCAGGGTGACTGCCGTTTTGAACCCGGGCATGCGCTGACGCCGGGCAGCGACCCCTTGGCGGCCATCCGTACCATCACGCAACAAAGCCGTGCAAAGCTGAATGAAGGCGGCTGGCTGCTGCTGGAGCACGCTACCGACCAGGGTGCCCAGGTGCGGGAGATCATGGCGGATAACGCGTTCAAAGAAATCGAAACCCTGCGTGACCTGCCGGGTCACGAGCGGGTCACGCTGGGACGCATGCGTCAATAACGCAAATTTCTACATTGTTGGAGTATCGTGAACATTCATGTCCACCCGTTGCTTGTCCGGGATTTGACACCAATTCCGGATTGGTCGCTGGCTGTACCAGGTCGTCAGTAATGACGAAATGTGCTACTTATTCTAAGTAAATCGTCATTATTGACGAGTAAATCCATGACGGCACGGTTCGCAGAATCGCGCCAAATAAATGGCGTTTTATGGCGTCATTTGAATTTATTCGAAGTGATTAAGCGGTCTTGTGGCACATCAATCCTAATCGATCAATCACTACTCCGGGTTTTCAGGTTTATTCTCATCACCTTCATCATCCTGGTCTTCATCCACACCAGATTCAATCAGCCGCAGGTGTGAAGAGTCGGTATCCGTCTGGATCGCATGGGCGACCAGGTTCCGGTCCATTTGCTTGCTGTGCTTGACCCCGAGTTCCTTGAGCATCTCCACCTGGGACACCAGGTTGCCGGGGCCTTCGGCCAATTGCCGGTAGGCCTTGCTGAATGAATCCTGTGCCTGGGTCATCCGAAATTCCACCTGTTTCAGATTGTCGGCAAAGCCCTTGAACTTGTCATACAAACGCCCGCCGCGTTCCGCTATCTGCCGGGCGTTGGTGTTTTGATTGTGCAACTGCCAGACCGATGCAACAGTGCTGGCAGTAGCCAGAAAATTGGCGGGGGAAAGCAACGATACGTTTTTTTGCAGGGCATATTCCGGCAGCAATGGATCCTGTCGCAGAGCCGCAATAAAAGCGCTCTCAATCGGCACGAACATCAGCACAAAATCCAGTGCATTGAGTTCTTCAGCTTGCGGATAGTTTTTCTTGTGCAGGCTGTCGATTTGTTTCCTGATCGATTGCACATGCCGGGTGAGGCACTCCTCTCGCTGAGCATCGTCCTCGGCCGATTGATACTGCGTCCACGCGGTTAACGATACCTTGGAATCCAGGATGAGGCTGGTGTTTCCGGGTAACTGCATGACGAAATCCGGTTGCAGGCTCTGTCCGTCCTTACCCTTGACGGACATCTGGGTGAAGTAGTGTTTCCCCTTCTGCAGGCCCGCCATTTCCATCAGCCTTTCAAGTTGTTGCTCACCCCAGTTGCCCTGTGCCTTGACGTCATGTGTCAGAGCTTTGGTCAGGTTCTGGGCTTCTGTGTGCAGCAGCAGGTTCAATTCTGACAATTGACTCAGCTTCTCCCTCAGCTCCCCCTGCCGGGCGATATCCTCCTTGTTTGCAGTTTCGACTGCGGACTTGAAGGTTTTAAGGTCTTGTGTCAGCGGCTTCAGCAAGTCCCCCAGTTGCTTCTCACTCAATTTCGTGAACTGGCTGGAACGAGCATCAAATACCTTGCCGGCAGTCTTATCGAATGCCGCGTTGAGTCGCTCTTCGGCCTTTTCAAGCGCTGTGATCTGCGCCTTGAAATTTCTATTCTGTTCTTCCAGACGGGTTTTCTCGACAGCGATTTGCTGCCTGGCTTGCGCAAGCTCCTGATCCTGCCCGTTGATCAGACCCTGCAATCGCTCCTGCTCAGCTTTAGCCTGGCCCGCTTCAGAGGAGATACCCTTGCGCCAGGCGAACCAGGCGATGACCACTGCAACCACCAACCCGGCCAGCAAGCCGATAAGCAGGCTGTTGATATCCAGTTGCGATAACCACTCATTCATGTTCTGTCTTCACTTTTTGCTTGATGCTCTGCCACAGCTCTTCCATTTCATCCAGGCCCATGCCATCCAGTGCTTGCGTTCCACCCGCCGCCGCCTCCATGGCCCGGAACCTTTTTTCAAACTTGTTGTTGGCGTGGCGTAACGCGACCGCCGGATCTATATCCAATTGCCGCGCGAGGTTGGCCGTGACGAACAACAAATCGCCCAGTTCGTCCATGATTTCTTCGCGCTTGCCTGATTTGATTGCAGCACGAATTTCTTCCAGCTCTTCGGTGAACTTTTCCAGCACCGGTTCGGGGGATGCCCATTCAAAGCCCACTTCCCCAGCGCGTTTCTGCAATTTGACCGAGCGCTGCAGCTCGGCCATCCCGCGCGGCACCCCGTCCAGCAGGCTGTTGACACCCTTTTCCCGGCGTTCACCTGCTTTTATATTGTCCCAGGTCTCCACCTGTTGCTGGGCGGTCTTGACCTCCATCTCGGTAAACACCCCCGGATGGCGGCGCACCAGCTTTTCGCTGATGGCTTCAACCACATCGGCGTAACTGAAGGCGCCGGCTTCATCGGCCATCTGGGCGTGGAATACGACCTGCAGGAGCAGGTCACCCAGCTCATCCCTCAGGTCGTCCAGGTCGTTGCGTTCGATGGCGTCCGCCACCTCGTAGGCCTCTTCAATGGTGTAAGGCGCGATACTGGCGAAATCCTGCTCGACATCCCAGGGACAGCCGTCCACGGGATCTCTCAGCCGTTTCATGATTTGCAGCAACCGGTCCATGCTTGGTAAAACCCAGTGTATTAAACGGGTGGAATGGTGATTTTAAACAATGCGCCGCCCAGTTCGCTATGGTCAATGGTGATATCGCCACCATAGGCGTTCACCAGCTCCGTGACAATGGTCAGGCCCAGGCCATGGCCTTCAACGCGCTCATCTCCGCGCACGCCTCTTTGCAGCAATTGTTCACGTATGTCCGCCGCTATTGCCGTGCCGTCATTCTCCACCGTCATCCACAAGCCGCAGCGGCGCCTGTCCGGCTCGATGGCGCCGGCACTAAGCCGGACGGTGCCGTTGCCATACTTGCATGCATTGTCCAGCAGGTTACCCATCATCTCCATCAGGTCGCGTTTCTCACCAAAAAACAGCAGCTCATCCGGAATCATCACATCCAGCGTTTTCAAATTGTGAGAATAGATTTTTTGTAATGAGGCAACGATGCGTTCGGCCTGCGCACGTACCGGCACCGGCGCGCCCAGCGTCCGGCGCGCTGATGCTGCAGCGCGTTCAAGGCGGCTGGTAATAAGATGCTGCATCTCATCCACGGCCTGGTGCATGCCTGCAACATTCTTGGCCCCCTCTGTGCCTGTGTCCATGGTGGATGGCAGGCCCGCGCGGATTACCGCAAGCGGTGTCTTGAGGCTGTGCGCCAGCGAGTCCAGCGCATTGCGGTAGCGCTTCTGGTTGGCCTTTTCGGTGCGCAGCAGGCGGTCGAGGTTGCGCGTCAGCGGCTCCAGTTCGCGGGGATAGGGGCCATCCAGGCTTTCGCGTTCCCCGGACTCAATCAGCGCAACATCCCTGGCCACGCGTTGCAGCGGTTTGAGCCCGAGCGCGAAAAACAGGAACTGTGCAACCGCCAGGATGATCCCCGCGCCACCCAGCGAGCGCAACAGGCCGCGCCTGAATGCCCGGGTCTGTTTGCCGAGCTTATCGCCTTCCACCAGCACGATTACGGTGAACGGCTGCACGCTTTGATCATCCAGTTCCCAGGCCACGCCGTATTGAAAGACATAAAAGCCTGCGGCCACATCCGCGGTACTGAACAGGCTTGCACCGGGCTGCACCGGTGAATGTTCGGGTAATTCCACGCCCAGGGACGAGGGGGAACTCCAGTGATCCAGCTCCCCGTGAATATGGACATAGATACCCGAGCCGGGCTGGCTGAGGCGCGGGTCCCCGAGGTCTTCCTGCACCTGGATACTTCCGGCGCCGCTTACCTCCGTGGCGCCCAGCACCAGGTACGCCCAGGTCTCCATGCGGTCGCGCAGGTCCGCCTCGCTGCTGCGCAGATACGCAGAGTCCAGCGCCAGGCCCACCAGACCCAGGGACACTGCCAGGATGAGCACGGCGAGTAATAACAGTCTGAACCGGAGGGAAACCGGCCGGCCCGCCGGCCCGGGCGCCCTCTCCGGCATACCAGCAGGGCTGTTATTGTTCATATCAAGCCCGTACGTCTCAAGCCTGGTCGTCAGTTCGAATGTTCAGTCTGTAACCCCTGCCGCGTAAAGTTTCAATGGGCTGGAGCACACCGCCCGGGTCAATCTTGCGGCGTAACCTGCCGATGAATACTTCGATCACGTTGCTGTCGCGATCTGCATCTTCTTCATAGATGTGTTCAGACAGCGCGGTTTTGGTCACCACTTCTTCGGGATGTAACACCAGGTACTCCAGGACCTTGTACTCGTAAGTGGTCAGGTCTATTTCTTCTTCGTTGAGCATGACCCGCTGTGAAGAAAGGTCTATACACACCGGCCCGAAGCTGACCTGGGGCCGGGCGTGTCCGGCTGAACGCCGGATCAGGGCCGCCACCCTGGCTTTCAACTCCTCCGGGTGAAAGGGCTTGGTCATGTAGTCATCGGCGCCGGCTTCGAGCCCCTTGACCTTGTCCTGCCATTCGGAACGGGCGGTCAGGATCAGGATTGGAAAACGGCGTTCAGATTTTCTCAACTTGCGGATCA
>SMUY01335501.1_pt1 | contig 10896 bp, 10 predicted proteins | sample 2456441 | NCBI WGS metagenome assembly SMUY01 (sample SAMN11095931, study PRJNA526329) | marine sediment metagenome | biome: Marine sediment; feature: Surficial sediment; material: Deep marine sediment; isolation source: Hadal surficial sediment | place: Pacific Ocean | collected 2014-11 | depth...
ACTTGCGTGTCTGTCTCAAGCAATGCAACACGAACGCGAACCTTACTGAAGAAGCTCAGCGTTCGATAGTCAGGATTCTCGTAACCTATTGTCAATTAACAAAGATGCGTTAGAAAAGCAATTGTTTTCACGCAACTCAAACTCAGGCAACCCAGGCCGCGTGAGAGAAACCCGTCATGCGATGACGCTTCAAAACTAACAGCTTGACATTCAGGTCATAATTACATACTTTTTTATGCATCCCAAAGAGTCGCCTATCCCGAACCTACGATACCGCTGCCGAATATCTCTCAAACATACTTTGGCTTGCACAACAGTAGAGTAGTGCTCAATCAATCAACTCGCGTTCGAAGACGGGCTAAGGCAGGATGGAGGCTTAACCATAAGACGTCTCGTCCTGGAGCGGCGACTCATTCTATCATCAATTTGGACCGGGGGCGATCCCGATGTGGGAGCCTTTGATTGACCAGACAATCTCGCACTATAAAATCATCCGCAAGATCGGAGAAGGCGGCATGGGGATCGTTTACCAGGCCACCGACACAAGACTCCAGCGCAAAGTCGCCCTGAAATTTCTGCCGGCCGTCCCTACAGACGATTCCGAAGCCAAAGAGCGCTTCATCATTGAGGCGCAATCCGCATCTTCTCTCGACCATGCGAATATTTGTTCAATTTATGAGATCGACGAAACCGATCAGGGACAGATGTTTATTGTGATGGCTTGCTACGACGGTGAAGTACTCAGGGAGCAGATTGCCCGGGGCCCTCTGGCACCAGACACCGCGCTCGATTTCGCGCTACAACTGACGGCGGGACTGGCCAGAGCACATGAAGCAGGCATCATTCATCGGGACGTCAAGCCCTCCAACATTATGGTCACCAAACGAAATGAAATCAAGATTATCGACTTTGGTCTCGCCAAGTACGTAGGTCAAGAGCAAATCACCAAGTCCGGAACCACTCTTGGTACGGTCGCCTACATGTCACCTGAACAAGTGATGAGTTTAGAAGTAGACCACCGCAGCGACATTTGGGCTACCGGCGTTATTTTGTATGAAATGTTTTCCGGGCAGCATCCTTTCAAGGGAGACCACGACGTCACGACCATGTACTCGATTCTGAATGAAGAACCTATTCCTATTATGTCGTGGGTTCAGGATATTCCTCCAGACCTTGAAACCGTTGTTGTGAAAGCTCTGGCCAAAAACCCTGAGGAACGTTACCAAAGAATCGCAGAACTTCGGTCAGACTTGAAGCCGATCCACAAGAGACTTTCTAAAAAAGATCCGGCAACAAGAACGCGCACTTCCACCTCAAGAAAGAAATTAGCGAGAATCTCGCGACTGAAGCGTGACGGGGTTGAATCCCTGGCTGTCCTACCGTTCAACAACATATCCGGCAGTAAAGAGACCGAATATCTGAGCGACGGCTTGACCGAAAGTCTGATCAACAACCTTGCCAAACTCCCAAACATCAAAGTCATCTCCCGAACCTCGGTGTTCCATTACAAGAATCAGAAAATCGATTTTAAGAGTTTGAGCAAAAAATTGGGTGTTCGATTGCTTTTATTGGGTTGGATAGTTCAACGCGGCGACGACATTTCTGTCGGTGCAGAACTGGTTAATCCTATTGATGGCAGCCAGATATGGGGCGAACGATATAACAGCAAACTCACCGACTTCTCAAAAGTGCAAGGAGAAATTGCCAAAGAAATAACCAGTAAGTTGAGCGTCAAATTATCTCGCAAGAAAAAGGAGCAAATCTCAAAACAATACCGCATCGACAACGAGGCATACCAACTATATCTCAAGGGCCGCTATCACTGGAACAAGCGCACTGCCGAGAGCTTCAGACAAAGCATTGAATATTTCAATCAGGCCATTGGCAAAGAACCGACTTACGCACTGGCCTACACAGGCCTGTCCGACGCCTATGCCTTGATCGGGATCCACGGTTTCCTCCCGGCGCGGGATGTCTGGCCCAAAGCCAAAGCTGCGGCTCTGAAAGCGCTCGAAATTGACGATTCTCTGGCCGAGGCCCACACTGCTTTGGGCGCAGTGAAGTCCTCGTACGAATGGGACTGGCAGGCGTCTGAGCAAATGTTCAGGCACGCAATCGCCTTGAATCCGAATTATGCGATTGCACGGCAATGGTACGCCGGACAATTGTGGGTCAGGGGCAAATTTGACCAGTCGCTGGAGCAGATTCATCGAGCCCAGCAGATCGATCCCTTGTCGCTTCAAATCAGTACGGACGTTGGCCGGTTGCACTATTACAAGCGCGAGTATCCGCAGGCGATTCAGCAATATCGACAGACTCTGGAATTTGATCCCAACTTTTTCCCGGCCCGCTACTGGTTGGGGCTCGCGTTGTTGGAGGAAGACCACAATAAGGAAGCTGTTTCCGAAATGGAGGCGGCCTACAAATTGTCCGGAGGTTACGTTGCCGTCGCAGCGACGCTGGGCTATGCTTATGCAACAGTCGGAGAAACTGAACAAGCCAGAAACATCCTATCAGAACTCGAGGACCGGTCTACAAAGGAGTACGTTCAGTCGATGTATTTTACCTGGGTTTACATGGGGCTTGGAGAAGTAGATAAGGCCTTTGATTACATGCACCAAGCCTATGAAGAACGATCCTGGTGGCTGGTTTACTGCCGAATTTTGCCAGCCATGGATGTCATCCGCTCTCACCCGGCCTACGCTGAACTGATGGCAAAAGTTGGCTTGGGTCAGGAATGATGCTATTGGCAAACCCCAGCAGGTTAGTGGAATGGCCATGGGGACGGCGAATGAACAAAGGAGTGAAGCCGCAACGTCGAATCACACACCTGTAACGAACTGATCTTTTTTCTGCACAAACAACCTAAAAAACACCGCGCCTTTTCACCACTTGAACGCACCGCTCTTCTTCCCTGGCATAGCCGCCAACCAGTCCCATCACATCCCTGCCGTGAGTGCTATCCACAACAATAACTTCCACAGAACCCGTGGTAGCGCAGTAAATCTTCTGAATTTCGGACACTTCCCGCAAGACGTTCATCACGCCCGCAGTAGCGGTTCCAGCCCAAAACAGCACAAAGATCTCCCCAACAGCGATGTTGCCGGCACTCTTGCGTGCCAGTTCGATGAGCGTTTCGTCGGTGCCGAAATGCTTGACCACCGGCGGCGCGGCAGGTTCGTTAAACGCAATCCCAAACTTTATTTCCGGCACAGTTACAACCAGCGCGGCATGAATCTCCTCGGCCGTTTTCACAAAAGGAATTTGCCCCATAACCACATATAACGCTTGAGGATTGTCGAGTTTGATGGTGTGTATTGGCATTTGGGTCGCCTCCAGAACGTTCCGGCTCAGAATGTGAGTTTCTCGGGCAGCAGAAAGGACTACAACGGGTGTAGTATCGTACAAAACTCCGGCTCAAATGTCAACAACTATTTCGGCCAATTGCGCAAAATATTGATCAAAAATGAAGACTCTTGCCTTTTTACGACCATTTGTATAAGTTTGTCCGCCAACTGGCAGGAGGTTGCTTGATCGAGAGCAAATTTTGGACTTTTATGGTATTCCGTAAGGATGGGAGAGATAATATAGGCCAGCGGGCTTATCTGCACCGTCTGATGACGGATAAATTCACGCTAAGCAGGAAAACGCCGTTCGGTCAGATGGTAAAACGCAGAACAGCGCAAAGAAACAGAAAAGCGATGCCGTCGGAAGACTCGATTGCATCGCATTTCAAGTCTATCGCTTTTCAGCGATACGGGCTGCCTTGCCTTTCAATTCACGCAAGTAATACAGCTTTGCGCGCCGCACTTTTCCGGCGCGCAACCTGACGATTTTTTCGACGTTGGGCGAGTGCACGGGAAAGATGCGCTCCACACCGATGCCGTTGGAGATTTTTCTGACTGTGAACATCTCATTGATACCACCGCCTTTGCGCTTGATGACAACGCCCTCAAAAATCTGAATACGCTCTTTGTCACCCTCCCTAACTTTGGTATGAACAGCAACGGTGTCACCCGGGTTAAACTCAGGAAGATCTGTTTTCAGTTGGCCAGCTACAAGGGCATCTACTTTATTCATTTCTATCTACCTCCAAGCATTCTATGTTTTGTCTATCGATTTTACTATATTCCCCAGCAAATCAGCCCGGCGGATTTCTGTATGTTCGAGCGATTTGTCTTTTCGCCATTTTTCAATCTCGGCATGATGTCCGGAAAGCAAAATCTGCGGCACTTTCATACCACGATAACTCTCAGGCCGCGTGTAATAGGGACAATCGAGCAGCCCGTTTTCAAATGAATCGCTACGCGCCGAGTCGAAATCGCCGATGGCACCCGGCAACAGCCTTACCACCGAATCGATCACGACCGCAGCCGCCAATTCGCCACCGGTCAAGACATAGTCACCGATAGAAATTTCCTCGGTGACCAGATACTCGCGGACGCGTTCGTCAATGCCTTTGTAATGTCCGCACAAAAAGATCAAATCAGACTCTCTTGCCAGTGACTTTGCTCTGTCCTGCGTATAGGATTTCCCTTGCGGCGTCATCAAAATCACGCTGGGATTTTCCAGAACCTCCTGAGCTTTGATGTGCTCCACGGCTCTAAAAAACGGCTCCGGCTTCAGAATCATGCCGGCGCCACCGCCGTACGGATAATCATCCACCTGCTTGTGTTTGTCGTTGGTAAAATCGCGCAGGTCAAGAATCTTGATCGAAACAATCTCTTTTCCCACAGCCCGCTTGATAATGCTTTCATCCAGCGGCCCTCTGACTAACTTCGGAAACGCTGTTACAACAAAAATCTTCATCTCACTTCAATCGAGTAAGCCTGCAAGCGGCTCTATGATAATCTCTTCGTTTTCCAAATCAAGATTGAGAACAACATCTTTGATGGCCGGGATGAGATATTCTTTCTCTCCCGACTTTACCACAAAAATGGGACTTGAACTCAAATCCAGCACATCTGTTACATGGCCTAAGAAGTCACCGGAAGACGTTTTTACACGACATCCAACTGCTTCAAACAAATAGAACTCGTCTTTATCCAGAGGAAGAAGATCTGCTCTTGCAATGCTGAGAAAAGCGCCGCGTAATGCGTCGGCTTCTCCCCGCGTCTCTATTCCTTCTAACCTGAGATACACAACATCTCCCCGCAACGATACCGCCTCGACAAGCATTTGGGAAACTTGGCCATCGCGCCGTTCTACTTGAACCTGTGACAGATGGTTAAATCTGGAAGGGGAATGGGTTAGCGGCTTAACATTGAGTTCGCCCTTAAGACCGTGTGCTTTCATAACCACCCCGACTGCGATAAAATCGGGCAATTGCCTGGTCACGAACTCCTGCCTGCCGCTATTCTAAAATTTCAAGAACGGCTCTTTTCCCGTTCTTGGCAGAAGTTGCGGAAAGAAGCGTCCGAAGAGATCTGGCGGTCTGGCCGTGACGCCCGATCACCTTGCCCATATCGCCCTCACCGACACGCAACTCGAAAACAACAGTGCGTTCACCGGTGATAACGTTGATCTTAACCGCATCTGGGTTGTCTACCAAGTGCTTCACGATGTATTCGATAAACTCCTTACTCATAGGGTTACCTCCATTAGAGTAACTTCCTCACTAAGAAGATAGAAAAGAACTTGGGCTTATCAATGTCTAGATTACAACGTTTTCAGGTATAACACTCAGTACAGCATCCCCCTTACCTAAGATTCACTTTTCTTCTCTTCGTCCCCATCATCAGCCGATTGTTCCCCATTTCCAGGAGTTCCACTTTCTTCAGCTTTCGGCGCAGTCTCTACATTCGCTTCCTCTTTTTCGTCTTCAGGTTCAGATATGGTCACCGCTTCCACTTCAGCTTCGTCCTCAACCGGTTCAGCAATTGCTTCCGCTTCGGGGGTCGAATCAGGTTCAGCCGCTTTCACTTCCTCGGCCTCTTCGGTCTGAGGCTCAACCGCAGGCACTTCAGATTTCGCTGCAGCGATCACTTCTTCTGATTTTTCGGCTTCAGCCTTGTCCTTTTTCTTTTTTTGACCCTCCCGCTTCTGCTGCTCCTCAAGCGCATCAAGTCGCTTTTGGCGCTCCATTTGCAGCACTTCCCACTTCTTCAATTCTTCTTCAATGATGGCATCATCTGCGCCTTGTTTCATGAGATGCCATCTCAGCATAATACCTTTTTTCTTGAAGAAACTCCTTACTGTATCAGAAGGGATGGCGCCTTGCCCCAGCCAGTACAAGACCCGATCTTCTTTGACAGAGATCTCAACAGGGTCTTTAATGGGATTATACGTTCCCAGGTTTTCGAGGTACCGTGCGTCACGCGCGGCCCTGGAGTCGATCGCTACAATTCGGTAGAATGGCTGTTTCTTCTTACCCATTCTTCTTAAACGCAACCTTACGGACAATCTCTTTGCCTCCTTAACTTTTTGTTATATGTTAATTAATGCAATGTTTTTGTGATTCGCAATTACAATTTCACAAATTAAATCTTGGCATGCCTTTTAAGCCAAACTTACTCATGCGCTTAACCATCTTCTGCATCATCTGGAACTGATTCAAAAGCTTGTTTACCTCCTGCACGCTTGTCCCGCTGCCGACAGCGATGCGCTTGCGCCGGCTGCCGTTGATGATATTCGGTCTGTGCCTTTCCTCCAGCGTCATCGAGTTAATGATGGCTTCGACATAGACAAGTGCACGGTCATCAATCTGGAGTCCCTTCATCGCTTTGCCACCCATGCCGGGCATCATCTTGATGAGATCCTCAAGGGGGCCCATATTCTTGATCTGTTGCAGTTGGTCGTAAAAATCCTCCAGAGTAAACTCCTGACGACGGAGCTTTTTCTCCAGTTTGCTGGCTTTTTCCTCATCCACAGCCTGCTGGGCGCGCTCTACGAGCGTTACGATGTCACCCAGGCCCAGGATACGCGAAGCCATTCGGTCGGGGTGGAATTTTTCGAGCGCATCGAATTTTTCGCCGACGCTGATAAATTTGATCGGCTTGCCGGTTACGGCGCGAATCGAAAGCGCCGCACCGCCGCGAGCATCGCCATCAAGCTTGGTTAGCACGATACCGGTGAAATCCAGACGTTGCACAAACTCCTGCGCGGTGTTCACCGCGTCCTGGCCCGTCATGCCGTCTGCGACGAAGAAAATCTCCTGCGGCTCAGTGGCATCCTTAATCTGCGTCAACTCTTGCATGAGAGCGTCGTCCACATGCAACCGGCCGGCGGTGTCCAGAATCACCAGGTCGTTCATCGACTTGCGGGCTTGTACGATAGCCTCTTTGCAGATCTTCAACGGCGTACTGTCCAGGTCTGCCAGAACGCTCACACCAACCTGCCCCGCCACGACCTTTAGCTGTTCGACTGCGGCAGGTCGCTGCAAGTCGGCAGCAACCAGCAAAGGACTGAGACCGCGACCTTTGAAATATTTTGCCAGTTTACCAGCGAGCGTTGTTTTACCGGAACCCTGCAAACCCACCAGCATGATCACCGTCGGCGGAATGCTCGCTTCCTTGATGCCTGCCTCGGTGCTGCCCATCAAATGCGTGAGTTCTTCCTGCAAAATTTTGATCACCTGCTGACCGGGCGTCACACTTTTCAAGACTTCGTGTCCGAGCGCCTTCTCCTGCACTCTGGCAATGAAATCCTTTGCGACTTTGAAATTGACGTCCGCCTCCAGAAGGACGCGCCGAATTTCACGCATGGTGTCGGCAACATTTTTCTCCGTCAGCTTGCCGTGGCCGCGGAGCTTCTTGAAAACACCCTCGAACTTTTCAGTTAAGTCTTGAAACATTTTTGAATTTTCGTAACAAAAGAAAATCACAGACGAGTCTGCGATTTCTTAAGATAATCGTGGAAACTGTAAACGATTACAGCGGGGCAATATAGCCAAATGACATGGGAAATGCAAGATGTTTTTGAACAAGGAAGGCGCGCCACACATATCACAACTTCACTCATCAACTATTGTGAAAACCGCTCAAATCCCGCCACTTGCTTTTTCCATTCTACTGCTCTAAATTAGAACATGGCTGAGTCGTCCGTGCAAATTACCAAAGAGCATATTCAGGCGCTACGTGCAGGCGACCAGGATGTGCTCCATTTTATTTTCATCACGTTGCAACCGAGAATTTATCGTTTTCTTTACTTCAAACTCAACTCGGTGGAGGTTGCGGAAGATCTCGTACAGGAAACGTTCCTGCGTCTGTGGGAAGCGCGCACCCGGCTGAAGACCGATACCAATCTCGAAACCTACATTTTCCGCATCGCTACTAACCTGGCCACAGATCAACTGCGCAGGATGGAACGCAATATGGAGGTACAAACGGAAAAAGAGTTTGCAGCGCCGGGCCTGGATTCTGGCGGCGACGCTGAAATAGCACAGCTGCAAAGAATTATCAACAAGATTGTCCTGTCTCTCCCTGACGGCTCCCGAACGGCCTTTGTCCTCAGCAGACAGGAGAACCTTTCCCACAAACAGATCGCAGAGATCATGGGTGTCTCCGTCAAGACAGTCGAGAAGCACATTGGCCGGGCGCTTCAAATTCTGAAAGAGCGTCTGGAAAAATTTGACATCGTTTTGCCTTCCTGAATTAAGTCAAATTGAAAAAATTATATTTTTTTTCGAAAGCGTATGGGGGTACGGCGCTTTTTATTCGTATTTATATGAGTAGATGATTGTCGAACTCAGCGTGTGTTTTTTCTAAACTTTCCAAACCCGACCACCACTATTTGATTCACTGTACCGGAAAGCACAATGACCATTTTGAAAATTTATGATGTGCTCGGGTGCACAATCCAAACCCTGGTGAACACGGCGCTTTTGTTCAGTAACTTCAATGCCCAGAAATCCTGCCACTGATGAACTGCATGTTAGGCCGCTTGTTCAATTAGTTAACTCATTAGGAGGTGCTTGATGTTGAAGAAGTTAATTGTTAGCCTTTTTCTGGTTCACATAATATTTTTAGTAAAAGGTGATTCTCAAGAAGTATTTGGTGCAGAGACGTACGAAAAACATCAAACTGAAGAACCCATGGCAACTCTTATCAACATCAACAAGCTGGCCATGTGGGTTCAGTCTGATGGTATATCTGCACGCAATCCTTTTTGGCAAATTAATGGAACGGCCATTCCCTGGGGCGCCGTCTATCCCCGTGGGATACCAGTAGGTGTGGTTTTTACAGATGGATTTGTCTGGGGAGGTTTTGTACAGGATGGACAAGAACCGGCGTTGCGGGTTGGTGGGCACACTTTTCGAACCGGACTTCAACCGGGAGCGATTTTATCGCCCGGTATTGCCGAAGATCCAAACCATCCACAGGTTAATCGGGTGTGGCGTTATCGACCCGACTGGCAGACGGTTGACCTCACATCCGAAGCATTCGATATTCTAATTTCAAGGCCAGATGCTTCATCCCGTGATTTCCAGTTTTCTCAGGAGGAATTGAATGCAGCGGCCGATTCTTTACGAATAGCCTACGAAAAAGATTTACAAGATTGGCCATGGCAAAAAGGCGCACCGTTTTACGACTCAAACAATAACGGCATCATGGATAAAAGCGAAGAACCAGGGCTATTGAATGCTCCGCAAGTAGTTTGGTTCGTCGCAAATGACCTCAATCCTCAACTAACCCAAGCTCTTTACGGTTCTCCTCCAATTGGGATTGAAATGCAGGTAACTTTATGGGCTTATAATCACGATATCGATATTGAAAACAGTCTCTACCGCCGTATCAGATTGATCTACAAAGGTACCGACACAACTCCTTCGAACGCAATTATTGATAGCATGGCAATAGCACTGTATAGCGATGTAGATTTAGGCAGTTTTCGCGACGATTTTGCCGGAACCGATACAACTCTGCAGATGGTCTTTGGTTATAATTCAACCACTCTGGATCCCGCTTACCGACAATTTGATTCTTCTCCTCCTGCATTGGGTTACATGTTACTTTATGGTCCCGTTGTCGCCAGCACAAATGGAAACGATATCGCTATATTTGATTTTGTTGGACGTAAAGGATTCCGCAATTTACCCATGACCGGAAGTTGGATCGAGGGAGCTGGTGACCAATGTAGTCAACCGAGTTTTGGCGGCAACTACAACGGCACTCTTCAGTATTACAATGTTCTAAATGGCTTTCGCCCTCGACCAGAAAATCCACCCAATCCTTTTAGAGTTCCATCTACAGGCGAGCGGACACGCTTCACCAAAACCGGAGACCCGGTAGCCAACACCGGCTGGCTGGATGCCAATCCCGGAAGCCGCAATATGACTCTAACTAGCGGCAATTTCACTATGGCACTGGGGGATACGCAAGAAGTTGTTATAATCATGACGGCAGGTCTGGGAGCGGACCGACTCGCCAGTATCGAGGTGATGAAATTCTTCGCCAGAAAAGCACGTGAGTTTGCTCAATTCAGCTTTGAGACAGAAGTCAAAGAGCATAAAAATAACATCTTACCAGAATCATTTCATCTCTACCAAAATTTCCCGAACCCGTTCAATCCCAGGACGGCAATCCAATATGATCTCCCCGTTGAGAGTCATGTGAAGTTAACCGTCTATAATACATTGGGTAAAAAAGTGAAGACCTTAATTGACGAAAATCAGAACGCCGGCAGTTATTCGGCTGTTTGGGATGGAACAAATGCTAAAGGTGGGATTATAGCAAGCGGTGTATATTTTTATAAAATTGAGGCAGGTGCATTTATTCGCACCAGGGAAATGATTTTTATAAAATAAGGAAAATTTGCCTTATAGTAAATAGTAACAAATAGCCAGTTTTGGGCTAAATCAATAGATGGGTAACCTTAGATCCATGCGCTCGGCTTTAATGCCGCATGTTGGTCTAACACGGGTTTGAACCCTGACAAAACCGCAGTGTTTTATTTGAC
>SMUY01138394.1_pt1 | contig 10883 bp, 9 predicted proteins | sample 2456441 | NCBI WGS metagenome assembly SMUY01 (sample SAMN11095931, study PRJNA526329) | marine sediment metagenome | biome: Marine sediment; feature: Surficial sediment; material: Deep marine sediment; isolation source: Hadal surficial sediment | place: Pacific Ocean | collected 2014-11 | depth 0-1...
CTGCGGGCGGTCCACCAGAGCGCCGACCTCGAGGCCGATCGCGCCGACCTGGCTCGCGGATTTCAGGATGCCGCCATCGAAACCCTGGTCGAGAAAACGGCGTGTGCCGCGGAGGTATTAGGTTACTCCCAGGTCACCATCGGCGGCGGAGTGGCCTGCAACCGAGCCCTGGCACGACAGATGGCCGATCGCCTGGCAGGGTTGGCGACGGTAACCGTGGCCAGTCCTAAACTGAACACCGACAACGCAGCCATGATCGCGGCGGCCGGAGCGTGGCGGTTGGCCCGAGGCGAGCGCAGTGGCTGGGACCTCGAGCCGTCCGACCGGCTGCCGCTGAGCGGGCTGAAACCTTCACCAGGGCACCAAGACCAATGACGGTATATCCCATCATATTCGATGTCGGCCCACTCCAGATTACCGGGTACGGCATCATGATGATGATCGGCTTCCTGATGGGAGGGTGGCTGATCGGGTTGGAGCTCAAGCGCCGCGGCCTGCGAGAAGACTACGCCGGCGAAGTCGTCGTGGCCGCGGTAATCGGCGGTATCGTTGGAGCCAAACTGTGGTACGTAGTCCTGATGGGGGACCCGGGCGCACTGTTTTCTCGCGGGGGGCTGGTGTGGTATGGCGGGTTCCTCGGCGGCGGCCTCGCGATCATTCTGAACGGGCTGCGCCTGAAGGTTCCGACCCGGTGGACCGCCCAACTGCTGGCGCCACCGCTCGCCGCGGCCTACGCCCTTGGGCGGGTGGGATGCTTCCTGGTCAACGACGACTACGGGCGGCCAACGGACGTAGCCTGGGCCATGAAGTTCCCCCAGGGCCTCCCCCCGTCCACCGCCGGCAACATGGAACGGTTGTTCGGCATTGCCATGCCGCAAGGGGTGGATCCGTCTACGGTCCTGGCCGTGCATCCGACGCAACTCTACGAGGTGGCCGCCATGCTGTTGGCGTTCGTGATCTTGTGGATGTTGCGCAAGCGGCAGGCCGGCACCGGCTGGCTGTTTGGCCTGTACTTGATATTCGCCGGGATCGAGCGCTTCCTGATCGAATTCCTCCGCGCCAAGGACGACCGGATGTTCGGCGCGTTCACCCTGGCGCAGGCAACCAGTGTGGTGCTGGTGCTGGTAGGCGCCTACATCCTATCGGCACTCTACCGGGCCAAGGAAGTGCCGCCAGGACCCTACCTCAGCACATGACGCTCGGGCGCGTAATCAAACTAGGGCTAAGAAACTAGGGCTAAGAGGGCTAAGAGGGACAAGAAGGGGAACAGGGCGAAGAGGGTTTGTCAGTCTTCCGTTTTTTCCCTCTTTTCCCTTTTTTTCCTTTTAGCCCTCTTAGCCCTCTTAGCCCTAGTTCCTAGTCAGTTAGGCAGCGACTCGTCCTTCTCGGTAACATGATCCTTGATCCGGGAAATCTCCGCTCTCACCTCCGCCAGGTCGGCGTCCATTCGCTCCAGAGAGCACACCAGATCGCGCTCGGGCAACGTCACCATTTCGGGGTGGCGCGGACCCGGGCTCCGGGGCCGCTCATTCGGGTCCGGCACCAACGCGGACGCGACCTTGAGCCGGCGCGGCTCGATGAAGAACGTCCACACGATCCCGCCGGCAAACAGCAGCACCAGAACCCCCTGCACCAACAAGCCCTCGGCGGTACCGTACACGCCCAGCGCCGGGATGACCGGCGCCCAGGAAACGTAGGTCACCCCCAGGATCCCTGCCCCCTGCAGTTCGAGAATGCCCTTGCCGGCAAACACGAACGCCATGTAGTAGAGGAACACTCCGGTGATGCCAAAGAACGGCTTGAGGGGAATGCGGACTCCGTAGCGGCTGATCGCCAGATAGATCACCACCAGCAACACCGTTGCTACCAGCATGCCGAGTGCCACGGGGATCGCTGCGCCGACGGCTCCGCTGCTGACGAACAGGGCCTTGTAGAACAGAACGGTTTCGAACCCCTCCCGGTATACCGCCAGAAAGGCCACCGTCGGAAGCGCCAGTATGGATCCGCCGACCAGAGCCCGCTGGACTTTCCCCTGGACGAATCGGTTCCACCGCGCCACTTCCATCTTGGAGAGCAGCCAGTAGCTCACGTAGAACATGACACCCGCTGCCAGCAGCATGGTCGCGCCTTCGAGCAACTCCTGTTGGGCCACGCTGATGTGGAAGACCGTCTCGATCAACACTGCCGTGAGGACGCTGGCCACCAAGGCGGCCCCGACTCCGTAGTACACGTCCCGGCGGCGCCCCTCGGCTCCGGTCTTGACCAGAAATGCGATGAGGGCGCCGATGATGAGGATGGCCTCGATACCCTCACGCGACAGGATCACGAATGACTGGAAAAACAGCTGGTACGGTGTGAGACGATGCTCCAGCGCGTTCTGTGCCTGACGCAGCCCCTCGAGGAGCGAACCGTGGAGGGCCCGGAGTTCCTGAGGAGGCCTGGTGGCGGACACTCCTGCCCGAAACGTGGCGAACTCACCTTCCAACCGGCCGGCCAACCCCGGCGACCGTAATCGCAACTCCCGCTCGACGCCCTCGAAGGTGATGTAGGCATTGAGTGCCACGGCATCAGCTTCGTGGGAACGTCCTTCCATGGCCAAACCGTATGCGGAATCGGCCTGGACCAGCACCAGCGCCATCGTGGCCAGGGCCCACTCGACCTCTCCCCGGGGCCCGGGATGAGCCCTGACCGAAGCCACGGCTACCGCCGAAGAATCGGCACCCCGCACCGACAACTCCCGCACGATGGCGTCATCGGACATTCGGCCGGTCGTGGAAAACCGCCAGAGATGCGCCGGCACCTCCGCCCCCCACCCCGCCCCGGCCTCCGGCAGCCTGAGACGGCTGGCGTACAGTGACACCGCCCAGCGATCCTCTTCGCTCAGTACGTCCTCGAAGGACGCCATGGCGGTACCGGCAACGCCAATGGTCACCAGGCGATAGAAGTCCAGAGGCGACCGGTTCGAGAGCCTGACATGGTCGCTCAAATCTGCCGGCGGCGGATCATGCCCCGCGGCGGCGGGACCATCCCCGGCACCGAGGTTCCCGTGACACGACGCGCATTCCGTTTGATATAGTTCGGCGCCCCGGGCGTGGGACGGCGGTGAATCGGGGAGTACGTCCAGGGCGATCCCCAACTCCTCCGCCAACGCCGAAGTGAGTTCATCGACCGCGAGAGCGACATCGGCCGGCGGCGCGATGGTCCGGACCATGGAGAGAATCGATTCGAGCGCAATCCGGGTTCGGATTCTGACTCCGTCGGGCAATCCATCGGCGGCACGGAGGGCCTCGGCGAGAAACAACTCGGCTTCATCGACTTCGGCCTGCGAGACGACGTTGCCCGATGCCACACCGATGGCGTACTCCTGCGCCGCGAGCTTGGCCGTGGCAGCCATGCGTCGCAGGGCGACTGATGGATCATCCTGGGCAGTCAACGGCGCGCCGAGAGCGGCGGCACTGACGATCAGACCCAAGCCGTACATGAGAATCATTTTCAACTCGTTTTGGGGCAGTGCTTCGAAACTAGAGCCAACTAGTCGGATTTGGAAGGGCGGCGATCAGGGGGACTCGATCAGGGCGACGGCACCAGCCGTCGTTTCGGTATGACTCAGGGAAAGATGGATGGTCAGGCCGCCCGCGGCTTTGGCCACGCCGGCGGCCACCCCGAGCAGTCGAATGGAAGGAAACCCCTCCCTGGCGCGAACCACCTCGATGTCCTGCCAGCCAACTGCCCGGCTGTTGGGGAGCGCCTGCAGCGCCTTGTAGACCGCCTCCTTGGCCGCGATCCGGGCGGCAAGGTGCTGACCGGGGAGCGGTTGACCGGTCACGTAGGCCCGCTCGTCCGCCGTCAGCAATTTGGCATAGACGGCCTCGCCCTTGTCGGCGATCAACCGCTCGACCCGGGAGATCTCGACTATATCAAGACCGACTCCAATGGTGCTCACAGGCGCTCCCACCAATACTCGGCCCAAGGCCTGAGGAATATCGGCGGTTCGACGAACCCCCCGAATACCAGGCCCAGGTACACCGCGACCGCCACCAACAGCCCACTCAGCAGCCACATCGGCCACCGCGGGCGGTGCCACCGGCGGACTCGGTCGACTTCCACCGACCACCGGCTGCGTTCTTTGCCAGCTGCCTCGAGCAATTCGATCCATGCGGCCTCGACCCGCCGGGCGCAGAGGTCGACGGCCTTGGCCCACTCGGCGAACGCAGCCGAGTCGACAGCGCCATCGTCATGCACCCGGGTGGCTACGGCTGTCAGCTCCTCGAGTGCCAGTCCCAGTCGCCGCGTGCCCTTGCCGAGGTGGGCGGTGATGGCCCGTCGCTCGGGTTCGGTGGGAGTCCAGCGGGCGAGATAAACTCGTGGCATCCGTGACTCGGCGGCGGCATGGTGGAATTTGGCCACTACCCGATCAGTGAGGTCCTGTCCCGCGGCTGAAACCGCCTGTTCCCAGATACCGGTCCAAACGGCTTCGCGCAACGCGTCGACTGCCGAGGGGATGTCGCCGCCGGCTGCCAGGTCGCGCGCCTCACCGGCAGCCACGAACAGGTCGGTGGCCAGGGTTATTCGAATCCCGTCCAGCGCGGGATCCTCCCGGCTGGGTCTGGGAGCGGCAACCCGTCCGAGCGCTCCCCCGAGTTCGGGGACCGAGAGCGAGACCGACTCCTCAGGAGCGGTGGTCACGGTTGGCCCTCAACCGAAAATGACATCGAGGATCCGGTGGGTTTCCATCAAGTCATCCACCACGAGGTACGCACCGGCGTCCCGGAGATCATCCGCCGAATAGCTCCCCGTCGCCACGCCGATGGCTTTGGCCCCGATGGCTTGGCCGCAGGTGACGTCCGCCGGGGTATCGCCGATGATCACGACGTCGTGCCCCGAGGGCACGTGTCCGAAATGCGGCTGGGCCCTCTCGGCGGCGATGGCCGGGAGGTCCGGCCGGTGCCAGGAATCGGACCCGAACGCGCCGACCACGAATCGCTCGGGATCGATGCCGACGGACCGGAGCTTGAGTGTCGCCCCGCGGGCGAGGTTACCGGTGACTAGGCCAAGCGTGGCGCGCGCGTCCTGGTGAAGCGCATCGAGCAGCGGAATCACCCCGGGCATGAGGGTCGGCTGCGGGGTATCCGCCGCCGCCAACTCCGATTCCAGAAGCTCGAGGTACTGGTCCGACAACGTCTCGATAACTGCCTGCTCGCCGGACCACTCGTGGCCGGCCTCCCGCAACAGTTCGACGATGATCAGGGGATCGGTCTTCCCGTCGAACCGTATTTTGCCAAAGACGTCAGGATCGGCGCCGGTCGTGGACATGACCCTGACCAGCGCTCTGCGGCCCGCGCCCCCCGAGAGGAGGATGGTACCGTCGATGTCGAACAAGACCAGTTTCCGTTGCATGATTGCCCGCGCGTGAGTTACTCGAGACGCCGCCGATGGCGCCCGCATCAAGATAATTGCTTGCCGGCTGCCCTATGTGCCCTGGTTGGTTCCTCCGAGAGCGGACGCGCATTCCTTGCACTGTTCCGTTCCCCGGAATTGGCAGATCAGGCAAATGAACGTGCCGCACTCCGTGCAGGGGTAACCTTCGGATGCCCGTTCCTCGCGACCACAGGCCCTACAGACCATGGCGTCCTTCTCGTGCAGTTCGGCCATGACGCCTCCTCTATCACTTGAGCGAATACCGCTTGATCTTGTTGATGAGTGTTGCGCGGGAAATACCCAACTCCACCGCCGACCGGGTCCGATTCCCGTCATGGTGCCGAAGCGTGCGTTCGATATGTTGCCGTTCCAACTCATCGAGGCTCACCGGCGTGTGTCGCCGGTCGCCCAGACCGTACCGGGCCCGGAATTCCCCGGGTAGGTGTTCGACCTCGATCTGATCCTGTCCCCGGGCCAAAATCATGGCACGCTCCAATACGTTTCGCATCTCCCGGATGTTCCCCGGCCAGGCGTAGGCGAGCATCCGGTCGAACGCGTCCGGCGAGATGGTAGTGGGGCCATCTGACAGTTCCGCCGCCAATTCGTGGTGGAGCCTGTGCAGCAGCGCCACACGATCCTCCTTCGGTCTATCGCTGACCGGTGGCAATGACAGCGGCATGACGCTCAACCGGTAGTACAGATCCTCCCGGAAACGACCGGCTTCTACTTCCGCCTGAAGGTCCTTACTGGTGCCGGCGACCAAACGGACGTCCACCTCGATCTCTCTCGTGCCCCCCATCCTTCGAAAGGTCCTCGTTTCCAGCATCTTCAACAACTTGGGCTGCAGCTCCGGTGGGAGGTCGGCGATGTCGTCGAGAAACAACGTCCCCTGGTCGGCGATCTCGAACAATCCCTGTTTCCGGTCTTCAGCGCCGGCAACCGCCCCGCGCTCGTGGCCGAACAATTCGGAATCGAGTGTGACCGCAGAGGTCGCGCCGCAGGAGACATGAACGAACGGCGCCTTGGCCCGTGGACTCAACGAGTGAATCAGGCGGGCTACCCACCCCTTGCCCGTCCCGCTGTCTCCCCGCAACAGGACGGTCGTCCGGTCGCTCTGGGCCAGCAATCCCACTTGATGGGCCAGGTCTTTCATCATGGACGAGGTGCCCATGGCGTCCACTCCCCGTCCCGATTTGTGGGCCAGGAGAGCCCGGTTCACCCGCCGGAGCCTGGACTTGTCGATCACCCGCGCGGTCGCCGCCGCCAGATGGTCGAGCGACACCGGCTTGGTGAGGAAGTTCTCCGCCCCTGCCTGCATGGCTTCGACGGCCGTCTGGACGTCGTCTGTCCCCGTCAGCAGCACGACCAGCGCATCGAGTTCACGCAGACGCTCCAGGACCTCCATCCCGTCCATACCGGGGAGCTGGAGGTCCAGGATCACTACGTCCGGGCGGAGGCGCTCGTACGACGACAGGCCCGCCTCGCCCGTCAGTTCGCGCGCCACCTCGTAGCCGATCTGTTCCAGGTACTTACCGATGGACCGTAGCACGTCGACATCGTCATCGATGAGCAGCAGCGAACCCGCCATGTTGTCACCTCACTCCTTACCCTAGGTGTCTATACAACTCAAAACAGAACCTTGCCCCACCACCGGGCGCGTTGGAGGCATTGATCGTTCCGCCGTGGGTCTCGATGATTCCGTGGGAAATTGCCAGGCCGAGCCCCGTTCCTTCGCCCACGACCTTGGTGGTATAGAACGGCTCGAACACCTTCCCCAGCGCGTCCGGGTGGATACCAGGCCCCGTGTCGGTGACCTCACAGCCGACCCCCGTCTCGAGGAGATAGGTGCGGACATGGCCGGACCGCCGCTCGGCACCCGCCATCGCCTGGCGCGCATTTGCCACCAGATTCCCCAGGACCTGCCGGAGTTGGTCGGGGTCTGCGCTTACCGTCGGAAGCCCTTCGGCCAAATCCAGGGCCCACTCCACCTCACCGGGCCACGCCTTTTCTTCCAACTCCATCGTTTCGGTGATGATGAGATTGAGGTCAACCTCCTGGCGCTTCAGGGGCTGTTGTCGCGACGAGGTCAACAGATCGGAGATGATTCGCGCCGCACGATCGCACTCGTGTCGGATGCTCTCCAGTACCCGCTCCGCCCCTTCATCCAGTGGTCCCTCCAGCAGCAGGGTCTGCGCCAGAGCGTTGATGCCGGCGATGGGGTTGTTCAATTCATGAGCTACACCCGACACCACCTGTCCCAGTGACGCCATCTTCTCGGCCTGGATCAGCCGTTCGCGCAATCGTTGTTCGTCGGTGACGTCCCGGGCGATCGCCAGCACCGACGGGCTGGTCCCGTGCGTCATCGGTGTGGCCACCACCGCGGCCTCGCGAACAGCACCGTCGGGTCGCTGGAAACGGAAGAAGAACTCTCGCCGCTCACCCGCCAGACTCGCCGCCAGATGATGCCGAACAGGTTCCGCGTCCGCCGGGTCGACAAATTGTTCGAGCGTGGCCCCCGCCGGGAGTTCGTCGAGTCCCAACATCGTCAAGGCGGCGCGATTGACCGACAGGAACCGGCCATCCCGGTCCACCGTCCAAATGGCAACCGGCGCGGCAGTGAACAGCGTCCGAAATCGGCTCTCAGAGCGTCGAAGTTCATCGAGCGTTTCGACCTCCTGGGTTACGTCCCGCATCACCGCCACCCGGCCGGTCGGCGTTTCGCCGTCCACCAGCGGGGCACTCGAGACCGACACCTGCCGGGTCGTTCCGTCTGGTCGTCGGCATTCGGCATCGTACCGCAACGCCTGCGAGACTGGACCACGGTCGCGTTGCCCAGCCGCGGGGAGAAGCTCGTCGAGCGTCTGATGGGCCAGCGACGCGGCGGTGGCGCCAAACAACTCGGCGGCGGCGGGGTTGGCAAAGCTGATTCGATCGTCTGAGTCGGTGATGACGATCGCGTCGTGCGCCGTTTCGACGACGAGGCGGAACCGATTCTCCAGTCGAACGACGTCCGTCAGGTCGTCGATCGCCACGATACATCGGTCGTCCGGCAACGGTGTCGCGGTCACCACCAGCAAGCGGCCGTCTTTGCTGTCGAGCATGGCCGCGGCAGGCCGACCACTGGCACGGGCTTCCGCCAGGGGGCCCTGGCCTGCCTCAGGCCACCGGCGAAAAACTGTCTTTAGATCGTACCCAGGCAGCGACGTTACCGGGATGTCGGCCATCTCCGCCACAAACCGGTTGGCCCTGACGATGATGCCCTCGGCATCCGTCACCGCCAGACCGCTCCCCGACGCGTCGAAAACCATCTGCCACTCGCGTTTGACACGGGTGACCTGATCCAGCAACCGGCTCTTGCCGATCGCCAGGGCGGCCTGATCGGCAAAGGCAACGGCCAGCCGGCGCTCGTCCGAGGTGTATTTGCGGGGAGCGTCGTGGTAGAAGGCCAGCGACCCGATCGTCTCTCCGGCAAACACCAGCGGGAGGAGTGCCACCGAGCTGAAACCTTCGGCCGCCACGGCCTCGGCGAGCGTGTTCCCCGGACGGCCCTGGGCCCGCGACACGAACACTGGCTGGTGCTCCAGCAGGGCCTTCGTCGTCTGCAGTTGATTGGCCACACGCTCCACTTCACGGATGTATCCGTCGGAAAGGCCAAGGGCCACGACGCACTCGGTCCGCTCTTCATCCCAATGGAACAGGAACACACCCGCCCGCTCCGCGTCGAACACGCGGCGTCCCTCGTCCGCCACCAACCGCATCGTCTCCTCGGCGTCCTCCACGCCGGTAAGGGCGTGAGTGATGCGGCCGAGGGCGTCCAGTTGCTCCAGACGGGTGATCAGGTCGGCGCGCATCCTTAGACTGCTCACCGCTGCCCCGAGCTGGTCCGCCATCGCCCGAGCGAGCAGGAGAGTCTCCTCCCCGGGAGGCTCCCAGCCTTCGCGCTCGGCGGTCAGCGTGAGCGTCCCCACGATGCGAGTACCCAACCGCATCGGCAGCACCAGCCCCGCGCGAGCCAGACGGCCGCGCATGGGATCGCCGGTCACTTCCGGCTCGGCATCGATATTGGCGCTGACCCGCTCGATCCCGGTGTCCGCCACCGACCACTCTACCGTGTGCCCGCCCAGGATGCTCCCGGCTCGATGTACCGTACTCTCGAGCCCGACCGCTCCCAGAACCAGCAGGCCCATCGGTGCCTCCTCACCCTTGTGGGTGATCATGGCCCCGGCGAACCCCAGTCCCTTGGTGGCGGCGTCCAATCCCCGACTGACAGCGTCATCGAGGGTGTCGAGCGTTGGCAGATCCCGGACCAGTTCCAGGACGGTCCGCGCATCTGACAGGGCCCGCTCGAGGGTCCCGTCCGGAGTTCCGGCATCAGCAGAAGGCGTGTCTCGTCGAGTCATCGGTTCAGGGGGCAAAAACGTGAATGGCCTTGGGTACCACCTGCACCGTAAACGGCGTGTGGCCCCCCGGGTCCCCGTCGATTTGCACCGGCTGGACTGGAGTGGATCGAACTTCGATCGATTCACCCCGGGCATAGCCCACGAATCCGGCGCTGGTCGGGTCGTCCGTGCCGTAACGCAGCAGGTCACGGACGGCCATGACCGTATCTACCAGACTGTCCACCCGCACGACGATCACATCGAGCAATCCGTCTTCCGGTGAGATGCCGTGACGGAACTTGATGAACGGCGGCACCACCTCGGCGCAGTTGGCCACGATCACCAGCGCGGCCCGGGCTTCGTACTCCATCCCGTCGACCGTTATGAGGTGCGTGGCGCTCTTGAGATGGTCGAGCAGCTTGAAGATGGTGGCCACGTAGGCCCCCATTCCCCAGCGGTGCTTGAGCTCGGGCGGCGTTTCGATCATCACGCGCGCGTCGAAGCCGGCGCCGCACGCGACCGCGAAGTATTGGATCGTACCCTGACACTCCAGCCGGCCGAGATCGATCCGGCGCACGTGGCCGGCCACGATCGTCTCGGCGGCCCTCACCGGTGCCGCCGGCACTCGGAGGTTGCCAGCCAGCAGATTGCCGGTTCCCCCAGGAATCAATCCCAATACCAGGTCCGTTCCCACGAGGGCCGACGCGGCCTGCATCGTCGTGCCATCCCCTCCGAACACCGCGACGGCGTCGAAGTCCTGGTCGACCGCCTCGGCCGCGAACAGCCGGGCATCACCGGGCCCCCCGGTCGCCTGCACCTCGACCGCCCAACCACCCCGGTGGAGCACATCGACGACCCCGCCTACGATCTGTGGTTGGGTGCGGGCCGCCGCAGGGTTGGTAATGAGGAGCACCCGTCGCACTAGTACTCCTTTTCCCACAACAGATCGACACCAATCTGATACCGGGTCGGGCTGAGTCCCGATGACTGGGTCGCCAACTCACACGCCTCCACCGGTTCCAGACTGATGGACGAGCGCCACTGGCCTCCAAACCGCCACTCCAGGCTGGCGCCCAATGCCTTGTA
>SMUY01210788.1_pt1 | contig 10868 bp, 6 predicted proteins | sample 2456441 | NCBI WGS metagenome assembly SMUY01 (sample SAMN11095931, study PRJNA526329) | marine sediment metagenome | biome: Marine sediment; feature: Surficial sediment; material: Deep marine sediment; isolation source: Hadal surficial sediment | place: Pacific Ocean | collected 2014-11 | depth 0-1...
CATAGGAATTATAAAAGGTTGCCCATCCATAATAAATCCAACATGCCCAACAAAAGCACTATCCAGAATTTCATAAACGGTGGCTTTGTCATAATATCCACGCTCCGGAATACGTGTTACCCTATTTTTCGCGTTAATTTTATAAGTTTCCATATGACATTAAAGATCTATTTGAGTTCAGGTGAGCAAAGATAAATTATTAACGAACTACCCTATGAACCTGTCAGACAATTTTTTGAATGTTATTTATCAATTATCTTCATAGAAGAAAATAAAGATATTAGCGACTTGAAATGAAAGTAATTGATTTCTGTCTTCTAAAGCTTAGTTATTCTCACAACCACCCTTCTGTTTTTGGCCCGTGCTTCAGGGGTATTCTCCCTGGTCAATGGTTGGGTGCCTCCAAATGCCTTAGTAGTAATCCGAATCGTCTCTATGCCTTTTGATACAACATAAGTTTTTGTGGCATCCACCCTCATTTGTGACAAATTCATGTTCGCGGTGGCCGGTCCACGGAAATCAGTATGGCCCTCCAACTGTATTTCCATGGTTGGTGTTTCCTGCAGCATGATCACCAGTTTATCGAGTTCATCAAATGACTCCTCGGTAATGTCAGCTTTACCTTGCTCAAAAATCAGGTGTTCAAGGGTTATTAGATGCCCCACGCCCCCAGGTGTAAGTTCAATTTCCCTTGCAATCATTCCGTTGTTACTTGATTGATTTACATCATATATTTCCACAAATGCAAAAAACCCTTCTGCCTTAACCCTTAAAGAGTACTTCTGATCTTTCCTCATATAGAAATTAAAAGTACCATCGGCGGAGTTGGAGATTATGTTTCCAATATCATTACCATAGGGCATAGATTCAAAACTAACGTTGGCTTTTACTGGTTCTTTAGTATCAGCATCAATTACTTTCCCATTAAACACCACGAAAGAAGTATCAGAAGATTGTGCGTATAAAACACGATCGGATATAATTAACACAATTGCAATAATTATCAATCTTTTCATTTCCGTTTATTTAGATGAATCTAATTCTACAATTTTGAATTCAACCCGTCTGTTTTTTGCTCTAAATTCCCAAGATGTTTCAATCGGTTTTGATTCCCCAAACCAAAGTACGTTTATTCTGCTGCTTGACACGCCCTTATCAACAAAATAGTCATTAATTGCTTTGGCCCTTTTTTCAGACAGTACCATATTATATTTCCATGGCCCTGTACTATCTGTATGACCGACAACTTCAATTTTTATGGTGGAGTTTTCTATTAAGAATTTTGTAATGCGGTCAAGCTCTGGAAAAGATTCTTCCAACAATGTGGTTTTATCAAATCCGAAGAAGATATTATTCATTACAATGGTGACGTCCTTCTCAACCGGTACCAGGAACATATCCCTTTCAATTACTACAAACTCTCCCTCAGCATTTCTCAAATCAATATTTTCATTAATGGGCAGGTATCCATCGGCTTCTGCACGGAATCCATAAAGTTCTCCCACCGGAAGGATAATCTCAAAATCACCGGTCTCCGCTTGGGATTTAGTAATACCAATCTGGACGCCATCAGGCAATCTCTCGTAAAAAATCCTGGCCTCTATTGGCTGTTTGGTTTTGGAATCGATTAAACGTCCTCTAACTGCAATCACTGCCGCAGGAACTACGAAAACCGGCATTTTCACCCTGTGAATGTCCGTGTCATTTTCATTCATTCCACGTGAATAATAAGCATAATCTCCAGTAAGGGGAATATTGAAAAACAGGTCTTCCTGATCGGAGTTAATTTGTGAGCCCATGTTTTCCGGATCTGACCAATTTAGCCATGTATCATCGAGCCTTTTGGTCACGTAAACATCGTATCCTCCGTAGCCTGCATATCCATTTGATGAAAAATAGAGAGTTTTATTATCAGCTGCTAAAAAGGGTGAGGCTTCTTCTCCCGCAGTGTTAACATTACTGCCCATATTTTTTGGTTCGCTCCAACTGCTGTCTGCTTGAAGAAAACTTACATATAAATCACGGGCACCTTGTGTATCCTCTCTTTCCACCGATAATAATAGGACCTGCCTGTTGTTGGTGAGGAAAAAATTTGCCTTTTCAGAAAAGTTATAATCATTAATAATGTTCATTGACACAGGCTTTGTCCATTTTCCGTTTTCAAAAGAGCTGGTTGACAGCCCTGCTTCCATTTTCCCTTTATCCAAATATTTGTTCCCTAACAAGACTACTACCGTATTACCATCAGGTGTAATGGAACTTATATAATTAGGCCCTGCAGTGTTTAATACCGGGCCAGCATTTTTAGCCACATCCCATTCCCCATTCTCATCCAGTTCTGAATACCAAATATCCTCGTCATCTTCAATGCCTCCCATATTTCCAGGATGATTCTTTCTGCTAAAATATAAGGTCTTGCCATCAGGTGACAACAGTGGTTTATATTCTTTGTAAGTGCTGTTAACATTTTCACTCAACCTTTCAACAATAATATTATCTACCAGGCTATCTGGCAAATTGATTTCTACATTGGATGGTATACTTGACGAGGATATGCCAATGGCATCAATACTGTAATAGTCTGGTACCGACGCACCATTAAACTCTAACTTTAGGGCAGTTACCAGATATGGAGTTTGGTCAATGTAAATATTTAATAAACGAGCCTGGACAGGGATAGGCTTTGGATTGAATGAGTATATCAAATGCTCATTTCCACGATTATCGTAAAGGTATAGTCTGGTAATTGTGCTAGGATTGTACGATTCACCAATAGAGATCTGTCGTACTTTTATTGGTGTTTCAAATCCCACTTTCACAAATTCTTCTTTATTAGATCTGTCAGGTGTCCAGGCATTGGGGCTTTCACCACCTCCAGGTAATACATTTGGTTTACCCAATATTTGTTTTGCTGAATATTGAAGTGGAGTAAGCTCAGATGAAAATGCAATGATTTCCGAAGCCCATTGCACTTGTTGAGCACTTGCCCCAACAGCCAAAAACAAAATAGTTGCCAATGTGAGTTTTCTCATTTTTACTCTAAAGATTTGCAAAATAAAAAAAAATGGGTAAAACGTATAGAATTGGTCAATATTAAAGTTATCATTTTATATTAATTTTTGCAGCCAATTTCCACATATTTAACTGATACCAATCTATTCCAAAGACCTTTTATTGAATAAAAGATAACCAATATGGAATAAGAAGCCGAACCTGGTCTCTCTATCATCATAATAGTTTAGGTTTAAACTTACAGGTCCCAGAGGGCTGTTCAATACAAAGGAAGCATTTCCGCTAAAAAAAACTCCTGGTATTTCATTTGAATATTCAGCACTTTGTGATGTCCCTGATGGATCTATTATAATATTCTTAATTGCTTTGAACATATACCCTTCTAGCCTAAACTCCAGGTTTTTTGTGATACTAAATACATTTCGTTGACCTAAAGCAATATAATTGTGCGCACGAAGTTTTTGGAGGAAAAGTGTTTTACTATCTTGTAAAGGATTGAAGGAGGGTGAACTAAGTAATGTGCCCAAGAAATTGGAAAAGAATGGTTGATTTGAAAATACCCCCTCTATAAAATATCCATGGCTGTACCATCCATGCCTGAAATACTGTTGCCAACTAACCTTTCCCCGAACCCAATGGTGATTCTTTTCCTGACTCAAAGCGATAAAAGAAGTATTACCGGGAATGTATATCTCCTTCATATCGAAATAATTAAGTGATAACTCCAGGTAATTACCGGAATTAGGATATTGTTTCCTGTTCAGACTATTCCTGGAAAGTTCAACCCCATACCTGAATCCTTTCAATTTTAATTGATCTAATGTATCGGTTGAAAAGAAGTCGGAATTATTACTATAAAGATCCCTGTTATTTAGGTACCCTCCTTGAAAGGTTGCTTTATAGAAATTTCCTACTGGCAAACCCAAATTTAGGACAAATTTTCTATCGATCTGATCTACTATGGTGGGCAACCTTTCCTCAAAGAAAAAGTCATCCGAATCAAGATACTTCCAATGGTTGAACACAAACTCGGGTTCAATATAAAACTGCTTTGAGGCAGGAAGGTTTATTCTAGACCTTACCCTTGCAGATTGATAAAACCTGCCCGAGTAGAAACTCAACATGTGATTAAATAACGCCCGGTTAAAGTGATAAAATTCGCTTGAAAGAAATATCTCACTGGTACTCCTGGTGGAGATAACCCCTCCGAAGCCTATGTTCAAGTTCTTTTCGGACATCGCGAAGATCTCGAAAACATAGGCTCCAGATTGATCATTAAAAGTGATATTAGGATAAATTTTCTTGAAGTATTCTTCAGAAACCAGCCTGAAATACCCAACCTTTATTTCCTCGAGGGTATGATATTCACCTTTTTTTCTAAATATCCCCCTTAAATACTTCCTTTGGGCTGAGTTAAATCCATGATAGCGTACACCGCTAAATTTGAGAGGTTTGGCTTTTGATTTGAACTCTTCCCTCTGTTGAGTCCTTTCCTTAAAATTTACTCTTCTTGTTATTTTAGAGTGAATGTCGTCAAGCTTCCGCAAGGTTTGGACATAACCACTATCGATAATTGATTTTACACGCTTAAAATCGAGAGAAGTCAAACCGGAAAGATTTGGTTCAATATAAATTCCATTTTCCCCTAATGTTCCTGGTTTGGAGTTATCTAACAGTGAAAAGAGCAAAGAATTCGCGATTAACTTCTCATCTTGATCATAGGGATATTCTTCAAAAGTTTTTGAGGACACGTTGACTCCAATAATCACTTCAGGGTCAAACTCATCTTGCATTACATTGATTGGGAAATTGTTATAAATACCACCATCAAACAGGTATTTATTATCAATTTTTATTGGCCTATAAAAAAATGGCACGGTGAAACTTGTACGAACTGCATTACTCAGTGTTCCCTCCTTTAAAATTACCTCTGATTGGGTGAAAATATCAGAAGCAATTGCTCTAAATGGTATTAACAGGCTATCAAAATTGTATTTTGAGGCCTGAGATGCTGCCGCTAAATATTCAACCAATAAAAAATTGATAGAAATATCACTGGCTATATTAGAGTTCAAGGTGGCATTTAATGTAGAATCCACTAACAGATTCACATTCAAAATTGAAGAATTAGGCTCTTTTTTGCTGTAATAGTAATTGTATTTTGAGCTTAATTTGCCAATGATCCATAGTTGAAAATCATCTGAAATGAATATATCCTCTATTTCAATAGCAGAATAACCTGCTGAATATAACCCTCCAACAATTCCACCCATGGATGTGCCCACGATATAGTCAATGGGAATATCATGCTCTTCCAAAGCTTTTAGCACTCCAATATGAGCAAAACCCTTGGCGCCACCTCCACTAAAAACAAGTCCTACTTTTTGGGCGCTTGATTTTAAGGAAAAGAGAGTGAGTATAACACAAATGGCAAATCTGAAAACACGCATGGTTTTCATAGATACGGGAGTCTTTAAATAGGTGACAAATTTAACTAAGGTCAGGAAAGATAACTACCTGTTTAATATTAAATGTAGAATTATAGATTTCCCCGGGCAAACAATAAGCCTTTTTCATCTGGAAACTTCAGTTTCTTCAAGCGTTCTATAACATTAATTTTTCCTTCATTAAATGTTGCTAAGTTTTCTTTTGTAATTGGTTCAGAAGGAGGGATTTGGATGCGTAATGCATCCACTTGGACACCGTTTTTCCAAAACCTGAAGCACAAATGATTTCCCCTTGCCAGTCCGGTCTTACCTACGTAACCAATATTTTGACCTTTTTTAACTTTTACTCCAGGTCTAATCCCCCTGGCAATTTTTAACATATGCAGATATTGAGTACTATAGATTCCATTGTGTTTTATCTTCACGTAATTCCCATTATACTTTGAATAACGAGCTTCTGTTACTGTGCCTTCACCTACAGACCTGATCGGAGTTCCATGGGGTGCAGCAAAATCGGTCCCTAAATGTGCTCTATACCTTTGAATAATGGGATGATATCTCCTTCTAGTATAGCGGGAGCTAATACGCGTAAAACTTAGTGGAAATTTTAAAAGCTGTTTTCTCAGGCTTTTGCCTTCTTCATCAAAATAATCTGCACCATTTCCTTGATCAAAATAAACAGCATAGTTGGATTGATTATGATGTTGAAAATATGCGCCCACGATTTTACCTAATCCGACAGTTTCTCCGTCTACGACTTCCTCCTCATAGATCACCTTGAATTTGTCCCCTGGAAATAGTTTGAAGAAATCTACTTGCCAGGCAAAAACATCTGCAAAATCGTTGGTGAGTTGCGGAGACAATCCCAGTTCTGTCATGCTCAATGCCAGGGATTTTTCAATCACTCCTATCGCGGTCTTTTCAATGATTTTAACCTGTTTCTTATGGTATTCAACAGTGACAGAATCATCCAAATTAAAAACTACATATTCAACCTTACTGGGTTCATAAATTAATGCTTTGGCTGTTTTTAAGGAGTCCCCATTATGAATAATAACATATTTATTATTGGCTTTAATTTTCCTGACATCAAATACCTTCTTAGATGCATTTGCCAAATCAAAAATCTTTTGTTGGGAAATATTGTACTGCGAAAGTATCTCGGAAATATTTTGATTCCGTTTGAACTTTCCTTCTACTACGTTTAGTGAATCCACTACAATACCATAAAGAACTTCCGGCTCATGTGGAATGATCTCCGGGATTATATCAATTTCAGCAATTTCCTGCCTGTTAGTGTCTATGGGCAAGCCCCTGTAGTACTCCAAAAACAGGCTTAAGCTGAATAAAAAAAGCACACTAATCCCTAAAATAAACTTGTTTATGCCTTGGTTTTGAGGATTTAAAGCCATCAGTTTTCTTAACAAACGCCAATTATACCAAATCCAGAATAAAAAAGAGCCTATTATATTATTTAAATATGTTTTGGAGCAGGAAAGAAATCCTTCCTAAAATGAATAAATGAATATATTTATAGTGATTTTCGTTAAATGAAACAAAAACCTCAAGTATTAATTATGGTGAGAATTGCACTTATATTTATAATTCAATGCGTTTTAATAAATGGATGTACCTTAAAGGAAGATTATAAATCAGCTGAAGAAAACGGAAAAGATCATAAAGCACAAGAAATAGTAGACAAAGCAATAGCCACGCATGGTGGAGAGATGTTCATCAATTCAAAGATATCATTTGTTTTCAGGGGTCAGAAATTTATTGTGGAACAAAATAAAACGAGCTTTAAATACGAAAGAGAAGCCATACAAGATGGCGATTCGATAACAGATGTTTATGAAAATGGAATTTTTCAACGCGAGATAAATGGCAATCTGGTAACAATGTCAAAGAAGGAGGAAGCCAGTGCGATTAGTACTATCAACTCGGTACCCTACTTTGCTTTACTGCCTTATAAACTTAATGACTCAGCTGTGATAAAGGAATATGATGGAGAAGTCACAATTAAAGGTGAGATCTATGAAAAAATCAAGGTTACATTTCAGCAAGAAGGAGGAGGTAAAGACTACGATAATGTATTCTATTATTGGTTCCACAAAGAAAATTCGACCATGGATTATTTCGGATACACCACAGAAGGGAACAGATTCAGAGCAGCCTACAATGTACGGGTAGTAAATGGCATCCGTTTTGCTGATTATATTAACTATGTTAGTGATACATTAAACAAGTACGACTTGATTAATTATGATAACATGTTTGAAAACAATGAGCTGCGTGAATTATCAATAATTGAGTTGGAAGACATTATAGTGGAAGAGATACTGGTTTCTGATAACCATTAATTAGCAGCCAATGATGATTTGTTTTCGAAATTATCTTTAGCCTGATCCAGAAATTTCACAAAATCCAACACATTAAGGTTATAAGCAGAGGGCTTCATCAATATCTGTTCATCGTTATTCAAGATCACATAAAAAGGTTGTGCATTATTACCAAACCTGGTAATTTGGAAATCTGCATTTTGTTTGCCAATGGTTTTCTTTTGTTTACCGTCATAGGATGAAGTGTACCAGTTTGATTCGGGCAATTCCTTGCGATCATCTACATATAATGCTACCATTACAAAATCATTTTTTAATCTCTGCAACACTTGTGGATCCGACCACACCCTGGCCTCCATTTCACGGCAATTCACGCAACCATGACCGGTGAAATCAATAAATAATGGCTTATTTTGTTCACGTGCACAAGTTATAGCCTGTTTGTAGTCAAAATACCCTTTTATTCCATGGGGGAATTTTAAGATTTCAGCGTATTTAGGATCATCACAAAGGCTTTCATCTGCAGAAGCAATGGATCTTCCGGAAGAATTATTTTGATTTATTAATTCAATTACATTAAAGTCGTGGGAAGTCAATGGTGGGAGATAGCCTGCCATCGCCTTCAATGGAGCTCCAAACATACCAGGAACTAAATAGGCAACAAATGAGAAAGTGAAAATTGCCAGTAATAATCTTGGCACACTTACTGATTCCATTACACTATCGCCCGGCATCCTGATCTTACCCAGCAGGTAAAAGCCCAACATCAATAGGATCACGATCCATAATGCCAGGTAAACTTCCCTATCCAGGATACCCCAATGGTATACTTGATCAGCTATCGAAAGAAATTTTAAGGATAGACCCAGTTCCAGAAATCCCAATACTACCTTGACTGAATTTAACCAACCACCTGATTTCGGTAAGGAACTTAGCCAGCTGGGAAAAAATGCAAACAATGTAAATGGTATGGCAAATGCCATAGAGAATGCAAACATTCCAAGCACTGGCTTCAGAATATTGCCACTAGCTGATTCTACAAGAATACTACCTACAATTGGTCCTGTACATGAAAACGAAACCAATACTAGTGTAAATGCCATAAACAGAACGCCAATAATGCCACCTTTATCAGCTTGTCTATCTATTTTATTAATGAACGAATTCGGCAAAGTGATCTCAAACATCCCAAGGAACGACAATCCGAAAATCACAAACACGGCAAAAAAGATAATGTTCGCGGTGGCGCTGGTAGCCATATCATTGGCTACATCTGCGCCAAAAACCAGGGAAACGCCTACGCCTATAATAGTATATATCAGGATGATAGAGAATCCGTAAAACAAGGCTTTAAACTTCCCGCCATCCTCTTTTCCTTTACCTTTTGTAAAAAATGTGACTGTTACAGGGATCATAGGGAAAACACAGGGGGTAAGTATAGCTGCCAATCCCGCTAGAAATGCTAAAAGCATAAAAGCGAGTAAGGAATAAGGATCCGTACTGCTTCTTTCGCCAAAGTTTAAATTTGCATTAGAGGCAATGATGGGTTTCCCGGTTATTGAAAAGCCGGCAAACTGGAAATCTTCTTCTAAAGGGATACACTTGCCATTTATTTCAGAACACACCTGGTACTCTATATTTCCTGTCACATTAAGGCTGGCTGATAATACCCGTATCTTCTGTCTAAACTCTCCTTTCCCTTTGAAATAAGTATAGTCCCCTTTGAAAGTACTGTCGTATTTTGTCTTTGGATCAATTGGTTCAATCCCTCCAATCAATTCAAATGATGGATCGTGATTAAAGCTAAACTCGGTAACCATAGGTCCGAGGTCAGGATCAAAATCCGTGGAATACAAGTACCAGTCTTCATCAATGTCTGCATAAAAGATCAGTTCAATTTCATCTCCCGTTTCAGCCTCATTAGTAGAGGGTTCGAAATTCCAACTCGCAGGCGTTAGTATTCCCGTACCCGGAATACCAAAACCATTATCAGTAGACTGGTTTGGGTTTTTGAAAAATGAATCGAGCCGCCGGTTTCTAGGTTTTGCAGAACTAGTTGCTGCTGCGCCATCAACATTGATCCCTATGAAATCGAAATCATCTTCAAAGGGAATGCATTTACCATCTATATCTGAACAAACCTGATAAGATACCGATCCCCTGATGTTAAGGTTAGCAGATAATACTTTTATCTTTTGTCTGAACTCTCCTTTGCCCTTGAAATAGGTATAATCCCCTTCGAAGATTTTATCATAAGCCTTTTTGGGATTGATAGGTCTGATATCCCCGATTATTTCATATGATTCATTAGGTAGAAATTTAAATTCTGTAACCATTGGACCCAGGTCAGGATCAAAGTCACTGGAATACAAATACCATTTATCGTCTATCTCTGCCAAAAAAATCAGTTCGATCTCCTCTCCCACTTGCGGTTCTTCAACCGAAGATTCGAACCTCCAGCTTGCCGGCCTCAGTATTTGTGACCAGGAACTGGCTATGATAAAAATGAGCAAAAACGAAATAACTACCTTCCTCATATAAATTGATTAGAACAACCTACTAACTAATACGATTTTTTTAAAAATAGTTCAGAGATGATGAGGTTCTGAGGTCAAAATTAATACCAAATAGGATATCAAAGTAATCTTTCACAGTTTAATAACATAAGTCTTGACAAAGATTATCAAAAAGAAGCTATCCGAAAAAGTTGGCAATCCGTCATTACCCGACTTGATCGGGTGATCCAACCGGCTATTTACAACGTAGATCGGGATTCCCGGTTTCGCGAGAATGACGCCCGGATGTACTTTTGAAAAAGGACATATTTCTCTGCTAAATAGCATTAATGCGCATCCAGCCAGTTATCTCCCACTCCTGTTTCGACTTCAATGGGTACTGCCAGCTTAATCGCGTTTTGCATGAGTTTAGTTACATTTTCCCGCAGGAATTCAATCTCGTCAACATGCGCTTCGAATACCAGTTCATCGTGAACCTGCATTATCATCCTGGAATTAAGTTTCTCTTTTTCCATCCATGCATGTATATTGACCATGGCTACTTTTATCATATC
>SMUY01409063.1_pt1 | contig 10867 bp, 8 predicted proteins | sample 2456441 | NCBI WGS metagenome assembly SMUY01 (sample SAMN11095931, study PRJNA526329) | marine sediment metagenome | biome: Marine sediment; feature: Surficial sediment; material: Deep marine sediment; isolation source: Hadal surficial sediment | place: Pacific Ocean | collected 2014-11 | depth 0-1...
CACTTCGCCTTGCATTTCGTCGTCGATCGTTTCGATGAGCGCACCCGGCAGGCGATCGGCACCCTGGTCACCGCGCTGGTTTCGCTGTTCTTGATCGTCTTCGCCTGGGAATCGGCCAAGTTCATCCTGGTCGTGCGCGACCAGACCGCCCCGGGCACCGGTATGTCGATGGCCGTCCCCTACTCCTCGGCGCTGGTCGGCAGCCTGCTGATGCTCTACTACGTCGTCAAGAACTGGTGGACCGGGGCCGGCGAGGGTGGAGCCGACGAACCCGAAGGGGCGGCGGGTGGGCCCAGCGCACATGACCCGGATTCCAAGACTTCGGAAGCTGCCGGGGCGGGGAGCTAGTCCATGGGCCTCGTCATCGCTGCCACGCTGGTCATCACCTTGCTGCTGTCGGTACCGGTCGGTATCGCCCTGGGCATGGCGGCGATGGCCGGCCTGCTGTACAGCTCCCCGGAGTTTCTGATCGTCCTGCCACAGAAGTTTCTGGCCGGCCTCGACTCGTTCCCCTTGCTGGCCATCCCGCTGTTCGTGCTGGCGGGGACGTTGATGGCACAAGGCGGCATGGCGAAGCGCATCATCGACATGGCGATGGTGTTCGTCGGTCGCATCCCGGGCGGACTGGCGCTGATGGTGATCTTCTCGACGCTGTTCTTCTCGGGGATCTCCGGCTCTCCCAGCGCCAACACCGCCGCCATCGGCTCGGTGGCGCTGCCGGCCATGGAGCGCAAGAAATACCCCCGGGCCTACGCCACGGCGGTGTTTGCCGCCGCCGGCGGGGTCTCCACCCTGGTACCGCCTGCCATCGACCTGATCATCATCGGCGTGGTCTCCGGGATATCGATCGGCGCGCTGTTCGCCGCCGGGGTTATCCCCGCCGCGGTCAACGGCCTGGCGCTCATGGGCCTCGCCTACTTCTTCGCCTTGAGGATGGACTTGCCCTTGGAGCCGCCCATGCCGTGGCGCCAGAAGCTGAGCATCATCAAGGCCGGCCTGCTGCCGCTGTTCATGGTGGTCATCATCCTGGGCGGTATTTACGGCGGGATATTCACCCCCACCGAGGCGTCGGCTGTAGCGGTGATCTACGGGTTCTGTGTGTCGTTCTTCATCTATCGCGAGCTCAGCGTCGAAGACATCCCACGAGTGCTACTCAAGACGGCCTCGTTAACCGGCGTGGTCATGCTGGTGCTGGCGACGGCGTCGATGATGTCGTTCGTGCTCGCCTTCGAGCGCATCCCACAACTGCTCGCCGAGCTCATCACCGGCTACGCCTACAACTGGGTTGTCTTCATCCTGCTCGTCCACGTGTTGTTCCTGATACTCGGCATGGTGATGGACGCGCTGCCGCCGATCATCATCTTGATGCCGATCCTCGTGCCGGTAGCCGAATCGTTCGGCATGGACCCGGTCCACTTCGGTATCTTGGTGGCCGCCAATGTCGGCATCGGCATGATCTCGCCGCCGGTGGGAATCTGCCTCTACGTCGCCTGCGGCATCAGCAAGACGGCGATCGAAGAGGTCGTGCCCCATCTCCTCCCATTCTTGCTGGTCCTCGTCGCAACCTTGATGCTGATCACCTTCTTCCCCTCGATCACGCTGTTTCTTCCTCGCCTGTTGGGATTCGTGGGGGGCTGACCCCGAGCGGGCGCGATCCGTCGAGAAATGACAACTAGCGCATCGGCGAGAAATCTGTCGGGTCGAGGAACACGCTGTCCAGGTTGGTGATCAGGCGCCCATCCCGGCGCGACTCCTCGGCGACGCGTTGCCATTCGGGGTCGCTTCCGAAGTTGCTCCAGCTTTCCTGAGCGGCCTCCCGTGACGCGTGCGCCAGCACGTAGATCAGGGTGTTCTCGGAGAGCGGCTCGTCCTGGGGTATCCAGTAGCCGACGCTGGTCATGCCGTGCTTCTCGAAGATCCTCAGCGTGTGGTCGCGGAAGCGCGCCAGGAGGTCCTCGAACTTGCCCTCCGCGGCCGTATAGGTCCTCAACTCGAACACCTGTGCTGATTGGACAGCCGGAGCGGGAGCCGCCTCGGCCCGCGGCACGAAATCTCCGCCTCCAGTGCTTCCGAGGAGGTAGCCTGCAGCAAAGACGGTCACCATCAGGCCGGGAAGTAGAAGTCGCTTGGCAGCCATTCGTTTCTCCTTGGTGGTGTGGCCCTCCGACGGACGAACGGTACATCTTCGGACCGTTGGTAACGCTGCTGGTAACGCTGGAGTGGTCAACGACAATCTACCCAGCTTCCGCCGGCCTGGGCGGATTGGCGCGCCCCCTCGAGGACGCGCACGTTGCTCAGGCCGTCGGCAAAGGTCGCCGCTTCTTCTAAATGGGTGTGACCGCCGGCAACGGCCTCGACGACGGCAGCCAGGAAGGTAGCCTCCAGGGCGGCGAACGCACCCTTTCCCTGAATACCGTACTGCTCCGGCGGCATCCAGGTGTTGTCACCCTCCAAGGGCTCCACATCCCCCCCGTGCGGGCCACCGGTCAGATGCTGCTCGCGCTCGAGGCGCATGCTCCCCTCGGTGCCGGTGACCTCGAACACCCAGCGGCCCACGCCCCGTAGCGCCAGGCTGGCCACGATGGTGACGCGAGCGCCGTTGCGCAGGCGTAGCGAGAGCTCGGCGTAGTCTTCCGAGGTCACCTCACGCTCGGTGCCCTCGGCATCCTTGCGGTGCGTCACGAAGGTCTCCAGGCGAGCGCTCACCGCCTCGATGGGCCCGAACATCCACTGGACACAGTCGACCATGTGGGTGCCGGTCGCGCCCATCACGCCGCCTCCGAGCTCGGCCTGCGACCACCACGTGTAGGGCCGCTCTCGGAAGTTGGCGGTGTCCAGCAGCAGGTCGGCGCGCACGTGCTGTAGTTCGCCGCAGAAGCCTTCCCGGTACAGCGCCCGCATCTTGCGGCGGTTGGGGTTCCAGCGCAGCTGGTAGTTGATCAGCGCCAAGCGGCCGGCGGCGAGCCCGGCGAGCTCCTCGGCCTGGTGCGCCTCGAGAGTGAAGGGCTTCTCGCACAGCACCGCGGCGCCGGCGTTCAACGCGGCGCGGGTCATCTCGTAATGCAGGTTCACCGGCGTCGTGACGACTACCAGATCAGCATCGAGCTCCAGCAGCTCCCGCCAGTCGGAGGTCGAGCGCCCGATGCCCCACTTCTGCGCCGTGGCCGCGGCCTTCTCGGGATCGTAGCCGGCAATGCCGACAACCTCGTTGCCGCCAATGTGGTGGAGAGCGGGGAGTTGCACGGCCTCGGCCTGCGAGTTGCCCAAGAGCACGATACGAACCGGGTTGGCCATGCAGGCACTCCTCGCTGTCGGGGTCCTGAGTACACTTGCCGGACAGGCGCGGAGTTATTAGGCTCCGAAACAGGCGCCGGGTCACCAGGCTCCAGCCGAGATCTCAAGCCTCAGATTACAAACGGACTCCAAGCATACCGAAAGAGAAGGCGATGCCGTTGCAAGTCGATTGGAAAGGCGTTTACCCAGCGATACCGACGCAGTTCAACGAGGACCTGTCGGTGAATCTCGCGGCAACCCAGGAGCATGCGCAGGCCCTCCTGGACGACGGCATCCACGGCATCGTGATGCTGGGCACCATCGGCGAGGGCACCTCACTTTCCCGCGCCGAAAAAATAGATGTGTTGCGTGCCACCGTCGAGGTTGCCGGCGGCAAGGTGCCGGTGCTCAGCGGCGTGGCCGAGTTCACCACGCAGGGCGCCTGCGACATGGTGCAGGCGGCGGCCGACGCCGGCGTCGACGGCATCATGCTGCTGCCGGCGATGGTCTACAACGCCGATCCGCGCGAGACCATCGCCCACTTCCGCACGGTGGCCGAATCGAGCCCCGTGCCGATCATGTGCTACAACAATCCGCCGGTGTACCGGGTCGACATCACCCCCGAGATGTTCACGGAGCTGATGGACATAGAGACCATCGTTTGCATCAAGGAGGCCTCGGGCGACGTGCGCCGGATCACCGAGCTGTTCAACACCCTCGGCGACCGCTTCCTGATCTTCGCCGGCCTCGATGACGTTGCCCTCGAGAGCTTCATGCTGGGCTGCACCGGCTGGATCTCCGGCCTCGTCGATGCCTTCCCGCGCGAAAACCGCCTGCTCTGGGACGCCGCCATGGCCGGCGACTGGGAGAAGGCTCGCGAGGTGTACCGGTGGTACATGCCCATGCTGCGTTTCGACTCCCATCCCAAGCTGGTGCAGTACATCAAGCTCACCTGCCAGGAGCTGGGGTACGGACACGAACGAACGCGCCCGCCGCGCCTACCTCTGGTAGGCGAGGAGCGCGAGCGCGTTCTCGGCATCGTGCGCACCTGCGTAGCCACCCGCCCCAAGGAATCGGCCCCGGCGCCCGTCTAGCCTGGATATCTCAACGGGTCGCGAAGCGAGCGAGTGACCGCCTGGTGTCGTAGGGAAAGACGGCCTATTCCGAGGCCGAATACGCCGTGCTCGCGGCCACCAGATCGGTCACCGCCTGGCCAATAGCCTTGAAGACCGTGATCTCCTGGTCGTTGGTGCGTAGCGGCACCGTACCCGAGCACATCTCGGCCAGCTCGCCAACGACGTCTTCCTTCTTGAAGACGCCCTCTGCGATGGGCACCAGAATCTCACCGGCTTCCTTGAAGGCGTTGACGTAGCTGTCGGCGTAGACCTTTCCTCGGGTGATCAGCTCGGTGTCACATTCCCTCTTGTCGGCGTGGTGGTTGCCGATGAAGTCCAGGTGCGTGCCTTCTTTGATCCAGGCGCCCCGCACCAGGATGTCGGGCGATGATGTGGCGGACACGATGATGTCGGCCTCGCCGCAAGCCCTTTCCAGGTCCGTGATCACGGAGAATTCGATGTTCGGCAGATCTCGTTCTACTTGTGCGATAACGGCTTCAGCATCGGCGATCGGCGGCAGGCCGTCGGGGTTTCCCCAGACCATGATCTTGTCGAGGGGTCGCACCGAGGCGTTGGCGCGGATCATGTAGGTGGACAGGTTGCCGGTGCCCAGCAGCAACATGGTGGACGAATCCTCGCGACTCAACAGGCGGGTAGCTAAACCCGAAACCCCGCCAGTGCGCCAGAAGGTGCAGGAAGTGCCGTCCACCAGCGCCAAAGGCTCGCCGTGGGGCCGGTCGAAGATCATGATCTTGGAGTAGAGAAGATCGTGCGGCGGCATGTTGCTGGGGAAATAGGTGAACGCCTTGACGGCGATGATCTTGTCGTTCCAGGCGGGCAGCAATGCGAAGGCGTCGAATTTGTCGTCGGCGTCATCGAGCAAGAAGACCTGGCGTGGAGGCTGGTTGTAGTCCTTGCCGAGGGCGTCTTGCAGAGCGTCGACCAGTTCCGGGTAGCCGAGCGCGGCATGTACTTCGTCGGCGCTGATGATCTTCATGATGCGAACCTCTCTTCAGAGTTGTTGTGAGTGCGATCTTGTCCCGCAGCATCAGAGTTGTTGTAGGTGCGATCCCGTCAGGCAGCATCCGGCGTCGCCACGTCGGCCTGCGACCAAGCGCCGTCGATCTTACGCCACAGATCGCCGGTCGGGTTCTTGTCCCGCAGCTCGGCCGGCAGCCGGTGCTCCCTGATGCCGTCGTAGCACTGCAGCATCGAGAAGCGCAGCAGCGATGCCGGGATGCCGACCGCGGTGAAGCCGGGGTGGCCGGTGGCCGGGTACGGCCCGCCATGGTGCATCGACGGAACCACCAGGACGCTGGTCGGCATCTTGTCGTTCAGCAAACGGCCGACCCTCCGACGTAGGTGGGGGACGAGACGGTCGTAGAGGGGGTCGTCATCACCACCGGAATGGCTGTACAGGCAGCCGGTCAGATTGCCCGCGAAGCTCGCGGCAATGTGCTCGAGCTGGTCGTCGTCGGTGGCGACGACGAAGAGGTTGGCGTTGCCGAAGGCCTCCTCCTGAAGCCCCTCGGGATCGGCCAGAAAGTCTTCGCCCGAAGCCTGCAGTAAGGTGTTTTGGAAGCGGCACGCGCCACCTTCGATGGGCGCGCCGCCGGTAACGAGCTCGGCGCCGGCGTCCCGCATCGCCCGTACCGCCTCTCCGACGACACGTACCCCGCCAGGGCCGAGCAAGACGCCGGCGTCCGCAGCCTCGAAGCGACCGCGCATCGCAGTGATGAACTGTTCCGCATCGTCGCCCGCCTTCAGCACGACGACGCCCGGGTTGGTGCAGAACTGCCCGGTGGCCATCATGGCAGAGGCATACAGCTCGCCGACGATCTCCTCGCCCCGTTCGCGCAGCGCCCCCGGGAGAAGGAACACCGGGTTGATACTGCTCATCTCCAGGTAGATCGGCTTGCCGGCGGCATCGGCGGCTGCCTTCAAGGCCAAGCCGGCGCGGCGCGAACCGGTGTAGCCGGTCGCTCCGATAAGCGGGTGCGACACCAGGTAGAACCCGTCCTCAGGCGCCATATGGAAGACCATCTGCAGCGTCGCGGCAGGGAGGCCGGTGTCCTGAATCGCCCGGTGGGCGACCTCGGCCAGGAGCTGCGAGGTCCGCGGGTGGCTGGGGTGGGCCTTGGCGATGACCGGACTTCGCACCGCGATGGCGGCGGCGAAATCACCGCCGGCGACGGCATTGTACGCAAAGGGAAAATTGTTCGGGCCGAAAACCGCCACCGGGGCGCCGATGGGCCCGTACATCGAGCGGATGTTGGTGGCCGTGTCGATGGTGGGTATCGTCCAGCCGCGATCGCGGACCGCCGCCGCCGCCTGGCGAAGTTGGTTGGCGGTGCGGGGCAGCTCAATGTCGGCGAACCGCGGAGACACCGGCAACGCGGTCTCGAGGTTTGCCACCTCGGAAAGCTCCGACGAGCTCTCTTCGATGAGGCCGGCGTAGCGCTCCAGAAAGTCGGCGATCTGGGCTACTGGAGTCCGTACTAGCTCGCTGGCGGCGGCGCTCCCCGCCTCGAGCGCTGCATCGATGTCCGCCCTGCTGCTGACCGGAAAGGTCCACTCGAGGGTTTCGCCGCTGTGGGGATCGATCGCTTGGAACGTCCCGGTGGCGTCGGCGTTGCGCCACTCTCCGGCTATCAAGACTCTTTCGATGTCTGCCACATTGACCTCGTCGAAAATCGCGTTTGCAAATCGCGCGGTGAATCGAGTTGTCGATCGCGATGTGAATCGCGTGGTGAATCGAGTTGTTGATCGTGCTGTGCGTCGCGTGGTGAATCGAGTAGACGGGTACGAAGGTTAGCGCAGCACGTACCGCAGACCGACGCTGCCGGTGATTCCGGGCTGCGGGAAGCCGATGAAGTGCTCGTAGTCGGTGTCGGACAGGTTGTCGATACGTACCAACAACTGCCAAGCGGGGTGAACGTCCCAGGTCGCCGCCAGATCCACGACGCCGTATCCGTCGACCGTCATTCTGTCCGGAACGGCGATTTGAACGTCGTGGCTCTGCGACGCGAAGCTGATCTCGAGACGAATCTGCAACGGCTCTACAGGCTTGTAGCCCACCCTCACGCTACCCATCCAATCGGGCAGGTTGCGCAGAGGCTCGTCGGAGGCCGGATCCTCGGCGTTCTGGTAGGTCAGGTCGGAGTACACCGCAATGCGCGAGTCCGGGTTCCAGCGCAAAGAGAACTCGATGCCCTTGGCCTTCACTTCGTCGCGGTTGACGTTCTGAAACAGGTCGAAATCGAAATCGATGAGATCTTCGTAGCGAATCCAGAAAACCGTGAAGGATGCCGTCAGATCCAAGTTGTCGACGCGTTGATCAACCCCGACATCGATGCCGACGCTGGTCTCGGGACGCAGGTCCGGGTTGCCGCCAAGCTGGGGAGGGCTGGCGAGGGCGAAGAAGCTCGGCAGCTTGAAGGCGCGGCTGACGGTGCCGCGCACGGAGGCACCGCTTCGCCCGAAGGTGTAGCGGGCGCCGACGCGCGGGTTCCACTCGGTGTCCTTGTCCTCCGGAAAGTCGGCGCGCAGGCCGGCCTCGACACTCAGGTTACCGGCGCTCGCGGTGGCCTCGACGAAGGTTCCCGGCGTGGTGCGCGACAGCGCATAGTCGCCACTTACGTCGCCGCCGAAAAATGGCGGCAGGAACAACGTGCTGATGTTGTCACCGCTCTCGTGATCGATGTCGACTCCCGCACTGACCTGGGCGACTGCAGAAAGATCGTAGGTGGTAAGCCAACCGCCGCGCAGGTGCCGGTAGGACGTATCCTCGATCGACGGCGGCACCAGCGGGAACACCCCGGGGCTGTCGCGCTCCAGGTCGCGGCGGTAATAGGTGCCGATGATGCGATTGCGCCAACGCTCGCTGGTGGTCCAATGCAGGTCGGCGCCAAAATCGAACTCGGTGGCCTCGGTGTGGCGCAGGTCGCCCGACCCGAACACCGGACCTCCGGATGATTCCGGATAGTCGTCGGCATCCCATGAAGTCAAACGGGTGCGTAGCTGCAATGTCGCTGCCGCACCCACCGGCAGCGCGAATCTGCCCTGCAAGCTCCCCTGCCGAAACGTGTCGTCGCCGATGTGGCCGTCTTGTCGCTCTCCATCGAATCCCAAGTAGTAGTCGCCTCCGCCCACCAGCCCCGACACCGAAACGTCGGCGCGAAACAGCGCGTTGCCGCCTCCTTGCACGGTGGCTCGCACTTGAGGCTTCTGGGTGGTGCCGCGGCGGGTGACGATATTGACGATGCCGGAGAGCGCCGTCGAACCGTAGAAGTAGGACAAGGGTCCGCGCGCCACCTCGATGCGTTGGACGCTGGAGATCGGCAGGTTCGACAGATTGACCGCACCACCCTCGAGATCCGTGGGATCGTTGAGCGGTACGCCGTCGAGAAGCACCAGGACGAAGTTCGGATCGCCGCCGCGCAGTTGGATCGTGGTCGCCCCGCCGCGCGATCCGGAAGACAGCACGCGCGCGCCGGCGACGTATTCGAGCAACTCGGCGACCGTGCGCACGTTGGCAGCTTCGATCGTTTCCTCGTCGATGATGCTCACCGAGGTCGCCACCGATTCCAAGGGTCGGGCGCGCACGATGACACGCTCCTGTACCTGGGTGCCGGCGCCTTGTTGGGACTGGCCGGCGCCTCGCGCCGGCGCGGCGAAAGCCTCCGCAGGCGCCGGCAGCAGCAACAATGCGAAGCAGAGGGTCCACGTTGCTCGAGGGAGTCGGGACCGGGAAAGAAGCGACGGAATCACTGCGGTTGGGTCCTTCCTGCTGGTATCGTCGGTTCGGCGAGGTAGAATTTGTCCGCCACGGCATCGAACCGGCCTCGAGCCCTGAGTGCCTTCTACTCTAGGACAAAGGCACAGCCGATGGACGATGCACCCGTGAAGCGTAGGCCGCAAGCGCCCCCCGTTTCGATGCCGCTCGCTGGTACCTACCCAGCGAGCCCCTGCTCAGCTTCGCGGTGATCCCGCGCGCAAAACCATTGGAGGACGCCCCCTCGTGAGCTCTCGCTGGAAAGACCTCGGAGACATCGCCGTGCGCCGCATGGCGGGCGTGAAGCCCGGCGAAAACCTGCTCGTCCTCGCCGACACCGAGACCGATCCGGAGGTGGCCCGTGCGTGCTTCGACGCCGGAATCGAAGCCGGCGCCCGTCCCTCGTTGCTGGTGATCCCGTTCATGTCGCCCACCGATACCAGCGAGCTCGACGGCGTAACAATCGGCGCGATCGCCGGCGCCGACGTGGTGATCGGCGTGTGCGAAACGATGTTCACGGAGAAGGAGTCGACGGAAAGGGCTCTCGAAGCGGGCGTCCGCATTGCCTCGACGAACGTCAACGGAATGGAAGATTTCGCCATCGAGGGCATTCGCGACGTCGACTACCCTCTCATGATCGAGGTCGGCACCCGCATCGGAGAGCTGTGGCGGAAAACCGAGCTCTGCCGGGTGACGTCGCCTTTCGGCACCGACATCAGCTTCGACATCCGCGACCGGCCGATCGACCTCGGCACCGGTATGGCGACCGAGCCAGGGCAAGTCGATTTCTTTCCCGGCGTCTCCGTTGCCAACGCGCCGATCGAAAAGACAATCCAAGGGACGATTGTGGTCGACGGCAACATCCCGCCGGGCCGGCTGCCGAGCGCGCCGGTCACGCTGCACCTGAAGGACGGCGTCATCGTCGATTTCGAGGGCGGCGAGGATGCCGACGCGCTACGCGCTTACTTCGCCGAGAGCGGCGATCCGATCGCCACCCACCTGTGCCATTTCACCCTCGGGCTCAATCCCCGCGCCCGCACCTCTGGCAGCGTGCACCAGGACGAGCACGTACTCGGCGCGGTGACCTTCGGCTTCGGGTCGCAGTCGCCCGCGTTCGCCGGCACCGTGCCACCATGTAACGTCCATTGCGACGTCGTGCTGACCACCGCGAAGATCGAGTGCGATGGCCGGGTGATGCTGGTAGACAACATGCTCAACGAAGATATGGGGTTCGGCGGCCTGGCATGAAGCCGGGGCTCCTGGCGTCGTTTCGCCACCCGGGCTTCGCCCTGGTGTGGGCGTCGATCTGCCTGAACGGCTACTCGTCCCACATCAGCACCGTGGCCCTGACCTGGCTGGCACTGGAGTTCACCGGCTCGCCGATCGGCGTCGGTGCGGCGCTGGCGACGCGAATCTTGCCGCGCCTGTTTCTCGCCGTGCCGTTCGGCAGCATTTCCGACAAGATGGACCGGCGCGTCCTGTTGCAAGCCACCAACTTCTTGGGCTGCGGGATGGCCGCGGCGGCCGCCCTCGCCAGCCTGCAGGGGTGGTTCGGCTTCGCCAGCGTGTTGCTGGTCTCGATGTTCGTGGGTATCTTCGACGTCGCCGAAACAACGCTCGCCAAGTCGTACGTCTACGACGTCGTCGGGCCCGACGATGCGGTCAACGGCCTGGCTCTCGAGCAACTCGCCAACAAGCTCTTCGG
>SMUY01023241.1_pt1 | contig 10864 bp, 10 predicted proteins | sample 2456441 | NCBI WGS metagenome assembly SMUY01 (sample SAMN11095931, study PRJNA526329) | marine sediment metagenome | biome: Marine sediment; feature: Surficial sediment; material: Deep marine sediment; isolation source: Hadal surficial sediment | place: Pacific Ocean | collected 2014-11 | depth...
CTCAGGTTGTTGATGTGACGCGCCATTTTATGTTTGCCGACCACGGATCGCAGCTCGCCTTCGAGGATCAAGCGAGTGACGCTGGCGCCCAGAAGCGTCAGCGACGCTAGGCCAAACCCGATAAGACCCACGGTGATGAGCTTGCCGCTCTCGCCAAGGGGATGAACCTCACGGTAGCCTACCGTGCTGAGCGTGACGACCACCATGTAGAAGCTGTCGGAGAGTGACCAGCCTTCAATCTGGTTGTATGCCAGAGTGCCGGCAACGATGGCCAGCAAGAACATAGCGAGTGCCAAACGCAGCATTCCGCCGGCAGTGCCGCTGGTCTCCCTCACGCGCCCACGTTGTCGGTCATCCGCCTTCCGGGCAGCCCGTCACTCGCTGAGATCGGGATCGTCGTGCAAGGTGGTGAACCGCAGCACCTCGTAGCTTCGCGTCCCGCGCGGTGTGTCAACCTCGACCTCGTCGCCTTCCTTGCGGCCCATGAGGGCCTTGCCGATGGGTGACGATATGGAGATCTTGCCGTTCCGCGGATCCGACTCGTCGGAATTTACCAACAAATACCCGATCTCCTCGCCGCTCTCCAGGTCGAGCAGCTCGACGCGGGACCAGAAGCCGATGGAGTCACGCGGAATCATGCGCTCGCTGATGTTGGCGAGCGACAGTCGCTTGTCGAATAGCTTTGCCAGCTTTGCCTGCACAAGCTCCTTGCGCTGCTTCGCTGCTTCGTACTCGGCGTTCTCGCTGAGGTCCCCGTGCGCCGCCGCCTCGGCGAGTTGACGAGGCAACTCCACCTTCAGCTCGCGCCGCAGCGGCTCAATCTCTTCTTCCAGCTTCTTCAGCAACTTGTCACGAAGTGCCATTAGAAAACTCTAGCGGCAGCAATGCCCCTGCCAAATGGTTTGGGCTGCGTACGACCCGTGCCAGGCCGATGCGCGCCGCGGTCAACTCGGGGTCGATGTCCAGCGCCTGGCGATAGGCGGTTTCCGCATCAGCCAAGCGGTCGAGGAACTCAAGGGATAGGGCGAGGTTATACCAAGCGCCGGCGTCCCGGGCGCGCTGGCGCAGCACGCGCCGAAAGAAGTCGGCGGCCTCGGCGTAGTTCTCCAGAAACAAGGAAGCGGTGCCGCGCGTGGCGATGGCGTCCAGATCTCCCGGGTCGGACTCGATGAGCCCATCGAGGAGGTCGACAGCCTGCCGCGGCGAGCCACTGGCGATCAGTACGCGTGCCAGGTTGTACTCGGCGTAGTGGTAATCGTCCTTGAGTTCGAGGGCCTTACGAAACGCGGCTTCGGCCGCGTCCAGGTCCCCGGCCCTGTAGTCGTTGATGCCGCGGTTGGTCCAATACTCGGGGTCGTCCGGTCGGGGAGAGCCGATGGTGATGCTCTGCGCGCCTTGTTCAACGCGCGGGTCGTCGCGACGCTCGTAGGTGCCAGGCGATGCGTTGAAATAGTACGCCACCGGTTTCCCTAACGGGCCTCCATCGGTCGAGGTGACGAACACCTCGGTCAGGTAGAGGGTGTAGCCGCCATCCCATGCGAGTCCGATGCCGACGTCTGTGAAGGCAGGGTCGAGACGGTTACGCCGGTGCCCTTCGCTGGCCAACAGGGACTCGTGCAAGTGCTCGACGGAGCGGTTGCGTGCGACGTTCTCCGCCAGACGCGGGACATGGGGAAACGAGATGCGCACGCGACGCTCGGTAGAGAGTCCGAACTCCGATGAGTGATGGGTCACACGGCCGCCGGCGACCTGTTCTTGGCTGTGGTGGTAGGCGAGCAAGGAAAGGGTCGGGTCCAGCCGCAAGCGGTCCAGGCCGGCTTCGATGCGACTGGCATTGAGTAGGTGTAGGGCTTCGGTCGCCAGCGCATGCAGGTCCGGTGCCGCCTGCTGCGGGTGCGCCGGCAGCGCCCCGGCCGCGGCAGCGACCAGCAGAACGCGTACCATCGTCAGCGCGTGCCGTTGAGCTCGCGTGATCGCGATGCACTGCCAAGCTCGGGCTCGCCGCACCTTCATGACAGAAGGATCGCGACGGTGCCGCAAGCCAAGTTGAACTGCATCGACAGGCTGGCGAACTGGTGTAGACGGTGGAAGTCAGCCTGCTCGTCGTCGCTCCGGTGGCTCCCCGGGCGCGAAGCAAGCCGCCGCATGCGGGGTGAGACCACCGTCATGTTGAAGAGCGCGGAAAGGCTCATCAATGCGATACAGACGTACTGCACCGCGTACCACGGGGACCAGCGGCCAAACCATTGCGCCATGAGCACGCTGGTGACGACGAGGGCGAAGATGCATGCGACGACGATGGCGTCGAAGCGCTGCAACGACCGTCCAACGATGCGACCGGCCAACTTGCGGTCGGGGCATTCGCGAAACGCCACCGGTGCAACGACCGCACCGATGGCGACCATTCCCCCAACCCACAGCACCAGCGCCATGGTGTGGAAGAAGTGCAGGGCCAGGAAGGTCCAATTGGGCATTGTGTTCTGTTATGGGGGAACTGGGAGCGACCTCAGCGCCGCGCCCCGGGGCCGGTACCGTAGTATCCGGGGCGCGCCTGCACGCCGCCGGCGCCGTTCTTGAGACGTACCTCCAGCCCGCGCCATTCCCCGTTCCACTGTTGATTGGTGGGCGAGTAGGACAACGAGTACTGGCTTTCGAGCTCCGCGGCGATCTCCGCGTAGACCTCCTCGAGTTCCTCGAGGCGCAGCGGGAAGTACGCCGATCCGCCGGTGACTTCGGCGAGCGCACGCAGGTTCTCGACGCTCTTGCGCACCACATCATTGGCATCGCCCAGCTCGGTGGCGTCGTGCATGAGCTGCAATCCGATGGTGTAGAGGAGCACGTCGGACTGGCGGGTGTATTCCATGACGTCCTCGAAGTCGAATCGGCTCTCCACGTCGAGGCCGTCAGAAAGCACGATGAGCGCCCGTCGCCCGCTCCGCAAGTTGACCTTGCGCAGCGATTCGACGATGGCATCGTAGAGCGCCGTCGCCCCATCCGGAGTGGTCGCCTCGATGGCCTGGCGCAGCGCCGGTATGTCGTTGGTGAAGTCGGAATACAGATAGAGGCGCGCGTTGAAGCCCAACACCATGGCGCGGTCGTTGCCGCGCAGCAGCGCGTCGACCAGCCGGTTGGCGCCGGCCCGCGCGCTGGCGATGCCACCGCCGATCATGCTGCTGCTGGTATCGAGCAGCAGCGCCGCGGAGACCGCGGTGTCCTTACCTTTGGCGAAGTTCAGCAGCTCCTGTTCGACGCCGTCCTCGAGCACGACGAAGTCTTCGAGGGTGAGGTCCTCGATGAAGCCGCCCTCCGGTTGCCGCACGGTGACGTTCAACGTGACGAGATCGACACTGGCCCCGAAACCGAGAAACCCGCGTTGCAGCACCCGCGTGTCGGTAGCGATTTCACCATCGGTGCCCACGGCGAGGGCGTGCAGCAGGTAGATGTTTTGATCCTCGGTGGCGACGAATGTCGCTCGTGCACTGTTTCCCGCCCCGCGGCCGATGAGCTCGTCGTTGACGTAGAGCTCGAGCAGGCGTGCTTCCGGCCCGTCCACCGCCACCGTGAAGTTCATCTCCCCGAGCGGTGTGGCGTTGGCCGTCGGGCTCACGATGCGCACACCGAAATCGGCCTCCGGCTCCGCCGGAGAGGGCGCGGCGCCGCTCTCGACGATCCCTTGATTTGTCAGCTCGGGCGGGGTGGTGGGGCCGGTTGGGGCCACCTCGAAGGTCTGCTCACCGCCGCCGACTATGGTGAGTTCCGCCGCTGAGGAGATTTCTTGAACCGCCTCGAGTCGTTCCAGGGGTGATCCATCGGGCCCGGTGGTGGGCGCCGGCTGCCGGCGGATGATGTACGAATTGAGCAGGTCGGCGGGATCGCGCAACAGACGCTCGGTGAGGTTCTCCGGGTTTTCGGCTTGCCAGTAGCGCGCCTGGATGCGCGCCCTGCCGGTTCCGCGGCGCGGGTACTCGACGAAATCACGCACCACCACGGTTTCTCCGGCCGGCAACAATACGAAGATGCGCCGCTGCCTACGGTTCGCGGGGTTGTCGACCCACTGGGCGCTCACCAGCAGGCCCAGGCCCAGGGGCTCGTCGCCGAGATTGCGTAGGGTGACGGAAAAATTCTCCGCGCGCTTGCGCCCCACCTGCTGGATGCTGCCATCGAAGTGCAGCTCGCCGATCTCCACCAGCTCGTCCAAGGGGAAAAACTCGCGGATGCGATCGGCGTTGCCGAAGCCGAAGCGATTATTGCTGCGGTTGATGTCGGGCAGCAGGCCGTCGGGGTCGAGGCGAACGTCTACCGGGGGTGCCGAAATAGCTACCTCCCAGTCTTCGGTAGTGGTGCTGGTGGGGATGTCCGCGTGCACCACTTCACCGTTTGCCAGTCGCACCTCCACCTGGCTCCAGGTGGGCACGTTGCCGGCCCGCGAAACCCGGCCACGAATGAGGGTGCCGTCGTTGACCACGGTGACGTTGGTGAGGGCGAGGTCGACCTTCGCCAGCGGGTCGAGCCAGGCGTCGAGTAGAGCCTGTGGCGGTGGCTCTAGCCCGTCCGGCAGGTTGCCCACCGCGGTCTCCTGGATCCCCGCGGCGGCCGGGGCGTTGGCAGCGAGGATGAGCAGGTTGGCCACCGCCGCTTCGCCGTACAGCGCCTCCAACAGGCGGAAGGTGGCGAGCGACTTGCCGCGTGCCGCATCGCCGACTGCCAGGCGGCCTTCTCCGGTGAGCGGAATCGGTCGGTTGGTACGCGCGGCGCGATGATAGACACCGGCGAGGTTGTAGAGAATCGGCGTGGTGGAGCGCTCGCGCCGCGCCAGCAGCTCCGTCATGTAGAGCGCCGCGCCATCGATCCACCAGGCGTTCGGATCGTCGGCTCGGGTGAAGTAGAGGCGCGCCACCGAGTAGGCGGTAATCCACCGTGCGTAGCCCTGCGCGAAGGCGACGCCGAGATCCTCGGCAAGGATGCCGAACGGGTCGTTGAAGGTCAGGGTGACGCCGTCAAGGCCCCGCTCCAGAGAAACACTGGCGTCGATTTCGGTTGCCTTCATCGGGTCCGGTATCCAGCGCAACGTTCCGGCGGGCGGCGGCGCCCCGAGGATCTCTTGGTAGGCCTGCGCGGCGGCGTCGGCCGAGCCCGCCAGGCGGCGCGCCCACTGCCCGCGCCCGGCCGGAGCAACGACGGCGATCGGCGCGCTGGCGAGCTGTAGGCGTTCGGTCTCCTGGGCAACATGCGGCGGCGCCGCACGCCAACCGCTGCCGACTGCCGGAACCGCGCTCAGAAGGATTGCGAGGCAGCACGCGATACGCCGGAAAACCGTGCTCCGCAGTGAAACGCCCATACCCCGAGTATAGCATCGGCAGAGGCGGCGCTGTGCTTGAGAGGTCCCCTACCCCATGCTAGGATATTTACTTGGGAATCTTCGTAACTTCTTTATTATCAATAGATTATAGAGAGACACGCAATCTTCGCGGGGAGCCTGTCAGCTTCCTGAGGCTTCCCCCACAGAGACCCCTTCCATGTCCAGCGAGCGCTTCGAGGTGGTCATCGTCGGCGCCGGCTTGTCGGGAATTGCCGCCGCCTTGACGCTGGCAAGAGCGGAGGTCGAGGTGCTGGTCATCGAACGCGGTGACTTTCCCGGCGCCAAGAACCTGTTCGGCGGCATCCTCTACAGCGGTGTGCTGGCGGAGCTCATTCCGGAGTTCTGGAAGGCAGCTCCGATCGAGCGCCACATCGTCAACCGACGATGGGTGACGCTCAACGAGGAAACGCAGGTGGCGCTCGATCTCAAGAGCGCCAAATTTGACGTGCCCCCATTCAACAACACCTTTACGGCGCTGCGCTCCAAGTTCGATCGCTGGTTCGCTGCACAGGCGGAGGCCGCTGGTGCTTTCATCATCAACGAAACCACCGTCGAGGAGCTCATTATCGAGAACGGCAACGTTGCCGGCGTACGCACCGGCCGCGACGACGGTGACGTGCTCGCCGACTGCGTCATCCTGGCCGAGGGTGCCAACGCGCTGATCGGCGAGGCCGCCGGCCTGCGCCCGCCGATGAGTCCCACCAACCGCGTAAACGCAGTCAAGGAGGTGCTCGCGCTGCCGCCGGAGATCATCGAGGATCGCTTCCATCTGGAGGGCAACCAGGGTGCCGCCATCGAGTACTTCGGTGGTGCCGTCAAGGGAATGGTGGGCTCGGCCTTCATCTACACCAACAAGGACAGCATCTCGGTGGGTGTCGGATGCTTGATCGAGGACCTGCTCAACACCAAGACGGCGCTCTACGAGCTGCTCGACGACTTCAAGGCGCATCCCGCAGTGGCACCGTTGTTGCGCGGCGGCAAAACGGTCGAGTACTCCACCAAGATGATCCCGGAGGACTCCTACGACGACCTCAGCGACCTTTATGCCGCCGGCATCATGTTGGTCGGAGACTGCGCCGGACTGGTCAACCCGTCGATTCATCACGAGGGCACCAATCTGGCGATGGCCTCCGGGGTGTTTGCCGCCGAAGCGTTCCTCGAGGCGCGCGAAAAGAAGGACTTCTCGCGCCGCGGCCTGGCATCGTATCGTCGCCGCCTCGATGACTCGTGGGTAATGAAGGATCTGGCGCACTACCGCGATGCGGTGCACTTCCTGCGCACCAATCGGGAGTTTGTCGATGACTATCAGCGCCTCGCCGTAGAGCTCGTGCGCGACTATTTCACCGTCGACGACACCCCCAAGGCCGAGGTCCGCAAGCGACTCATCCGCAGGGTGCGCGATGAGGTAGCCTTCCTACGGCTGGCGCGCCAGATGTGGCGTGCCCGCAAGACGCTGATGTGAGAGAAACCGGTGCCGAGATGGCGATCGACGTGAAGGAGTACCTCAGGCCGCACGTAGGGTTGTCGTTGGCGGAGCGCCTCGACCTGGTGCGCCGCCGTTTCGCGGACGAGAGTCATATCGAGGTCGACCAAGAGGCGTTCCGGTCCGACCCGGATCGCGCCGTCCTGTTCATTTGCCCGGCGCAAGTGTTCAAGCTCAGCGAGGACGGCGCCACCTGCATCGTGAACTACGAAGACTGCCTCGAGTGCGGCACCTGCCAGGTGGCGCGCCGCTACACCACCTGGCGCAACCCGAAAGGCGGGTATGGCGTCACCTACCGCTACGGGTGAGCGGGCGCTAGGGCTCCCTCTCTCGATCGCGCGATTCTGGGTACCTGACAAGCTCAGCCGCGGCGGATGAAGACTCGGTAGGCGGTGTCTTCTTTGATGATCCCGAGGTATTGGTTGCCGGTGCTCATGCACCAAGCAGGGATGTCGATCTCCACCCCGGCGTCGTCGGCTAGCAGCATGAGTACCTCCCCGCGCGCCATCGTGGCGGCCCGTTTCTGCGTGCGGATGACGGGCTCCGGACAAAAGGTACGCAAGGCGTCGACTTCGACATCAGCGGCGAGCGTGCGCAGGGCACCCTCGTCGAGCTGGCCCCGGGCGCGCCGGCTTGAATCGGAGTCGCCTCGGCGACGACGAGCGGCGGCCAGCCGACCCGTCAAATCCGCATTTCCTCGAGATCGGCGTCGTCCTGCCATGGCCGCACGGTGAGCTGTCCCTCATCGTCGTCAATGCGCCAACGAACCGGTACAGCGTCCTCGTCGCGGCCATCGCTGTAGCGTGCGGTGATCCGACAGGCGGTCTCGAGTTCGCCCGCCGAAGGCGATCCCTCGAGCAGCGTCAGCGGCGACGGAAACTCGTCCACCCAGACCTGAGCGCGACCCTCGACGAAGCGCTCCAGGTAGGCGTTTTCGCCTTCGTCTCGCCCCACCACCACCTTGACGCTGCCGCTGAGGCGGAAGTGGCGGCCGACCTTGAGGAGCATCATGTCATCGGGCGACACGTCCGTGCCGTTATGCGCGAGAAAGTCTTTGAGCTTACGGGCGTAGTTCTTGTCCGGGAGGAAGCAGCAACCTCCAGCGGGCTGCGGATAGTCGGTGATGCCGAACTTCTCGGCGAGCTCCATCTGGCGCTTGCGGGATCGACCGGAGATGTCGTACATCTGATCCCGCTGCACCCAGCCCCGCTCTTCGGGGATCGATTCCGGCAACAACCGGGCGCTCAAGGGACGCAACAGCAGGCGGCCAAGGCCGGAATCTCTGGCAACGTCGTTCAGGGGAGGTCGCCGCTGGCTCATCGGGCGCTGCCCCAACACCTCCCCGGTAAAGACAAAATCGTAGCCACGATCCTCGAGGATCTCTTTGGTCTTCTGCAGCATGAAGATGCGGCAATCGATGCACGGGTTCATCCCGGAGCCGTACCCATATTGCGGGTTGAGCACGACCTTCGGCAGGTACTCGTCCTTGACGTCGATGATCTCGATCGGGACGCTGAGATCGGCGCCGGCGCGCAGCGCCTCATTGCGATACGGCTTGTCCGGATTGCTGCGGTTTCCCAGGACGCGGTGCCGATCGGCGAGGCAGAATCCGGTCGAAAAATGCAAGCCCAGAACTTCGACGCCCTGCTCCTGCATGACGCAGGCAGCAAGGGTGGAATCGAGGCCTCCCGAGAGCAGCCCGAGGGCGCGGATTTGTTTGCTCATGCTTCCAAGAGGAACGCTGTGATGACGGAAACGGTGACAGCTAAGTTTAGCAGACTGCCGCGCCAGCCAATAGCCAACGCCCCTCCCACGGGCCCCGGGGCCAAGGAAACAAGGCGCGCGCCGCCGTCATCGCGCCCCCTCGCGCTCGCTCCCGGAGGGCCAGTAGGTGGTCTCCAAAAACGGCTGCCACTGCGGGTGCGGTGGCGCCTCTCCCGTTGGTGTCAGTGCCGGGTGCCAGCGGGGTCGCGCCGGCCGTCGCTGCGGGAACATGCCGATCTCCTCCGGCAGGCGGTTGGCCTTGCGGCGGTTGCACGGAATGCACGCGACGACGACGTTTTCCCAGGTCGAGCCACCACCCCGCGAGCGCGGCACGAGATGATCGATGTTGAGCTCGGACTTCTTTCCGTGGTGGCCGCAGTACTGGCAGCGATAACGATCGCGCAAGTAGATGTTGGCGCGGGTGAACTTTACCCGGGACCGCGGCACACCACCGAACTGCAGCAGTTGGACGACCCGTGGGACCACGAACCGTCCGCTTACACCCTGCACATAGCTCTCGGAATCATCCGATGAGCCGTTGGGGCGAATGACCCAGGCATCCCAGTCGTAGGTGGCGTAGTCGCCGTCGAGCGCCTTGGCACGTCCCGCGTAGAGCAGACAAACGGCGCCGCGAGCGGTGGTGATGTGAACCGCTTGCCAGAGACGATTCAGAACGAGAACGTTTCCACCGAGCATGACACCCCTGAGCCTGTTCAGCCTCCCAGCACCACCCCATCGACAGTACCCCGAAACTCTCAACCGGTCGAGAAGCGAGCGCTAGCGCTCGCTTTCTACGCAGTTCCGGCGTGGGCAGTCAGCGTAGGGCGCGGTGGCGCTGGAGAATGTTGCGAACGCGATCGAGGGGTAGGGCCTCGACGCGCGTGCCTCGGTAGCCTTCCGTCGTCTGCGCCATGAACAGGCTGTTGTAGATCGCCTCTTCGGTTGCCTCGAGGGCCCCCTGAAACAACGGCGATAGCGCGCTGCCCGATAGGGTTCGTACGACACTCTGGTTGGTGGCGTCGGCGCCGCTGCGCAACGCCTCATGCGTCGAGAACGCGATGACGTAGTCACCGCTTCCGTTGCTGAAGTTCGACCCGGTTCGCGCCATACCCATCAGGGCGCGCAACGCCAGCCGCTCCAGGGCGCGGTGGTCGAGCGGCGCGTCGGTGGCGACAACGATCATGCACGAACCATCCCCGGGGGCGTCGCCCGGCTCGGCGAGGCCGGAAGCGGCCACGTCCCCGGTCGCCCCGCCGCGTGCAGCGTGGATCTCCCCGCCATTCACTGGCGCGGCGAGCTCCTCCCCTACCGGAACCCCGGCGATGCGCAAGCTACGCCTGCCTCCATAGTTGGTTTGCACCAGCACGCCGACGGTCCAGCCGCTGGAGCCCCCTCCCACCCGCCGCGATGCGGTGCCGATACCCCCCTTGAACCCGAAGGCCACCGTTCCCGTGCCGGCACCGACGGCACCCTCGGGAACCGGTCCATCCGAGGCCGAGCGGATGGCGTCGAAGACGTGCTCGGGGCGGATGGGACGCGCCCGGATGTCGCTGAGGCGGCCATCGTTGGTCTCGCCAACAACCGGGTTGATCGAACGTACGTCCTCGTTACCAGGGAGGTCGAGCATGTACGTGATCAGGGCATCGGCGACGCGGGGCACAGAAAGCGTTCCGGTCAGCAAGATGGGGGTCTCCAGGGTGCCGAGTTCCTGCACCTGGCTCAGACCCGCGAGTTTGCCAAAGCCATTGCCCACCACGATGGCGGCGGGGACCTTTTCGCGGAACAGGTTCCCGCCATGGGGGACAATGGCGGTCACGCCGGTGCGAAACCTGTCACCCTCGTGGACGGTGGTGTGCCCGACCCGCACGCCGGCGACGTCGGTGATGGCGTTCAGTGCGCCGGGACTCAGAGTCCCTGTCACCACCCCCATGTCGCGTGCCCGCATTCTTGCGTCCACCTGGCGCGGCGCGCTCGCCCGGTGGGAGGACGCCGCCGCCCCGGGTGTAGTCGCCGCCATCGGGACGGCAACGGTAAAATAGTCGCCGCGAGCAGGCCACGGTAAGCGCGCTGCGGGCCGAGCCTACCAGCACGGGCACGGAGCCTCATCATCGATCCTCCAAAGGGGACGTGTCGATTGTCGGCGCGCCGACAACGCCGGGTGCCCCGGCGTGCCTCAGGCCGAGGGGGGGGTGTCCAGCTCCTTGATCGCTTCGCGGAGCGTCTGCTGAATCTCCGAGACGGTGATCTCCGCGCGCTTC
>SMUY01429205.1_pt1 | contig 10859 bp, 10 predicted proteins | sample 2456441 | NCBI WGS metagenome assembly SMUY01 (sample SAMN11095931, study PRJNA526329) | marine sediment metagenome | biome: Marine sediment; feature: Surficial sediment; material: Deep marine sediment; isolation source: Hadal surficial sediment | place: Pacific Ocean | collected 2014-11 | depth...
CGGGCATCGGGGCAAAGCTGGGCCTGCTCGACCTGTCGGAAACGGCAGAGAGCAGTGTATCGAGCGGCGGCAATACGATCATTGAGGGGACCTGGCCCGGCATCCCCGAGGATTTCGATTTCTACGAGCCGGATATCCTGGGTGATCCGTACTCACGAACGCAGGCAACGAAATTCCGCTCCGACACACTGACCATCGAACTCGATGTGGGTGAACAGACTGAGTACAAGGCAATTATGAAACAGGGTGACGCACTCGTCTATCACTGGAAACTCGAGAAGGGCATCGTCTACGCAGATTTCCACGCCGATCCCGGCGAGAATGCGGAAGGCTACCCTGACCAGTATTATGTTCGTTATGCCGAGAGCGAGACCGGCGAGAATTCAGGGTCACTCGTTGCGCCGTTCGACGGCAATCATGGATGGTACTGGCTCAATATCGAAGAAGAGCCGATCACGATCACGCTGGAAGTGCATGGTTACTATGACCAGGTTCAGGAAATCATGCGCTCGTATCAGTATTAGGCTGCACCGAAGTAATATCCGGCAATTTGATAGGCCGCAAGCGCAAATCCGGCAAACATCAATAACAGGTTGAACGCGTTGGCGTGCCGCTCAAACGAGCCGGTCGCGCGCCAGGCATTGATTATCACCAGCAGCCCAACCAGCGCAAGTAACTGGCCGATTTCGACGCCGACATTGAACGAGATGATGTTGGCGACGAGTCCTTCCGGCGACAAACTCAGGTCCTGCAATTTTGTTGCCAGCCCAAAGCCGTGCACCAGCCCGAACGAGAACACGGCGATCTTCGGATTGAGTTGCCGGCCAAAGACCCTCTTGAAACCGTCGAGATTTTCGAATGCCTTGTACGCCACGGATAAACCGATGAGGGCATCGACGAGGTATGCATTGACATTGATTTCACCAAGCACGCCCGTTAAGAGCGTGATGCTGTGACCAACAGCAAACAGCGTTACATAGACCGCAATATCCTTTGGACGATACAAGAAAAATATGACGCCAAGCAGATACAGGAGATGATCGTAGCCGGTGATCATATGCTTTGCGCCGAGATACATGAACGCCAGCAATGCATGTCCCGCATTACGCTCGAGGAAGTCCGCGTCACCCCTTTCGACGCCATGCGCATAAAGTACGCCCGCAACCAGCAGGCCACCCAGCAGCAGCACTGTCGCAATCACGGTTTTGCTTCTTCTGTGAACGAACATAGTTTGTGGATCAATCCCGGCCATTCGTGATCCTGCTTACCGGACGGCGTAACGCAACGAGCGCCGTCAGCAACAGGGAAATACCTGAAAACAGCAGCAGTGTATACGTTGACCCGATATTGCTGACAAGTGCACCGGCGACAATACTGCCGATGGCCGGCCCACCAATAATCACCAGGGTCCAGAGACTCATGACCCGGCCTCGCAATTCATTATCCACCTTGATTTGCATCTCGGACTGCGAACCGATCGATACCATCGTGGCGAAGAATCCCAGCAGCGAAGTGACTGCGAGGCCATACGCAACCTGGCTCACAGTGGCAAACAAGAGCATGGAAATGCCAACTCCGACGGCACCCATCAGCACCATCGCCGGCAGATGCCGATGCGACCTGAGAAGCGAGAATATGATGCTCGCCCCGATCGCGCCGGCGCCGGCCGCGGCCATCAAGGCAGCAAGCAATGCACTGTCACCGTCGAACATCAATACTACCAGCGCGGGAAAAATCTCGATAATGCCGCGTCCGAAAAAAGTGCTTGCGCCGGCTATCAGGATTACCTGGCGAATACTGGGATGATCGCGGGTATAGCGCAGCCCTTCCAGCAACTGATCGATATATCTTGCCTCCTTTGGTGGCCCTGGTGCGGCAACGACAGGCTTAATGAGCAAGAGCGCCACAATAATTGGTAAATAGGTTACGGCATTCACAACATATGCAAAGCCGACGCCATACAGGGTTACGATTCCACCTGCGATGCCGGGACCAATGAATCGGGAAGCGTTGAAGATAATGGAATTGATTGCCACCGCACTTCGCAATTGAGAAGGTGCAACAAGATCCGGAATCAGTGACAGTCGTATGGGTGAATACGCGCTGAAGGCGATGCCATGGACCAGTGCCAGGCCCAGTAACCAATCGATGGTGATCGCGTTGAGCAGGGTTAGCACGGCAAGAATTACCGAAATGATCAGCATGATGATGTGCATGACTATGGCGCCATCGCGACGCCTGATGCGATCCACGATGACCCCGAAAAACGGCGTCAGGAGAAACAGCGGTATGAACTGGGCGCCCGCGACCAGTCCGACCACCAATGGCGACTCGCTCAACTGCCATGCCTGCCAGCCAAACGCCAGGCGCTGAATCCAAAGTCCGATCACGGAGATCGAATTTCCGCACAGGAATATGCGGAAATTCCTGCTGTCCAGCGCGGAGCGCGAATGTTCAGCACTGTTTGGCATGGAAACCACAAGCAGCTCCAATGGGTGCCAGACTCAGACAATCATCGGAAAAGGACGACTATCCGGTGCCGATATAAGGAATCAGGCGCCCCAGCAGCAAGACACCTGTCCAGGTAGACAGCGATACCCAGGCAACCGCCTTGGCAAGCACCGGTGTATCGCCATGCGGCTCCCAGTTTCCGATGACCGGATTGATTTTCCATGCAAAGATCAGCACGTTCAGGCCGGCAATCAGGACCAGCACCATTTTTACCTGGAAGCCGATGTTGATCGAATATCGACCCGGATCACCGAAGAAGAACAGAAAACCCGAAGCCAGGTTCATCGCGAAGCCGATCGCTGCCCAGGGCAGCAGGCGATGCGTGGACATGATGTCGATTTGCCTTAAGTATCCGGCGAGCCTCAGGTCGACGATCAGCATAGACCCCAGCAACAGCGACAAACCAATGAAATGGATGATCTCGAGAAGCGGCCATAACCAATAGGTCGACAGTACCCAGGTATTGATCGCGCCGCCTTCGATTGCCTGTACAAGTGATTCCGTCATTTGATCTCCCTCACCCTACAGGTATGCGATGAGCCGGCCGGCGAATATCGCACCGATCCAGCAAACTAAAGACAATGCGGCAAGCGCCCTCGCCGATGATTCAATATTCGTGTCTGCGCTATCCCAGTCAGTGGCGCGCAATTTGAGGCGGCGCTGGATGAATATGCCGACGATGACGCCGGCAACTACCGCTGAGATCTTGATAAGAAAAGGCGCGCTTTCTACAAAAGTGGTCGCCTGGGATGTGAACAGCGAGCTGCCAGAAATCACATTAAAGAAAAGCCCGATCCAGGCCAGGCGGTACAGACTGAGGAATGCATAGAACGACACGCCGCGAATGATCCGCAGCATGCGCAGATCCAGCATGACAAAAATGCCAACAACGATTGCCAGCCCGATTGCGTGCGTCCCGAGCATAATCGGGTAACCCCACAGGGATTCACCGACCCAGATGGCGAGTGCAGTATTTTCGAGCCATTCGAACACCGGCATTTCCCCTTGTTATTAATTGTTTGTCGCGCCGACTCGTGGCAAATTGTACCGCCTTCATCGTGCCAATAGGAAATCTGGCTCGCATTGCGCAAGACACGTACAGAAATTCTGCCGGCGCGCAGGCTAAATAGCGCGAGGCCGATAATAGAGCCGAATAATGAAAACAATGCAATCCTGGTCCTTGCTGGCACTAACCTTAGTGCGCATTCACGATAATCACCGCCGAGCCCGACGCCCGCCCCTCCGGCAGTATCAATGACCTGATGCTAAGGGTGATTACTCCCGCGACGAACACAATTTGTGGCATTGAAGATCCGCAGACAGATGAAGATTGGCAGGTATTTATCGATGCGGCAGCACAGGTTATCGACGCGGCTCAACAAATCAAAAACGGTGTTCTGGCCCGAACGACTCGGCATGGGCGGAAGATCCGGAATGGCAGCAATTCGCCGATGTATTAATCGAATCCGGAATCGAAATCCAGGCAGCCGCCCGGGCCCGAGATCTCGATACCCTGATGGAGGTCTCCAACGAAAAAATGTACCCGCCATGCGGGGAATGCCACCTGCAGTTTCTGCCCGGCGCGCAGTAAACTATAGTTGCCAGAACATAAATGCCGCCGAGCTGCCTGTACCTGCCGCCGTGCGGTAAAGCGGTTGGTAGTCAACGAGGTGACATTTCAGGTATGAATCCTGGATAGCGCCGTGCATCGCAATCCATGACTTGATTTCCGAGGAACCGGACTGATAGTAGCTTTCGCGGTAACTCAGCAGATATTTATGGTCGCCACTTTCCATCGCATGAATAATGTCGCGATCAAAATCCTCGTCGACAACAGGATGGCTGAGACCGCCGCTGGCAATGACCGCCACTCGCGCATCGTTGTCCCAGGCGCGTACGGCTTTGCCGATCATCCTGCCGAACGCGTAGCATCGTGACGCATCTGGCTGGTTCGGTGGATAATAGGTATTGATGTCAATAGGCACGTGCGGCACGGGATTATTCCGGAATATCTGCTTGTAAATGAACCCGTAAGCATGCGGCATGCCGCTTGTATGGGCATGCGCCGGATCGGCTCGATGCTGGCGATGAGAATACGTGACATCAAAATCATTGTTCATCGCTGACTCGACAAGATACCTCGCCAGTACCGGGTGACCAGGGAATACATTTGTCTCATCGTCGGGCAGATGACCTTCATTTGCAATATTGATGTCGGGTGGCAACCGTTTGGCCTGTTCGTCGGTTCGCGGCATGTTTTCGAATTTTTCGCCGCCCATTATTGAAAATACCGGCCTGATGTCATCGAGAAACATCTCGCCCTGATCATTGCCGAAAATAATAGTGATATCCGGATGCGCATCGGCGAATATCTCACTTAGCCGATCGATCGCCTCATGTGATTTGGCGATTCGCTCGTCGCAAATCTTTACGTCCATCTGCTCGCCGAGATTTTGATCGCCCCGTTGCGCCAGCAACTCGGCATATTTGACACGCTCGCCTTTGTACCAGAACGGCTCAGCATCTTTGATGTCGCGCTTCGCATGAAGTTCCCACTCTCCAACGGGAGTGTGCAGTTGCGGTGCATGTGCGCACCCGATGCCCAGGACTATTGTTGCCATTGAACTGAATCTCTTATTTTTATCCCTTCCCTGGTTTACATCATCGTTGCCATCTTGTTAGCCATGTCGATCGAACCGAGCGCACGCGTTATTTCGAGTCCTGTTTCTCTCAATGGCTGCAAATATCGAATGTCCTCGCTTCTCGTCGCGCCAGATTTGCCGCGGCTGGCCATTACGACCGTCAGCGCCGCCTGCAATTCCTCGGAGTGGTCGAAAATCGGCACCGTCACTGTCGCAAATCCCGCATCGTGAGCATTTGCATCATATTCGTAAAACCGGCTTCGAATGGTTTCCATCGTGCAGCGCATGTCGTTCGCGTCGAATGCAAGTTCCTGGTCTGTCTTGCGATCGCTGCGCCTTGCGAGGATTCGCTCGCGTATGTGGTCGGATGAATAAGCCAGAATCAGGCGCGCGGTCGGCGACATTGGAATCGTCCATCGCGTACCGCGAACGACCCTGGGACCCAGCGTTTTACTGCTGCTGATGCTTGAGACGATCAACGCATCGCCGCCAGCTGGAATTGCGAGCAGCAGCGATTCGTCGATTTCATTGCGCAACATGACCATGTACCGATACGCAATGTTAGTGATCTCGTACTGATCGAGCGCCGCCTTGGAAAGTCGGAACAGGGTGGGCCCAAGCCGGTACCCACTGTTATCGGGCAGACGGGCCACAAGCCCTAAGTCCGTAAGCGTACTCAGATGGCGGGATACCCGCGCCTTGGTCATTTTGAGACTGGTGGCAATATCAGTCACCCGTTGCGGGCGGCCACTGGTCGCCAGAAATTCCAGCAGTTTCACCGTCACAACGACGCTGTGCACCGTGGATGAATTCGATTTTTCGCGATTGGGCGTGGCCATGCTGCGTAATCGGACTTTTTTGTTTTGTGGCTGTTGGACCGGCCAATTCTACCGCATAAGCTAGGCGAATATCGCATAGCGTAACAACTGTCTTCCAAATGCCCCTACATCGCCTGCTAAGGAAGGACTCCTACAGCAGAACGTCGCGCAAATGTGTCGTAGGAGCCCTTTCCAAGCGGGCGATTCCTGTCAGCGGACATGTAACAGGTAGGCAATGAATCCGCCTATTGCCATTGGCACGGCAAAGAAAATGAAATTCGCCGACATATCAAAGCCCGCAACAATGAGATAACCAGCGATCGCCGGCCCGGCTACCGCGCCGGATCTGCCAAGCCCGATAGCCCAGCCGATGCCGGTGCTGCGAATCTCGGTCGGATAAATTTTAGCCGCAGCGCCATAAAGGCCAGTGAAGCCGCCCTGCTGGAGAATTCCGATGAGCAGGATCAATGTCATCAGCAGAGACAATTCATTTGGCGCATAGGCAAAAATGACCATGCCGATCGCAGACGAAACCGACAGCACAAATATCAGGTTGGACAGCTTCCAGCGCGTCGACATCCACGCCATCAGGTAAATGCCGATAACACCGCCGAGATTGAAGTTGAAAAATGCGTCATGTCCGACAGATGCAGAATATCCGGTATCTTCCATCAGCTTCGGAATCCAGCTCATCAGGAAGTACAGGGTGCTGAAACAAAGAAAAAATGCAGCCCAGAGTGTAATTGTTTTGAGGCGATGCTCCGGGGCCAGCAACTTGAGCATGACTGTGAATAAATTGCTGTCTTGGTCCTTTTTCCCAGCGGCAACCGCCGGCATTTCGGACAGTGTCGGCTTCTTCAGCTTTTCGAGAATTTCGTTGACACGCGTGAGTGCATTCTCGGGCCGGCGTTCGAACAGGTACTTGAGAGATTCGGGAATCAGCATCCAGGCCACGAGACCCATTGCCAGTGTGAACACGCCACCGAACCAGAACATGCCCCGCCAGCCATACTCGGGCATGATGTAACCGGCGACGACCGAGGTCATCATGGCGCCCATCGGGTATCCGGATGTCACGACAGCGACAGACGCTGCGCGATATTTGTCGGGACTGTACTCCGCCGACAGTGTCGCCTGACATGCCAGCATTGCCCCCGCGCCCATACCGCTGATAAACCGCAGGATGATGAATTCGGTCAGTGAACCGGCGTTTGCCGTAAGAATGATAGATGCACCGACCAGGCACACGCTGATAACAATCACCTTGCGCCGCCCGATGATGTCAGACACGGGTGCCAGGAACATCGCACCAACCATCATGCCGGCAAGCGCGAAGCTGAAGATCCATCCCAGGCGGTCAGGCGTCAGTTGCAATTCCGACGATACGGCGCCCGCAACGACTGCCATTGCCGTAATGTCGAAGCCGTCGAGCATGTTGAAGAACAGGCACAGCCCGACAACCAGCAACTGCTGCCCGCTGACCTTACCGTTATCGATAACCTCAGCAACGATACTCGCGGCGCTTGCGGGATTGGCGGCCTCAGACATCCGGATCTCCAGGATTATTTGTTGTTTGTTCGAGCTAAGGAGTTATTGGTCACCTTGACCGGAATATGGAGCAATTGCAAAGTTTTGACAGCCTTGTAAAACATTTCAGCGCCTGAACCGGGCGCGCTCCCAGAACGTTTCCAGCTCACCCTCCAGGTACAACGCTCTGAAGAACGTGTAGGGATCGCAGTCTACTTTCGTTATCACTCTCGGGCTGAAGTCCCGGTCGTAAACGCGACGAAGATACGGTGTCCGCGCATAGTTCTGCGGGTCGTGCAGCCACATGTCCGCGTGCAAATAACCTTTGTCATCGAAATAAAAATGCTCAACCGTGTATGCATCAGCAGAAACCGGTTGCCCACGCGCACTCATAAACGCAGGATTCAGTTCCGTTGTGGTGACGACCAGCGTTTCTCCTTTCCATTCACCTTGCGAAAAGCCGAGTGACGAGCTGGTCGCGGTAGCCGGAAAATCGCGGCCGTCGAGATAAATGCGCCGTGCATAGTCGGCGCCATACACGATGACGATGGTGTTGTCACCGTGCAGGATCTCCATGGGATACGGCAGTCCCGACGCCAGCACCAGTCCGGGCGAAGCGCAGCGACTGTTGGCGTTGTCCATATCCAGGTAGCCGTTGATCGTCGCCTGTCCCTGGTCTGTCATGGTGTAGCGAATCTTGCTGACTGCGCCGAGCCCGAAAGCGCGGTTCCAGATGCCACTCAGATCCACGGGATGCGGCGCCATTCCGTCCAATTCGGGGCGAGGCTGTGTACGCGTCCCCGAAAATTTTCCATCCTGCCAGGGTCGCCCAAGAAAATTGCTTGCACCATGGTGCGTCAGTTCACCTTGCAGCGAGCCGTCCTCCTTCAAGGTGCCTTTAAATGTCGATAAGTACTCAACATCGAATCCGCTGCGCCAATCGATGTCGAGTTCGAATTCATTGCCGTTGACTCTGAACGGCACGGGGCCGCTATATACATAGGCCCTTAGCACACCGTCACTTTCCTCGACAGTTACCTGCAGGTAGGAAGTACTGTTGCCGACGAATGAAAACCCCGTGGTAACGATGGTCCAGTCGCCGACCAGCTCGTTGCTCTGCGCGAAAACACCCGAACCGCACAGCACAAAAATAGCGGCCAGACTCCGTCTCGCGAATTTTATCGTATTCACTGTCCGGCCCCGGTCCTGGCAGAGACTTGCAGGCTGGCCGGGTCCGCGTTCGCGATGGCATCCATAGAAACCCTGACCGCCGCAGCGCTTCCGTCGTTGCTGCCATGTAGAAATTCAGCCTCGATTCTGATTTCCACCTCGTCGGCGACCATAGGAACGAATCGATCCAGTCCGAAATCCGAGCGCCTGAGCGTGCCTGATGCCGAGAAACCGATGACTGGTTTATTCAGCATTGGATGCTCCATTGCCCCATTGATCACGACCGACAGTACGATAGGCCTGGTGATATCCCGTATCGTAACGAACCCGGTCAGCTCGCCCAATGATTCGTTGCGAGGGGTGTAGCTGTGTGTGGCAAACGTTATGTACGGGAATTTGTCAGCGTGAAAAAACTTACGGGACGCCAGTTCTTTGTCGAAATACTCAAGATTGGTACGAATCGAGTTGACATCCACTGCAATGTTCACCGTACTTTTTTCCAGTGCGTTGCTATCAAGCTCAAGCTCGCCATCGACGCCCGTGGCACGCAGCAAGGGATAGGAAAGTCCTTGATGAAAATAGGAAAATGTCACGTAGGTGTGCGACTTGTCGACAGCATAGGTGCCTGACGGGATCCCCAGTAGCCCGCCATCGGCAGCAGGTTCACCCTGTCCACAGGCTGCCAGCAATGTAAACGCTGCTGCCAGGTACCAGCAATTTCTGAAATTCATTGTACTTTCTCGAATTCGATTTGCACCGCCAGCGACAACTCATCACCGATCAGTGGTGCATAGGCCGTTAGCCCATAGTCAGAACGGTTAAAACTTCCGGTCGCAGAAAAACCGATCATCTCCCTCCGATTTAGAGGGTTCATGGACGCCGAGTTAATGGTTACATCGAGAGTGACCGGCCGCGTAATGCCGCGGACGCTGAGATCACCGGTCAGGCGACCCGAACTGTCCGAGGTTTCCTCATAAGCTGTGCTTTGAAATGTAATCTCCGGATAATTTGCAACGTCAAAAAAATCGGCACCCTTCAGGTCATCGTCGAGCTCCGGAACCGCCGAATCAACACTTGCAGCATCAATCGTTATGCTGACCTGGCTTAGACTCATGTCGTCGCCGTTGAGCTCCAGGCTCGCTTCAAAATCTGCAAAGTGAATCTGCGGATTGGACAGGCCGAGGTGTGAGTACGAAAAACTCAAGTAAGCGTGAGTATCGTCCAGTTCATAGCGGCCCGGAGAAATATTCGACGCGATCGAATCGAATTCACTGGATCCCACAACATCTGCGCTTCCGCGTGCGCTGAGCTCTGCACTTGACTCTCTGATTCCACGCTGTGGACTTATTACCCGGCCATCGTCTACCGTGACAACATTGATAGACATTCGTTTCGTATGGTTGCGGCCGAGAATGCCCTCCACTTTAATGTGGTCGCCGACCTGCAATGTGTCTTTGGTCCAGCCCACCCGGCCAAGCATCATCAGGTTCATGGTCTGCAGATCCCAAAGCTCCTTTTCGCCGTCATCGTTCGTAACTTCGAGATAGTAGCGGGCATGCGGGTTCTTGTAGATAACCTCGGTAATGACGCCCTCGACCTCACCCTCATTCCCGGGTTCATAGTCCGCGGCAAATGCATGGTGGGCTGCTGCAGTATCGATTTGCACGAATGGCAAAAATAGAAGCACTAGGTAAGAACGCATTTGATCTCCCCCCGTGAACTGCGATGCGATCAATTTCCTGTTCTCGAATTCTAGCAGGCCCGACCCAATTTGTTGGCGTCAAAGGGTGCCGTCGGCCTCGACATGAACGTATACCGTAACGAACTGGCCGATCCATTGCGTGTCCAGGAATTCTACTAATCCTACGTCCAACGCGATGCGATCGAGCACTGTTTCTCCGTCGAGCACCAATCGGCCACCTTCCTCCGACACCGTAAACTCAAGGGACGCTGGCGTGCGCTTGCCTTTCACGCTCAGGTAGCCATTCGCAACAAATCCACCCTCATCACGCTCTGCGAACTGGTTTGCCTGGTACCGAACGGCGGGATAGTTATCCGAATCGAACCAAGTCCACAGCTGCAGCGCCTGATCACGGTCGTCGTTTCCGGTCTCGACTGCCGCCGTCACGATCTGAACGTCGAATGAGCTGACGTTCAACGAAGTGGATTCGAAGCGAATTGCAGCCGTCCA
>SMUY01112469.1_pt1 | contig 10851 bp, 9 predicted proteins | sample 2456441 | NCBI WGS metagenome assembly SMUY01 (sample SAMN11095931, study PRJNA526329) | marine sediment metagenome | biome: Marine sediment; feature: Surficial sediment; material: Deep marine sediment; isolation source: Hadal surficial sediment | place: Pacific Ocean | collected 2014-11 | depth 0-1...
ACATTGACGAGGGCCAGACTTTCTATTTTCCTGTCTGCCTCGCGTAGCTTTTGCACTAGACCAAGCATGATTTGCAATGACAAGGCTGGACTTGTGGACAGGCAATTCCTAAAATCATTTTTTTTAATTATCATAAGTTCGCAAGGCCCACGCGTAACAATGTCTGCAGAACGTGGGTGGTCATCAATTAAAGCCATTTCGCCAAAAATATCTCCCTGTTCCAACATTGATAAAATTACTTCCTTGCCATCGATATCGACGATGCTAACCTTGACGTTTCCGGAATGAATTATGTAAAGAGAATCCGCTTTATCTCCAGCAGAAAGGATGAACGTATTTTTTGGATAATCTCGCGTATTCACCACATTTGCTAATAACTTGATTAGATCAGGCGATAGCGAGGAAAAAAGGGGAACGTCACGTAATGCTACGGATATATGTTCTTTGGTTAACTTTTCCATTTGGATAATTTCTCCATTTGATTGATGTGGTCAGCACAGTTTGTCTTCTCTGCCATATCTCTATACAAATTTAGAAACCTAAGATCAATACTCATTCTACCACTCTGCTAGAAAATGCAAACATTGTTCTATACATAATGGCCGCGCAGTTTTTCATCTAATACTTCGATCCAATGTTTAATTGTCGACGATGTACCGCTTTGTAGATGTACGAGGCAACCGATATTTGCAGTAACGATCTGAGAGGGGCTACTAGATTCCAGTTCTACTATTTTATTTCTCAGCAGTTGTTTAGACAATTGTGGTTGCAGGATTGAATAAGTCCCCGCTGAACCACAACAAAGATGAGCATCCTGAACAAAAGTTAAGCCAAACCCTGCAGTTGTAAGAATCTTTTCTACAGTCCCATGGATTTGTAGTCCATGTTGTAGAGTACAGGGAGAATGGAAAGATAGTTTTGATTTCTTAGTACTAAGCATCGAGTTATTTAATAGGGGGGTGAGCTTCTTAGTTTCAACTTCTAGAATTTCACTAATGTCTTTGGTCAGCTCCGAAATGCGCGCTGCTTTTTCCGCATAGGTATGATCATGGCTCAACAAAGATCCATAGTCTTTCACAGTTACGCCACAGCCACTTGCGGTCATTGCAATAGCTTCAACTCCCTGGTCTATCCCATTCTCAATATGTGGCCACCAGGCATCTACATTGCGGCGCATATAATTCAATCCTTCCTGCTGAGCACTTAGATGGTAAGAAACTGCACCGCAGCAACCTGCATTCTCTGCTTTGATAAGTGAAATACCAAGCTTGTCCAGGATTCGTGCAGCAGCAGCGTTAATATTGGGCGCCATTGCTGGTTGCACACAACCATCGAGTACCAGCATCTTGCGTGTGTGCCGTGCTGAGGGCCATGTTCCCGCGTCTCTGGCTTTAGATGGAACTGAGTCTTTGATTCTTTTTGGAAGCAATGACCGGACAATCTGTCCCAGTTTGAGCAGCGATGCGAAAAGACTAGGGTTGGGCAATACTTGGCGCAATGTGTACCTTATGATACCAGCGGTTAAACTACGCCCAACCTGCTTTTCGACAATATTACGGCATATATCTACTAATCGACCGTAGCGTACTCCAGATGGACAAACGGTTTCACAGGCTCGGCAGGTGAGGCAACGGTCCAAGTGCAATTGAGTTTTTTGGGTAGTCTCCTGTCCTTCTAGCACTTGTTTCATAAGATAAATGCGTCCACGCGGACTATCTAGTTCATCATCTAGCAACTGATAAGTTGGACAAGTAGCTAAGCAGAAGCCGCAGTGAACACAAGTCCGAAGTATGGTATCTGCTTCCTTCCCTTCAAGGGAGTCTTTGATAAAATCGGCGAGATTGGTTTGCATTTCTTACAATTCCCGATACATTCGACTAGGATTAAGTATACCCACCGGATCAAATTTTTCCTTTATGCGTCGGTAGATCTTTATCATCTCTGACCCAGGGGGATGAAATACGGAAACAGACTGTTTGTTATTACGGAATAGCGTAGCGTTGCCACCTACGGAGCTTGTTGCTGACCGAACAGTATTTGCATCTATATCCATATTTTCACCACAGATAAACCAACGCAGCGCCCCCCCCCACTCGATCAATTGCTGTCCAGGTAATAGTAGTGGCGGTATGCTAGATTTTACGGACAAACGCCATAGTGATTTATCAGACTGAAAAAATGTGTGGGTTTGTTCGCGTATTGAATCCCAGAAACCCAACCCATCAGATATCTCTTCACCACCTAGTTTAGTATGAGCCGCACGTACTGCAGACTCAGCACCCGAAAGTCTCAGTGTTAGTTTATTATCATAAAAACAAGTTGCGGAGATTGGCAGTGGTTTCCCGGCCCATTGATTCATTTTTTCAATGGCTGTAGCTTCTTCCATTTGCATGCGTAATGTCAGTTCAATGGGTGGTAACGGAAGAACCTTGAGAGAAATCTCTAGCAGCAATCCAAGTGTTCCCATTGAGCCTGTCATCAAACGAGAAATATCATAGCCCGCGACATTCTTCATTACTTGTCCGCCAAAATGCAGATCGTTTCCCTTGCCGTCGAGCATGCGTACTCCTAGTACAAAATCTCGGATCGCACCAACAAATGCCCGGCGCGGGCCAGACAATCCACTAGCAACACAGCCGCCGAGTGTGGCGCCAGGCCCAAAATGTGGTGGTTCGAATCCCAGCATTTGATTGTGCATCCGTAATTCAGCTTCAAGATTTGCTAGAGGAGTGCCAGTACGAGCAGTCATCACTAGCTCAGTTGGATCGTAATCAACGATACCGGTATAAGACGTAACACCAAGAATGTCGCTACTGTTTTCATTAATGTTGTTACCATAAAAGTCTTTACTACCTCCGCCGCGTATGCGCAATGGTGTTTTATGCTTGGCTGCTACGCGAATGGTATTGGTGCACTGGTCGATGATGTCTTTCATGGATTTTATTATGAAGCTTGTTTCAGTTGGTTCGGCCAATTGTTCAAAACCTAGGCAAATCTGGAAACTTTTCTTCATTCCGATGTACATGCATCGCACCGTGTTCTGCGCAGCGACGCAAAGTTGGTACAGCCTTCCCGGGATTTAATAATCCATCAGGATCGAATGCCGCTTTTACTGCGTGAAATATTTCCAGCTCCCCTGTTTTAAACTGCGAGCACATTTGATTGATCTTCTCTATGCCGACACCATGTTCACCGGTAATAGTTCCGCCGACTTGAATGCACATCTCGAGTATTTTTGCTCCAAATTCTTCGGTTTTTTTCAATTCTCCTGGCTGATTAGCATCGTATAGGATTAATGGATGCAAATTGCCATCACCTGCGTGAAATACGTTCATACAGCGTAGGCCATACTCAATAGAAAGTTTTTCGATGCCACCTAATACACGCGCAAGATGCTTGCGTGGAATAGTACCATCCATACAGTAATAATCAGGTGAAACACGTCCGGCTGCGGGAAACGCAGCCTTACGCCCAGCCCAGAATTTAAGACGTTCAGTTTCGTTATTAGATGTTCTAATATCTATCGCATTACTCTTCTTCATAATTTCATTAATACGTTGGATTTCATCCATCACCTCCTCCGTTGTGCCGTCGGATTCACACAACAGAATTGCCTCTGCCTCAAGGTTATAGCCCGCATGGACATACTTCTCTACTGCGTGAGTAGCAATCTTGTCCATCATTTCCATGCCGGCGGGAATAATGCCTGCTCCGATTACATTAGCCACTGCATCGCATGCCTTTCGAATATCATCAAAGGCCGCCATGACTACCTGGGCTTTTTCCGGTTTGGGAATAAGTTTTACTGTAATTTCGGTAACGATACCTAGCATACCCTCACTGCCGGTCATAAGTGCCAATAAATCGTAGCCAGGAGTATCCAGGCAGGTACCGCCAATTTCAAGACATTTACCCTCAATAGTCATTACTCGCAGTTTGAGAATATTGTGCACCGTAAGTCCGTATTTAAGACAGTGCACACCTCCTGCATTTTCAGCTACATTTCCGCCAATGGAACAAGCAATTTGTGAAGAGGGATCAGGTGCGTAATATAGACCATATGTCGCCACAGCTTCGCTAATGGCAAGGTTACGCACTCCTGGTTGCACTCGCGCAGTGCGTGCAACCGAATCGATCTCAAGTATTCGCTTCAATTTGGCAAGCGATAATAAAATGCCCTTCGAATGGGGTAGCGCGCCACCAGATAACCCAGTTCCTGCACCTCGCGCAACAACAGGAGTTTTTGATGCATAACAAACCCGCAGAATCCTTATAACCTCTTCTTCAGTTCGTGGCAGTACCACGATCATTGGTGTTTGCCGATAAGCTGACAAGCCATCACACTCATATGGCCTTAGATCTTCAGTTTCATACAGCACCAAATCAGGTGGCAAGAAAATACGCAGATTATTGACGAGTTCGAGTGGGCGCATAGATTTAGGTTTTCTGAATTTCGTGGTTCGCTAATTTTTCCAGAGCTCGAATTATTACTGAACTATCAAATTTGGCATCACCTTGGGCGATGCAGGCATTGAACAATTCCTGGGTGGCCGCAGTATTAGGCAAATTTATTCCCAGCACATGTGCATTGGAAAGCGCAATATTCAAGTCCTTCTGATGTAGTTCGACACGAAACCCTGGATTAAATGCACGCTTGATCATACGCTCGCCATGAATTTCCAAAACACGCGATGAAGCAAAACTACCTTTTAGAGCCTGGCGTACTTTGTTGGGGTTGACGCCGGCCTTAGACGCGAACAACAGTGCTTCACCTACCGCCTCGATGGTAAGTGCAACGATAATCTGGTTTGCAATCTTGCAGATCTGACCGGCGCCATTGTCGCCAACTAAGGTAATTCTCCTGCCCATTAATTCAAGAATAGGTTTTACTTTTTCAAACACCTGTTTTTGGGCGCCCACCATGATCGTAAGCGTGGCACTTTTTGCTCCCATATCTCCTCCCGATACCGGAGCGTCTACATAATAACAACCGAGATGGTTGATGCTGACGGCGAATTTCCTGGTTTCAATGGGAGAAATTGAGCTCATGTCTATCACGATCTTGCGTTGGGTCAACCCTTGTACTACACCGTTTTCACCAAATAGTACTTTTCCTACATCAGGTGTATCCGGCAACATGGTGATGATGATATCGGCATTCTGTGCCACTTGTCTGGCGGAGGAAGAAACCTTTCCACCTTGTTCGATTAAGTTTCCAGGCACGCCACTTCTAGAATGGAGGAATAACGAATGTCCACCCTTAATAAGATTCTCAGCCATAGGCTTTCCCATAATACCGAGACCGATAAAGCCAATGTTTTCCATAATTTTACTCTTAATAAAATACAACGCTTATCACCACTACTACCTACACTCCGTTCAGAGCATTCTCTAGTGTAAACTTTATTGACATCTATTATTCTTCAGAAAATGCTGTAATCATAAAAGGCAGGATTAATAATTTCAGGCCATGCCTAACAACCTTTCTTTTAAGAACATTAGCTGGCTACTGGGGTCTATAACCATGGTGTTGGCGCCTCATTTGCTGAGGTTGCCACCATGGGTATCACTGTTATGTGTTGCAGTAGTAATGTGGCGGCTTTATATCGCTTGGCATAGCCTCCATTTGCCACCTCGTTGGCTACTGTTAATGTTGTCTTTCATAGTAGTTGGCGGAACCTTCCTTACTTACGGTACGATTCTCGGGCGTGACTCCGGTGTTACCCTTCTATCCCTCCTAACTGCCATGAAGTTAATGGAAATATACAGTCAACGCGATGCGATGATAGTGGTATTCCTCGGCTATTTTATCGTAATCACCAATTTTCTTTATTCCCAAACTATTCTAACCGCCCTATACATGCTACTTGCAGTTCTAGTGATTACTGCCACACTGGTTGGTTTTAACCACATATCAGAACGCCAGAAAACCATTGTGCAGATTCGGTTTGCGAGTGTATTGCTGGTACAGTCGATACCACTGATGCTTATTCTGTTCGTATTCTTTCCGCGTGTACAAGGCCCGTTGTGGGGATTGCCACAAGATGCCTATTCTGGCATATCTGGCCTGTCTAATACCATGACACCAGGAAGCATTAGCCAGCTTATTTTGTCAGATGAAGTAGCGTTCCGGGTTAATTTCGAAGGGGTGATTCCAAAGCCTGACCAACTCTATTGGCGCGGCCCTGTTTTCTGGTATTTTAATGGCAAGGACTGGTTGCCCGGAAAGAAAACTCCTCGTGGCTTCTTTAAATACGAGAGACTAGAAAATCGAGTGCAATATACAGTTACACTGGAGCCCCACAACAATCACTGGCTGTTCGCGCTGGACATGCCAGCGATGCTTCCCCCAGAAAGTACTGGATCAAACGATTACCAAGTGCTGTCTCGCACACCGGTGAGGAGTCGGATGCGTTACAAAATGACGTCTTATCTGAGCTATACAGTTGGCTTGGATGCAGATGAAAAAGAGTTATACCGCGCATTGCAGTTACCTCCCGATACTAATATTGGCGGCAATAAACGAGCAAGGGCGCTGGCTGCATCGTGGCGGCAGGATATCGATGGTGATGAGGCAATCATGCGAAAAGCGCTTTCCATGTTCCGTAACCAGAAATTTTATTACACATTGCTACCGCCATTACTGGGGGACAATCAAGTGGACGAATTTCTGTTCGATACCCTCCAAGGATTCTGCGAACATTATTCTTCCAGTTTTGTGTTTTTAATGCGCTCAGCAGGGATACCAGCGCGAGTGGTTACCGGCTATCTGGGCGGAGAAATCAACTTGATAGGTAATTACATGATTGTACGTCAATCTGATGCTCATGCTTGGGCCGAAGTATGGCTGAAAGATCGCGGTTGGGTAAGAGTAGATCCAACTGCATCGGTTTCGCCAGAACGGATAAATTCTGGCATTGCTACCGTAGTGTCATACTTTGACCAGCTACCTATGATGGTGCGTACTGAGTTTGAATGGCTGCGTAGTATGCGCATGTCGATGGATGCAATTACAAACAGCTGGAATCAATGGATTCTGGGATACAACCCAAAGCGACAAGTGGAATTTCTGTCTCGCGTCGGAATGAAAGCACCGGATTGGACAAGCATGACTATCGCTTTGATTACAGGTACCGGCATCCTTATGCTTATTCTTGTCGCCACCATGTTGTTGCAGTTACGTAATCACACCGATCCGGTACAAGTGGCCTATCTTAAATTCTGCGACAAATTGGCCAAAAAGGGTATACTGCGCAAACCATACGAAGGTGCGCGTGATTATGCAAAAAGACTAGCTGGGCTCAGACCAGATATCTCACAAACTACGAATGCAATCAGCGAGCTTTATATTGCACTTCGTTATGGAACACTCGAGAAAAAAGAAGGTGTGCAAGAATTACAGCGACGGGTGGTAGAATTTAGAGCATGATTGAGAGCTTGAGTAATCAGCTTAGATGTGAAGAATACTTTAACATGATCATATCTGAGTAGTGCAATTGATACCATTGATAGTTCAGTATTACCAAGTAAATCGTTAGTTTTAGAAAAAATCTGTGAGAGGAGTATAGAGTAGTAACTCTCCAGTGGTACGACTACTCTATTGACCGCAACGCATCAAACTTGCTTAGTCACTATTGGGTATCTGGAAGGGACCTGAGCAAGAACGTCACAATGTTTGGCTTGTAGGCCCCAGGGAATTGTAATTCTTTTTGCGGATAGATTGTTTCCGCTACACTAGCTTCACCGAAACAATCGGGTCAATTCCACCCCAGGATCATTTGAGCGCATTAGAGCTTCTCCTACTAGAAATGCATTGACATGATGATCGCGCATCAAAGTTACATCAGCAGGTACGAGTATGCCGCTTTCAGTGATAACAATGTACCCTGTAGATACTTCGCTTCTGCCTGGCGGAATGACAGTAAAATTTCCTGGCTCTTCTTGACGAGAATCCTTTATGGTATTCGTTTCACAAAGAATCGGCTGTTCTGGTAATGAGTTCGTGCTTCCTGGTGGGATTTGACTGAGAAGATTCAGCGTAGTGTCTAGCTGTGTTTCAAATGTGTGTAGGTTGCGATTGTTGATACCCACTAACGGAGTGTTTAATTGAAGTGCAAGTGCCAACTCTGCACCATCGTGGACTTCCGCCAGGACTGCCATACCAAGAGAATGGGCCAGGGTTTCGAGTTTAAGCATTTGGGCAATTACTCTATCCATTTCCCCGTTTTTCTCTGCAAATAGAGGAGAGTTTAAGAAAATTGCGACGACAAGCAAAATGCAGTCTGCTCCCATAGCACGCGCCTCAAACACTTGATATTCATCAAGCATAAAATCCTTACGTAGTACTGGTAGATTGCAAGCGGCACGCGCCAGCCTCAAGTCTTCTGCACTACCTTGGAAGAACTGTTTGTCGGTCAGTACTGACAAGCAGGTTGCGCCATGTGACGCGTAGCTACCAGCGATGTCAGCAGGGTTGAAATGTTCTCGCAATAAGCCCCTGCTAGGGCTGGTCTTCTTAATCTCCGCGATGACTGCGGGTAATCCAGTGGCAATTTTATTACGGATAGCGCCAGTGAAATCCCGAGGTGGGCCGGCAGCTTCAGCTTCTGCACTAATCACGACAAGAGGTTTCTTAGTTCTTGCAGCAGAAATTTCTTGTGTTTTCACGGTAAGGATTTTCTGCAGGATGTCAATCATCTACAAATTTTATCGAAAAATAGATAACTAAAAACGTTTTGAGTCGGACAGATCAAAGAGGATGGGCAAGTTTTACAAATTTTTCACTATGTGTTTGATATTATTTACTATAGGAACAAAGTTATATTTAAAAATAGATTTCAGTTTATCTTCATTCAGATAAAAAAACTAATAGTTGCGTGGTATCTACTAAGATCATTTTTCAACAGCTTTTGATTCGTCAATTATCTTATCATCAAGCAGCATATCAACCCAGAAATTCATATCAATATCTCTGATCTTTATAGAAAATTGGAAATAGGGTTTCTTTTTAACTTCAATATTATACTTACCGAGTGAAAGTGCCATGCAGATTTCACGGATACTTTCCAGTAAACCTAGACTAAGCGTTACATGGCCTTTGTTGTCAACGATACCAAAAGCTTACTATTTTCCTCTTTATTCATGGCTTCTCCTTGCATTTTTTATGTCCTTTACGACTCAAGATTATTTTTTATTGGTAAATTTCACCAACTCTTGTAATTTTTTTCTAGCTGAGCCGTTTTTTACTGCTATACGGGCTTTTTCTACGCCTTGTTCCAGTGATTCTGTTACACCAGCAACATAAATCGCTGCGCCTGCATTAAGTAGCACTATATCCAGCGCTGTCCCGGGATGATTATCTAGAACAGACAACAACATTTCTTTGGACTGCGTGCTATCCTGAGCGGTAATCGTTGCAATGTTGGTGGTTTTCATACCAAAATCCTCAGGTTTGATGGTGTATTCGGTCACTTTTCCGTGCCGAAGTTCTCCTACCCAAGTCTCACTAGCGATGGTGATTTCATCCAGTCCATCTTGGCCATGCACCACCATTACATGATGGCTATCCAAGCGCTGCAGCACGTGCGCCAATATTCCAACAAGTTCAGGGCTAAACACGCCTAACACCTGATTCTTTGCTCCAGCAGGATTGGTTAATGGTCCTAAGATGTTAAACAGGGTGCGTACTCCTAGCTCACGACGTACCGGTGTTACATGTTTCATGGCGCTATGGAAATTGGGGGCAAACATAAAACCTACACCTATTTCGTTGATGGCTTGAGCCACTTGTTGCGATGTTTGATTAAGATTGACACCCAGGGTTTCAAGCACATCAGCGCTTCCTGATTTACTGGAAACAGCGCGTCCTCCATGCTTAGCAATACGAGCTCCGGCAGCTGCCGCTACAAATGCTGCAGCGGTAGAAATATTGAAAGTATGCGCGGTATCGCCACCAGTGCCACAAGTATCCACCAGACTCTGGAGATCAGTGACACTTACCTTCGTAACAAATTCGCGCATCGCCTGTGCAGCTGCAACGATTTCCCCAATGGTCTCCTTTTTAACTCGTAAACCACTGATTATGGCAGCCATGAGTACAGGCGACATTACTCCCTCCATGATCTGACGTATGAGCGAGAGCATTTCATCATGAAAAATTTCGCGGTGTTCGATTACGCGAGTAAGCGCTTCTTGCGGTTTCATGATGTAATCTTTTTGTTGTTTACCCACCATCTTTTTCACTGTTGCTACTTACTGGGCAAGAAAGTTCCCAAGTAATTTGTGTCCGTGTTCGGTCAGGATGGACTCTGGGTGAAACTGTACACCCTGAACCGCCAGTGTCTTGTGACGTACACCCATGATTTCACCGTCTTCGGTCCATGCAGTTATTTCCAAGCAATCTGGCAGACTTTCGTGTTCGATGACAAGAGAATGATAGCGTGTGGCAGTGAATGGATTTGGCAAGCCGCGAAACACACCAGTGCCATTATGAGAAATCAGTGCGGTTTTTCCGTGCATGAGTTGCTTGGCGTGGATAATTTTTCCGTCGAATGCTTGCCCTATACTTTGGTGGCCTAGACATACCCCTAAAATGGGAACCTGGTTACAACAGTGCTTAATTAACGGTATCGACACACCTGCTTCCTTGGGCGTACAGGGGCCAGGGGAAATCACGATAAACGAGGGCCCCAGCTTTGTAATCTCATCTGGTGTAATTTCATCGTTACGAAACACCATCACCTCTTCTCCCAGTTCTCCAAAATATTGCACTAGATTGTAAGTAAAGGAGTCGTAATTATCGATCATCAATAGCATATCGGACTATCTATGTGGCGTATTTATCGGCGTGAA
>SMUY01292395.1_pt1 | contig 10840 bp, 9 predicted proteins | sample 2456441 | NCBI WGS metagenome assembly SMUY01 (sample SAMN11095931, study PRJNA526329) | marine sediment metagenome | biome: Marine sediment; feature: Surficial sediment; material: Deep marine sediment; isolation source: Hadal surficial sediment | place: Pacific Ocean | collected 2014-11 | depth 0-1...
ACGGCGTCGAGGTCGATGTGCTCGATCTCAGGACGCTGATGCCGTTCGACATCGGGGCGCTGCTCGAATCGGTTGCCAAGACGGGCCGCGCCGTGCTCGTCCAAGAGGCGCCACGGTCGTGCGGTTACGCCGCCGAGCTCGCCGCGGTGTTGGCCGAGAAGGCGATATTCCACCTACAAGCTCCGGTGCTGCGAGTCACGGGATTCGACACCCCGTTCTCCCACGCCGCAGAACATATTTATGTGCCTGACAGCGACCGCGTGCTCGGGGCCATCCGAGCGGTCGCGGAATTCTGAGGGAACATGTCTGACGACTTCAAGCTTCCGGATATTGGCGAAGGGCTCGCCGAAGGAGAGATCGTCAAGTGGCTGGTGGCGGTGGGGGACACCGTGGTCGAAGACCAGCCGCTCGTCGAGGTCATGACCGACAAGGCGACTGTAGAGATCGCCTCGCCGCGGGACGGTACCGTGGAGGCATTGCGCGCCGCGGAAGGCGATATTGTCGAGATCGGCACCACCATCCTGGTGTTCGGCAACGGCGCCGCCACGGCGCCGGCCGCTGAGTCTGCCGCTGTACCTGCACCAATAGAGGAAGCCACCGCGGTCGCTGCTTCTGTGCCGGCACACGAAGTACCCGCTGCGCCGCCGGTAACCGCGGATGAGCTCGAGCAGGCGCGCCAAGTCGCCCGGGCTGAGCGTCGGGCCGTCGAGAGCTCGGCGGTGGATCGCAAGCCGTGGGAAGCTCCGTCGATTCCGGGCGGCGCCGTGGCGCCGGCGGCCCGCCGTCTGGCCGCCGAGCTCGATGTCGATGTCGCCCTGATTCCCGGAAGTGGCCGTGGCGGCCTGGTGACCAAGGCAGACGTGCGTGCATTTGCCAGCGGCGAAACGGCCGATACGCCGGCCGCACTGCGCGCGGAGCCCGTCGCCGAGGCGGTGGCGGCGGCCCCGGAGTCCGCCCCCGCTTTGGCTCCTTCAAGCGCTCCCGTAATTGCACCCGGACCGCCGCCCACGCCGGCCCCGCAGGTGGCGGCCTCAACGCCGGTCACGCTCTCCACGGCGGCGCCCGCCGGCGACGAGGAGCGCGTGCCTCTGCGCGGCCTGCGCCGTACCATCGCCGAGCGTATGGTGATCGCTACGACCACCGTGCCGCACTACACCTACGTCGAAGAAGCCGACATGAGCGAGGTGGTCGCGTTACGGCGGCAGGCGAAGCCGAAAGCGACCGACCGTGGCCTCAAGCTCACCTTCCTGCCGTTCATCATCCAAGCCTTGGTGCTGACCCTGAAGGACCATCCTTATCTCAATGCCAGCCTCGACGAGGAGGCCGGTGTGATCATCCTCAAGCACTACTACAACATCGGCATCGCCACCCATACCGAGCGCGGGCTGATGGTCCCGGTGGTCAAGGGAGCCGACGGCAAGGACCTGCTCGATCTTGCCGCCGAGATCGCCCGTTTGTCCGAGCAGGCGCGCGCTGGCAAGATCGCCCTGGATCATCTGCGGGGAGGGACGTTCACCATCACCAGCACCGGCAACATCGGCGGTCTTCTCGCTACCCCGGTGATCAACATTCCGGAGGTGGCGATCCTCGGAGTGACCTCGATTCGCGAGCGTCCGGTGGTGCGCAACGGTGAGATCGTCATCCGCCACATGGTGAACCTGTCTCTGTCGTGCGACCACCGCGTCGTAGACGGCGCCGTTGCCGCCCTGTTCATGCGCGACCTGGTGGGTTTGTTGGAGGATCCGAAGCTGCAACTGCTAGCCGGCTTGTAGAACCGGCCGGCGGGCAGAAAGGGAACGATGCCTGAAGACTCGCGCGTAGACGTTGTCGTCGTCGGGTCCGGACCAGGTGGCTACATCGCTGCCATCCGTGCCGCCCAGCTGGGCCTCAGCGCCGCCGTCATCGAAAAGGAGTTCGTCGGCGGTACCTGTTTGAACATCGGCTGCATTCCATCCAAGGCGTTGCTCGAAGCGACGCACCGCTTGGCGTCCATCCGGGAGGCGAGCCAGTTCGGCATCGACGTAGGCGAGGTCAGCGTCGACTATCCCCGCATGCAGGCGCAGAAAAAAAAGACGGTGCAGATGCTGACCCGTGGTGTCGCGGGGCTGTTGCGCAAGGGTGGCATCGCGCTCATCGAGGGGGCCGGTCGCTTTCTCGAGCCCGGCGTCGTGGAGGTACAGTTGACCGACGGCGGCACGCAGTTGGTGCGTGCCGATAACGTCATCATCGCCACCGGCTCGGTACCCATGGGGATCCCCACCGCGCCCTTCGACGGCGACAAAGTGGTGTCCTCGCGCGAAGCGCTGGACTTCGAGGAGATCCCCGAACAGTTCGTCGTCGTCGGCGCCGGCTATATCGGCCTGGAGATAGGCAGCGTGTACAGCCGCTTGGGGAGCCGCGTTATCGTCCTCGAGATGATGGAGCGCATCCTTCCTGAGATGGACGAAGAGCTGGCCGGCACGGCAGCGGATCTTCTCGCCGACCAGGGCTTGGCGTTCCAACTCGGGGCCAAGGTCACCAGCGTCGAGCTCGAAGAACAAAAGGCCATCGTGCGCTACCAGCACGAGGGCAACGAGCGGTGGATCACCGCCGACAAGGTGCTGGTTGCCGTGGGCCGGCGGCCCTTTGTCGAGGGCCTCGACCTCGAGGCCATCGACCTGGAGGTGGACGAGCGCGGTTTTATCCCCGTGGATGAGGGGATGCGCTCGGGAATCGAGGGGGTCTACGCCATTGGTGACGTGGTGCCGACGCCGATGCTCGCCCACGTGGCGATGGACGAAGGCGTGGTCGCCGCCGAGCGCATCGCAGGGCAGCGCTCGGCGATGCACTACGATGCCATTCCGGCGGTCGTGTTCACCCACCCGGAGATGGCCTCGGTGGGACTCACGGAGCAGGAAGCGATCGACAAGGGGTATACGATCCGCGTCGGGCGTTTCCCCTTCCGTGGTCTTGGACGGGCACGGGCGCGGGGCGAGCTCGAGGGCTGGGTCAAGATGATCGCCGATGCCGACACCGACAAGCTGCTCGGGGTGCATTGCATCGGCGCCGAAGCCGGGCACCTCATCCACGAGGCCGTGGTAACGATGAGCTACGGCGGCTGCGCCGAGGACATAGCGCTCACCGTGCACGCCCACCCGACCCTGTCGGAAGCGATGAAGGAGGCGGCCCTGGCGGTCGACGGCCGCGCGCTGCATATCTAACGTTGCGCCTCTAGCGTTGCCCCTTTAGGAGGGCGCCGAACAACCCCATCCCCCCGGGAGTGTCGCGCCGGGGGCCTACGGGGCAGAGGCAAGGAGCGAGGAGGACTCCGCCATCGAGGATCTGTTCAGTTCTCGCCTGGTCGGCACGGTGGAGCGCATCGTGTACCAGCAGGAGGGAGGCTCGTGGGCGGTGATCCGCCTGCGTCTCGACGACGGTGGCGCCGCCACCGCGGTGGGCAACTTGGCTCCGTTTTTCGAGGGCGAGCGGCTGGAGATCGACGGGGCGTGGGTCGATGACGCGCGCTTCGGACGCCAATTTCGCGCCCACAAGGCGAGATCCGTGCGACCCTCCGACGTGGCCGCTATCGAGCGCTATCTGGCCTCGGGGGTGGTGCCCGGCATCGGTCCCGAGATCGCCGCCCGCATCGTCGAGCGCTTCGGCGTCAAAACCCTCGAAGTGTTCGACAAGACCCCCGAGAAGCTGTTGGAGGTGCGCGGCATCGGCCGCGGCCGCCTGGCGCGCATCCGGGAATGCTGGGCCCAGCAGGAGGCCGAGCGCGAAACGCGCATCTTTCTTCAGGGCTTGGGGCTGGGCCCCTTTCTCACCGATACGATTCTGCGCGCCTGGGGCGACGAAACCGAGCAGCGGGTGCGCGAGAATCCCTACGCGTTGGCGTCGTCGCAGCAGGTTGCCGGCATCGGCTTTCGCCGCGCCGACCAGATCGCCCGCAACCTGCCAGGATGGGCCATCGACGGCGATCCTCGTGCCCGTGCCGGCATCGAGCACGTGTTGCTCGAGCAGGCCAACCAGGGGCATTGCTTCGTCCCCTACGAGCGTCTCGTGCGGCTGGCCTCGGCGTTGCTCGAGCTGGCCGATGATCAGGGCGCGCGCCAGGCGGTGGCCGGCCTGCTGGCCGACGGCCGGCTGGTCGCGGAGCCCCTCGCCGACGAGGAGGTGGCCGCCCTGAGCCCCTCGGGCTCGAGCGAAGTGGAGGAGGACCCGATCGGCGAAGACGGCCATCGGGCGGTGTACAACGTGGCGTTTCTCGACGCCGAGAAGCGGGTTGCGCGCCGCTTGCTGGCCATCATCGCCACCCCCGCCGCCGACGGCCAGCCGGGCGCGTTGTCCGAAGAACGCGCCGACAAGGCGGTGAAGTGGGCGGAGGACAAGCTCGGCATGCAGCTCGGTGCGGACCAGCGTCATGCATTGGCGGTGGCACTGTCTCAGAAGGTGCTGCTGGTTACCGGCGGGCCGGGGACTGGAAAGACCACGCTGATCGACTCGATTGTGCGCTGTGGCCTGGCCCTGGGGGCGCGCGTCCACCTGGCCGCGCCGACGGGTCGTGCTGCCAAGCGCCTCTCGGAGGCTACCGGTCACGCCAGCCAGACGTTGCATCGCTTGCTCGAGTTTCGGCCGCACGACGGCAGCTTCGCCCGAAATGCGTCCAACCCGCTCGACGCCGACGTGATCATCGTCGACGAGGCATCGATGATCGACTTGTTCTTGATGGACGCGCTGGTCGGGGCGGTGCCGCCACGCGCCATGCTGGTTTTGGTCGGTGATGCCGACCAGCTTCCGCCGGTAGGGCCGGGGGCGGTGCTGCGGGACCTGCTGGCCTCGGGCGTATTGCCGACCGTAAGGTTGGAAGAGATCTACCGGCAAGCGCAGCGCAGCCTGATCGTTCGCAATGCCCACCGGGTCAACCAAGGTCAGCTTCCGGAGGGGCTCGATGGAGCCGCCGCCTGGGAGGACGATGCGCCGCGCGACTTCTACTTCATCAGCGAGAACGATGCCGACCGGGCCCGCCAGATAGCGTTGACGCTGGCCGCCGAGCGCATCCCGGCGCGCTTTGGTCTCGACCCGCTGCACGATATCCAGGTGGTGGCACCGATGCACCGCGGCAAGGCGGGCGTGACGCGGCTCAACCTCTCGTTGCAGGAGCGCCTCAACGCCGGCAGCGGTGGTCTGCAGGTGGGCGATTATGAGCTGCGCGCCGGCGACCGGGTCATTCAACAGCGCAACGACTACGACCGTGAGGTCTTCAACGGTGACGTCGGACGCATCGTGCAGGCCCAGCCGCGGGGCACGGTGACCGTTGAGTTCGACGGCCGCCGGGTTGAATACGACCAGAAGGCGGCTCGGCACCTGTCGCTGGCCTACGCCATCTCGGTACACAAGAGCCAAGGTAGCGAGTATCCCGCGGTGGTCATTCTGTTACTAGCAGAGCACTACCCGATGCTGCAGCGCAATCTTCTGTACACTGCGTTGACGCGGGCCAAGAAGCTGGCCGTGCTGGTGGGCAGCCGTCGCGCCGTGGCGCGGGCGGTGGCCAACGCGGCGCCGCTGCAGCGTTGCACCCGACTGGCGCAGCGGCTTGTCAACCGGCCCGCGCTACCTCTGGGAAGGTGATGGCGACCGAGCTCGCGGTTCGTTTTCTGACGGTTGGAGCGTTCGCCGAAAACTCCTATGTCGTCGGCTGTCCGGCGAGTGGCCGCGCCGTACTCATCGATCCCGGTGGCGAGGTACCGGCACTGCTGGACGTGGCGCGGGAGCTCGGCCTCGAGATCGACGCCATCTGGCTGACCCACGCCCACCTGGATCACGTCCTCGGATTGCGAGAGGCGGCCGCAGCAACCGGGGCGCCAATTTGGCTGCATCCCGAAGACCGCATGCTGTACGACGCCGCGCCCCAGCAGGGCGAGGCGTTCGGCTTTCCCGTCGAGCCTTTGCCCGAGGTCGACGAGTCCTTCGCCTCGGGACAGCGATTGCAGCTCGGCGAGCACACCGTCGAAGTGCTGTTTGTGCCCGGGCACAGCCCCGGTCATGTGGCCTTCTGGTTTCCGGAAGCGCAGACCGTGGTGGCGGGCGACGTGCTGTTCGCCGGGTCCATCGGGCGCACCGACCTGCCCGGCGGCTCCTACGAAACGCTGATGCGCTCGATCCGCCAGGTCATCGTGCCGCTGGGCGACGACGTGCGGATTTTCCCCGGGCATGGGCCACCGACGGAAGTAGGTATCGAGCGGACGTCTAATCCGTTCTTGCTCGGGAGGTAGAACCGAGCCCGCAGCCGGATCAACCCCCAGTCCCCTGCGTCGCCTCGAGGTACCTCTCGGCGTCGATCGCCGCCTTGCAGCCCAGCCCCGCGGCGGTGATCGCCTGGCGGTAGTGGTGGTCGTGCACGTCGCCGGCGACGAACACGCCTTCGACCGCGGTGAAGGGGAAGTGGTGCCCGTTGGGGGTCACGTAGCCCTGGTCGTCGAGGCTGATGGGGGTCTCGATGAGGACCTCGGTGTTGGGGTCGTGGCCGATGGCGATGAAGCAGCCGTGCACCGGCAGGTCGCTTTCCTCTCCGGACTTGTTGTTCTTGAGGCGCAACGCTTGCAGGCCGTTCTGTGTGTCGCCCTGGAACTCGACGACCTCGGTATTCCACAGAAACTCGAGCTTGTCGTGTTGCAGGGCGCGTTCCTGCATGATCTTGCTGGCGCGCAACTCGTCGCGCCGGTGCAGCACGTACACCTTGGTGGCGAAGCGGGTCAGAAACAGCGCTTCCTCCATGGCGGTATCGCCACCGCCTACCACGGCGATCTCCTGGTCGCGAAAGAAGGCGCCGTCGCAGGTGGCGCAGGTGGACACGCCGTAGCCGCGCAGCTCCATCTCGCGGGGCACCCCGAGCTCCTTCGGAGAGGCTCCGGTGGCGATGATGAGGGCATGGCAGGTGTACTGATCCCCGTTGCCCACCGTCACTTTGATCGGACGCCCGGTGAAGTCGAGCTCGGTGGCGTTCTGGAAGGAGACGAACTCCGCCCCGAAGCGCGCTGCCTGCGTCTTCATGCGGTCGATAAGCTCGGGCCCCATGATTCCTTCCGGAAAGCCGGGGAAGTTCTCCACGTCGGTGGTGGTGTAGAGCTGGCCGCCGAAATCGAGGCCCTCTACGACCAGTGGCTGTAGGCCGGCGCGGCTCGCATAGATCGCCGCCGTCAATCCGGCGCAGCCCGATCCCAGGATGATGACGTTACGGGGGTCCTGCACGCTCCTGCTCCTTACGACTGTGAATCCACGGGGTGGTGACGCCGTCGGGCCAGACTCATGGTCCAGCCTGACTCATCACACTCTACCCGCGCCCTGCGAGCCTGGATATCTCAACGGGTCGCGAAGCGAGCGAGCGCGAGCCGTTGGCAAGTCAAGCTATTCCTGGGACAGCACACTAGGGGCGGAAGTCCGCGTCGGTGATGCCGAGGCGACGTACCAGCTCGTAGAAGGTCGTGTACTTCATTCCGGCGATCACCGCCGCCTTCACCTTTACTCCGTTGGCCTCGCGCAGGGCGCGGATGACGAGGACACGGCGCACATCGTCGACGACGTCGTCCAAGGGCTCTTGTGGGTGGCGCAGGTCCAGCTGGACCGTATGGGAATTATCACCTCCCTGGAACCGCAGGCCAACGCCTTCCAGGCGTATCGTATCGCCGCAGTGTGGGCAAGAAAACTCGCCGCTGCTTTCCAGCAGGCGAACGCGCTGGTCGGGCGCCAGCGGCTGCACTTGGCCGTCGTCGGACGATTCAGCGGCGGCGGGCGCCAGCGGGATGGGATCCTCGGAATGGGGACGTTGATCCACGATATGGGGGGTTTGGATGTCGAGCGGTGTCTGCCGGTGCAGCATCGCACGTTAGACTCTGGCTCGAACGATAGCGAAGGAGACCTGTACCGTGCAACCCACTGTCGCTTGCAGCCCTGTTGCGCTGGTTACCGGCGGTGCGGTTCGCGTCGGGGGCGCCATCTCCCGAGCCCTCGCCGATGCCGGCTATCGCCTGGTGGTCAACTACCATTCTTCTGCGGCCGCGGCCGAGGAGCTGCGCGACATCTTGCTCGCCGCCGGTGGCGAAGTGACCACCGTGCAGGCCGACGTCAGCGAGCGTTCCCAGGTGACGCGCATGATGGAGGTGACACTGGAGCAGTATGGGCGCCTGGACCTGGTGGTCAACAACGCCGCCATTATCGATGAGGGTGATTTCCTGCACCTCGAGCCCGAGCGCTGGAGGCGAACCATGGAGGTGAACCTCGACGGTCCTTTCTACGTCGCGCAGGCGGCGGCGCGCATCATGGCCGACGCCGGCGGCGGGCGCATCATCAACATCTGCGGCACCGCGGGCGTCACTCCGATCGGCGCATACGCGCCCTACTGCGCCGCCAAGGCCGGCCTCGACATGCTTACCCGCTGCATGGCGCAGGCGCTGGCGCCGGCGATTCAGGTGAACGGCATTGCCCCCGGCACCGTGTTGTTCCCGGAGGGCGCACCCGAGGGCGATCGGCAAAGGGTGATAGCGAAGATCCCCGGCGGGGCGATCGGCCGCCCGGAGGATATCGCCGACGCGGTTTGTTTCCTTGCCAGCGCTCCGGACTACATCACCGGCACCATTATCGTGGTGGACGGTGGTGCCAGCTTGGGCAGCGCCTGATGGACGGGTGGAACCGGCTGCCGTTTCTCATCGCCCACCGCGGCTGCTCCGCCACCGTCCCGGAAAACACACTGGCGGCCTTCGAGGCGGCGCTCGATGCCGGAGCGGAGGTCCTCGAGTGCGACGTACAGATGTCGCGCGACGGGGTCGCCATCGTCCTGCACGACCCCCGTCTCGACCGCACTACCAGCGGCAGCGGTGCGGTGCGCGATCTCGAATGGGATCACATCCGCGATCTGGATGCCGGATACCCATCTCGATTCGGCGCCTCGTTCGCCGGTCAGCGGGTGCCTCGGCTCGAGGAGCTCTTCGACCTTGCCAAGGGGCGCGCCTCGGTGTTTGTCGAGATCAAGCCCGAAGCGCTCGCCGATGCCGACGGCCGCGTCGAATCGAGCGTTGTCGCGGCGGCGCGCACGACAGACATGATGGACGCCGTAGGCGTGCTGTCGTTCGCGCCGGGGGCGCTGCGGCGCGTGCGCCAGGCCGCCCCCGGTTTCCCCCTCGGGCTGGTGTTCCGCTGGTGGCGCCAACGACGCCTGGTAGAGGAGACGGTTGCCGTGGGTGCCGACTACCTGATCGGCTACACGCCTCGCTTGCTCGCCGATCCCGCCATCGTGGTGCGGGCGCACGACGCCGGTCTGCGGGTCGGCGCCTACGTTGCCGACAGCGCCGAGCTGGTCGCCGGGTTGTTGCGCTTCGGGGTCGACGGCATCGCCACCAACCGCATCGACGACCTGCTGCCCGCCTTCGAACGGGTGGTGGCAGGATGACCGGCGCCGCGCGCCGGGTGGCGATAACCGGCGCCGCTGGCTACCTGGGCATCGAGTTGGCGCAGCGCTGTGTCGGTGACGGGGCCGAGGTCCTCGGGCTCGACATCCGGTCACCAGATGCACGCTGGCCGGAGCCGGCGGCGTTCGCCATCCAGGATGTCACCGACGAGTCGCTCAGCACCCGCCTGGCCGACTTCGCGCCCGACGTTCTGGTGCACCTGGCCTGGGTGTTCGATCCGGTGCACGATCGGGACCACGAGGAGCGCGTCGACGTAGCGGGCACGCGCAACGCCTTCGAGGCGGCGGCCGCCGCCGGGGTGCGGCGCATCGTCTATCCGAGCAGCACGACCTGCTACGGTATCGACCCAGCTCGCCACCGGCCGCTACGGGAGTCGGATCCGCCGACGCCGAACTACGCCTACCCTTACGGTCGCTTCAAGGCGGAGGTGGAGCAGTGGTTGCCGGGTTTCCGCGCCGCTCATCCGGATATCGATGTCGTGGTGACCCGCGCCTGTATCGTTCTCGGCGAGCATGCACGGAACATCGTCACCCACATTACCCAGTGGCCGGTGATGTTTCGCGTCGCCGGATCCAACCCGCCGATGCAGTTCCTGCACGAAGCGGATGCCGCCGACATGATGTGGTGGATGATCACCGAAGCGCCAGCGGGGACCTTCAACGCCGCCGGTAGCGGTGTCGTTTCCTACAAAGAGCTCTGCCGCATGGCCGGAAAGCCGTGCGTTGCTCTGCCGGCGGCGATCCTCTACCCGGCGGTATCGATCGGTTGGAGGCTGCGCCTGCTGCGCTTTCCTGCGGGCCTGCTCGACTACATCCGCTACCCGTGGGTAGCGGACACCACCCGCATGACCGATGAGCTCGGTTTCCGGCCGCGCTTCAGCAGCCGTGATGCGCTGGCCGACTACCTGGCCCGAGATTCTCGAGGGGTTGTGTAGCGGGCGCCACCAGTGAATCTGTTCAGCGGTAGAACGACAGGCCGAAGATCACCGAGTGCACATTGATGCCCGGGTTCACGCTGCCGGTGTTGGCGTTGGACACATGATGGAAGCGATAGCCGAGGAACAGAGCGCTGCGCTCGGAGACCATGAGATCGACCCCCAGCGCGGTGAGCACGCTGAAGTTATGCCGGGTTTCGTCACGCGGAATCTTGTGGTTGGTGTACAGAAACCCGGCGCCCAGCTTCCAAACCGGCAAGATGTGTCCCTCGACGCTGAAGTGATGCTCGTACAGCAGGTTGGCGCCGATGCCCCAGGTGGTGTGTCCGGTCTCGACGAACGCCATCACCGGTAGAAACTCGATGGCCACGGCGGGATGGCCCCGCAGGATGCCGCCGAAGTTCTCGCCCCACAGGTGGCTCCAGCGCACGCCGCCGGTGGCGATGTGGATGCCCTCGGCGGA
>SMUY01211174.1_pt1 | contig 10836 bp, 9 predicted proteins | sample 2456441 | NCBI WGS metagenome assembly SMUY01 (sample SAMN11095931, study PRJNA526329) | marine sediment metagenome | biome: Marine sediment; feature: Surficial sediment; material: Deep marine sediment; isolation source: Hadal surficial sediment | place: Pacific Ocean | collected 2014-11 | depth 0-1...
ATCGTCGGGAGGTCGAGTCGTCATACTCATGTAGGCAAAGCGACCGGCGAGCAGGAGGGCCAGCACGGCGACCACAGCCAAGGCAATTCGTAGCACAGATCAGATCCCCCGGCCGTCATTCTAGGCGTAGAGTCGCACAACGAGCCCCAACTAGGAAGCCAGGTGAGTGCGCTACCAGAACTCAAACCCCGAACATCTGCCACATCGCGCGCGATCCATTTTCCGGTGGGGTATCTGGGAGCCCCTGGCCGGCAAGCGCAAACGTACACCTCCCGGTCGAGCGGCTTCCCTGGTCGAGCCCGACCTTGCACTGATTCACCGCGGCGGCAAGCGCCTGCGCCTTACCTGGCTCGGCCATGCCGGGTTCTTGATTGCGATGGGCGGGCGGCATTTTCTGATCGACCCCTTGCTGTCGAGCCGGGTGGCGCGGGTCTATCCGAACTTCGCGCCGACACCGCTGGCCCCGCGAGACTGGCCTCGGATTGATGCCGTCTTGGTCAGCCACAACCACTACGACCACCTGGACCGCACGGCGCTCCGGGCGCTATCGTCCGAGGTCCCGGCTCTGGTTCCGAGCGGGCTCGGCTCGTGGTTCGCTCGATGGGACCGGCGGCCCGTCAGGGAATTGAGCTGGTGGCAAACAACACAAATCGGTGGTGTTCGTGTCACGCTGGTGCCGTCGCGGCACTGGTCACGGCGCGGCGTTTTCGACGTCAACCGATCTCACTGGGGAGGCTTCGTACTGGAGAGCGGAGAACGCGCCATCTACCACGCAGGCGATAGCGGCTGGTTCGACGGTTTTGCAGAGATCGGGCGTAGATTTCCGGGGCTCGAGGTCGCGATGCTTCCGATCGGAGCGTATGAACCGGGTTGGTTCATGGAGAGCAACCACCTCAACCCCGAACAAGCGTGTCAGGCGTTTCTGGAAACCGGGGCGCACATCTTTGTCCCGATGCACTGGGGTTCGATTCGGCTCACCGATGAAACCCTCTGTGAGCCCATCGAGCGAGTGGAGTCCTGGTGGCGCGAGAACGACCCCGGCGATGGCCGCCGCTTGGCCCGGCAGAGCGTTGGAGAAACTCTGGTCATCGAGCAGCAGTCATGAAAATGGCCACCAACGCATTGGCAGAAATTTGTCGAGCGAAACACTGACCGGTCGAGCAATTAGGAATCGCGCTCTGCGGCTCGCTTTCCCGCGTTACGCCGGAACCGAGGGCGATGCTCGGGCCATTCGAATGGTTCGTTCGTGGTTCGAGGTCGAGGGAGTCGAGGTTGCCGAAGAACGGTTCTCGTATGACGTACGACCGGCCCTTCGAGCGTTGCGGCTACTCCTCCTATCGAGCGCCGTGGGCGTGGCCGCGGCAGCGATGCTCGGTCGCGAACGACCGATCCTCGGCCTTGCCACTTTGATGACGGTCTGGGTAGCCGGAGCTGTTTTCCTCGGTTGGGCGCCTTGGCTCGAGCGTATCTACCGGCACGATGGTCCAACCCGGACGGCGAACGTCGTTGGGGTTCGTCGTCACAGCAAGCCGGAAGGACCGCCCAGAATGACCCTGATCATTCTCGCGCATCACGATTCCAAATCCCAGAACCTGACGCTGCCCTTTCGCGCCGCCTTCACCGGAGCCGCGCTCTTGGGCAGCCTGGCGATGGGGGCCTTTCTGGTCGCGAGGCTGGCCGGTGGAGTCGCGTCTGTGCTCGGAACGTTTCTGTCCGCAGGCGTCGTCTGCCTGTCGTTGGTCGCCCTGGCGACCCTGCGCAGCGGCAACCGATCTCCGGGCGGCGTGGACAACGCCGGATCCGTTGCGATCGTTGCCGAGTTGGCGCGGGTGATTCCGCGCGAGACGCCGGAGGATGTGGAATTGGTGTTTCTTTCTCCCGGTGCGGAGGAAGATCACATGGTGGGCGCTATGCGCTGGTTGGACCGGCATGCGGAGGAACTCTCGGGCGGCGATGTTTTTGCGATCAATCTGGATGGCGCGGGCATCCCCGGTAGGGTGGCCCTGCTCGAGCGCTACGGTTTTGGCAGGAGATTCTCAGCTTCCCTTTCTGATGTCGCGCGTCGTGCCGCCACCGATCTCGGCCTGCGTGTGCACGGCACGTTCTTGCCGCCGGCGATGGGCGTGGATGCGATTCCGTTCAGCCATCGCGGAATCGATTGCCTGACCCTGGCGAGCGGATCGCTGTGCCCCGCGGTGGCGGCGATCCATTCTCACCGAGACCGAGGCGAGAATCTGGACGAGGAAGCGCTCGAAAACGTCGCGCGACTGGCGCGAGCGATGATCCGGCGCTTGGTGGATGCCGGCCGCTAGGGAGCGATGGTATCTTTCGTTGGTTCCGAAGGGGAGGATGAATCATGGATGTTCGCGGCAAGACGTTTCTGGTCAGCGGCGGCGCGTCGGGCCTGGGAGAGGCCACGGTGCGGCGCCTGGTCAAGGAGGGCGCCCGAGCGGTGATTGCCGATCTGAATCAAGAGCGCGGCGTTGGACTTGCCGAGGAGTTGGGCGAGGCCGTACGATTCTCGCTGACGGACGTAACCCAGGCAGACTCGGTTCGTGCCGCGATCGGCATTGCGGTCGACACCTTTGGAGCCCTCAATGGTGCGGTGAGCTGCGCCGGTATCGGGACGCCGGGCAAGGTCCTGGGCAAGGAGGGGCCGCACTCCTTGGAGGTTTTCAGCAAGGTGATTCAGGTCAATCTCATCGGCACCTTCAACGTTCTACGCTTGTCAGCGGAAGCAATGACTCGCAACGACATCGACGACGGTGGCGAGCGTGGGGCGATCGTGAATACCGCATCGATCGCGGCCTTCGAGGGACAGATAGGTCAAGTCGCCTATGCGGCATCGAAGGGCGGAGTTGTAGGATTGACGCTGCCGAGCGCGCGCGAGCTGGCCCGTTACGGCATCCGGGTGGTCACCCTGGCACCGGGCCTGTTCGATACGCCGCTGATGGCGGGGCTGCCTGAGAAGGCACGAATCTCGCTCGGCGAACAAGTGCCGTTTCCTTCCCGTCTCGGGCGTCCGGAAGAGTACGCGGATCTGGTGCTGCACGTGTTCGAGAACCGGATGATCAACGGCGAGGTCATTCGACTCGACGGAGCACTGCGGATGGCACCGCGCTAGGCGCCGGTGCCCCCGACGCTCAAATGGCGACCTACGTCGTGGGTGATATCCACGGTTGCTTCAAGACCCTCGAGCGGCTGTTGTTCACGATTCCCTTCGAGTCGGGTCGCGACCGGCTGTGGTTGACAGGCGATCTGGTCAACCGCGGCCCCAGCTCTCTCGAGGTCCTTCGTTGGGCATGGTCCGCCAGCCACGCGCTCGGTGATCGGTTCGTAACGGTTCTCGGCAACCACGATCTACATCTTCTATCGACCGCGGACGGACACGGCCGGCCGCATCACCGCGCGGCATTCGAGCCAGTGCTCAGTGCCCCGGATCGGGACGCGCTGATTCGGTGGCTCGCCCGGCGACCGCTACTTCACCGCGAAGGCTCGACCGTGCTGGTCCACGCGGGGTTGTTTCCCGAGTGGTCGCTCGAGGAGGCCGCAGCACGGGCTCGCGCTGTCGAGGAAGTTTTGGCCGACGACATTCAGCGCCCGGAGCTTCTCGAGTCCACCGCGATGTCCGTGCAGGTGACGCGCGACCTCTATGGTTTCACGTCGCTACGGCTTCTCGACGCGACCGGAGAACCCCGTGACTTCACCGGCCCACCCGAGAGCGCACCCGCGGGTTGGGTTCCCTGGTTCGAGACCCGCAATCGCCAAAGCCGAGAGGCAACGCTTGTCACCGGACACTGGGCTGCCCTCGGGCTGCGGGTGACGGACAATTTTCTGGCTCTCGACACCGGCTGCGTCTACGGCGGGGTGCTCACTGCGGTGCGGCTCGAAGATCGCGAAATCTTCTCGGTCCCGAATTCGGAGTGCACGTAGGCGACGGAGCAGGTCTCATGTGAGAGAGCCCGCGATTCCATGCCGACGATCCAAGAAAGGCGGCACGCGGCCCCGTAATTGCAAGCCGAAAGAGTAAGACGGACTCCCGTTACCGAACCACCAGGAGGTTTTTCATGATCAGCCGATTCAAGTTCTCTGCAGCTCTCGTTGTTATGTTTGTCGTGGCTTTCACCTCCGGCAGCCCCGCCATGGCCGCCGCCCGCTTGGCACAAAAGATACAGACGGCCGAAGATGTTCTGCGCGACCTTCTGGCTACACCGGACCACCAGGTGCCGGAGGAGCTACTCGAGAAAGCAAGGTGCGTTGCGATTCTGCCGGGAGTCATCAAGGGCGCGTTTGGCTGGGGCGGCAAGCACGGTCGCGGCGTCCTCTCGTGCCGTGGCGGCGAACACGGCTGGAGCGCCCCCGTCTTTGTGCGCATTTCGGGCGGAAGCTTCGGCTTCCAGATCGGCGTGCAGTCGGCGGATGTGGTTCTGTTCTTGATGAGCGAGCGGAGCATGAAATCGCTTCTCAAGAGCCAGTTCACGCTTGGCGGTGACGTCAGTGTCGCGGCTGGGCCGCTGGGCCGCTCGGCCGAAGCCAGCACCGACGCGCGGTTCCAAGCCGAGATCTATTCCTATGCCAAGACGCGCGGATTGTTCGCCGGGATCTCGGTCGAAGGATCACGGCTCGCCCCACACCGAAAGTCCATGATTCGCTACTACGGGCGGCCCCTCAGTGCTCGCGCGCTTCTGATCGATCATGAAATGCCGGAGTTGCCGAGCGAGGCGCGGTCTTTTCTCGCAGCCCTACCCTAGCCGGACGAGATCGTCCTCTCGAGGAGACACTTTCGAGACGCGCCCTGTCGGCGCTGCGCGCGGTAACTGGTGATTGCAAGCGAGTTGCGAGGCCTGGCACCGGCCTTGCGCTATTCGGTCGGCGGTGAGAAAGGAGGTCAGCAAATGAAAACGAAGATTTTTTTCATCGTCGTATCCGCAGCACTTCTGTTGGCTCCGGACGCCAGGGCAGCCCACTCGGACACCAACCGGAGGTTGGAGGATACTCAGGATCGGGTCGAGGAGGTCCAAAAGCTGGCCCACCAGGTCAAGGATCGGGCGCGGGTGGTTCATCGCTCAGCGGAGCGCCTCGCTCATCACGGAGACTCCCGAGAGGAGCGAATTCTCGTGCGGCTGCACGAGCTCGTAGAGCAGGCTGGACACTTCCACCGCCAGGTGGAGCGCTACCGTCAGAACGTCGGTCACCTGGCAGGAGACTTCCGCGAGTTGCGTCGGGCTTACACACGAGCGGCGTATGCCATGCATGATTTGCACGCCTTTGGCAGGATCGATCGCGAGTTCGACAGGCTCTCGGATGCCATGTACGACCTCGAGATGTACGCCGAAGACCTCTTCGGCCGGGGCCGGCCGGCGCGCCGCCACTATGATGATCGGGGCTACGGACATCGTCACCGCAGCTATCGCAGCCAGCGCAACCAGCGCAGCCAGGCCCGGGTCGTTGTGCCGCGGGTGCGGGTGGTTTGGAACTGGTTCGATGACTAGTCGCTCGCATCAGACCGACGACTAAGGAGCGTCGGCTTTCGGACCGGCGTTCCCCCTTTTCTCGAGCGTCGCGGCCTTCCGAGCCGGGAGATACTTCACGGCCTCGCGGAAGGCGACGCCGAGCCCGGGCTCACAAAGGCTTGGGCGGACCCGGCTTGTGCGGTAGCGTTTGGGTCATGCCGACACCACGCACTCGGGTCCGAAGGATATCGGATCGCGGTCACTATGATGCCGCCACCATCTACGCCATCCTCGACGAGGGCTTCATCTGTCATGTCGGCTTCTCGATCGAGGGGCAGCCGTATGTGATTCCCACCGGCTACGGCCGCGACGGGGATCGGCTGATCCTTCACGGATCGGTTGCAAGCCGCATGTTCGAGCACCTCCGCGAGGGCTTCGACGCCTGTGTCTCGGTGACCCTGATCGACGGCCTGGTCTTGGCGCGCTCTCAGTTTCATTCCTCGATGAACTATCGCTCGGTGGTAGCGCTCGGCCGGGCGACGCCGATCAGAGACGAGGCCGAGAAGCGTCGCGCGCTGGAAGTTCTGGTCGAGCACCTGGCACCGGGGCGCGGTGCCGATTCGCGACCTGCCAACGACCAGGAACTGGCAGCGACCGAGGTCTTGGAGTTTCCGTTGGACGAGGCCTCGGCCAAGGTCCGAACCGGCCCTCCGGGCGACAACGACGAGGATCTCGATCTGGGCATGTGGGCCGGAGTGATTCCCTTGGAGCTAAGCACTGGTGCGCCGATCGACGCCCCCGATCTCGCGAGCGGGATCGAGGCTCCGGGCTACGCCCGCGACTATCGAAGAGGCGCTCGACCTCCGCACGATTCCAAAGCGCCCGAGTCGAGGCACCCCGATAGCCGGCAATTCGAATAGCCGCTCGGTAACTCGCTGACTCGGGAACTCGCCAACTCGCCGACTCGGTCACTCCGGTCCCGCAGCGCCCCATTTGTCACCTCTGCGACCCCGCCGAATTTGGCAACCTCGAGGGCCAAGTGCCGTATGCTTCGGTAATGAAAAGCTACCTCACAGCCGCTGCGCTGGCCCTGCTAGTTCTCCTCCCCGCTCAGATTGTCCAAGCGGCATCTGCGGCCAGGGCACTCCAGAGATGCACGCCCTGTGCGGGGGTCGTGGTGTCGGACTGGCGTGCCGCCGCCGCCGCCCTAGCCAAGGGGCCGGAGCTCAAAGAGGAGTCGATGCTTCTGGTCAAGCGCAGCGTCTCCCTGGCGGCCGCCCGCGGCTCTGCCGGCTCTGCTTCCGCTGGCTCGGGCGACCCAGGCGAACCGGGTTCAGAAACCAGTGGCGTCCGTAGGGACCTCGAGGCCGGCTTTGCGGCCCTGGCCGCGGAGCGGCTGACCCCGTGGTTGACGGTCGAGTTCACCACGCCGCCGCCGCTGCTCGACAACATCGGTGAGCTGGCGGTGGAACTCGAAACCCTGGCCGGTTTGGCCCGCTCCAGCCCCGCGGGGTCACACTTCCAAATCGCGTGGCCGGCGCGGGGAGAGGCCTCGTGGCGGGACTACGTTTTTCTCTTCAAAAGGGCGGCGGTCGCTGTCAGCGGCGCTCGACCGGACGCGCGCGTGGTGTCGTCGCCGTTTCCGAATGCGAATGCGGTGCGCGCGTTCTTTGCCGAAGAGGTCGCGGCCTATGTCGATGTCGTGGCGCTCTCGCCGGCGTCCGACGAAGTGCTGACCGAAGCCGTCACAGAAATTCTCGTCCAGGATCCCGGGGCTGCGGTGGTCATCGACTCGCTATCGATGCCGCAACCCGAGTCGAAACTTCTGGGCGAGGCGGCCCGCATGGCCTATCTGGGGCTGGATGCGACGCTGTTTTCCGTGGAGTCGATCTCTGAGCCGGCCGCGCTTGGCTTGAAACTTCTCGCGCGCGAGTTCTCGGGAGACGTTTCGCCCGCCCCAGGAAGCTCACCCGAAGGCGCCGAGAGTGCCTGGGCGTTTGTTCGGGGCGAGGACCTGAGCCTCCGGGTCATTGTCGAGGTCTCGGAGGGCGCCAGCGAACTCGCCCTACGATTCGCCGACCCCCGACTGCGCGAACCGGCGGTCTTCGACTTTGTCACCGGAGAGGCATTGCGCCAGTACGGCATCGGTCGAGACGCCGAGAGCTTCTCGGTCGAGATTCTGGACCCCGAGGCGGTCGTGGTGATGTCGCTCGCGCGCATGAGCGCCGCCGAGTTGGAGGGCGTTTTCGGCCTGGAAGAGGAGGTTCTGGTCAGTGACACCCGGCAGATGCCGGTCGAGGAGATCCTGCGCCGGCACCAGGCCTTCGAAGACGCCCAGGCGCGCAAGATCGAAACCTACATAGCCACCAACACGTCGCATTTGAGGTTTCAGTTCGGCACCACCAGCCAGACCCTCGAGACGACTTTCAAGGGGCCCTACTTTTTTCGGCAGGGCGGCGGCTACGACTGGGTCTGGCAGGAGTTCTTGATCAACGGTGTCCGCTGGAAGCGCAAGACCATCCCCGAGATTCCGCTGGTTCAGCCCGAGAAAGCCGCGGCGTTACCGGTCGAGATCACCTTCTCCAAAGAGTATCGCTACGAGCTTCGTGGCACCGCCACCGTCGAGGGGCGCGATTGTTGGGTGGTGGATTTCGCTCCCGCCGTGGCGGTTACGCCGGAGCGCACTCTTTATCAGGGAACGGTATGGATCGATCGCGAAATCTACGCCCGGGTCAAGACGCGCACGGTGCAGCTTGGCCTCGAGGGAGATGTCATCTCGAACGAGGAAACGCTTTCCTATGCCCCGCTCACCGCTGACGGATCCACGGCACCTTGGACGTCGGAGAGCTACTTTGTACCCACGCGCCTGGTCGGCCAGCAGATCTGGTCGCTGCTTGGCGGAACGACCGTGGTCGAGCGTGAGATTCTGCTCGACCACGTGCGCATCAACCCGGCGACCTTCGAGGCCGAGCGCCAAGCCGCTCTGGATTCAGACGCCACCATCGTTCGCGACACCGAGGAAGGCCTGAAATATCTGGTGGTCGACGAAGAAACCGGTGAAAGGGTGGTCAAAGAGGAGTTCGACAACAAACGTCGGTTCCTGGTCGGCGGTATCTTCTACGACGAAAACCAGGATTACCCGATACCGCTCGCCGGCATGAACTGGTTCTGGTTCGATTGGCGCGACAAGGGAATCCAGGCCAACCTTTTCTTCGCCGGACCGCTGGCCACCGTGTCGATCAATGATCCGAGTTTTATGGGATCGAAGTGGGACTTCGGTATCGACGCCTTTGTCTTTGCTCTACGCGGTGCCGATACTCTTTTCCGAGATGGCCGCGAAGCGACCTTGGAAGAGGTCAAGACCAACAACCCGAATTTCGATGTCCAGCTCGGCCGGCCGCTGGGGAACTTCGCGAAGATCGAAGCCCAGTATCAACTCGGCTACCAGAGCTTCCGCCGAGGCGACGACACCGCCACGGAGTTCGTGCTGCCCGCAAATCACCTCAACCACGAGTTGCGCTTGACCGCGAAGTACAACCGCAAGGGCTACCGGTTGCGGGCCCGGGGCAGCCGTCATCGGCGCGGCACCTGGGACTTCTGGGGACTGCCCGGAAACACCGAGTTCGAAGGTGATGACGACACCTACACGACCTGGAACCTTGCGCTCGGAAAGACCTGGCACCTGCCTAAGTTCTTGAAGTTCGGCGTCGAGGTCGAGTATCTGGACGGTTCGAACCTGGATCGTTTTTCGAAATTCGACTTCGGCACATTCTCGAGCGTGCGCGTGCGCGGCTACGAGACCGGAAAGATCAGAGCCGAAGAGGCCCTGGCGGCGCACTTCAATTACGGCTGGAACGTGGGCGGCGCATTCCGGCTCGAGGCTCTCGCCGATGCGGCCTGGGCCACCGATGAGATCTCGGGGCTCGATCAGGAGCTTCTGGCCGGGGTCGGTGTCGCCGCAACTGTGGTCGGACCGTGGAGCACGATCATCAACGTCGACCTCGGAGTCGCGGTCGCGGGGCCGGACGACGGTGTCACCGCAACGATTGCCGTGTTGAAACTTTTCAACAAGTGACCAAGAGCCGCATCGGCTGGGCCTAGGAGGTCTCGCCCTGGCCGGCCGCGAGCCGAGTGATGTCGCCGAGTTGATAGAGGCGTCCGCTGTCGACGCCCGGAGAGGTCTTTGCGACCCTTTTCCAATCCCCGGGTGTTGCGAGGTTCTCCTTCCAGAACGGAAAGGTGCGGCACTGCCCCGGCCGGGCGTCGTACACCGTGCACTTGCCGTCCCAGAAGACACAGGCTTTCTTTCCTGGGCTGCCGGGCAGCGGAATCTCGGTCAGGCTGTAGCGGCGCCCGACCTGGCGCAGGTACTTGCTTGCGAACGTCTCCGGGCTGATTTTCAGGTGCTCCGCCAGGCGCTCGATCTCGCTGCGGTCGACCCAGACGTAGCCCTCGACGGTGCAGCAGGCGCCGCACCCGGTGCAGCCGAAGCGCAGTCCGTCTTTGTACCAGGGCTCTTGTTCGGCTTCCTTACCGCTCATCTTTGTAGACAGCGCCTTCCTTCATCACGAAGGCTACCGTTTCGAGCACGGAGATGTCTTCGAGTGGATCGCCCCGCACAGCCACCAGATCAGCGATCTTGCCAACTTCGACCGAGCCCAACTCATCCTGGATGCCGAGCAGCTCGGCGGCCGCCATGGTCGCCGCTTGGATCGCCTCCATTGGGGGCATGCCGGCCGAGACCATGAGCGCGAACTCCCTGGCGTTTTCTCCGTGCGGTGAGACCCCGCTGTCGGTGCCGAAGGCGATCTTGACGCCGGCCCTGTAGGCTTTGCCGAACGTCGCGTGGATCTTGGGTCCGATCTCTGCGGCTTTCGGCCTCACCAGCTCGGGAAAGTAGCCGTCGATCTCGGCTTTCTCGGCGACAAACACGCCGGCCAGGATGGTGGGCACGTAGTAGGTGCCGTGTTTCTTCATCAGGTCCATGACCTCTTGGTCCATCAGGGTGCCGTGCTCGATCGACCTGACTCCGGCCCGGATCGCTCGCTTCATGCCCTCGGCGCCGTGGGCGTGTGCCGCGACGTGAAAGCCGTAGTCGTTGGCGGTGGTGACGATCGCGCGCAGCTCTTCCTCCGAGAACTGCGGATTCTGCCCGCTCTTGGCGACCGAGAGCACGCCTCCGGTGGCGGTGAGCTTGATGAAATCAGCGCCTTCCTTGTAGCGATGGCGCACGGCCTTGGCCGCATCGTCGGGGCCGTTGACGACACCGTCTTTGGGACCGGCGTCACGGGTCAGATCCGCGCGCAGGCCGTTGGTCGGATCGGCGTGGCCGCCGGTGGTCGCGAGGCTCTTGCCGGCGGTGAAGATCCGCGGCCCGGGCACC
>SMUY01287994.1_pt1 | contig 10831 bp, 11 predicted proteins | sample 2456441 | NCBI WGS metagenome assembly SMUY01 (sample SAMN11095931, study PRJNA526329) | marine sediment metagenome | biome: Marine sediment; feature: Surficial sediment; material: Deep marine sediment; isolation source: Hadal surficial sediment | place: Pacific Ocean | collected 2014-11 | depth...
CCGGAGCGATTGACGTGGCTCTGGTTCTGGGGGTCGAGAAGGTCACGGACAAGGGCAGCAGTCAGGTTCAGGCCGCGCTTGCCACCGCAACCGATGCAGAATATGAGGCGGTGCAGGGTGTCACTCCAAGCACTCAGGCCGCCCTGCTTATGCAGCGATATTTCTACGAGTATGGGGCCCCTGAGGATTCCCTGGCAGGTTTCAGCATAACTGCTCACCTGAACGCGGTGACCAATCCAGATGCGATGTTCCGTAAGGCCATTCGGCGCGAGCAATATGCCGGGGCGCCCATAGTCAGTGAACCTCTCAACACCTTTGACGTTGCTCCGCTTGCAGACGGTGCGGCGGCATTGGTCTTGGCTCGCGCCGCGGCCTTGCCCGATGGCCAAGAATACCCGCAAGTTGAGATCGTGGGATCGGCGACAGCCACCTCCGCGCTGGCCCTGCACGATCGCCCGGATCCACTGGATTTGACCGCGGCCGCACAGTCTGCCCAGACCGCGTTGATGCAGGCAGAATTGTCGCCGGAAGATATTGGACTATTTGAATTGCACGATTCATTTTCTATTTTCGCAGCCCTTTCACTCGAGGCGGCGGGATTCGCTGAGCGAGGAAAGGGTTGGAAGCTGGCACAGAACGGCGACATCTCGCTGACCGGCCATATCCCGATTGGAACATTTGGTGGATCGAAGGCGCGAGGCGATCCCGGGGGGGCCACAGGGATTTATCAACTGGTGGAGGCCTCCCGGCAGCTGCAGGGGCGAGCAAACGAGAATCAAGTGCCGGATGCGGCTACCGCAATGACACAATGCCTGGGAGGATCCGGAGCCACGGCCTCCACCCACATCTTGCGGCGTGTAACTTAGGTTTCGGCTATGCGCAAAATGGTGACGTGTCGACCGATTGCCTACTTGCAACCAGGCTCCTGCCGTATCGACCCCGTAATCGAAACCGGAATGGTAAGGTTCTGATAGTTTCTGAGAGAGTCAAGTGATTAGATTCGCTGGCATGGAGACCTCACAACACTGGAGACTCAGGAAACAGCGCTACGCGCTGGTCGGAGAAGTTTGCCCCCACTGCGAAAGCAAGATCTTTCCGCCGCGCGATATCTGTCCGGATTGCGGCGAGGACGCCCGGGAGATGTATCAGTTCAGCGGCCGGGGCGAGGTCTATTCTCATACAACCGTTTATCAAGCTCCGTCCGGACATGCGGAAAATGTTCCGTATCCAGTGGCTATTGTGCGACTGGAAGAGGGTCCGCTGGTGACCGCGCAGCTCACGGACGTCGGTGATCAGCCGATCGAAATCGGAACTCCGGTTGAAATGGTCACGCGCAAACTGGGAGCAGACGGGGAGCGGGGAATGTTGGTTTATGGCTACAAATTTCGACCCGCTCTGGTTGAACGATGACCGGTAAGCGGTGAAGCTCTGATGCAGGAAGGGGCCAGCCCCCCAGGGTTGGCCCCTTTTTAGATTCCGATACACCTGTGAACAGGTGCGCTTGCACGGCCTAATGCCTTATGCTAGGATGCCGGGCTGTTCCACGGAGACCGGCCGGAGGAATCCTCTTAGGAGGAACAAATGAACACTGCGCGAATGCGTAACATCTCCATGTTGGCTTTGCTAGCGCTTGTCGCAGCCTGCACTCGCTCGGCATCAACGCCACCGCCAGGGGAAGGCGAAGGCGAGACGCCTGCGGATAGTCAGCAGGCCACCATGGAAGCCGTCCGCTCGGCGCTGCTTACCCAAACCGCCGAAGCAGGCGGTGGGGGCGAAGTCGTCCCCACCGAGGCCCCACCCGAAGCAACTGCAATGCCTGATGAAGAAGTAAAGGCCGAGCCGACTGACGACGGGATGGTGTACGTCGAATACACGGTGCAAGAAGGGGATTTTGTCGCCACCATCGCACAGGACTTTGGGGTGGACCCCCAGGCCATCGTCGACTTGAACGGACTGGGCTCTCCAAGCGAAGTTACGGTGGGTATGGTGCTTAAGATCCCGCCAAGTACAGGCCCGGTTTCGACGCCCGAGCCCACCTCAGTGGCGGGCGGCGGCGGTACCGTACATGTCGTCCAACCTGGGGAATGGATATGGCAGATCGCGCGCACCTATGCGGTTGACCCGAACGCGATCATCGAGGCTAACGACCTGGCGAATCCCGGTCTGATCTTCCCGGGTTTGGAACTGATCATTCCATAGATTGTCGCCAGACCATTGATACCGTGGGGCGGCCTCCCAGGCCGCCCCTTTGTTTTGGAGTCGCACATGGCTTTCGAGCTTGTTTCATCGGAAGTTGTTTTTAGGGGGAAAGTGTTTGACGTGCGAGTCGACCGGGTGCGCTTTCCCGATGGCCATGAGACCCGCCTTGATCTCGTGATTCATTCCGGCGCCGTTACGTTGATTCCCAGAGACGAGGACGGATCGATCTGGTTCGTGCGTCAATATCGACATGCTGCGGGCGGCCATCTACTGGAGCTTCCTGCCGGCACCCTGGAAAGCGGAGAGGATCCCGCCAGCACCGCCGCCCGAGAATGTCGAGAAGAAATTGGAATGTCCCCGGGTCGCCTGGTAGATCTGGGCGGCTTCTATTTGGCTCCGGGATACTCCAGCGAGTATATGCACGTGTACCTGGCGACGGACTTGGTACCCGATCCGCTCGCGCGTGATGCGGACGAGGTCATCGAGATTGAAAAACTGACCCGGCCGGAGGTCGTGGCCCAGCTTCGCAGCGGTGGATTCCAGGATGCGAAAACTCTGGCCGCCCTGCAGATGGCCGGGATGGAGCTCGGAATACAGCCCCGATCCTGAGCTTTGCGCGCATGGTATACTTTTGCGCCTCCCGGATCCTGAGGGACCGGTAAACAAGCCAATGTCTGATTTATTGAAAGCTCTGGAAGCGCCCGTTAATGAAAACATCCCCGAGTTGCGGCCCGGTGACGATGTAAGCGTTCATCTGCGTATTCGTGAAGGCGAGCGGGAGCGTGTCCAAGAATTCCGTGGCACCGTTATTCGAATACGTAAGGGTGGCAACAATGCCAACTTTACGGTACGCCGCATCGCCTCGCACGGCATTGGAGTTGAACGCACCTTCTTGCTGCGATCCCCCCGCATTGACAAGGTAGAAGTTGTGCGTCACGCCCACGTGCGACGTGCTCAGCTTTACTATCTGCGGGATCGCAAAGGGAAGCGAGCCCGTCTCCCAGAAAAGCGCGGTTAACCTGCTTGTGCCCGATTGTTGGGTGCTTGTGCCCGCCTGGGTGCCCGCATCTGATGGTTGGGCGCTTTTACCCACCCGGGTGCCCGCGCCGGATCGTTAGGTGGCTCTACCCTTCCATCAGCCCCCGCATCCCAAGGTACCCCAAGCTCCCTGAAGTATGAACCAGCCCTCGATCGGCGTTTTTGATTCCGGTGTCGGGGGGCTCTCTGTCCTGCGCGAGATCCGGCATCGACTTCCAAACGAATCGCTCATCTACTTTGCCGACCAGGAGCATGTGCCCTACGGATCCCGCTCAGCAAGCGAGATCCGCGCGCTCTCAGAAGGGATCACGCGCTTCTTGCTTGACCAGGATTGTCGGCTCATCGTCCTGGCCTGCAACACTGCCTCCGCGGCCGCCCTGGGCGCGCTTCGATCGAGTTTCCCCGCCACTCCCTTTGTGGGGATGGAGCCGGCCGTCAAACCCGCCGCCAAACGCACGGCAACGCGCAAGGTGGCGATCCTCGCTACCCCGGCCACCTTCCAGGGGGAACTTTTCGCCTCGGCCGTCGATCGGTTCGCACACGGAGTAGAAGTGATCGAACTTGTTGCCGTTGGACTTGTCGAGCTTGTCGAGGCCGGCAATACTGCCTCAGAGGAGGTCGATTTAGTTTTGAGGCAGCCACTGGGCTCCGCATTGGAGCATGGAATCGATACACTCGTGCTGGCATGTACACATTACAGCTTCGTAATCCCCGCTATTCAGCGCATTCTGGGGCCCGACGTAACCGTCATCGATCCGGCGCCTGCCGTGGCCCGGCAAACGGAACGACTCTGGGAGAATCGGGGCCGTGAGGCGAGTACCCAGTCGGGCACAAGTACCCGAGAGGGCAAAGGCACTCGTTATATTACGAGCGGAGATCCAATCGGATTCCGCTCTTTGTTGTTCAATCTGATTGGGGATGAAGCGGAAGCCGAGCCCGCTACATGGGAGGCCGGCGTTCCGAGGATCTGAAGTCCTAAGCCTTGACCCCTGCCTTTTCCAAATCCTTGGCCGCGATCCTTGCGACCGAGGCAACCGTCTCGCCCTTCTTGAGGTTGATAAGGCGCACGCCCATCGTGGCACGGCCGGCAAGCTTGATCTGATTGACCTTGGTCCGGAGCACGATGCCGCCCGTGGAGATGATCGTAAGATCGTCCTTCTGATTTACGACGCGGGCTGCGGCAATGGCCCCGGTCACATTGAACTTGGATCGGCTCAACGTAACTACCCCCATCGTGCCGCGCCCCTTGCGAGCGTATTCCTTCATGGGGGTTCTTTTCCCGTAACCTTTTTTCATCACAACCAGTAAATCCCCCTTGGGATCCACGGCGTCCATACCGGTCACCCGATCGTCTTTCCGCAGCTTTATCGCTTTGACTCCCGCCGCCGGACGCCCCATCGAACGAACCAATTTCTCTGAGTAGCGCAAGGCTTGCCCTTTTTCCGTTACCAGGATGATGTCATCTTTTCCGCTGGTCAATCGTACCCAACCCAGCACGTCGCCTTTGGCCAGACCCATCGCGATCAATCCGGAAGGGCGCACAGCTGCAAATTCAGATAACTTGACCCGCTTGATCTTCCCGCCGCGAGTGGCCATGGTGCAGTAATTCGCGGCACGAAAATCGGGGACCGGAACCGCGGCAGTGATTACCTCTCCCGGTTCTAAATTCAAGATATTGACCATCGGAATACCGCGTGCGGTGCGACCCGCGTCCGGAATCTGATAGGCCTTCTCCGAATAGACCTTTCCGCGGTCGGAGAAGAACAATACCGTGTCTAAGGTACCGGCCGGGAGGAGCATGTCAACTTCATCCTCGCCCTTGGTTCCATGGCCCTTCACGCCGCGGCCGCCCCGTCCCTGCCGGCGATACGTCTTGGCTGGCACACGTTTGACGTAGCCGCGCTGCGTGATACTGATAAGCACCGCCTCGTCGGGAACCAGATCCGCTTCGCTGAATTCTTCGCTGGCATCCGGTGCGATTCTTGTGCGGCGAAGGTCTCCATACTTTTTGGTCACCTCGATGAGGTCCTGCTTGATCAGGGCCAGGACCTTCTTCGCATGACCCAGGAGGTCCTCCAGATACCCGATGCGCTGCTCGACCTCCTTGGCCTCTTGCTGGATGTTCTTTCGCTCAAGCGCCGCAAGCCGACGAAGCTGCAGTTCTAGAATGGCTTGGGCTTGGATATCCGAAAGCTCGAAGCGTTTCATAAGATTCTTCTTCGCCGCGTCGGCGTTGGCCGACTTGCGTATGGTGTCGATGACCGCGTCGAGATTGGCCAGCGCGATCAGCAGACCCCCCAGGACATGTGCACGCGCCCTGGCTTTCTTGAGTTCGTATTCGCTCCTGCGGGTGATGACCACTTTCCGGTGCTCGATGTAGGTCTGGAGCGCCCGCTTCAGAGAGAGCAGCCGAGGCTCCCCACCAACCAGGGCGAGCAACTGAACCCCGAATGTCGTCTGCAGTTGAGTAAATTTGAAGAGTTGGTTGAGCACCGCCTTGGGCTGCGCCCCGCGTTTCAGTTCGAGCACGACGCTGAGGCCCCTGCGGTCGGATTCGTCGCGCAGGTCGGATATGCCGTCCAGTTTGCCACTCCGAACCAACTCGGCGATGCGCTCGATCAGGGTGGTCTTGTTGACTTGGAAGGGGATTTCGGTGATGACGATGCGATGTCGGTTGCGAGTCGTTTCCTCGATGTTCGCGATACCCCGCACGACGATGCGGCCTTTGCCGGTGCTGTACGCCTGGAGGATCCCTTCCGAGCCGATAATCATGCCGCCGGTCGGAAAATCGGGACCCTGGATGAATTTCATCAAATCATCCACCGTTACTTCGTCCATTTTTTCGTAGTTGTCTACGAGGTGGATGATGGCAGCTGTCAGTTCTCCCAAATTGTGGGGGGGGATATTCGTCGCCATCCCTACCGCGATGCCGGAAGCGCCGTTGAGCAGCAAATTCGGAAGCCGAGCGGGTAACACGGTCGGCTCCTGGAGCGAGGCATCAAAGTTGTCCACAAAATCGACCGTATTTAGCTCAATATCGACCAGCAATTCCTCCGCCATCGCCCCCAGCCGCGCCTCTGTGTACCGCATGGCTGCTGGAGGGTCCCCGTCGATGGAGCCAAAGTTGCCCTGGCCGTCCACAAGCGGATAACGTAGGGAGAAATCCTGGGCCATTCGGGCCATGGCATCATAAATCGTCGCATCGCCGTGTGGATGGAATTTCCCCATAACTTCGCCAACGATTCGCGCCGATTTACGATAGGGCGATTTGATGCGAATCCCCATTTCGCGCATCGCATACAAGATGCGTCGCTGCACAGGTTTGAGGCCATCACACGCGTCGGGCAGTGCCCGCGAAACGATGACGCTCATGGCGTAGTCCAGGTACGCCACGCGCATTTGCTCGTCGATATCGACCTGTCGGACTGTCCCTATTTCCATTGCATCTCCAGCCTATTTACGGAGCGGGAGACCGCTCGTTCGAACCGAGATCCCCCCTGAATCTTGGATCCGCTCCAATTCCCGTGTCGCTCCTGCGTCTCCCTTTGATCAACATTTATGTCAAGCATAAATAGGTCCCGCCTTTCGGCAGGCCCCATCCAAACAATTATAGCTTTTGGGCCACGTGATTGCGAACATTCACACAGGAGATATACGAGTGACCAAGATAACGTAAAACCGCACCCCGTGGAGTGCGGACACATATCTGGGAACCCACGCCTGCCTAGCCCGTGGTGGCGGTGTGCACCTCGATTTGGTCCGCGAGCCGATTTACATCCACAGGCTTGCGAAGCAGGGCATTGCCCCCTGCCTTGGCCACTCTGTCCTCAAGATCTTCCTCGTCGAGCGCGGTAATAATGAGGACCGGCAGGTCCTTTCCTTCCGGCATAGTGCGCAATCGGTCCAGCGTTTCGAATCCGTCTATGCCGGGCATGGTGAGGTCAAGCAGCACGACATCTAACATCTCGCTCGCGACCAGGCGGAGGGCTTCTTCTCCGCTCAATGCCGTCAGAGCGTCGTGACCCCGGGCGCTCACAACGATGCTCAGCGCCTCCACCATTGCCTGGTTGTCATCCACGATCAATACACGCGCCAAACCTTATCTCCTTAGTTTCTTTTGATGATTGTCTGACTATATTATCTCAGGTGGACGGAAAAATTGTAGGGGTCCTTGAGTTCTATCGCGGATGGGCCTGCTGGGCCCAGTCGCTAAGTGAATCCTGCCCGGGACAATGACATAGGAATGATCTTCAGGGGACTGGAGGGTACCGTTGACGATCTCTCAGATGTTTGGGATGTGAGATCAAAGTGGAGGTGGCATCGAGTCTGGCCTGCCGTTGACGCCTCAGTTAATAGGCTCCGTCTGCCCCCACGAGAAGATCCCGCGACCCGTAATCTCGCGGGATCTTAGATAGGTCCCAGCGGGTCCCTCGTCTGTGGGACCCACCGCCAGGCGTTCCTGACCTGCCGCTAGAACCAGATCTTCGACGTGACGAGGGTGCAGCTCAGGCCCAGGATAACAACCGTGGCGAGCAGCATCAGCGAGATGACCAGGCGTTGGCCGGCGGTCATCCCAAAAATGCGGGGTTCTGGCCCTGCCGCTTCTGGTTCATACGCGAATCCGGCGTTGGAAATGGGATCCTCTTCCGGTGTGTCCCTCAAATCATCAAACATAAATTGCGCTCCCTTTGCTTAATCTTAGCCCAGACGCCTCAATTTGGCTGGGTCGGGTCCGTATTGATCGGTCGAAGTTGAAAAGAACCTGCCTCCAGGGTCAGCTTCTCCCCATCGGCCGTTTCTATGCGTAGGCCGCCGCTCGGCGTGAGTCCGATCGGCCGCCCGGTAATCTCTCGCTCCTCGTTGGAGATGGAAACCCATTCAGACTTGAAGGCGAGGCGTTCTTCCCACGCCGGATGTGCTTCGCCTGCTTCAAGCCGTCGATACCAATCATCGACCCCCGCCACAATGGAGAACACGAGGCTTCCCCTATCTACCGTCTCCCCGACCGAGTCCTCGACGCTTGTCGAAGCGTATTCGAGAGCGGCCCCACCTCCCAGAGGTACCGGCCTCACATTCACTCCGATCCCCAGAACAACGTAGTCCAGTGTCGAGCCGGTCCAGCTGGCTTCTGCCAGGACGCCGGCTACCTTCTTGCCACCCAGCAGCACATCGTTGGGCCACTTGAGACGCGGCTCGAGCTTCAGTCCTTCCAGGGCATCGATGGTGGCCAAAGCCCCGACCAGACCGATCGCCCCCAGTGCCGATCTTTCCATCTGGCTGGGTCGCATGATCAGGCTCATGGCGATTCCGCTGCCGCGCGGCATACGCCACTTCCGGCCCAGCCGGCCTCGGCCGGCGGTCTGTTCGTCCGCCAGGACCAGGGCCCCTTCCGGCGCGCCCTCCCGGGCGAGTTCGGCGGCACGGTCGTTCGTTGATCCTATGGTGGCATGCAGGTGCACTTCAACACCCATCCTTCCCACCGGCAGCCGCGATTCAAGTTCATTTGGATCCAGCACGGTGCCGATTTTATCCTTAGATGCAGGTGCCGTGCCAACGAAGTGTTACAATCGTTTCCAGCCTGCTCACGGGGGCTTTTTTATTGGCCCCTTCCTAAATGGACCGAATCTGGGCGCCCTGGCGCATGGCATACATCGAAGCCCACTCCGGCTCGTCCGAATGTTTGTTCTGCGAACTCCCCGGTAGCGACGACAATCTGATATTGCACCGTGGTGTGGAAGCGTATGTGGTGCTGAACCGTTATCCCTACAGCAACGGCCATTTGATGGTTGTTCCCTACGCGCATCAGGCCTCTATTGAAGATTTGGATGATTCGACCCTGCTGGAGGTCATGAATCTATCCTCGCAGGCCATTTCCGTCCTTCGGGCGACTTATGGGGCCGAGGCGTTTAATCTAGGGGTCAACATCGGTAAGGCGGCCGGCGCAGGCGTCGTCCATCATGTGCATATGCACGTATTACCGCGTTGGGCCGGCGACACAAATTTTATGGCCACCACCGCTGGAACGCGCGTCATTCCCGAAGACCTTGAGGAGACCCTCGCGCGTCTGGTTAGCCACTGGGATTCTCCTCCCGCCCAGGAAGACTCGGACTCTGGAAGACAAGTTTGAACTTTAGAGATACCGCTCGAGAACCCCTGATCTTGAGTGCCGTCCGCACGCCGATCGGGCGCTTCCAAGGAGAGGTCGGCAAGCTCTCCGCTACCCATCTCGGCGCAGCGGTGGTGCGGGAGGCAGTTCTGCGGTCAAAACTCGAAGAGCCCGAGCAGATCGACGAGGTGTTAATGGGCAACGTCGTCAGCGCCGGCCTGGGCCAGGCTCCGGCCCGCCAAGTGGCAATCGAGGCCGGACTTCCGCCTACCGTGGGTGCAACCACCGTGAACAAAGTTTGCGGATCGGGGCTCAAGGCGGGTATGTTGGCCGCGCAGGCCATTAAGGCCGGCGACGCGGACATAATCGTCGCCGGAGGTATGGAAAACATGAGCCGGGCCCCTTACCTGGTGCGAGGTCGAGGCGGCGAACTGCGCTACGGTCATGAGAGCCTGGAAGATGCGTTGCTGCTTGACGGTTTGTGGGACCCCTTTGAGAACTGGGCCATGGGTATGGCTGCGGAATATATTGCGGATGAATACGAAGTCACTCGAGAAGCGATGGATCGCTGGGCGCTGGACAGCCATCAGAAGGCGGTGGCCGCGGCCAGCGACGGAAAGTTTAAGGCCGAAATTGTTCCCCTGGAGATCTTCGACGGGAAACACGGACCTAAGATTGTGACTGACGACGAGACCCCTCGGCGTGACACCTCGCTGGAGAAACTTGCCGCGCTCGAACCGGCCTACAAGGATGAGGGGCGCGTTACCGCCGGAAATGCGCCGGGACTGAACGATGGCGCGGCGGCATTGGTCTACGCCAGCCGCGCGCGAGCTGAGCAACTCGGGTTGACGCCGATGGCCCGCGTGGTTGGTTACACCCAGGCTGCCGTGCCGCCGCGCGAGATGTTTATAGCCCCGGCGCAGGCGATCCCGAAGTTGCTGGCGCGGGTGGGCTGGACCCCCGAGGACGTCGATCTCATCGAGCTCAACGAAGCTTTCGCGGCTCAGGTGCTGGCGGATGGTTACGCGATGTCCAGTGACGGATGGGATTGGGATAAAGTAAATGTAAATGGCGGAGCCATCGCACTCGGTCACCCCCTGGGAGCCTCCGGGGCGCGGGTGCTGACCACGTTGCTCTACGCCTTAAAGGATCGCGGCCTGTCAAAGGGGATCGCGTCGCTCTGTCTGGGCGGCGGCGAGGCAGTGGCGATGGCGGTCGAATTGATCTAGCCCATCCAAAATCCTCGCCCAAGACATTTTCCAGCGTAACTAGAGTTCAAAGTTCGGGAGGGATTCAAAATGACCGTCGAGCGAATCGTCGTTATCGGCGCGGGGACCATGGGCCATGGGATCGCTCAGGCTGCCGCCGTTTCTGGCTATCAGGTCACCCTGACCGACGTGGACCCGGCGGCGCTTGAACGCGGCAAGCAGGCCATTGAAAAGTCAACCGACAAGCTGGCTAAGAAGGGGATCATCGACCAAAACCAGC
>SMUY01032191.1_pt1 | contig 10830 bp, 8 predicted proteins | sample 2456441 | NCBI WGS metagenome assembly SMUY01 (sample SAMN11095931, study PRJNA526329) | marine sediment metagenome | biome: Marine sediment; feature: Surficial sediment; material: Deep marine sediment; isolation source: Hadal surficial sediment | place: Pacific Ocean | collected 2014-11 | depth 0-1...
CTTAAATTCTAAAGGACCATTAACCTATTCAGAATTAAAATCACTTGCAGGCTTTAAATCAAAAAAAGAAAGTGGGAAATTTGCTTATCACCTAAGAAAATTATTAAGGCAATCACTTGTGGCCTTAAATAAATCAGAAAGACGTTATACAATTACAAATCTAGGAAAATTAGTTTTGAGCCTTGCAAGACAGATTGAAGAACGTTCCATCATTGAAAGTGGCAAAATGTATGTGCGTACTTCACATGAATCAATTGAAGAGTTTAACTCACACAAAATAATTCAGTCACTTGTACGTGAAGGAAGTCTCCCATTAGAATTAGCTCAAAAGATTACAGAAGAAGTTGAAAATCGAATTTACAAATATCAAACTACATATCTAACCGGTTCACTTATTCGTGAAATGGTAAATTCTGTTCTTTTAGAACATGGCCATGAAGAATATAGAAACAAACTTGCAAGACTTGGAATGCCAGTATTTGAGGTAAAAGAAATGCTTTCTAATGTAGAAAATATAGATAATGGTTCAGATGGTCTTTTGTATAAAACAGGACAAACTGTGTTTGCCGAACATCTTCTGTTAAATACCCTACCAAAAGACGTAGCGGATTCTCACCTATCTGGGGACCTTCATATTGCAAATCCTGGACTATGGTCTCTACTACCTGATACGATTTTTGTGAGCCTAAAAGAGCTAATTGACGATGGAATTGATTTGCGTGGGAAAGCTCTAGGCGTGACTAGAATCCAATCAATAAAAACTTTGGAAAACCTAACATCTACCTTATCGATGATAATTTCTTTGATATCAAAAGAAGCATCCCAAGAAGTGGTAATGGATGGACTTTCACAATTATTAACAAAACATACCAAGAACCTTTCAAATTTAGAACAAAAACTAACTGATGCTTTTTCAATATCTTCTACAACATCACAATATGGAAATACACCAACTCTTGTCTCTTTTAGAATCCAATTAAGTTCTGATCAAAAGATTACAAAAACAATTCTTATAGCTTACAAAAATTACGTTACTATAACCCCAATACCAAAGATTGGATTAATCATTGATTTAGATAAAGCAAAATTAACTGATTCGTCTGAGATATTGGCTGAAATAATTGCAATTGGCGGAAAAGTGATCTTTTCTAAAGAAAATGTTTCAAATAAAGGAATTCCTAAAGATGACGCAAAAAATGTTGGTGGAACCTACATTAAACTACAATCTTTATCAATTAACTTGCCACGACTTGCATTTGAATCAAATAAAGATGAAACTTACTTTAGAGCTCGTTTAGCATTATTAATGAAGCCTGCACTTTCTTCAATGTCATTAAGAAAGAAAGATATCACTGATTTAACAAGACGAGGACTAAATCCAATTCTTGCTAGCAATACTCAATACATGCAACGAATCTCTAGTACATTGATTGTTAATTTAGTAGGATTACGTGAAGCAGTCTTTAACATTTTAGGATATCAAGATAATAAAGAAGGAAGAGCGATTTTACATAAAGTACTTGATACAGCAGTAGATATTGCAAAGAAGAAAGGAAAAGAAATTGGAGATAATGTTAGTATATGCATGACTGAAAGTGAAGGCTCTGCAAGATTTTCTACATTAGATGGTGAAAAGTATGGTAAAAATTCAGTTTTACAATCTCTTGAAGGAAGACCTTACTCAGAAGGAGTTTCACTTAATGCATCAGAAATTCTAGAACTTTCAACTAAGAGTGAAAAGATCGTTGAATGTAACAAGCTTGCAAAATTACTTAATGGTGGATTATTAACACAAATTCATTTTAATAAAGATGCAAAAGTTGCAGAAATTAAAAAGACGATCGAAAAGGCAGCAGAGCTAATCACATCCTTCAAGCCAATCAAACTAGTACCAATTTGTGGAAATTGTGGTATGAAAGATGAGAAATTGGTAGAAAAATGTCCAAACTGCAAGTCTCCATACATCATTTAGCAACGAAATTCGCAATCAAGACTCTATCAGTTAAAAACAATTTTGTGATACAAGCGCTTGTTCAAAGAAATTTGCTGATTTCGTTTTTGCTTGAGGAAAATTAGAATAGTATGAAGTTCATAGTAACGGTGTAAAAGATGTTGAGCTAAATCTGATCTGGATTAATTTTTTTTTGCCACAGCAGATATAAGCACAATAATTCTTACCACTCGCAGGGAAGATATTTTATTGGTTGAAAATACGCAAGTTGAAAGTAATATTGCTGAAATCCGTAAACGAAACGGAACAGTAACAAGCTTTAACAAAGAAAAGATCACAAATGCTATTTACAAAGCATTAGATGCTACTGGACAACGTGATCTTGACCTTGCAGTGAAATTAACTGATGGAGTCCTCACAAAGTTATATCAGCAAGGATTTTCAGCATCTTATCCTCCAAGCGTAGAAGATATCCAGGATATGGTAGAATCTACTTTGATCGACAAAGGATTAAGTGAGATCGCCAAGGCCTATATTCTATACAGGCACGAGCGCCGTAAAGTCAGAGATGATAAAATGAGAGTTTTAAATCTCAAAATTCTTGATCCGGTATCCAAGAACTTTGATCTTAACTGTTTGAGAGTTTTAGCGTCAAGATATCTTGTACGTAATAATAAAACTGAAATCATTGAAAGTCCAACTCAAATGTTTGAAAGAGTTTCTCTTCTTGTAGCTATTGGTGATCTATTACGTGATAGTGTAATCTTCTCAAAAGAAGGTGGGATAAATCAAAATGTGGAAGAAGCACGAAGTTATCTAGGTAAACTCGATGACTTTGATTACAAATTCAAATTAGGAAAATATTATCTTAATAAATGGCACTTTAGAGGCCTAATTAATCACTACATTGATCTTGCTATGAAAAATCAGATGAAAGTAAGCTTCAAAGAACTTTTGACAATGATTGCTGCTAAGAAATTGGATCATTATGCAGAGAAAGTTGAAGAATACTTTAAGTTAATGACAGAACAAGTTTTCTTACCAAACTCTCCCACTATGATGAATGCTGGTGGACGTTTAGGACAGCTTTCTGCATGTTTTGTATTAGATATGCCTGATGATATGGCCGGAATTATGAAATCAACATCAGACGCTGCTCTAATATTCAAATCTGGTGGTGGAGTAGGAATTAACTATTCAAATTTACGTCCAGAGGGAGATATAGTAGCCTCAACATCTGGTGTTGCATCAGGTCCTGTCTCGTTTATGAATATCATAAACACAGTAACTGAAGTAGTAAAACAAGGAGGAAAACGAAGGGGTGCAAATATGGGCATTATTGAAACATGGCATCCAGATATTGAAAAATTCATCACAAATAAGACTGAGGCTGGAATTCTTGAAAATTTCAATGTAAGTGTAGGCATATGGGAGGATTTTTGGAATGCTCTCGTAAATACTGAAGATGGAAAGTACATGTTACGTTCCCCTAAGACCAGAGAACCAGTTAGAGAAATTAACGCACATCAACTAATTGATATGATTGCTATATCAGCTTGGAAAAGCGCTGAACCTGGACTGATATTCTTTGATAAAATCAATCAATACAATGTTTTTGCAAAAGCTAGAGGTTCACCAATAAAAGCTACTAACCCATGTGGTGAACAAAGTCTGTATCCTTATGAGTCATGTAATTTGGGTTCAATTAATTTAGTAAAACTTGTCAAGCGAAAAGCTGATGGACAGTATGAATTTGATTGGCAAAAATATGAGGAGACAATTAGAAAAACAACTAGATTCTTAGATAATATCATCGATGTAAACAATTATCCAGTCAATGAAATTGATATAGCATCCAAAGAGTCAAGAAGAATTGGACTTGGTGTGATGGGAGTAGCTGATCTTCTATACAAACTGAGAATCCAATACAATTCAAAGGAAGGATATGAAATGCAATCCAAATTATCTGAAGCCTTGACCTACTATTCTATGGAAGAAAGTGTTGCTCTTGCAAAAACAAGAGGTGAATTCCCACTATGTCCAAAAACAGAATTTCCAGAAGGAAAGATTCCAGTTGCAGCATATTATGAAAAACCAAAGAGTCAGTATTCTTACGACTGGGATGCATTAATTTTAAAAATTAAAAAATATGGAATAAGGAACGTGTTGACAACTACTGTTGCACCAACTGGTACACTTTCTATGATTGCAGATTGTTCTAATGGTATGGAACCAATATTTGCACTTGTTTTTGAAAAACGAGTAACTGTTGGAAGATTTTTCTACACAAATAAAATATTTCAACAAGTTTTAAGAGAAAATGGACTTTACAGTGAAGAACTACTTGCAAAAATTGCAGACAATTACGGTTCAGTAAAAGGTATTCCAGAAATCCCAGAATGGATGCAAAAGATTTTCGTTACAGCAATGGATATACATTGGGCTGATCATCTTTGTGCTCAAGCAGTTTGGCAAGAATGGATTGGAAACGCAATTGCAAAAACCATCAACATGCCATATGATGTTTCTGTTGATGATGTTAAAGCTACATATCTACTTGCACATGAGATGGGTCTCAAAGGAATTACTGTTTATCGAGACAATTCAAGACATGAACAAGTATTGCACATGACAAGCAAGAATGCAAAGAAAACATTTGATACAAGACCTAGCGAAATCGTTACCGATTTTGTTAATACAAAAATTAAAAATCCCTATATTAAAACACAGGTTGATAATGCCTTACGACAAGTTGTACCTGAAGAAGTAACCCAGCAATCCCAAGTAATCGAAGAAGAAAAAGAAGAAAACCTTTGTCCTACATGTAAAAATAATCTAGTATTTGTTGAAGGATGTAGTCTTTGTATAGAATGTGGCTTTAGTGGCTGTACTTCTGGCTAAACGAATTAATCACAACTTTTTTACTCTCTTTTCTAACTGCAAAAATCATTGAATAAAGTAATAATTGGAGGAATAATTGTAGTGGTTGCAATAACTTCTGCAGTACTCTTTACATCTGATTTAGGATTTCAACCTACTATTACTCAAAATGAAAAAATTGGTCTTATTGTAAACGCTCCATCTAACACAATTACTCTTGACGAGCTAAATGAAATCTATTCACAAGCTTCATCCATAGGAATTGGAAGAAACAATCTCTATCTTTTTTGGAATTTGATTGAACCAGAAAAACGAAATTTTGATTGGCAACAATCAGATATCTTAATGAATTTGAATAAAAAAAATAATCTCAAAGTAACTTTATATTTTTCACTAATTAACGGAAAAACATTAGGTCCATTTCCTGATTGGATAGGTAATCCAAGCTTAAACTCTATTTCAAAAGATAATACAGTAAATGTTTTAGATGCAATACTAACTCGCTATGAAATTATTGACACAGTAATTATTGCAGGAGATGCTGATATTCATTTTAGATACAATGAACAAAATATTCCAGTTTATAAAGAACTTTTTATCGGAGTGTATAACAAATTAAAAGAAAAACATCCAGAGGTAAAATTTGGAAACTCTTTTTCATTACATGGAGTAATTAACAAAAATCTTGGTCATATAGTTGAAGAACTAGATGTAGGAGATTTCGTTGCTTTCAGCTATTTTCCAGTAGACACACTAAATGAAATTAATAAAACTCCTAAAGAGGCAAGAAACGATCTTGATACGATATTTAATCTAATTCCAACTGACAAAACTGTAGGAATTTTTGAGATAAGCTGGAGTACAGATGACTTTGTTAATGGAAATCAAAATGACCAAGCTGATTTTGTAAACACTGTCTTTGATTTTTATCATGAAAATGAATCAAAACTAGAATTTGTTACATGGTATAGACAATATGATAGACAAGAAGGTACATGTGTTATTGATTCTGAGACTTTAGAAGGTGCAATTAGTATTGGTGGTTCTTCAAGCTTAGGTAGTAGTGAATTTGTGGCTGAAAGACTTGGTCATTACATTTGTAGTGCAGGTTTAATTGATTTTGAAGGAAATCAAAAATCTGCTTGGGATGAATTTAGCAGACAAGTACAAATGAGTTCAAAATCATAAATTATTTAGAATAAATGATGCCACTCTTAAATTTACTAATTTTATTTATTGTACCACTAATTTCTGGCAGTATTGATTCTTTTGATAATAATTTTGTACAACCATCTATACCAGAACAACAAATGTTCAAAAATCTTTTAGAAGAATTTTTAAAATTAGATATTGATCGTGAAGACGTATCAGGCATTTTAAGTACTTTTGAAAAACCACGAATTGTTACGTTTCCTTGTGATACCGAAGATGTAAATAAATTAATTGTAAACGTAGTTGAAACTCGTTTTGCAGGCTTTACTGTACTAGAAGAACATGAAGGTAGTGTCGTAGTGGGTGGAACCTATTCTTGGCAATGTAAGATTACAACCAGCTCTAAAGGAATTATTACTATGGATTGTGATAATACTTTAAAGCTTAATCCAGACGTAATCAATCCAAATGAAAAAAAGGATCCCCGTTCTCAAGAAGTTGATAACTTAGTAATAGTATATCATGAACTACTTCACGGTCAGTTAATGCTTGATGCAATTTCTTCATCACAAGAATGGAAAAATGATGTTTGTAATAAAACACCATCTGATAAAATCGATTATTCTTATTCAGATAAACAACATATCATAATAGATCCTTTACAAGAGGAATTTGTACATCAACTAGTTGGTAAAAAAGGAGGAGTGTTTTTTCTTGAAGAAATAAGCCCAACTGAAACTCAAAATGGTGAGTTCACTAAGATAATTACTAGTAGGTTTGAACATATCCAACTTGCAAATTTAGGAATAAAAGTTACTTATCGTGGAATAAACACAAATGAATTAACAGTAACTTTTCCACAGGACAATATTACAATTTCAGGGACTCTTAAAGATAAAACAAAGCCTGGAAGAGTTTGGTTGTATGCCTTCCCAGAATCTGCAACAAAAACTAGCAATTTAATAGAGATACCTCAATGGATAAAAAATAATGCTGCATGGTGGTCTGAAGGAACAATTACTGATTCAGATTTTTTAAACGGAATTGAATTTTTAATTCAAAAAAATATTCTAAAAATTCAAGGAGTAGAAAATAATTCTCAATCATCAGAAGAAATTCCCTTATGGATTAGAAACAATGCCCAATGGTGGTCATCAGGATTAATTTCTGATAAAGATTTTCTTTCAGGCATAAAATATCTTATTGAAGTTGGAATTATTTCATATCCATAATGCTTTCATTAATTCTTGCAGAATCATCACTTGAGCTTGTTCCAAAAGAGTTACAAAATCACAATTCAGTTACTTCTCATAGTAAAAAATTAGGAAAAAAACCATCAGAGATTCTCTTAGATAATTCATGGCATTTTGGAGCAATGAAGGGAATTCACAATGAAATCAAAAGAGGAAGACCTGATTTAGTACACTTTTCATTATTAGAAGCAACTACTATTCCTCTTTATTATGAAAAAAAAATCTCCATTTATGTTCACACAATTGATGATAAAGTAATTTTCATCGGAGATGATGTGCGGCTACCAAAATCATATCATCGATTTGTTGGACTAATAGAGAAGCTATTTTCTGAAAAGGTTGTGCAGGTAGAAGGAAAAAACCTCCTTGAAATAAAAGATATGACTTTTAACCAATTATTACAAAAAATTAATCCCAAAAGAATCATTGGTCTATCCGCACAAGGCATTCCTAGTACATGTGAAAGTGTTGCACAAAAATTAAATAATAATTCATGTATTGTTATTGGCGGTTTTCCAAAAGGTCATTTCTCTAAAGAAATAAAAAAAAGATTTGAATACACAGTTAATGTCGGCCTAACTTCGTTAGAAGCACATGTTGTCATTAGTAGAGTACTTTACGAGTATGAAAAAACCATTTTTATGTAGGCTATCGAGTTTTCTCTTTTATGCGGTCGTAGTATAGTCCGGTAGTACGCTGGCCTTCCAAGCCCGTTACCCGGGTCCAAATCCCGGCGACCGCATTTTTTCAATGATCTAAATTTTATTGAAGGACTTGTATTCATTATACCATGAAGCCTTCAACAAAAACTATAGCAGTTGAACGAATGCAGATATTAATAAAAAATGCAATTTCTAATTCAAGAAAATTTCCAAAACTATCCCAAAGACAAGCTTATCTTGCAAAAAAGATCAGTACTAGATATCGTATTGCAATGCCATATGAAATGAAAATGAATTTTTGTAAAAAATGTAAAAACTTCATAGTTCCAGGTTTTACTTCTCGAATAAGGATTGGTAGATCCTCATTAAAGTCAATTCGAATAACTTGTAGCTATTGTGACCACACTTATCGAAAAGTAATAGCTCAATGATTTATAAGACGATTTAAGAGGTTGACATTTTATGGCAAAAGTATATGATGTTCCAGCAGATTTGCTGATTAGCAAATTAGCTGATATTTTAAAAAATGAAGATATACCAGCTCCTAGTTGGGCACCTTTTGTTAAAACAGGTTCTCACGCAGATAAACCTCCACAAGATCCAGATTGGTGGCATACTCGATGTGCTTCCATTTTAAGAAAAGTATACCTGAATGGTCCATTAGGTATCAATGATTTACGTAAAATGTATGGTGGAGGTAAAGCAGTAGGATATGGAGCAAGAAACCATAGATCTGCTGGTGGTGTAATTATTAGAAAAGCCATCCAAAAATTAGAAAAATTAGGATACGTTGAAAAAGCTACAGGAAAAGGTAGAGTAGTTTCTAAAAATGGAATGCAAAAGCTAGACAGACTCGCAACTGAAATATTATCGCAACTAGTTTCTGAAACTCCACAATTGAAGGTATATTCATAGTGTTATGTCATGAGTTTACCAGACTCTGATGAAAACTCGGAAGCTAAAGAAGCTGAAACTAACGCACAAAAAGAAATTATTTTAAAACAAATCCTATCTTCTGAAGCACGATTCAGATTAAACAATGTAAAAATGGTAAAACCTGATGTAGCCAATACTGTAGAAAATTATTTGATTAGTCTTGCTTCCCAAGGGAAGATTAAACCTCCTATAACTGATGATCAATTAAAGCAAATTTTGTTATCCATTCAACAACCAAAACATGATTTCAAAATTAATCGACGATGATCTGAGAAAATATAATTAGGGGATATAAGGCGATCGTATTAATGAAAGGGCTTGTTTATGAAGAATATTCACTCGATGATGATTATAAGAAAATTCTAAAAATAAAGGATGTTGATGATCCTAAACCTAAACCAAATGAAGTAGTTTTCAAAGTAAAATCAACATCCTTAAACTATAACGATATCTGGGGTATGCGAGGGCAACCTGTTCCGGTTCCACTTCCACACATCTCTGGTTCAGATGCTGCAGGTGATGTAATTGCTGTTGGTGATGAAGTAACTACTATCAAAGTAGGCGATAGAGTTGTATCTCATTCTAACATGTCATGTAGAGTTTGTACTGCATGTACTGATGGACGTGAATTTGATTGTGAAAAAAGAACAATCTGGGGATTTCAAACAGGACCTTTGTGGGGTGCATTTTGTGAAATAACTCATCTTCCAGAGGTTAATATTTTAAAAATTCCAGAGAGTGTTAGCTATGATGAAGCAGCAGCTGCTTCAATGACTCTTTTAACTTCATGGCACATGCTTGTTGGTAGAGCAAAAATTACTCCTGGACAAACTGTTTTGATTATGGGTGGTAGCTCTGGAGTTGGAAGCTTTGGAATTCAGATTGCTAAACTTTACAATTGTACTGTGATTGCTACAGCCAGTCCAGATAAACTAGACAAACTAAAAGAACTTGGAGCAGATTATGCAGTTGATCATAGAAAGGAAGACTGGCACAAAGAAGTTCGTGCATTTACCAAAGAAATTGCTAAAAAAACTGGAGTATCTCCTGGAATTGATATATCATTTGATCATATAGGTCAGACTCATTGGAACAAGCAACTTACTTTACTAAAATATGGAGCAACTCTGGTATCATGTGGAGCAACTACCGGATATGATGCAAAAATTGACTTGCGTCACGTTTTCTTTAAGGGCACAAATATTCTTGGTTCAACACAGGGAACAAAAGCAGAGCTTGAACAAGGCTTCTACTGGATGGGTCAAGGAAAAATAAAAGCTGTAATTGATTCTGTCCATTCTTTTGAGAATGCTGCAGAAGCGCACACAAAGATGGTAACTGGAAAAGGTCTCTTTGGCAAAATCTTAATGAAGCCAGAAGGGGCATAATCAATTAATGGCACAACTTTTTAGAAGCTTAATTTTTGTTCCCGGAAATAATTCAAGGTTTTTAGAAAAAGCAAAAACACTTTCTGCTGATATTGTTTGTTTTGATTTAGAAGATTCAGTACCTGATTCAGAAAAGAAAAACGCTAGAAAACTTATCAAGGATGCATTAAAAACTCGTTCCAAATATCCTTCAAATGTTTATGTTAGAATAAACTCTCCAATATCTGGTAAAATTCTAGATGATCTTAAGGAAATTGTTCAAAAAGGCATTGATGGAATTGTAATTCCAAAAGTAAACAATGCTAAAGAATTAAAAAAAATTGAAAAAATCTTAACATCTCTAGAAAAAAACCGAAAACTATCACCAATAGAATTAATGCCATCTATTGAATCAGCCCAAGGAGTAACAAATACTTCTGAAATTGCTTTGTCAAGTAAACGGATTACTGCTCTGATTTTTGGAGTATTTGATCTGCTAAATGACTTAGGGATAGAATATACAAAGCAGTCAGAAGGTGCCAAATATGCAAGAACAAAAATTCCGTTGGATGCTAGGTCAGCCGGAGTTTATGCATTAGATGCAATATGGCATGATCTCAAGGACGAAA
>SMUY01120811.1_pt1 | contig 10830 bp, 6 predicted proteins | sample 2456441 | NCBI WGS metagenome assembly SMUY01 (sample SAMN11095931, study PRJNA526329) | marine sediment metagenome | biome: Marine sediment; feature: Surficial sediment; material: Deep marine sediment; isolation source: Hadal surficial sediment | place: Pacific Ocean | collected 2014-11 | depth 0-1...
ATGCCGTCGGAAGTCGTTTCCAAGGTAAGTGTGTACAAAAGTACCCAGGCCAAGGAACTTGAAGGCGGCATTGGCGGTGTTGTCGATCTTGTAACCAACCGGCCGCTGGATTTTGGCGGCAACAGTGAAGAGACCCTGTATATTAGCGGCGCTTTGCGGGGAACCTTTAACGATCTGAGCGAAGACTCTAACTACCGGGGAACATTCTTTATCAACAACAAGTTCAACGATAATTTCGGTGCCTTCTTTGCCGTCACCTTCGATCAGGCGGACCGCATTGATAACCTCGCCGAATCCCAGCGGCTGCGCACTTTTGAAGGTGATTTCGCGGCAGGCACGCTGGTGAACGGGGTGGCATTGACCGAAGACACAACAATGGCCCTGTCGCATTTTAGCGGGGTCCGGTACCAGGAACAGCCGATCCCACGGGACCGTGAGACATATGTCGCCGGACTCCAGTGGCAGAACGATAGCTGGGATATCAACTTCGACTGGACCGCCGGGTTCGAAGATGAGGTCCGGGAGGACGTGAGATTCTGGTACAACTGGGGCGATATGATCCGCAGATTCGACGGTGATATGACGTCCCTCACCGTGGATTTCGGTGACGAGAACCTCGGTATTAGCGAACCCACCCTGGGCACCCTCATTGGCTTTGAATTTGAAGGTGCCGACTCCCAACGACGGATGCAACCGCTTGCCAACGGCCTGCACCGGCGCGTTCCTCGTTCCTCGGATGTGAATGTCGGCGGGCTCAACCTGGTATGGAACAACGACGACTGGACCATTGAAACGGACTTCGGCTACGCCAGCCAGAAGACGGAAAGGATTCTCGAGCGGCTTCGGTTGAGGCTGGATACGGATTTTCGCGACGGCACGGGTCAGCCCAGGTTCGATAATGGCGTCAGTGGCATTTACGACATCTCGAGCGGTTATCCGATCGCGGTGCTATTTGATTCGTTTGGCGTCGTGGTCGACCCGCTCGATATCTCGCACCAATACATTGAACAGGTCCAAAGGACCATCACTATCGAAGAGGCCGACGACACCAGTTTCAGGCTCGACTTCACTAAGACGTTAGAAGCCAGCGGTGACGGCGACATAGTGTCCTTTTTGGATGATGTGCAATTCGGTTTTGCCTGGAATGAAATGCAATTCGAACGGGGGCGAATCGAGAAATTGCACGACGACGTCACCGTGTTCGACATCAACAGCATCGACCTCATTACCGCCGACAATATCCTGACTGATGTCAACCAACCCGGCTTCGTCCACTCCTTTGTCGTAGGGGATTTTCAGGACCCCGTATTCGCGGACTTTCTCGGGGCTCCCGTAGTGTTGGGCCCCGACGATTACCATGTTCGACAAGGGCAATCTTTCGACGTCACGGAAGAAAATATCGCAGTCTATCTGCAGGGGAATTTTTCCGGTGAGGTGTACCGCGGCAATATCGGTGTCCGCTATGTCGAAACAGAGCAAACCAATCTCGGATGGGTCGGAGAAGGGGAAGGCGATAGTTTCGTACCGGCCGATCCCGACAACCCTCAGGTCTTGACGTCCCGCAAGTATGACTACGTGCTGCCGAGTTTTAATTTGGCATTAGATGTTGCAGAGGATTGGGTTCTACGGTTCGGCGCTAACAAGGCCGTGACGCGACCCGATCCGATTGACCTGTCCGCCCGCCTTGAAATCGATGACCTGGCGGATTTAGATGACGGAGCAGAGGGCGGCAACCCGGACCTGGTGCCCTATACGACCGTCAGCTTCGATACGGTCATCGAATGGTATCCGGAGCGCGGTGGGTCCTATGCCGTGGGACTTTTCTATAAGGATCTCGAGAGCTTTATTTCCAGCGGCTCAAGCTCCGAGCTGATCGGCATTGACGATGGAGCCGGCGGGATTGAGATGGTCGAAATCGACGTTAGCCGCCCGGTCAATACCGACGGGGGCACGGTCCAGGGGATTGAATTTCAGTTCCATGCGCCGCTGGATTTCCTGCCCGGGTTCTGGCAGTACTTTGGCGTCAACGGCAGTTATACCTACGTCGATGCAGAAATGGATGCCGTTGTGCCGGATAGAGGCACGCCAATTTCCTTGCGGGGAACCTCCGAGAATAGCGGTAACCTGGTCGTCTATTACGAAAGGGAGAAATTCGGCGCACGCGTGGCCGCCAACTACCGCAGCGACTACCTGTTCCAGGAAGGGTCTGACACTGACCGGTTTGACGAGTTCACAAACGGCCGAACAATCATCGACCTGAATCTGGACTACCTGATCACGGACAGAATGAAGGTTCGGTTTACGGCTAACAACCTGACCGATGAACGGCGCACAAGGTACTGGGACACGCCGGGGCAGTACTATTCCGACGAGCGGGATAATGGCCGAACGTATGTGCTCGAATTCAGGTACAGCTCCTTCTGAGGCAGCTCGAGGCAGGACAGCCAATGGCAAAAAGGCGGCACGAAATGTGCCGTCTTTTTTTTAATGGAGGTCGCCACGCAAGACAAATTACACACCGCAGCAAGCTATCTCGATGATGCCCAGCGTCGGGGCGGCTGGACCAAGATCAAAGCCTACTCGCGCTTGTCGGGACCCGGATGGCTGCAGAGTGCGATCACACTGGGTGGCGGATCGCTGGCCGGTGCGCTGTTCCTGGGCGTCGTCGGTGGTTACTCGGTTTTGTGGGTGCAGGCCGGGGCCATCATTCTCGGGGCCATCATGCTGGCAGCAATCAGCTATGTGACCCTGTCGACGGGCGAGAGCCCCTTCGAGAGCATGCGGACCCGGATCAACCCGGTTCTGGCCTGGGGCTGGATCCTTGCCGCTCTAGTCGCAAACATGGTGTTCGTCCTGCCGCAATACTCGCTCGCCTTCGGCGCCTTGACGGAGAACATCTTCCCGGACCTCGGGGCCTACAGTGGCAGCTTCGGATTCAAGATGGGCGTCTCGCTGGGCATCCTGGTCATCGTCACCGCGGTGACCTTCCTCTACGGCAGCGGCGGGGTCGGGATCCGAATCTACGAGAACATTCTAAAGGCGGTCGTGGGAATGATCGTGGTGGCCTTTGTCCTCGTGGTCATCAAGCTCGCCCTGAGCGAGGCGGGTCTTCCGGTTGGCCAGATCCTCGCCGGCTTCATCCCGGATCCCGGTTTGATCTTCAAGCCAAGCGAGGCCTACCAACAAGTGTTGGACACCATCAACAACGATTCCGCCCGGGAATTTTGGTCCGGTAAGACGGTCGCCAAGCAGCGGACCGTCCTGATTGCCGCAGCGTCGGCAGCAGTCGGCATCAACATGACCTTCATGCTTGCCTACTCCATGCGGGCCAAAGGTTGGGGGAAAAGCCATCGCGGGCTGGCCATTTTCGACTTGTCCACCGGCATGGTGATTCCCTTCCTCCTCGCGACCTCATGCATTGTCATAGCTTCTGGCTATCTTTTCCACGGCAAGCCTTACGAAGGTGTATTGGAAGAATCAGACGGACATGTGGTCGTTACGGCGGACCCGGCCTATGCGGCACAGGCGGCGGAGGTCCGGGCCATGGTGGCCGAGCGGTCGACGGGCAGCCTTGAGAATGCCTCGGTCGAGGCAGGCGAGTTGCAACTGGCAGCCATGTTGCTGAACCGGAGCAACCGCCAGTTTGCAGGATCCCTCGAAGCACTTGTCGGCCCGAACGTGGCCCATTTGGTCTTTGGTATCGGCGTCCTCGGCATGGCCCTGTCAACAATCTCCGTCATCATGGTCATTTCCGGATTCGTGATCTGCGAGATGTTCAAGTTTCCGCTCGGGGGCATCCATTTCAAGTTGGGTTCTCTTTTGGCCGCAACCGGTGTCCTCTGGCCCCTCCTATGGACGGGCTCTTCCAAGGCCTACCTGGCCGTTCCGGCCTTTGTATTCGGCTACACTCTGATACCTGTGGCGTTCCTGGCTTTTTTCCTCATGATGAATTCCAGGAAGTTGCTCGGGGAAAGCTTTCCGACCGGACGGAGCCGGATCATCTGGAATGTCTTGATGGGAATTACCCTGCTTGTTACCGGCACCGCTTCCATCGCCACTGCATGGGGGAAGTCGATTTCGGTTGCCGGGGCGCTCCTGCCCATCGGCAAGATTTTCATCATCGGCTACGGGATAGCGATCGTCATCGGCCATTACTATTTGAAACAAAGGAACCGCAATGGCTGATATTCGGCTTGGGATCGTCATGCACGGTGTTACCGGGCGCATGGGAAGGAACCAACATCTGACCCGCTCGATCCTGGCTATTCGCGAACAGGGTGGCGTGACACTGTCTAACGGAGATCGAGTGCTTGTGGACCCGATATTGGTTGGCAGGAATTCAGAAAAAATTGAAAATCTCGCCCGGGAATGCAACATCGATCGCTGGACCACTGATATCGATGAGGCGCTGGCTAACCCGGATGACGCTGTCTTTTTCGACGCGGCTACAACCCAGCTCCGCGCCGAGCTCCTCAAGAAGGCAATGGACGCTGGCAAACACGTTTACTGCGAGAAGCCCACTGCAGAAACTCTCGAGGATGCGCTCGACCTTGTTCGTCATGCCAGGGACAAAGATGTAAAGAGTGGTGTAGTACACGACAAGCTTTTCCTGCCGGGTCTTATCAAGCTCAAAGCCCTTCGCGACGAAGGGTTTTTCGGCGAGATTCTTTCCGTCCGCGGCGAGTTCGGCTATTGGGTTTTTGAGGGCGATTGGCGAAAGGCACAACGCCCGAGCTGGAATTACCGAAAAGACGATGGCGGCGGAATAATACTCGACATGTTGTGTCACTGGCGCTATGTGCTGGATTACACCATTGCGCCGATCAAGGCTGTGAGTTGTCTTGGAGTGACACATGTTGACAAGCGCTGGGATGAACAAGGCGAGGAATATGTGGCGGATGCTGATGATGCTGCTTATGCCACATTTGAACTGGAGGGCGGGATTGTCGCTCAACTGAACAGCTCCTGGTGTACTCGTGTCAATCGTGAAGACCTCGTCACTTTCCATGTGGATGGCACGCTCGGTTCTGCTGTTGCAGGCCTGCACAGCTGCAAGATTCAGGCACGGGCCGACACGCCAACCCCGGTATGGAATCCGGACAGTCCGCAAAGCATCAATTTCCGCGAACAATGGACCGAAATGCCAGACAAGCAGGACTATGACAATGGTTTTAAAGTTCAGTGGGAAGATTTCATTCGCCACGTGGTTGAGGATGCGCCCTGGCAATACGATTTAATCTCCGGTGCCAAAGGCGTTCAGCTCGCCGAGTTGGGATATCAGAGTTCGGCCAAGCGACAATGGCTGGACGTTCCGGACCTGAACATTTAGGCCGATGAGTACGATCCGGCTGCCAACTGCTGATGGTGACCTCGAGCGTTACCGCCTTGCAAAAGCCACAAGCTTTACTGTTGAAAAGAGCGTCGTTCTGCCGCGGATCGCCTATGCAGCAGTCCACGTCGTTGCGGATCCTTTGGCAGACAACGACCCCTGGCTGGAGCCCGCCATCGATTGGGATGCGACCATCAATTATCGCCGCTTTGTGTGGGGCCTTGGACTTGGAGTCGCTGAGGCTTTAGACACGGCACAGCGCGGAATGGGGCTCGATTGGCACAGGGCTCAGGAATTAATTCGTTACACCTTTGATGCGGCGAAGGATTTTCCCGACGCCATTGTTGCTGCCGGTTGCGGCACGGACCATCTTGTGCCCGGTCCGGATGTAAGCATTGACGATGTTATCCGCGCCTACGAGGAACAAATGGAATTCGTCGAAGGTCAGGGTGGTAAACTCATCATCATGGCAAGTCGCGCACTTGCAGCTTGCGCTCAGTCTCCCGATGACTATGCGACGGTTTACGGGCGTTTGCTGTCGCAGGCCAAGGAGCCGGTCATATTGCACTGGCTCGGAGAAATGTTTGACCCGGCGCTCCAAGGGTACTGGGGTCGGCATGACCATGATGGAGCCATGGACGTGTGTCTTGGCATCATCGAGGAGCATGCTCAAAAGGTCGACGGCATCAAGATTTCCCTGCTTGACAAGGACAAGGAAATCACCATGCGTCGCCGCTTGCCGCCAAATGTAAAAATGTACACGGGTGATGACTTCAATTATGCAGAACTGATTCAGGGCGATGAACAGGGCTATTCGCATGCACTTCTTGGCATATTCGACGCCATCGCGCCTGCCGCCAGTGCCGCGTTGCATGCACTGGGCAATGGTGACACTGATACATTCAACGATATCCTTGCACCAACGGTCCGGCTTGCGCGGCATATATTCAAAGCGCCGACGCGTTTTTATAAAACCGGTCTGGTTTTTATAGCTTATCTCAATGGCCACCAGGATCACTTTGCCATGATCGGTGGACAGCAAAGTGCTCGCTCACTTGTCCATTTGGCGGAGATATTTCGACTTGCGGACAAGGCCGGGTTGTTGACGGATCAGGACATGGCGGTTTCGCGCATGCGGACGGTGCTAAAGATTCACGGCGTCAAAGGGTGAAGATTTTGCGCGATCTCTCGAATGATACGACATTGCTTTCTCTCAACACGGCGACCGTGCGCGAGCAGTGGAATCTGCAGCAGATCATTGACGGATGTGTTCGCCATGAAATTGGCGCTATTTCGCCGTGGCGTGATCAGGTTGAAGAGTGCGGATTAAGTGACGCTGCAATGCGTATCAAGGATGCAGGACTTCGAGTCTCTGGTTTGTGCCGGGGTGGCATGTTTCCCGCGGCGGATGCGACTGGGTTACAGACGAATATCGATGATAACCGCCGCGCAATCGACGAAGCGGTCGCCTTGGGTGCTGAGTGCCTGGTGCTCGTGGTCGGTGGTTTGCCGGAAGGATCACGGGACATTTCAAAAGCGCGCGATCAAGTCTTTGATGGCATGCGGGCTGTGCTCGATCATGCAAGATCAAATCAGATGCCTTTGGCGATCGAGCCTTTGCACCCCATGTATGCGGCTGACCGGGCTTGCGTGAATACCATGAAGCAAGCCCTGGACCTATGTGACCGTCTCGGTGCGGGCACAGGTGTTGCCGTGGATGTCTATCATGTCTGGTGGGACCCGGACCTTGAGGGGCAGATCGTTCGGGCAGGGCGGAGTGGTCAACTTCTGGCATTCCATGTTTCCGATTGGCTGGTACCGACCGAACACATGCTCACGGATCGCGGCATGATGGGCGATGGCGTTATCGAGTTGAGAAAGATCAGAAACTGGGTTGAAACGGCTGGCTATGAAGGCTGCTGCGAAGTTGAAATTTTCTCTGCGAACAACTGGTGGAAAAAAGACCCGGACCAGGTGTTGAATACCTGTGTCGAGCGCCACCAAAGTGTCGTTTGACACTCGCAATGTTTGAGGAATTTCAGATGGACAGACGAAAATTCTTAAAGACCGCCGGAACGAGCATTGCCGGTAGCGCCCTGTTGTCGGGTCTGGCGGCCAGTACAGTCCTCGCTGCCAATACTGGCGGCATGATATTACCCAGCCTGCATCTTTTTTCGAAGGTTTTGCAATTCCTGGACTACGCGGAACTGCCGGACGCGGCCGCTGCGCTCGGATTCGACGGCCTCGATCTTACGGTTCGACCCGGAGGCCATGTCGATCCGGAAAATTACGAGCGCGATCTGCCGGCGGCAATCAGGGCCGTCGAGGAGGCTGGCCTGAGCTGCGAAATGATGACCACGAACATTGTCAGCACGGAGAATCGACGCGACTTCGACCTCCTGGCACTTGCGCGATCGCTGGGCGTCAAATCCTACCGCATGGGCGGTCTGCGCTATGACGAAAGCATCCACCCGACAAAGTCTGTCGAGCAATACGGACGCCAGGTGGCGGCCCTGGCCAAATGGAACGGGGAAATAGGCATCACCGGCATGTACCAGAACCACTCCGGCGAGGCGAGGTTTGGTGCGGCAATCTGGGATCTCTATCTTGTACTCAAGGATCTGGATCCGAATGAGATTGGCTGCCAATTCGATATCCGCCATGCGGTCACGGACGGGGGCCTGATGTGGCCCGACAGTTTCCGCATGATCAGACCGCATATACGTTCGCTTGTCTTCAAGGATTTTAAGTGGGCGATCGTTGATGGCAAGTGGCGCATGTTCAGTACGCCCATAGGAGAGGGCATGGTCGACTTCAGTCGTTATTTTCGAATGCTTAAAGACGCCGGGATGAATTATCCCGTCTCTTTGCATCTTGAGTATGATCTTGGCGGCGCCGAGAAAGGAAGGAGAGAACTCACAAAGCCCAGGAGCGAAATTCTAGCCGCAATCGGGCAAGACGTCGACACCGTCAAGAGACTATGGAACGAAGCGTAGCGGATAGTGAGATCGTCACAATGTAAGGAATACGGATCATGGAAATAATGAATATCAACAGACGTCGTTTTCTTGCCCTGACATCCGCAGGTTTGGCAACAACCTTGTTGCCGGGCGGCGCCTGGTCGGTCGAAACCGAGGGCTTGTTCAAAAAGAAATCCTACGATTTCAGACCGTATAGAAAAGGCCGGACCATGGTACCCGTAACCTGTGTCACGCCTGATGACGGATTCTATTTGCACACGTTTTACGATGTCTGTCCCTGGAGCCCGGACAGCCGCTACATGGTGGTGATCAAGTTTCCCTATCAACGACGAAAACCCGAATGGGACACTATTGCCGATATCTGCCTGATAGACGTGCAGGAACAAACGATCGAAACGATATTTCGCACGAAAGCCTGGTCCTATCAACTGGGGGCAAGCGCCCAGTGGGACAGCGTCAACAGTCATTATGTGTATTGCAACGACATCATCGACGGCGAACCCGTTTGCGTGCGCATCGATATCGGTACTCGGGAAGCCAAAGCCTTTTCCGGGTCCCTCTACAGCGTTTCTCCGGACGGCAGCTACATCATCAGCCCCAACCTGATGACGATGAATTCGCATCAGTATGGCTATTCGGTGCCGGACTTGCCGCATGGCAAGCCGGGCCGCTTCAAGCCCGAAGATATGCCGGGTGAGGGACTATGGCGCACCGATCTTGAAACGAACGAGACGACGCTGCTGGTTGCTTTCCCCGAATTTGCGGCCAAGGTGGCGGACCCGGAATTTTACACCGATGGCGTGTTTTATCTGTTCCACTCGAAGATCAATCCGCAAAACAACAAAATCATGCAGGTGGTGCGCTATCACAAAGGGAGCGACACAAACTCGCGAAACGCGTCGCTTTTCACCATGGACATCGACGGCGACAACCTCGTGCAGTGTTTTACTCGCGAGCAATGGAGCTACAGGGGCGACAATAGCGGTGCGGGGAATCACCCCAACTGGCATCCGGATGGCCGGCACATCGTCATGAACTGTGTGCCGAAATGGATCGGTAACAATGAGTCGCGTATCTGCCAGTTCAAATACGATGGCAACGACTTCGAGATACTCATTGTAAATCACATTGGTGGCGGGCACCCCACGATTCACCCGGGGGGGCGCTTTGTGGTTACCGATGCTTATACGAAAGAGACCTACACCGTAGGTCCTGACTTTGAAATACCGCTCCGGCTGTTCGATCTCCAAACCGGCGAGGAGCATACGCTGCTGAAAATGCCGACCGATGTCGGCGGTGGCGGTGTGCCAAGAACGGAACTCGATCGCCGTATCGGCGGCAGTCCGCATAAACTGGACCCGCACCCCGCGTGGAACCGGGACTATACGAAAATGTGCTTGAACGGAGCGCCCGACATGCGGCGACAGGTGTATGTGGCTGATTTGAAAGAGATTGTCGGATGATGCGAATGAAGAATATTTCAGTTGGAATCGCGAGTCTTGCGCTGTTGGCGACAGCGTGCTCTGAACATGTTGACGTTACGGATACCGAAATTATCAAAGCCGCCAGCCAGCCCAATATCCTGTTGGTGCTGGTCGATGATATGGGATTTTCCGATATTGGTGCCTATGGCAGCGAGGTCAGCACACCCAACCTGGACCATCTTGCGGAGCAGGGTATGCGCTTCAACCAGTTCCGCAATACATCCAAATGCTGGCCGACCCGGGCTACCCTGATGACGGGGCAATATGCCCAGCGCGTCGGCATGAGTGTCCAACCCCTGTCTTTCAGGAATTACGCGACGCTGGGCGATGTGCTCAGGACAGCCGGGTACAAGACCCTGATGGTCGGCAAGCACCACGCTCTGGACAACCCCTACGACATGGGCTTCGACCATTACTGGGGCATGCGCGACGGCGCGGCGAATCATTTCAACCCGGGCTACCAGCGTGAAGGCGAGGCGTTACCGGCGCATAAAAGGCAGAACCAGCGGGTTTTCTGCTTCGATGCGAAATGCGTGCAGCCATTCACGCCTGATCAAATGGACTACTACACAACGGACACGTTCACTGACTGGGCCATCGACCTGCTCGGCCGCCACGAATCAGAAAACGACGACCAGCCGTTCTTTATGTACCTGGCTTACACGGCCCCGCATGATCCCATCCAGGCGTGGCCCAAGGACATCGCGAAATACGCCGGCAAATACGACGTTGGCTACGAAGCGATTGCCGAGGCACGCTATGAGCGCCAGCTCGAGCTCGGCATCATCGATGCACAAACCCATCCGCGCTCGGAACCCATGCACCGTCCATGGAGGGAACTAAGCGCCGAAGAGCAAGCCGACCAGGCACGGGTCATGGCCGTTTACAGCGCTATGATCGACAGCATCGATCAGAATATCGGTCGCGTTCTCTCGCACCTCGACGAGACCGGCGAGTTGGACAATACGCTCGTCATGTTCCTGTCGGATAACGGCGCGTCGGCCGAAGTCGTTGAAATCGGCGATGGCAAAATCGG
>SMUY01443180.1_pt1 | contig 10830 bp, 15 predicted proteins | sample 2456441 | NCBI WGS metagenome assembly SMUY01 (sample SAMN11095931, study PRJNA526329) | marine sediment metagenome | biome: Marine sediment; feature: Surficial sediment; material: Deep marine sediment; isolation source: Hadal surficial sediment | place: Pacific Ocean | collected 2014-11 | depth...
AAAAAGTAATGCTGAGGTAAATGCAGAAATAGAAAAGAGAAGAGCAGAGCGTCTAGAAGCTTTAGAAAAAGAAAATGCGGAAGCGGAAGATGAGCAAAATACTAATACGCAGGACAGTGCTGGTTCAGCTGATAACACTAATTTCGATACTCCTGGTACATCGGCACTGTTTAGTTGGAAGGATAAAGACGGAATACTGCATGTAACTGATGATTTATACTCAGTACCCCCTGAATACAGAGATCAGGCCTATAATAGTAAATAACCTATTAGGTATCACTTCTTCTTGTCATTTTTTTCCATCTTAGAAGTTGTATTGGATATTTTGTCTTCAATTTTGAAAAGGGATTCACTAATTTCATCAATCTTTTTGTTTAAGATATATAAAATAACTCCCACAGGAACGATAATAAAAAGTATGTGAAACCAGTGCCCTGCGCCATATCCGCCTGAACAGCCTGATAGAGCTATAGTTAATGTAAAAAGTGTAATCAAAAGTTTTAGATTCATTTATATCCTCCAGGTATTGTGGTCTTTGTATTTAATATAACTTAAATAATAAATTTCTCTTCTTTGATTTATGAATTGTCTTTCAAATTTCGTAGTAGATCTTAATAGTTTAGAAGATTTGGAAAAAATAACTAATTTTGATTTTAATATATAAGCTCTTGTATCGTTAAATAAACCGCTAATCGAATCAATATATTCTTTGTGGTCACTTGCAATCTCGATATAGCAATTTTTATTAGTGATTTCAAATACTTGATTTAAAAATTCTTTATTGATGATTCTATGCTTTTTGTGTCTTTTTTTAGGCCATGGATCAGGGAAGTTTATGTAAATTTTATTAAAACTATATTTATTAAATATTTGTAAGAGGTCAATTGAGGCGTCCATATGCATGAATTTGATGTTTTGCAATTTAAGTTTATAGGCTTGCCGTATAGCCTTTTTAAACCTGTTTTTTTTGATTTCTATGCCTACAAAATTGATATTTGAACTATATTTAGCAAGTTCAATAAGAAAATCACCCTCGCCAAAACCAATTTCAAGAGACAATTCATTACTGTTATTGAAAATTGTTTCAAGATTAAGAGGAGGATGATTTATAGAAAGGTCTATATAATAGTCAGAGTAAAAAGAAATATCCTTCATATAAATTAGCGGCTATTTAGACAAATCAATAACTTCTTTAATTAAATTTTCTTCTATCTTTATTCCATAGCTTTCATTATCTTTATACATTTCACCAATCTTTTTAGGAAGTGCAAACTCAATATTCCCTTTCCTTGTCTTTTTATCCAGCTTCATTGTTTCGATAATTTTAGATCTATCAACATTTGATTTTAGCTCTGTAGGTAAACCGGCACTACTCAATATTTCATTTATCATCTTTACGCTTTCAGTATTTAAAATGTTGGATTTTGCAGCAATTTGAGCTTCAATAACCATACCTATTGAGATAGCGCTTCCATGCGAAATTAAGTAACCTGAAAGCTGCTCAACTGCATGTCCTACGGTGTGTCCAAAATTAAGAATCTTTCTCAGGTTAGATTCTTTTTCATCATTTTGTACTACAAATCCTTTAATTTCACAACTTCTTTTTATTATTTTATTTAATACATCCATATCATAATTAAAAATCTCGCTGATGTTATCTGATATATAGTCAAAAAAATCCGCATCATAAATAATTCCGTATTTAATTATTTCGGCCAGGCCTTCTCTGATTTCCCGTTTTTTTAGTGTAGTTAGAGTATTTAAATCTATATAAACTTTCTGAGGCTGGTAAAAAGAACCTATGAGGTTTTTACCGTGTTTTGTATCAATTGCTGTTTTTCCGCCGATTGAACTATCAACGCAGGCAACAAGAGAAGTTGGGTACTGAATGTAAGGTATTCCTCTGTTATAGGTAGCAGCTATAAAACCTGCTATATCCCCGACCACTCCACCGCCAAGCGCTATGATAGCTGAGTCTCTTGCCATGTTGTTTTCAAGCATAGTATCTTCTATCAGTTCTTTGTTTTTCCTGTTTTTTGATCTTTCTCCTGCTGGTATTGTGATCAAAAGACATGGCAGTCCTTCCTTGTCAAATGCTTCCTGCAGCTTTTTAAAATAGAGCTTAGAAACATTCGAATCAGAAACAACGGCATACCTGTAAGCAAGTTGCGAGTTTTTTAACTCCAGTGCAAGAGTCTCGAATAGATTGTTTCCGATTAATATATTATAGGGCTTAGGCTTAGTGCCTTTTATGTTTACTTCTATTATATATTGTTTACTGGACATTGAGATTGAGTTATCTTATAGCTTTGTTTTTATTCGGTATATTTTAGTTTTGACCAAACAGGGTAGGGCTTTAATTTTTCTCTTCCGTTTAAAGATGTGAGTTCAATTAAAAAAGAATAACCAACTATATTGCCCCCAAGTTTTTGAACAAGCTCCCCCACAGCTGCAGCGGTTCCGCCGGTTGCGAGTAAATCATCGACCAATAAGACATTTTCTCCATGTGAAATCGCATCTTTGTGTAGTTCTAATACGTTTGTACCATACTCTAAATCATAAGAAGCATTTATAGTTTCGGATGGTAATTTTCCTAATTTCCTTACAATAACAAGGCCAGCCCCCAGTTTATATGCCAGTGCCGATCCAAAAATAAACCCCCTTGCTTCTACTCCTACAATGTATTGAATTTTTTTATCCACCAGAGTTTCTGCCATGCAGTCAATGGCATAAGTAAATGCCTCACTATTTTGCAAAAGAGGGGTTATATCATGAAAATTAATCCCTTCTTTAGGAAATCCCGGAATGTCTCTAATAAAGTTTTTAAGATCTTTCATGTTCATCCTCCTCAGTGATCTAAATAGATCATCGGGTTAACTGGTTTGCCATGTCTTCTGATTTCAAGATGTAAATGATTTCCTGTAGCGTTTCCAGATGATCCTACTTCAGCAACTATCTGACCTTTCTTAACACACGTGCCTGCTTTAACAAGATTTTTGTTGTTATGTGCATATAACGATGTAATTCCCATACCGTGGCCAATCACAACAATTCTTCCGTATTTTCTGTATCCTTTAAGGCTACTGGTGCTATTTAGTATTAGTCCATCTGCAATTGATTTAATATGTGTACCCTTATCAGCTGATATATCAATACCACTGTGAGATTTCCTGCCCCTTTTACCAAAACCTGATGTTACTGGTCTTTTGAGTGGCCATTTGAATTCACTAAACTTAGCTCCAGGTATTAGAATTATCTTTCCAATACTTATATCTCTGTGGTCATCAATATTATTAATCTCTATTAATTCTTTTATACTAATATCGTACCTTTTTGAAATCCTGTAGAGTGTTTCACCCTCTTCCATGGTATGGAACTTATCATAAGCGTAGGAGCTTTTTCCTTTTATACATTTTAATACTTTTTTATCAAGTTCAATTCTACTCAGTTGTGAAGGGTCGTAAATTGTTTGCTGCTCTTTTGTGCTACATGCCTGAAGAATTATTATTAGCAATACAGCTAAAAGCTTTATCAACTGCTTGAAGGGGGCTTTGTGACTTGATAATCTGATCTGATACATTCCAGGTGTTTAATCCGATGACTGGTATACCCAGCCTTAGAGCAAATGATATTTCGGAAAGTGTACCAAAACTACCGCCTATTGCTATAATAACTTCACTTGAACTTACTACTATTATATTTCTTCCATGACCAAATCCGGTCACAATTGGAATATCAATATATTTATTAGCTTCTTTATCATTTTTACCAGGAAGTATGCCGACTACAAGCCCATTTTGAGAACGGCCGCCCTTAGACACTGCTTCCATCACTCCACCCATACCCCCACAAATTATAATTCCATCTCTTTTTGCAATTTCTTTTCCGACTATTTCAGCATTTTTGTATTCTTGCGCATTTACTTCAGAGGCTCCGATTACACCAATTCTTGGCTTCATAAATTTTTATTTAAGCAAAAATTTTGTTATGTAAATTCCAACTAGCAGCAGTATGAAAAATATAATGGATAATAAATTTAAATATTTTTCTATAAAATCTCTGATCTTTTCACCAAAAAAGTATATAAGTGAGCCTTCGATTAAAAACCTTGCCGACCTGCCAATTGATGAAGCAAGTATGAATGTTGCAAGGTTTATTTTAAAAACGCCTGCGGTGATTGTAAAAACTTTATATGGTATTGGGGTGAAAGCTGCTCCCAGAATAGCTAAAAATGCATTTTCGTTATATTTTATTTCCACATAATTAAAAGCGTCTACACTGAATAAATAAGTAAGAAAAAATTCACTTACTATTTCCCAGATTGTCCATCCTATTAGATATCCGACAAGCCCACCCGCTACAGATGCTACAGAACAGATAATTGCATAGAGAATTGCCTTGTTTGGTCTGCTAAGTCCTAGCGCTATTAGTAAAGGGTCAGGTGGAATAGGGAATATGGATGATTCGATAAAAGATATAAATGCCATAACAGGAACCCCATATTTAGTCTCAGCCCAGTGAATTACCCAGTCGTAGAGTTTTTTAAGCATGCTCTTTTATTTTAAGAAAGTCTTTTTCTAGAAAGTTAATAAAGTTGTAGTCAGTTAGATCTAATTTAATCGGAGTGACAGATACATAGCCTTTCTTTAATGCATCAATATCGGAGTTTTCAATCTCTATTGAACCAAGCTCATTTCCACCAATCCAGTAATATTTTTTTCCTCGCGGATCTACTTTTTCTACAATAGAGTCATTATATATTCGTTTTCCCTGACGGGTTATTTTAATACCCTTAATTTCCTGCAAGGATAGTTTGGGAATATTTATATTAAGCAAAATATCTCTGGGCAGTCCATTTTGCAGCACATATTGGGCAAATATTGCTGAGAAGTGAAGTGACGACTCATAATTATAGTCATTTCTACCTTCAAGTGAAATAGCAATTGACGGAATTCCTAAAAGGGTTCCTTCTATTGCCGCGCTAACAGTGCCTGAATAGCTTATATCATCACCTAGGTTCTCACCCTTATTTATGCCCGATACTATTAAATCAGGCTTGTTATCTTTAAGTATTCCATTTATTGCTAGGTTTATACAGTCTGTAGGAGTTCCATCAACGCTATAAGTGTTAGTAGAAATCTTGTCTATTCTCAGCGGCCTGTGAATACTAAGTGCATGGCTGCAGGCGCTTTGTTCTCTATCAGGGGCTACTATAAATATATTTCCGAAATGATCTAATGCCCCGATTAGAGCATTTAGCCCCGATGAATTAATCCCATCGTCGTTGGACAGTAAAATTGTTTTATTCATTAGTTAATAAAAAATGGTCGGGGTGAACGGATTTGAACCGATGACCCCCGGTCCCCCAGACCGGTGCGCTACCAAGCTGCGCCACACCCCGAAAGTAAATCTGTAGATAAATATTATAAAAAAAAGGGGTGGAAAACAAGTAAAATAACTAAATTGTAGTTAATTAGTCGAGAGAATCTTTCACTGTTTTTAAATCATTAAGTAATTCATGCAATAAGTCGGTGGCTTTAGATGTGCCCCTTTTATTACTTGCTTCTTCTTTTAGTTTTTTCTTAGCACCTGCAATAGTGTAGTTTTGATCGTAAAGCATGTTTTTAATGCGGAGTACGGTTGAAATAGCTTTTCTATCATAAAGGCGCTGTGATTTTCTTCTTATCGGCTGGATTTCAGGAAATTCACTTTCCCAATATCTTAAAACATAGGGTTTAATAGCTGTAAAATCGCTTACTTCTCCAATCCTAAAATATATTTTATCGGGCAGTCTTAGCTCTGCTGTGTCTAGTTTCATCTCTATTATATAATTAAAAACCCTGTCCTATTTAATTACCCACACAAATAATCTTAAATTATTGTACATTATTTTAGAAATTAATAAATACATTATTTTAAATTATTGAAAAAAAATATATTTTTTGATAATTTAACTCAGTATGTTCCTCTGAATGTTTTTCTATGAATTTCACATATTCCATGCATTTTTATTAGTTCTAAGTGCTCTTTTGTTGGATATCCTTTGTGCCTTCTGAAATTATATTTAGTATATATCTTATCATATTCTTCCATGATTCTGTCTCTTGTGACTTTTGCAACAATAGAAGCGCATGCTATTGAAAGACATTTGGAATCTCCTTTCTTAATCGCCTGTTGTGGTAATCGTAGATTTATGGTGTTAATACCGTCTATGAGCAAAACATCGGGTGATATATCAAGATTTGATACTGCAGTTTCCATGGCTTTTAGGGTTGCCTTAAGTATATTGATCCTATCTATCTCTTCGGGTTCTATTATTCCTATTCCAAAAGATAAGGATTTTTCTTTTATAATTTCAAAGAGGGCGGCTCTTTTTTTGGGTGATAGCTTTTTAGAATCGTTTATTCCCTCAAGGTTAATGTGCTTGGGTAAAATCACAGCAGCTGCCACTACAGGACCTGCAAGAGGGCCTCTTCCTGCCTCATCTATTCCAGCAGGAAATTTATCTTGATTCCAATAACCGTTTTCAAAATAGGTATTTGGGTATTGCAACTCAGTTAATTAAGCCGTAAGTTTTTAGTGTCTTTTTTAGTTTAGCCAGATTATCCTCTGACATCTGGGATAAAGGTAACCTAAACTCGTTTCGAACAAACCCCATCAGATTTAGTGCGGTCTTAACAGGAATGGGGTTTGCCTCTATAAACATAATATCGTTTAATTCCAGCAGCTTATAATGCAGTTCTCTGGATTTTTCTATTTGTCCATTTGCAAAATAATTATAAAGATCGGCAACTTGCTTTGGAGCAATATTTGCAGTCACTGTGATAAATCCCTTTCCTCCGATTGTAAGCAAAGGATAGTTAATGGAGTCTTCGCCGGATAGAAGAGTGAACTTAAATCCGGTTAAACTAAGAGTTTTAGATGCAGTTTGTACAGATCCTGTAGCATCTTTTATTCCTACGATATTTTTGCAGGATTTAGCAAGCTTTGCGGTAGTTTCAGGGTTCAGGCTGACCCCGGTTCTTGCCGGAACGTTATAAAGAATTATCGGAATATCAACTTCAGCTGCTATCTTGGCAAAATGTTTAAACAGCCCATCCTGAGTGGGTTTGTTGTAGTATGGAACAACAAGCAGTGAGCCATCGGCTCCGACTTTGTTTGCAAAACTAGTGAGTCTAATAGCTTCATCTGTACTATTAGAGCCTGTGCCTGCAATTACAGGGATTCTTTTGTTTACGGCCTTTACTATAATTTCTATTACATGTTCGTGTTCTTCATGAGAGAGGGTGGGCGATTCACCGGTAGTGCCGCATGCTACAATTCCGTGAGTCCCGTTTTCAATTTGGAACTCGATTAGCTGTCTTAGTGAGTTTTCATCTACTTGCCCCCCAGAAAATGGGGTTACTATAGCTACAATCGATCCTTCAAACATATATAAAGATTCCCTTTGTCTTTAAGACTTCATTATATTTAAGTACGTTTTTAAATCAAGATAGGACAGACTAGTAAAATTTGTGTCCGCAGTCAGAACAAAATTTAGTTTCCTGAGCTATAAATTTTCCACAATTATTACACTTCTTTTCTATTTTCCCTTCTTTATTGATGGAATATTTGTCCATAGCTGCTTTTAAAGTTTGCGAAAAAATATCAGAAAATTCTTCGGCAAAGCTAACCATATTTTTCGAAAACTCAATGACATCTTCGCCAGTTTCTGAAATAAGGGTTATTATCACTTCAGATTTAGACTTTTCGATTTTATGATCGGTAATTTTGGGCAACTGTATTTCTCTAAATAACTTAAAGTAGTCTAGGTTTCTAATTATTAGAAACCTTCTGTTTGTAAGAATACACCGTGAATTATAGTAAGTATTCTTATCTCGATGTGCTTTGGCGTTATAAAAAGCCCTAGAATTCCTTATAATGTGAATAAGCTCTTCACCATCGTCCAGATTTGATAATATGCTTTCTTTTAATTTATCTGAAACCCGGATTGGGTCAGCTGCCTGTCCCAATGAAAAAACATTTGAGAGTTTTTCTATAATATTAAACATATTTTTTTATGAGAATCTCTGCTATTTGAATTGCATTGAGAGCAGCACCCTTTCGGAGCTGGTCTCCTGATATCCAAAAACTTATACCACTGTTTATAGAGTAATCCTCTCTAATCCTTCCTATAAGACAGTTGTCTTTACCACTAGATTCAACTGGCATTGGATAGAGCGACTTTTGAGGGTTATCAACTACTTCCAACCCTGCAAAATTATTAAACGCTTCTTTTGCCTGGCTTACCGTAATTTTGTTTTCAGTCTCTACATTAACACAAACACAGTGAGAACGGAAAACCGGCACCCTGACAGTTGTTGCCGTAATCTGTATTTCATTGTCACCAAGAATCTTTCTGGTTTCGTAATGAAGTTTCATTTCTTCTTTTGTGTAACCGCTGTCCAAAAAACTGTCTATATGAGGAATTAAATTATAAGCGATCTGATGAGGAAAGACTTCTACCTTAATTTCTTTTGAATTTATAATCGCTTCAGTTTGGTTTCTTAGTTCTTCAATAGCCTGCGCACCTGCTCCTGAAACTGCCTGGAAACTTGTTGCTATAACTCTCTTTATTTTGGAAATGTCATGGATAGGTTTTAGTCCCATAAGCATAACTGTAGTAGTGCAGTTGGGATTGGCGATGATATTTCTTTTCTCGTAGTCCTTTACTGCTTGTGGGTTTATCTCTGGGATAACCAGTGGTACGTCGTTGTCCATTCTGTATGCAGAGCTGTTATCAATTACGACTGCGCCATTTTCTGCCGCAATGGGGGCAAATTCCAAACTTCTTACAGAACCTGCTGAAAAAAGAGCAATATCTATATTGTTAAATGAGGCAGGTAGAAGTTCAGATACCTTTAACTGTTGTCCTCTATATTGCAGACACTTACCCACAGATCTTTTAGAAGCAAGTAAACTCAGGCTTTTTACGGGGAAGTTTCTTTCTTCTAAAATCTTTATCATTTCCAAGCCAACAGCGCCGGTCGCTCCTGCAATGGCTATATTGTACTGTTTTTTACTCATTTTTTTCTATCTCTTTACGGTATTTTTGTTCCAGTATATCTATCTTTCTTATATTTTGTTGCTCAGACTTATCTACCGATGAATTAAACCACGCATCGAGTATCTCTTTTGCAACCGTAGGTGTTATCAGCCTGAGGCTCATTGCAAGTATATTTGCATCATTCCACTTTCTTGCTCCGCTTGCCGTCTCAGCATCAGTGCAAAGAGCAGCCCTTATGCCAGGAACTTTGTTTGCCGCCATGCTTACGCCAGTGCCGGTCCAGCAAAAAAGTATACCCTGATCACAATCCTTATTTGAAACCTTTTCTGCAACAAGCCGGGCTACGTCTGTCCACTCCACCGGGTCTCCTGCTAGCGGGCCGTAAAGCTCAGTACTGATTCCTCTTTTGTTTACCTCACTTATAACAAAATCAGTTAAAGCTGTTTTTTCATCACTTCCAATTGCAATTTTCATATTTGCATATCTTAAATAACGAACTTATATTCATCAAGTTATTAAGGTATTTAGTTTTTTTATAAAAAAAGGTTTTTAATTTTATGATCATATATATAATTAAGTATAGTACTTTATGTTATTTAATTCATTGGTCTTATTGACCCAGAATTGATTTATCTATAATATTTATTAATTAAATTATTAATTAAAACAAGGAGACATTCAGTATAGACTACATAGAGCTAGACAGGAAGATATCCAAGGCTTTTCAACTCCCCAAAGACAGCATGTTTGCGCTTAATGCTGATGATGACGGAAAGCTATTAGAATTTTCATATCCTTTGCAATATAAAGGAAACGTAATACCGGTAGATGGTAAAAACGTTGCAGGGAGGGTTGTGATATCGAGAAGGCCATATCTTTCAAACAATGTTCAAAAAGATAAAAGTCATATATTTTTTTCCTGGCTGATTGGAGGAAAGGTGCTTCCTGTACAAAAGATGATAGTTTATCCGGTTATTTTTGCAGAACGGGTTATTGCTATATTAAAGATTGTTAAAAAAGGCCCTGATCCAGAGACTGCAGGCTCGGATTTTAAAAGATCTGATATAAAGGAAATAGATTCCATAGTTAATACTGTCTTATCACTTCATGTGGTAAAATGAGCTGCTAAATGAAATTTATTGATTTAGCGACTCAATCAGCGCTGCAAGCAGGTGACTTACTGCTGGGATATTTCGGTAAAATTGACAGTTACGAATTAAAATCTCCCAAAAGTATTGTTACTGAAGCAGATACACGCTCCGAAGAATTAATCATAGGTAAAATTAAATCATTTTATCCCGGTCATGGGTTTATTGCCGAAGAGTCGGGGGAAAACATTAATGATTCTGAATTCATCTGGATTATAGATCCCTTGGACGGTACTACTAATTTTGCTCATGCATACCCCTTTTTCTCAATTTCTATTGCTCTTAGGATAGATGGAGTATTGGAATTAGGGGTGATTTACGACCCAGTAACAAAAGAGTTGTTTAGCGCCGAAGCAGGGAAAGGGGCCTTTCTAAACGGTAAAAAGATTTTTGTTTCAAAAGTAGACGATCTTGAGCATAGTCATCTTGTTACCGGATTTGTTTATACACATGAATGGATGGTTAAAAAAAATCTCAAACATTTTGAAAATTTTATCTATAAGTCTCAGGCTGTAAGAAGAGACGGCTCGGCTGCCCTCGATCTTTGTTATGTAGCCTGCGGTAGATATGACGGGTTTTGGGAGATGGGTCTTAATTCTTGGGATACTGCAGCAGGGGTTTTAATAGTTAGAGAAG
>SMUY01080698.1_pt1 | contig 10829 bp, 8 predicted proteins | sample 2456441 | NCBI WGS metagenome assembly SMUY01 (sample SAMN11095931, study PRJNA526329) | marine sediment metagenome | biome: Marine sediment; feature: Surficial sediment; material: Deep marine sediment; isolation source: Hadal surficial sediment | place: Pacific Ocean | collected 2014-11 | depth 0-1...
ACTGCCGGCGGCTTCCTTATCTTTATTTTCTATCGCTGCATAAACCTTCTTGATAGAAGTTCTTAGCATGGAACGAAAACCTGCGTTGTGCTGGCGTCGTTTTTCACTCTGACGCGCGCGTTTTTTTGCTGAGGCAATATTAGCCAATGTTAAACTCCCGATTTATTTCTGGTAATTTCTAAAAATGCTTTTTGAGGCGCGTAACTATGCTTATCTTGCTCTTATTTGTCAATCCTTCTCCTTGAATATGGTATCCTGCGCATCACAACATAAATGTCATAATAAACAGATAGATAGCATGGTTATCGCTAGATTAGCTTAAATATTTCAACTTTGGTCAACTCCGAACTTGTCAAAACAATTACTTAAATCCACATTCGTTGTCAGTTTTATGACAACCATCTCGCGCGTGTTTGGATTATTGCGGGATGTTGTGATCGCCTATTATTTTGCTGCTGGTACGGGTTCTGACGCATTTTTCGTGGCATTTAAAATCCCGAACTACCTACGGCGGTTATTTGCTGAAGGAGGATTCTCACAGGCATTTGTCCCCGTATTAACTGAATACAAAAACCTCCATGATGAGAAGGGCGTACAGGATTTACTGGATCATGTCAGCGGTAAACTTGCTCTGGTGCTATTTTGTGTGACGCTTGTCGGTGTCATAGCAGCGCCCTTATTTATCATGATTTTTGCTGCTGGATTTATAGGCGATGGAGACAAATTTGAGCTCTCCACCTATATGCTCAGAATTACCTTTCCATACATTATGTTTATATCACTCACGGCATTCGCAGGGGGCATATTAAATGCGTATGGACGGTTCGCCGTACCAGCTTTCACACCCGTGTTACTGAATATATCGCTTATCTCATGCGCCATCTGGCTGGCACCATATCTTGATGAACCAGTGACCGCATTGGCATGGGGTGTATTGATCGCCGGGATAATACAATTACTTTTCCAGATTCCTTTCCTGATGGGTTTAAAGCGAATGCCACGACCCCGATTGAGAAAAGGTCATACGGGTGTAGGTAAAATACTGAAATTGCTGATACCCACCCTGTTTGCCGTGTCCATTTCTCAAATCAATTTGATCGTGGATATGATGATGGCTTCTTTTTTGGTGACTGGCAGTATCTCGTGGTTATATTATTCCGATCGACTGATGGAGTTTCCATTGGGTGTATTCGGCGTTGCTTTGGCGACGGTTATCCTGCCAAATCTGTCGGAGAAACATGCACAGGGCAATACCCGTCATTTTATACACATGATGGATTGGGCTTTGAGGTGGGTGTTTTTGATCAGTATCCCCGCAGCGATTGGTCTGATGTTATTGGCAGGCCCAATATTAACCACAATTTTTCAACATGGTGAATTCACACCATATCACGTCGTGATGTCAGCTAAGAGTTTACTGGCTTATGCGATTGGTTTACCCGGCTTTATTTTAATCAAGGTGTTGGCCAGCGGATATTTCTCCAGGCAGGATACAAAAACACCCGTCAAGGTCGGTGTTGTCGCAATGTTCTCAAACATCATCATGAACTTTATCTTCATAGGCCCACTCGCACACGCAGGTTTGGCATTGGCAACCTCTCTCGCCGCCTTTATTAATGCTGGATTGCTTTATTACTTTCTACGGAAAGAACAAGTCTTTTTGCCCGAAAGTGGTTGGCTTGTCTTTTTAGTCAGAATTATCTTTGCATCAATAGTGATGAGTGCTCTGTTAGTTTTTATGGTGCCAGCTCTGCCATTGTGGAGTGAGTGGGACTTATACACGCGTGTCTTCCAATTAGGGAGTTGGATTACAGCAGGTGGCATGAGTTATTTTGCAGCACTATGGTTGACCGGCCTAAGACAAGAAGATATGGCACTGAATGTAGAACAAGCTCAAGGTGAGGGCTGATACCTGGTCATGGAACTGATACGCAGTCTACACAACCTCAGACAACATCATAGAAAATGTGTCGCAACCATTGGTAATTTCGATGGTATTCATTTGGGTCATCGAGCAATCATTTCGCAGCTCAAGGAAATTGCAAGTGAACACGATCTGCCTACAACGATTATCATTTTCGAGCCACAGCCACAAGAATACTTTTCTCCAGAAAATGCCCCTTCAAGATTAACCCGTCTGAGAGAAAAAATTGAGGAGTTGGAACGCCTGGATGTCGATCGTCTGATTTGCCTCAGGTTTAACAGCGAATTGGCGAGTCTCTCGCCCAGAGATTTTGTTGAGCGACTATTAATTGAAGGATTGGAAATTCGTCATCTCGTGGTGGGAGATGATTTTCGATTTGGCAAAAATCGACAAGGTGACTATGCAACCCTAGAGAAGATGGCCGATGAATTCGGTTACGAATTGGAACATACCAATACCTGTACATTTGAGGGAGAAAGAATAAGCAGCACAAGAATCAGGCAAGCACTTGCAAACGACGATTTAATTCTAGCCAGAGAGTTGTTGGGAAGGGAATACGCTATTAGTGGACGGGTGGTTCATGGAGATAAACGGGGCAAGTCTCTGGGGTTTCCAACTGCAAACATGGAGTTACACAGATTGCATAGTCCGGTAGCAGGTATCTATGTCACGCGCGTCCATGTCACACTGGACCATGGGGGAGGTCAGGGAATAGTCGAGTCAAATTATCCTGCCGTGACCAGCATCGGGACACGACCTATGTTTGATGGTGAAGGCATGCGCCTCGAGACCCATATTCTGGATTTTGATGAGACTTTATATACAAAGCATATTCGAGTTGTCTTCCTGAAAAAACTGAGGCCAGAGGAAAGATTTTCAAATGTTGATGATCTGATAAAAGCCATTGAAACAGATATAGAAAATGCGCGGCTATATTTTGCTAAAAATAGTCTTATTACAGAAAATAATCTGGGCACAGATTGAATAATAATCGTACATCTCTATACTTCCGTGGCTGATATTTACGGCTGATATTTACGGCCGATATTTCATGGCACAAGACCTGTTAAACCGAATAAAAAAATGGCTGAATAAATGTCTGCATACAAGGATACACTGAATCTACCTAAAACAGATTTTCCTATGAGAGGAAATCTGGCCAATCGCGAACCTGAAATACTGAAAAAATGGCAGGAGATGGATCTCTATGGTCAGATCAGGAAGCAACAGTCGGGCAAGCAAACGTTCATTCTTCATGATGGCCCACCCTATGCCAATGGTGATATCCATATTGGTCACGCAGTTAATAAAATCTTGAAAGATATCATTGTCAAATCACGTGGTTTGAGTGGTTTTGATGCGCCTTATGTCCCGGGATGGGATTGTCATGGATTACCCATAGAGATGATGGTGGAGAAAAAAATCGGCAAGGCCGGGCATAAAGTCGATGCACATACCTTCCGTAATGCCTGTCGTGATTATGCGGCTAAACAGGTTGAAAAACAGCGTGTTGATTTTCAACGCCTGGGAGTATTGGGAGACTGGCACAAACCTTACCTGACAATGGATTTTAAAAACGAAGCCAATATTATTCGTGCCTTTGGGAAGATTGTTGATGCCGGTCATTTACACAAAGGCTCCAAACCTGTGCACTGGTGCATTGATTGTGCTTCGGCACTGGCAGAAGCAGAAGTCGAATATGAAGACAAGACTTCGCCTGCCATTGACGTGCGTTTTACTTTCGTCGACCAGGAGGCAATCTGGTCATGCACTGATGAAGCAATTCACCACAAGGGGCAGGGTGATATATCCACTGTAATCTGGACCACTACTCCGTGGACCTTACCTGCCAATCAGGCTGTTTGTGTGCATCCTGATTTTGAATATGACCTTATCCAATGCCAGACAGAAAATGGCCCGCAACGTTTATTGTTAGCCAGGGAATTACATGCGTCTGTTTTGCAGCGTTGCGGTGTTGATGAATATCAAATCATTGCGTCATTTAATGGTGCATCACTGGAAGGACTCAAACTACGGCATCCATTCTATGATCGTGAAGTGCCTGTGATTCTCGGCAAACATGTCACATTAGAAGCTGGTACAGGTGCCGTGCATACCGCACCGGGTCATGGACAGGACGATTATATTGTCGGTCGCCAATATGATTTGCTGGTGGATAATCCCGTCGGGGGCAATGGTTGTTTTCTACCCGAGACCGAAATCTTTGCCGGTGAATATGTCTTCAAGGCCAATGCACATGTCATCGAAGTCTTAATCGAAAAACAAATGTTGTTGCACCATGAACAGTTGCAACATAGTTACCCGCATTGCTGGCGCCATAAGACGCCGATTATTTTTCGGGCAACACCACAATGGTTTATCAGTATGGATGACAATGGCCTACGACAAAAAGCATTGCAGGAAATTGAAAATGTCGAATGGATGCCCGATTGGGGGCAGCAACGTATCGATGGCATGGTGCGTGATCGTCCTGACTGGTGTATTTCTCGTCAACGGACCTGGGGTGTGCCTATTACACTATTTGTGCATAAACAAACAGGTGAGTTGCATCCTGAAACTCAGCGCTTGATCGAGGAAGTCGCAATACGTGTAGAGCAGGGGGGCATTGATGTCTGGTTTGAACTGGATAAGAAAGAATTGCTTGGTAAGGATGCAAACGATTACGAAAAGGTTACTGACACACTGGATGTCTGGTTTGATTCCGGTGTCACCCATGCCAGTGTGTTGCAAGCGGATGAACGATTAACATTACCAGCAGATTTGTATCTTGAAGGATCCGACCAGCATCGTGGCTGGTTTCAGTCATCCTTACTGACATCGGTAGCTATGAATGAAGTTGCACCTTATCAAAGTGTCCTTACCCATGGCTTTACGGTAGACGCACAGGGCAAGAAGATGTCCAAATCCAAAGGCAATGTCGTCTCACCGCAAAAGATTATGAATTCTCTGGGCGCTGATATCTTACGCTTGTGGGTGGCTGCAACGGACTATCGGACAGAGATGAATGTTTCAGATGAAATATTGAAACGCATGTCAGATGCCTATCGACGACTTCGTAATACTGCGCGTTATCTTCTGGCCAATCTTGAAGGTTTCGACCCGGTCAAAGATTGCGTTCAGGAAGATCAGCTATTGGATCTGGATCGATGGATGTTGTCCGAAGCAAAGAATTTTCAAAAAACGATTGTTGAAGATTATAATAATTATGATTTCCACCAGATCTACCAGTGTTTGCATCACTATTGTGGTGTAACGCTGAGCAGTTTTTATCTTGATATCATTAAGGACAGAATTTATACCACACAAGAAAACAGTCTTGCGAGACGTTCAGCCCAGACTGTAATGTATCATATTGCCGAAGGCTTGGTGCGCTGGATGGCCCCCATTTTGAGTTTTACTGCCGATGAAATCTGGCAATATATGCCAGGTGATAGAAGCGCATCGGTGTTTCTTGCAGACTGGTATCAGGGTTTTCCACAGGTATCTTGCCGTAATGATGTTGTCTGGAAGTTGGTCAGTAATGTAGGTGATGATGTGCGTGGTGCTGTGAGTAGAGAGCTGGAAAAGCTGAGAGCAGATAATCAAATTGGTTCATCGTTAGACGCGGAAGTAGATATATACTGCAACGATGAAATAAAGGAATTGCTGGATAGTTTAGAAGATGAATTACGATTTGTTTTTATTACCTCTTATGCCCGTGTTCATCTTGATATCGATAGACCGGGAAATGCAGTAGCAACGTCTATTGAAAATATTTGGATAACCGTGAATGCATCGAAACATGCAAAATGTATTCGTTGTTGGCACCATAGAGAGGATGTCGGCAAACATGATAAACATCCGGAGTTATGTGGGCGCTGTGTCGAGAATGTCGATGGTGAAGGTGAATCAAGACGTTACGCCTGAGATGATTAATTATTCCCCCGGATTAAAATGGTTATGGATGACTGTCCTGATTGTTTTTCTTGATCAGTTGACCAAAGGCCTGGCAAGTCAGTATTTGCAAATGCAAGAACCTGTGATTGTCACACCGGGTTTTAATCTCACACTGATGCATAATACGGGTGCTGCATTCAGTTTCCTGCGTGAAGCAGGGGGCTGGCAACGGTGGTTCTTTGTCTGTCTGACCATTGCAGTGAGTGTGTTTATTTTGATATGGCTTCATGGTCTGAAAATCAATCAACGATGGCTAGCATGCGCTTTGGCCCTGGTGCTTGGTGGCGCGATAGGCAATCTCTGGGATCGCCTCACTCTAGGGTATGTTATTGATTTCATTGATATTACACTGGGATTTTTACCCTGGAGAATATTTAACCCGTGGCCGGCATTCAATATCGCTGACTCAGCCATCACAATTGGTGCCGTCATGCTTGTGATTGATGCGATCTGGCTGGGTGAGTCGGGTTCAGAGAATTCTTTGAATGATTGACACATGTTGCAAAGCAACGTAGCTTACTCTGACCATCACTACAGAATTAAATATCAGGTAGATATCAATGAAAATAATCATGGCCAATCCCAGAGGTTTTTGTGCAGGTGTAGACCGCGCGATTGAGATTGTCGAAAGGGCACTGGAGTTATTTGGTGCGCCCATTTATGTTCGACATGAAGTCGTGCATAACAAATATGTCGTAGATAGTCTGCGAAATAAAGGTGCCGTTTTTGTCGAAGAACTGGATGAAGTCCCGGATGATGCAACCGTTATATTTAGTGCACATGGTGTTGCCAAGCTGGTGCGTGAGGAGGCAGCACGTAGAAAATTACGTGTCTATGATGCAATTTGTCCTCTGGTGACAAAAGTGCATATGGAAGTAGGCCACTATCAGGATGAGGGCAGGGAGTGTATCTTGATTGGTCACGAGGGGCACCCGGAAGTCGAAGGGACATTGGGGCAATATCAACCTAAAGACAATGAAGGCGGAATGTATTTGGTTGAATCTGTAGAAGATGTCTGGGACCTGGATGTCAAAAACCCTGAATATCTGGCCTTTGTCACGCAGACGACTCTATCAATGGATGATACAGCAGAAGTGATCGATGCCTTACGCGAGCGGTTCCCGAATATTTCAGGACCCAGGAAAGAAGATATTTGCTATGCGACACAGAACAGACAGGACGCAGTCAAAAATCTGAGTGAACAGTGTGATCTGATTCTGGTGGTTGGTTCACCCAACAGTTCCAACTCAACACGGCTGATGGAAATTTCGGAAAAAGTCGGTGTCCCCTCCTATTTAATCGATAATGCCTCCGAAATTAAAAAAGAATGGTTGGATGACAAGCAATGTATCGGTGTGACAGCAGGGGCTTCAGCGCCAGAAGTATTAGTCGAGGCGGTAATCAATCAATTAATAGAATGGGGTGCTGATTCAGTTGAAGAATCTCATGGGATAATCGAGAAAGTCGTGTTTTCCTTACCAAAGGAACTTTCTAAAATTAAACATGCACAGCTATGAAGTAACTAAACTTCTGGTTTGCTTAGTTGATATATGAATTATTAGTAATCATGTTTTGTGAATTTTATTTCACCTGTTTTTATTCTTCTTCGCCAGTCTTCTCCACAGTTTTCTGATTAGCATCTGCTTCTTCTTTTTCTTTATCCCTAAAACCAGCGGCTTCAAGTTCATCGATCAGTGTTGCTTTGTTAAAACCAACTATCTGTTTTTCTCCAAAGATCACCGTGGGAACCTGTAAACTACCTTCGGCTCCAATTTCTTCCTTTAGTTTATTCTGGAGTTCAGCATTATCTTTAAGGTTTACCTCAGTAAAGTTTGAACCGTAATTTTTCAGCACACGGCGAGTGACATCGCAGGAATCGCAATCAGGTATAGTATAGAGGGTGATACTAATATTTGATGGTCCCAGTCCCACGGATTTCGTAGGTTTACCGGTTTTCAGTTTGATGGTATTGATTGATGTAGTGCCTGGTGGACAGTTCTTATGGAATGATTTTTCTCCATTATTATCGTCTACGCATTCCTGAATAGTGACAGCATGCACATGAAATGTTGATAAACTCAATATTAAAACACCCAGACTGTTTGTTAAAAATTTCATAATATTGCCTTTGCCATATGTTGGAAAATCGAACATTTTCAGTAAATTAGTGTCTATGTACAGTATAGCGATGAGGTTTGGTTTGTGCCACTATATATACAGAAGTTCTGTATACTGAGTCGAAGCGAAATTAAAGAAATATGCTTAATAACAACGAGATTTTTACAATGAATAGATTAAACCTAAGTATATATTCAGTCATTCAGATATTTGTCTTGTGTGTAGTTGTAAGCAATAGTCAAGCCGCGCTTTACAAATGGGTCGATGCTGATGGGAATACCCACTATACTCAAAGCCCTCCGACAGGTGGTATTGAAGCAGATGTTATTAAACCTCCGCCCAAGATAGATACAAATAAAGCATTAGATCAACTGGAGGAGCAACAAAAATATTTGGATGGTCTTCAAGAAGAGCGGGGGAAACAGGCGAAAAAACAGCAAATTGAGGAAGCAAATGAAGCTATTAGAAAGTCCAACTGTGAATTAGGTAAAGATAAATTAACACGTTTGACGGACATACCCCGGATTCGGAAGGTGGATAAGGACGGCAATGTATCGAGATTAACCGAAGAAGAGAGACAAGCAAAAATCAAAAAAGCGCAGGAACTTATTGATAAGGAATGTAAGAAATAAAGCGATAAGAAAAAATCAAACAGAAGAACTTGCGAGTTACAACTAAAAACCTTTTTTTGGTAAAAGTTAAAATCAGCCTCGGGAACATAAGGGCAGAGATTTAAATAATGGTTTGCCCAGAATTAATTCAGGGTATTCAAGGGTCTGAAACCTTGTTTTGGTTTCGCTCCGTTTTTTGAGAGGTGTGGCTTGTTTAGAGTTTTGGTTGTTTAGATTTTTCCCGGATTAAAGTTTACCAAATTAAAGTTTACCAACATGCATCTGGGTCAGTGCCGGTTGCACCTTTTACGTCGCTAGAATTTAACGTTAGAGTGGTACACGTGGCATCGGCAGCCTGCGCATTAACAGCGGTCGCTGTGATCAGATAACAGGTAGCGATAGGACAACCTGCCACAGCAATCGTATATCTGTTGCTTTCGGTCGTTGTATTCGTATTAAGATTACCTGCTATATCCGTGGTGTAAGTCTTGTTCCCCAGATAATATTGTTCCAGACGAGCTGATATATCCATTAGTGCTGCTTGTCCTTCGGTTCGTCCGGCCCTGAGGACGTAATTTTGATAAGCCGGTAATGCAACTGCCGCGAGGATCCCGATAATAGCAACTGTTATCATTATCTCTATGAGTGTAAAACCCCGGGACGATTTGACCCGGAACGATTTCACCTGAGACGACCTGTTTCGATGTAGATAAGTTTGCATTACTTTTCCTCAAGCATTATTAATCATCTTATGCATCAGTAAATATCTATTGTATAGATATTTACTGATGTGGGGCATCCTTTTTTAGGGCGTATCATCTGTGTCTCTTTCGTACCAGAAGGTCTTCCAGGAAGTGGTCGCCCCCGTTTTTCTGAGTGGATCAGCACTGCCCAGAATCAGGATATCATCACCACCTAAGGGGACAGTTTCAACCGGGATACCGCCACTATCGAGTTCAGCATAACGCTCAAGAGTTGGATTATCAGGATCTGAGTCATTATCGGTATCGATACTGAAGATCGCTGTCGCATCCAACAGGCTTACGGCAAATATCCTACCGGTGCCTTCACTCAAACCGCAGGCACTGGTGGCCGCAACGGGTGAGAATGTGGAGAAGAATATCGTACCGCCAAGCGTCAAGGCAGCAGCCAGATTTTTTTCTCCAGTCCCTGTTATTCCCAGCCCCAGGTCGATAAACCAGCCCTTATCTATATCGACGCCAGCACAAGCACCCGTGGTTACACTAACCGCACAATCATCAGAGGTCAGATCTGCAAGGTCAAGGCGATCATAGGGCCATCCAGTTGTATCTAATGTACCACCGCTGCTGATGTTCCTGTCCTTTATCATGAAGAAAGTATCTTCCCTGACCTGTCCCAGGGGATTTGCGCGATCGCCTGAGCCAATGATGACGGCATCAAAGTTGGTACCGTCGCTAGTCTGTACTACGTCAGGCCGATTGAAGAAACGTATGTCAGCTGACGTGTTGGTATTGTTATCGTCATGGCGCCCAACGTCTAACATCTCTGTAACAAACCAGTCATCAATAATATCGCCGTCTGCATCTTGATCTGTCTGTGGCATATCAACCCGCCAGACTCTGCCGCCTGTGTCACCAAAGTATATTCTATCCAGTTTTCCATCACCTAACGTATCTACTACGGCCAGTTCGGAGGGAATGCTGTCATCCATGTTTACGTGATCATAGGCAGAATCGGTGGAATTGAAGCCTGTGCTAGACCCACCTCTGGCCTTCCATATCAGGTTTCCATTATCTGCTTCGACGACAAAAACGGCATTGCCTTCATCATCGTCTTCACCGATTGTTGGCATGGTAATGCCATCGGGGGCGTGTCCGTGGGCCGCATCCTTGCCAACTACTGTTACGACATCATCATTACTATCGGTACAGTCACTATCGTTACTGCCCCCTGGTCCCTGATCGCAACCAAGGTGCGTTCCATCATCATCACCATTATAACCACCACCAAATACCAGAACATCGATGGTATCGTCGACTCCGGCTGATGAATCGATGACTCGCTCTGCCATTTTGCCAACGGTAGGTCTGGAAAAGGTCAGGGCGAGTTCCCCAAAATCAGCATCGGTATTGCATATTTTCCAAGTGAATGTTGGTTCTTCAGGATCGGTCACATCCAAAGCGTAGTAACATTTGCCCCCACGTCGCTGTCCGAAAAACATTTTTACAGTGTCGCTA
>SMUY01046425.1_pt1 | contig 10821 bp, 10 predicted proteins | sample 2456441 | NCBI WGS metagenome assembly SMUY01 (sample SAMN11095931, study PRJNA526329) | marine sediment metagenome | biome: Marine sediment; feature: Surficial sediment; material: Deep marine sediment; isolation source: Hadal surficial sediment | place: Pacific Ocean | collected 2014-11 | depth...
CGCAGGAGGTTTCTATGCCTAAAACCAGCATGATTCAATGTCAGCGTTGAAGGGTTGACAATCCGGAAGGAGGATCCAATCAGGGTGGAGCGGGGTTCTCTCCCCGCCCGCCAAAAATTTCTTTTTAAGCCCGAAACGCGATCAGTTGCTGGATTGGTCGGACTGGAACACCTTGCTCATGATCGACCACCCCTTGAGCAAAGAAATGGCTTCTTTGAGTTGGATGTCCTTTTCGAGGTCTTCCTTAAGGGAAGCCATGAGTTCGCGCTTCTTGACATCTTCTTCCGACGGCGTGACTTCCACCGGCTCGGGCTCTTCTTCCCCAAAACTTTTTTTGCCTTTAAGATGCTTTTTCAGGTCTTTTTCCCTGAGAAACTTCCGCATCTTGTTTTTCTCCTGGTTGATTTCACCTTTATTTTTATCATCCTCTTCCTGGAGTTTTCCTGCGGTGGCGACCGGAACCTCTACGATAATATCAGGAACGATTCCATTTTCCTGAATCACCCGTCCGCTGGGGGTGTAATACCGGGCGGTGGTCAACCTCAGTGCGGAACCGTCGCTGAGTGGGATTATGGTTTGCACGGAACCTTTGCCAAACGTTTGCGTGCCCAGAATGATGGCGCGGTTGGAATCCTGAAGCGCGCCCGCCACGATTTCCGAGGCGCTGGCACTGCCCCCGTTGACGAGAATGATCATGGGATACGACACCCGCTGGACTCGATCGTGGGTGGTAAACCGCATGTTCTGTTCCTCGGTCCGGCCTTGGGTGTAGACAATCAGATTTTCGGGTGGGAGAAAACGGTCCGACACTTCCACCGCCTGATTCAGCAGACCGCCCGGGTTGTTCCGTAAATCCAAGACCAGTTTTTTAACCTGCTTCTCACGAAATTCGTTCAGAACTTTGTCCAGGTCCCGGCTGGTGGTCTTGGTGAAATTTCGGATTTTGATATAACCGATTTTGCTTTCATAAATTTTGCTTTTAACGCTTTTGACCTGAATGTTGCCGCGCTCCAGATTGACTTCAAACGGCTCATCCTTGCCTTCGCGGAAAATGGTGATGTTGACTTCGGTGCCGATCTTGCCGCGCAATCGCTCCACCGCATCGGACAGAGTCATGTCCAGGGTCGATTCATCTTCAATCTTGATGATGCGATCGCCGGACTTGATGCCCGCACGGTCGGCAGGCGTATCTTCGATTGGGGTCACCACCGTTAGAATTCCTTTGCGAAGGGTGATTTCGATTCCCAAGCCCCCGAATCGGCCGGAGGTTTCCACTTTCATCTGCTTGAAGGCTTCCGGCGGCAGGTAGGAGGTGTGAGGATCCAGAGTTTTCAACATTCCCCGAATGGCGCCGTCGATCAAATCGCTGGTGTCCACAGTTTCGACATAGTTGGCCTCGAGCAACGAAAGAATTTCGGAAAACACCTTGAGCTTTTCGTAGGTATCCACCGGGGGTTTGGCGGAGGGTTCATCTGCTTCCTGGGACCATACCGTTTGGAATCCTCCGGCGGCCAGTAAAAGAATCAACAGCGCCGCACTCAGGGTTCGAAAGCCCAGACGTTTAAAATAAAGAAGATAAACTCTGTGGAAACTCAAAATATTTCTCCAGTCGAAAAGGAATAAATTCAATGATTATCCACAATTATAACGCATAATTAGCGGGTTTCATGATTTAGTTCTACTTTCTTTTGGCGACCTGCAACCAGGCGGCCGGGTCGATCGGTTTGCCCTTGTGGCGCAATTCCAGATAGAGGGTTTCCCCGACCAGGGACCCACTATTTCCCGACAAACCGATGGCTTGGTGTTCGTGAACATAATCGCCGGTTTGCACCAGCATCTTATCCAAGTGGCCATATAAGGAATGGTAATGTTCGCCATGTCCGACGATAATCAGGTTGCCGTATCCAACCAGAGGACCGGCAAACAAAACGGGTCCCTGAAAAATGGAGTGGACCTCCGTCCCTTTTTTAACTTTTAAATTGAGGCCGTTGTTGATGATATGCGTCCCGAATTGTTTGTCCTTCACCCTCCCGAAGCGGTTAAGGATTTTTCCCTGAACCGGGTAAAACAAACGGCCTTTTTTATCGGCCAAACTCAACCCCTCACCGGAAAGCCGTTTTTTTTCCAATCGGGAAATCAGGTCATTCAAATTCTCGGACGCTTTGAGCAATTCCTTGCGGGCCTGAATGAAGTATATTTTCTTACTCTTGATTTTTCGCAGAAAGCTGGATTTTTTGCCTTTTTTCCGTTCAATTTCATTTTTCTTTTGAAGCGCCGCGCTTTCAAACTGGGCCAGCCGGGCCTTGGCCTTGAATAATTTCTGTTCCTGGTCCCTGAGCTGTCTTAAATGCTTCTGGTAATTTTCGGACATCCGGGAATCATGGGCCATATGGAGTTCCAGATATTTCATCTTTTGAATCAAATCGCTGTAATCTTCCGCAGAAAAAAGGATTTTAACCGAAGACATCTTCCCCTGTTTGTATAAGATGCGCAGGCGTTTCCCCAGCATGCTTTCCTGGTGGGCCAACTTCTTTTCCGCCCCTTTGATTTTCCGGGAGAGCTGGTCCATTTCCTTTTTGTTGATCTTGATATTCCACCGGTAAATCTGCAATTCCCTTTCCCGGATCTTTTTCCGGCCTTCCAGAGTACCCAGGGTTTTCAGGATTCGAGTTTCTTTTTTATTCATGGAGGAGATTTCTCTGCCCTGCTTTTCGATTTTTTTCTTCAGGCTTTCCAGTTCGTTTTTTTCGTCCTGAATGAGTTTTTCGATTTCTTTTGCCGATGGATCGTCAGCCAACACAGACCCGGGCCAGCCACCGCTCAGGATCAGAAATATAATGAACATTCTCGCCGTGGTCATAGCTTTTTATACACCCCCAAAAACTGATGAAGGGAGAAAAAACTGCCCAACCAGCCCACCAGAATGCTGGCCATGACGATGGTCATGATCAAAGGAAAGGGAATGAACTGAAAATCCATGCTCCGGCCGAACGTTTCAATGGCTCCCTGAAATTGATTCACCACGTACAGATGGATGCTTTTCATCAGAGCGAGGGAAACCACGGCCCCCAGCAGTCCGTGAAGAATGCCTTCCAGAAAAAAGGGAAGCTGAATAAATCCGGGAGTGCCTCCCGATAAAAGCATCAACTCGATTTCGTCTTTTCTCGACGAAATGGAAAGTTTGACAGTATTGGAAATGATCAGCACGGCCCCCAGGCTCAACAAGGCGCCCAACGCCAACAGGAACACCCGCATTAGAATAATGAAACCTTCAAACCGGCTGATCCATTCTTCTCCGTATTCAACCGACTCCACCCCCGGCAATTGTTTCATTTGTTCCGCCAACGTGCGAATCTTTTCCAGCCGATTCGGGGTGGGTTTGATTTTGAGGTTGAAGGATGCCGGCAGGGGATTGAATCCCATCCCCTTCAGAAAAGCGGATTTTTCGGAAAACATGGCTTGAAAGTTTTTCCAGGCTTTTTCCCGTGAAACAAAATCAAACGATTCCACTTCGGAATGCGAGGAAACCATTTTCTCCAATTTTTTCTTTTCATGCATGGAGACTTCGTCTTCCAGATAGACGATCAACTGGACCTGATCGTTCCAGAACGAAAGAACGGAGTTGAGGTTGATGTAAACGAACAGGAACAGTCCCAAAATCGACAGGGCGATGGTGATGGTCCCGACCGAAGCAAAAAACAACTGCTTGTTGGATTTGATATTGGTGATCGTTGTTTTAAGAGTTCTCATCGTCGATATCAGACCACGACCCGTGTATCTACAATCTTGCCCTGCTTCAGGGTGATGACCGCATGGTTACCTTCCTGCAGAATAATCTGGCTGTGCGTCGCAAACACCACCGTGGTGCCTTCGTTATTGGCCTGTTCGAACAAATGGAGGATTTCGCTGGCCAACTCCGGATCGAGGTTCCCGGTCGGTTCATCCGCCAGCAATATTTTCGGATTGTTCACCAGGGCCCGGGCAATGGCCACGCGCTGTTGTTCTCCCCCTGAAAGCTCCATGGGGTAGGCATCTTTTTTATGCGAGAGGCCGACGTTCTTCAGGGCTTCCCAAGCTTTAAAACGGATGGTTTTTTTATCGGCGCCGACGATTTCCAGGACAAACGCGACATTTTCGAGGATGGTTTTTCTCTGAAGCAGTTTGTAGTCCTGAAACACCACGCCGATTTTCCGGCGCAGTTTCCATAGCCGGTTGAATTTGATTTTTCCCACGTTGGTGCCGTTCACCAGCACCTGCCCCCGGTCATAGTTTTCCCAGCGGTACAGCAGTTTCAGCAGGGTCGATTTGCCGGCACCGCTGGGACCGGTGACGAAGACAAATGCGCCCTTTTTGATAATAAAAGAAATGTCCACCAGGGCGGGAGTGTTGTTGTAGGTTTTGTAAACGTTGTATAGCTGGATCATTGCAATCCAGGGAGTATGGGGTCCGGTGAATGGATCCATTCAACTATTCGGGAAAACGCCGACATCAATCCCCCGGTTTGGGGTCATCGGAAGGCAGTTCATCCATTAAAATAATGTCGCTGGCGGCGGCTTCTTCTGAAATCATGTCCGGCGTCAGAAAAGAAGCCATGTCATACGTGTAATATTTGCGGATTTGATCGTCCGACAAGAGCTCGAAATTGATATAAGTTTTGATGATCAGCCGGTCATCCTCGATCACATAGGCAAACACACCTTGAGAGCATACCAAATATCCGTCATGCAGGCCATAGGTCAATAACGCCTCGTCCAGGTAGGAATCCAGGGTGATAATGCAGTTATCCGTCGTATCGGTGCGTTCGCTGAACCGCTCAACGCAGTGCGAGGTATAGGCCAATTGGGGATGGGTGAACGAATTGAACAGCATGCCCTTGTCGGTGGATTCGGTATGCGAGGGGGACACCAGGGACACAAAACCCTGCTTGGTGAAATCGATCAGACACAAAATATCTTTGCCGAATTTTTTCCCCACCTTTTTTGTGATCCGTTCCATAAAACGCTGCCGTTTCCGGATGGAGATCCGGCCCCCACGCCCGAAATAGCGCTGGAACTCCTTTTTCACAAAACCCTCGACCTGGGCCTTTTTGAATGCGAAATGACGGTCTTTAGCCATTAAAAGCCTGCAATTCCATTATTAACAATGCTTTCCTTCATTATTATATCCAACCCCGGTAACGGAACAAAGAACAAACTGGTCCGCACCGGAATCCATGAGGGCCACTGATTTTTCAATCTTTTCCGATCTATAATTTTCGATATCCGGCAGAACCTCTGATAAAATGACGCCATGGACAGCACCCTGAAAATTTTTACCATGCTCCTGGGAACGACCCTGGCTTTGAACCTGGCCATGAATTACATGGGGGACAATATATCCGACTTCGAGAGCCGGCCTCTGCCTCTCAAGCGAACAGTGGTCATTAAAACCAACAACCCCGTTTTGAAAGTGGATGCCCAGTCCAAAGAACGATGGACCCTGGTAGATTTTTCCTCGAAAAAAACCTTCCAGATTTACGATCCGGAAACCGATAAAGAACAGATGAATCGACAGGACTGGGACCTGGGTTTCCAGCGCACTAAAATCATCTCCAACGGCGGCGTCACCAATCCCCAGGGGGTGGTAACCATCGCCAACCTGGGCCCGGTGGATTTCGATTCCGTGGTTCGCATTCCGGAAGCCAATTTCGTCCCCGATGTGCGCTCCTGGGGCCACGTCAACAATCCCTCCATCGTGGGCTGGTACCTGTACCGGACTCGAACACACAATATCGAATCGAAACGCAATGTTTACATCGTTAAGACGTCCGACGGCTATCTCAAGCTGAAAATTTTGAATTACTATTGCAAGCGCGCCGAAAGCGCCTGCGAATCGGCAATGTGTCCCCGGGACGAAGCAGCCTGTCTGACTGTGGAATATAGCCACATCAAACCCGGAGAGCAAGCTTTCCCAAGTCCACCGCTCCCGCGACCGAAAACGGCTCAGGTGACTCCTTGAAACGGCTGATACCGCTCATCCTGCTGGCCGGTTGGCTGACGGCCTGCGAGGCGGCTTCCCCCTCGCCATCGCCGCCGGATATGGTTTGGATTCCCGCCGGAACCTTCACCCAGGGCCTGGATCCCACCGGCGAACTCCCCTCTTTCATTTCGGACCGCACCTCCAGTAAAAACGCGCAACCCCAGCATGAGATGTTTTTGGATGCGTTTTACATGGATATCCATGAGGTGAGTTATGCCGAGTTTCTGCAGTTCAGGCCCCAGGCCAAATATCCCGAGGGCCGGTTCAACCAACCCATCCGCGCCATTTCCTGGTACGAGGCCGACGCCTATTGCCTGTGGTTGGGAAAGCGGTTGCCCACGGAGTTTGAATGGGAAAAAGCCGCCCGCGGACGGGCAGGCCATCGGTACGTCTGGGGGAATGAATTCCAGAAGGAAAATGCCAATTTCGGGAAAACCGTACAACCTACCGGCCAATACCCGAACGATGTCAGCGAATTCGAGGTGTTCGATTTAAACGGCAACGTATCGGAATGGACCGCCAGCGGGTATCTTCCTTATCCGGGATCCACCTTCAAGGACCCCAATTTTGGCCAAGGATATAAGGTAATCCGGGGCGGGGCCATCAACAAAAGAGAACATGGATTCCTGAAAGAATTCGCGCTTCTTGCCTACCGGAATTTCGCGCCTCCGCAAATGAGATCCTGGGATACCGGTTTCCGATGCGCGCGGTCGGCTCCCAAGGCTTCCAAAACAGCCTCCTGAAATTCCGGAAAGATCATTCTTCCGGTGGGCCGGGATCGAACGGTGCCGGCTTGTCGGTCACCATCTCATGCAAGCGGGAAACGTTTTCATCGGGTTGCCTTTCTTCTCCCGATTCCCGGCTGATTTCGGGCGACGCCGGCGAATCCTGTCCCTCGGGCTTGGCAGTGGACTGTTCTCTTGGGATATCATCCGCATTCGAGGGATTGCCTCCCGCCGAAGAACCCGCCTCTTGGTTTCTGGAGGATTTCCAGGGCCGCCTTCGGGGCGAACGGGCAGGCCTTTTGGCGTCCGTTGTGCTTCCCGGTCGACGGGCGCTCGCGGGCCTGCGTCCCCTCCCCCGGCTGGCAGAAGTCCGGCGGCCCCTACCGCGTTTGTCCCCCTTCTCTTCTGAAGATTTTTCACCCTCCGAACGGGAGACTCTTTGAATTCTGGATTTCTGCTCGATCACCCTGTCTTCTTCTTTTTTACGCTCCAAAACGGTATACGTGAAATTTTCATAAGGAAGATATTCCTGGCTTTCAAATTGAATATCCACCCCATTGTGTTCTTCCAGCTCGAGCAGGTTTTTGGTTTTGTGATTCAAAAGATAATTGATCACCTGAGTGGATACCCGGACCTGCAATACTTTCACATTGCCGGTGGCCAAGTGCTCCTGTATTGTCCGGATCACACTCAACGTGGAGGAGCTGTCGGTTTTGACATGGCCGGTCCCGCTGCAGTGCTGGCAATCCATGAAAAACCCTTCTTTGACGGGCGGGGCTAACCGCTGCCGGGACATCTCAAGCAAACCGAACCGGGAGATGTGGGAAAGATTGATCCGGGCTTTATCCAGTTTGCTGCTTAGTTTCATCTGTTTTTCGAGCAGGGTTTTGTTTTTCTTTTGAAACATGTCGATAAAATCGATCACGATCAAACCACCCAGGTCCCGCAACCGCAGTTGGCGCGCGATCTCCTCGGCGGCCTCGAGATTGGTTTTGATCGCCGTTTCCTCCAAAGCGCTGGCACCTGTGGTTCTTCCGGAGTTCACGTCGATGGAAACCATGGCTTCGCCCACATCGATGACAATGGATCCGCCCGAGGGCAATTCCACGCGGCGGTTGTAAATGCTCTCGATCTGTTCTTCCACATTATGTTGGGAAAATAGCGGCTTGGTGTCTTTGTACAGTTTGACCCGGTTGCGCATGCGGGGCATGACCATCTTCATAAACTCCACCAGCGCATCATAAGAATCCTGATCGTCCACCAGAATCTCGGAAGTGTCGTTGGTGAAATGGTCGCGGACGGTACGGACCACCATATCCGGACCTTCATACAACAGGCAAGGGGCTTTGGCTTCCGGGTTGTTGATCTGCTCTTCGATGTTCTCCCAGATTTTGAGCAGGGATTGTATATCCTTTTGCAGTTCCGTTTTGGTTCGTCCCATCCCGGCGGTCCGGATGATCACACCCATATCCGGGGGAATTCCCAGGTCGGCCATGATCTGCTTCATTTTTTTGCGTTCGGCTTCGTCCTCTATTTTCCGGGAGATGCCGCTGGAGTCGCTGGAAACCATCAGCACCAGAAACCGTCCCGGAAGGGTCACCGCATTGGTCAGTGAGGGACCCTTGGCGTCCCGGCTTTCCTTGACGACCTGGACCAGCAATTTTTGCCCCCGGATCAGCACATCCTGAATGCGGGTTCTGGCTTTTCTCTCGCCTGTTTGCAGGTAGGATTCCGGCAAAATGTCCTTGAAGGGCAAAAAGCCGTACTTTTTGCCGCCGAAGTCGACAAAAGCCGCTTCGATGGCGGGTTCCACCCGGGTGATGACCCCTAGATAAATATTGCCCTTGACCAACTCCTGGGACGAATGCTGTACAATAATCTCGGCTAACTTGCCGTTTTCGATCACCACGGCCCGGCATTCTTCCGGCTGGTCCACGTTGATCAGCATTTTTTTAGTTATTTTCGACATAAAATTATTGGCCTTTCTCATTGCCGCATGTCGGCAAAGCCCGCCCATTGCACCCGGTTGTCATGATAAATCAAAACTTTAAATTTCAAAATCCGGAAAGTCATGTTATTTTAATAACGAAAGTTGATTGCACAAGGGGCTTTGTTCTTTTCAAGTTAGTATTTTACACGAAAAATTTAATTCTAACTTATTGTTTTTATTGAAGTTATTAAGTGCGATGGATGCCATATCGGAAAATCAATTAAGATTGCCTCGATTGGAGGATTTGCGTCCGGAGCATTTGATCAACAAAACCATATTCATCCGAGTCGATTTCAACGTTCCCCTCATATCGACTCCCAAAGGTTATCGCGTCGGCGATGACACCCGCATCCGGCGGTTCCTGGACCTGACGTTCAAGAGAATTCATGAATTGACCGACGGTAATTGCCGGATCATCATCGGCTCCCATTTAGGCCGTCCCCATAAAAAACTGGATCGTCATGGCTGGGACGGAATTTTCAATATTCAATTTGTTTGTTCTCATTTCGACACGCTGATTCGGAAACTGTACGGCGATACCTACACCATTTTCCCGCCGGAAATCACGGACTCCAATTTCAAGAATTCCCTGGAAATCTGTTTCAAACATCAGCTCCCCGCGGGTGGAATCAAGTTTCTACCCAACCTCCGGTACCTGCTGGACCCTAGCAATCCGGATACGTACCGTCAGGAATTTATTGAGGAATTGGGAAAAATTTCTGATGTATTTATCAATTGCGCTTTTGGGTGCAGTCACCGGGTCACTAAAAGTATCAAGATGCTTCCTCAGATCATGCGTAAGGCAGGTAAGTTGGCTGTTGCAGGAACCCTGCTTCATGAGGAAATCACCAAGTTGGGTCAATTCGGGAAGCGCGTGCTCGATCACCCGGAGCAAACTGCCGTTATCGCCGGAGGAGCCAAAATTGCGGACAAAATCGGTATATTAAAGCAGTTTGTGGAGTCAAAAATCAAGTTAATCTTTATCGGCGGCCGGATGGTGAACGCTTTTCTCCTGGGGCGTAAACTGGAGAAGATCATTGATTCCCTGTCCCTGAAGGATATCCCCACGAAAATGTATGAAAACAAGAGTGCGGAAGAATGCCAGGATTTGCTGAATGAAATCAAACTGGCACATGAAATCATGACCCTGGCGAAAAAGGACAACGTCCATATCATTTTTCCGGACGATTACAAGATTACCAAGGATTACTTCGAAACGGATTATGAGATCAAGACGGAGCCCGACTTTTCTCAGGATTTTCAACTGGACCTGGGGCCGAAAACGATCGTCAATTACGCCAAGAATATTCTGCAAAAGGGACAGATCAAGCAGGTATTCTGGAACGGACCCCTGGGAGCCTACGACCATCCCAAATGCGATCATTATGCCGAGGGTTCCATCAAACTGGCGATGGTCCTGTTTGCCGCGGCCATTGTGGATGAAGACCTTTCCGTCGTCATAGGCGGGGGGGACTCCGCCGCCATTCTCAACAAGATCAATTTCGATGAGGTTAAGAATCTCGTGCGCAAGCAAGTCGCTCTGCAACTGAATCGGCCCGTCAACACGGATTTGCTTTCGATGGATTTCAAGGCAGAGGATGGCTACACCCTGTTTAATTATTTTACCTCCAATTTCTTCGTATCCACCGGTGGCGGCTCGGCCCTGGAATTTCTGGAAGGATATTTAAAAGATGAGGCGCAGTCCCCCATCGAATCCTATCTTCCGGGAACCGCGATTCTGTTGGAGTTAACTTCAGCGAAATGAACCTTGCCGAGCCCAACACCCAAAGGATCAAATCCCGCGAGGCGGACGAACTGGGCTTCTGGGAACAACGCGGCTACTCCAACATCGCCGAACCCCGGCTCGAAGACCGTTACTCCAGATAATTTCTTTTCTCCCCACAATTTTAAGTCAATCTGAGCGTTTTGAGTTTAGAGAGGCTTTCGGATTTCAGGAGGGCTTCGACTCCCTTGTCGCCGATGAAGGTATCGAACATCAGCAGGGTTTCGATGTTGAGCAGGGTTTTGGTATTGGCCAGCGCCAGGGCTGCATCCACCCGCAGGATATTGCGGGCCAGGTTGAGGTGC
>SMUY01005300.1_pt1 | contig 10819 bp, 10 predicted proteins | sample 2456441 | NCBI WGS metagenome assembly SMUY01 (sample SAMN11095931, study PRJNA526329) | marine sediment metagenome | biome: Marine sediment; feature: Surficial sediment; material: Deep marine sediment; isolation source: Hadal surficial sediment | place: Pacific Ocean | collected 2014-11 | depth...
GATGAAATCATCGGACCTATTCGACCTGAGCGGCAAAGTAGCCATCGTCAGCGGCGGCAATGGGGGATTGGGATTGGGCATGGCGCTGGGACTGGCCGGCGCCGGAGCGAACATAGTTGTGGCCGCCCGCAACGCCGAGAAGACGGCGGGAGCGTTGAAACGGATCCAGGAATTGGGAGTAAAGGCCACCGGAGTCAACGCCGACGTGAGCAAGGAAGCAGACATCACCGGCATGGTGGCACAGACCATCGAAGCATACGGGCGGGTGGACATTCTGGTGAACAACGCCGGGATGACCTACCGTAAAGAACCACAGGACCTGACGGCGGACGAGTGGGACCAAGTGATGGACGTGAACCTGCGGGCTGCGTTCCTGGCCTCCAAAACCGTCTATCCCCACATGAAAAGCCAGGGTGGGGGGAAGCTAGTCAACATCGGATCCATGTTCTCCCTGTTCGGCGGCGGCGGCAGCGGTGCTCCCTATTCCTCCAGCAAGGGAGGACTGGTGCAGCTTTCCAAGAGTGTTGGCAACCAGCAAAAGTGGGACACTCTCGTAAAGGAGAGATCAGGTAGAAATGGCAGTGTTGTTGGACTCCCTGAGCAGGTAGTTGTAGCGTTGTCGTCGGGCTAGGGTCTCAGCTTTCACCTCACTTCTCTTGATCAGGATCCCTTCCCGTCTTCCGTGGAGAACGTCATCCGGGGTCACGTTGCTAAGGGCTTTGTGATAGCGGCGGTTGTTGTAGTAGTCCACGAAGCCAGCGATTGCCACCTCCAGGTCGCCAGGCACTTCATACGGGACCTGGTTCACCTCGTGCTTGATGCTCTGATGGTATCGCTCCAGTTTCCCGTTGGTTTGGGGATGGTAAGGCGCCGCCAGGATGTGACGGATTCCTACCAGGTTCAGGTAATCGCGAAAAGCCCTGGATACGTAGCCAGATCCATTGTCGCTTAGCAATCTGGTTCGGTCCTCCAAGGGCACTTCAGTCATGCTGGTCCTATCGACGGCTAGCTGGACCACCTGGATCAAGGAATCGGTGGTCATGTCCCGTTGCAGCTTCCAGGCCAAGATGGACCGGGAGTAGTCGTCCATCACAGTCACCATGTAGTAGTAGCCCCACCCCGTCACTCTGAAATACGAAGCGTCGGTAGCCCACATCTGATGTGGAGCACCGGTCTTTCGCTGGTACTCTTTGCCAGCCAGGAGTTGCATCTCGGGAGGTTTGATCAGCCCTTCCTTCTTCAAGAGGCGGTACACTGTAGATTCACCCACCGATAAGCTCAGGTGGTCGGTGATCCAAGTGGCCAGTTGCCGGCTGCTCCATTCCGGAGATTCTCTGGCCGCCGCCAAGACTGCGGCCTCTTCTGGCGGGCTAAGCTTGTTCCAGGGGACCCGGGTAGTGTCGGTAGGGCATTCTTGCTCCACTTTCAGTTCACGGGCCCGCCACCGGTAGTAAGTGCTCTTGGGCACCTGCAGTTGGGCGAGTAGCCTCCGTTTTCCCCACCGGGTCTCTTCGACCCGGGTTAGGACTTCCGACTTCTCTTGGGCGCTCATGCGCCTGCGGCCCCATCGAAAGCTGGAATGACCGTTTTTTTGAACCGGTGAACCTCTAGGGAAAGATCGGCAACCAGTTGTTTCAGGTCGCTATTCTCCCGCTTTAGGTGCTCTATCTCCTGACGAGTGGCGTCTCGGACCGTGTCTCGGGTGAGACGCTCTTTCCCCGCTTCCATGAATTCCTTGGTCCAGGCATAGAATACCCCCGGCTTGATCCCCTCCCGCCGACAGAGGTCACTGACAGTAACCTCCCTGCGGAAGCCTTCTAAAACGATGCGGATCTTGTCTTCCGGGGCGTACTTCCTGCGGGTCTTGTTCCGGACCTGCCGGATGAACGTCTTGGTCTCTTGGGTCGAAGTCTCTGCTACTTGCGCTTGACCGGTATTACTCTGGGACACTTCTGGCTCCTTTATCGATGCAGTCGATTTGCTCCCTGCACCAGGAATCCAAACACACCACCATCCTCGTGTTTTTCTCCCCTTAGAAGTGTCCCATTATCGCTGAACGCCTACACTCTTAAGTCCAGCATTCTTTGCCGGCCCAACTGGTCCACGCTCTGCACCCAGCGATACCCCTGGCCCGAGGCTGCCCGGTTGTGCTGTTTGATACTACCCTTAGTCTTTTGGCCACCATCGGATAACGATTGCTTGGGATGGTAACATGACGCCCTTCAATGTCCACTGGCTCGTCACCCCGTTACCCGTGTCCAATTCTCTCTCGTATTCCATTTTTGCTGTGGAAAAGAACCGTACATACACAATAACCGAAGCAGGGTGAATAACAGTCACTGTTGGGCTCTGCGTGGGAGTTACAAGAACTTGCCAGTGTATATCACTCGGAAGCTTGTCCTCATACCCCTGATAGAACACTGTCAATTCGTCTCTTTCACCTTGCCCAAGATTCTCCCGAGGGGCCGGCGCCAACTTGAATGAATGCTTAAGCCGCTCCCTTTTCAAGTCCTGTGCTTCTACATCTGCTGGTTCAAGCTTTTCTCGTTCGTCATATCGGGTACCTCTAAAAAAGGCTGAAATCTCCGTAACAGCAGACATCCGGGGAAGGTCGTGCCAATTTCGAACATCAAACTCTGGTCTGAAATCCTGGCGTCTCGCTGATTGGTTTATGATTGTTCGCTCTATGCTCAGCTTCATGCGCGTATAGCCATTCGAAATTTCGGACAGATCCACCGTCATACGGAGTTTAACGGCAAAGAATGGTTGCCTTCCTGGCGTCCGACCGGGCCGACTTGATCACCGGCACCTGCATCAACGTCGACGGCGGCCAGTCCAAGTCGCTATTTTAGCCGCGGCCTAACCCGCCAACAAACTCCCGCCAGGCCGCCACGCACTGCTCCGGCGCCGAATGCTGGATGTAGCCGGTGCCGCCGGGGATTTCGGCCAGCGTGGAGTTAGGCAGCAATTCGGCCATCCCCTGGGCCCGGTCGGCGGTATTCATCGTGCTGTCCTTACCCACCAGCACCAGGGTCGGCGTGTTGATCTGGGGCAAAATGGGACTCAGGTCCTGGGTTGATAGGTAGGCCAGGGTCTCCATCACCACGTGTTTGGAAGTCTGGATCATCTGCTGCGCGTACCACTCGTGATGGGCCGGGTCCGAGTGTCCGGGCTCCAGCCGGCGGTCGGCCGTGGCCCGGACCCAACCTTCCACCCCGGACTTGTCCACCAGGTCGTAACTCTCCCGATAGCTGGGGACTCCCACAAACTTGTAGGGCGACGTGCAGGCGGCTACAGTGTGCAGCCGCTGCGGGTGTTCAAAGGCAAACTGAAGGGCGATGGTTCCGCCGATGGTCTCGCCGATGAGGTGCACCTTGTCCAGGGCCAGGTGGTTCAGCAGGTTTTCCAGGTCGGTGGCAAAGCCGCTCAGGGACCAATCGTATCCCGGTTCGGGAACAGTGGAACGGCCAAAGCCCCGGGCGTCGAGCCTTATCACCCGGTATTGCCGGGCCAGCAGCGGCACCCAGGCGTACCAGAGCCGGGAGCTTTTGGCGTTGCCGTGGTGCAGAACCACCGTTTCCGGAGTGCGCCAGGGGTCGGTGAAATCGTCGTCCTCGTAGTACATCTCCAGGGTTTCATCTAGCTTGACCGTAGGCACGGCACACCTCCTGGCTTTCGCTTTCGTTGGGTCCCTGGCGCTGGGTCCTGGTCTCTGGATGCCTGTCGCGGGGTCCGGGGCATACGTGGCAGCCGGCGCGATGCCGGTACGGTTAACTTAGCCAGTAACTTAGCAGGTCCGTAGTGCCAGGTCCAGTCGCGGCTCCCCGACCAGAGCTAATATTTACCCCCGGCAGCAAGTCTCGGCGGCAGAGCATGGGGCCAGCTATCCTCCCCCGCCGTGCTATAATTACCCCCGTGTTCACGTAGGGTGGGGTGCCTGGCGCAACCGAGTCTGGCGGGCCCAATCCGTTAACTTACGGCCATCTGAGGGATATGCGGGCATGATCAAGCGTTTCTCCGTGCTCTACGTAGGGCAGATCGACCTGGACAACGTGGGCGCCGAGGGTACCCCGGCAGACGAACGGCGCTACACCAACCAGCAGCTGGTCCAGGGTTACGACAACGCGGTCGCCCTAGCGAAGCATATGGATGGACTGGGGTTTTACTGCCTCTGGACGGCGGAGCACCACTTCCAAAGGGAAGGGTACGAGGTTTTCCCGAATCTGATACTGCTGGGAGTGCACCTGGCCGGGTTAACCAAGAATCTGAAGTTCGGCGCAGCCTTTAACATCGTTCCGATGTGGCATCCGCTACGGCTGGCTGAAGACTTCGCAGTGGCCGATATCCTGACCGGGGGACGGCTGATTTTTGGGGTAGGACGTGGTTACCACTCCCGGGAAGTGGAGACCTTCGGCGCTCCGGTGATAGACAACGACGCCAACAAAGAGCTTTTTGAAGAGCAGATGGAAATCATTCTGAAAGCTTTCAACGAGGATTCTTTCAGCCATCACGGCAAGCACTATGACATACCGCCGGATGTCCCCTACCGGGGTTACCAGCTCAAGGATATTACCCTGGTTCCCCGTCCGTTAAATCTCCCGGTGGAAATATGGCAGCCCATCGCCAGCGGGCGCACCCTGGAGTACATCGCCCAGAAGGGGTTCAAGGCGGTGGTGGCGCTGACCGGCGAGGTTTTGGTCAAGCAAATGTTCGCGCAGTACCAGGCGGCGGCCAACAAAGCCGGTCGGCAGCTTTCCCTGGGCCAAGACATGTGCTTGGGCATCGGCTTTTACATCGGCGATTCCCGGCAAGACGCCATCGACAAAGTACGCCCCTACCACGATGAACGTTACAAGTGGTTCGCGGTCTTTGGATTTGTGCGCTACACCGATTCCGAGGGCCGCCCTTGGGGAACCCCGGGCGCTCCGGTGGGCGCACCAAGCATCGAGGATGGCGTCCAGCAAAAGGCCTGGTTCTGCGGCACCCCGGACGAGTTCATCAAATACCTGCGGGAAATGGAAGAGACCTACCCGGGCCTGGAAGACTTTATCCTGCAATGGCCCGAAGGTATGCCTTGGCTTGAGTTCAAAGATCAGTTGTCGGTCTTTGCCAAAGAGGTTATGCCAGCTTTCACCGGCCAGCAATCAGCGGCGGCCGCCGGTGATTAGCCTTAATTGAAGCTAGAACTTCAGCCCGGAACTAAGCGAGACCTTCAGGACTACTCCAGTAGCTGGTGGGGTGCCTCCGCGCCCAACATCAAGCACGGTTCTCCCCACTGGGATGCGCTCTCCAGGTCCCAACCGTCCGTTGAGTTGCCGGGCTTCAATCGAATACCCTCGTTGCCTCCGTATACCAGTAGAATTACTCCCTCCCCTGAGTCCTCCGCTTTTACTGCGTAGGCCGGACAGGGGCCGGCGTCACTCCAGCCGGTTACATCGCACCAGACATCCTCTCCCATCAAATCCGCGGTAAAGAGTTTGTTGACCGGCTGGGGCTGGTCCAGCAAGTCAAACACCCGGTTCAGCTCCATTGGACTATTGCCATCGGCCAGCACTTCAACTTCATACAGCATGATTTAACTCAATCAGACAAATTCGCATCGGGGAACAGTTTGTATTGTAGAGGCTTTTCAATGTTTGACAAATCCGGGGGTAAACTCTGCTTGCAGGCCAATTCGCCTCTGCGCCGATATAGTCTGCTCGCGCATCCAACTATTTAACACGCGTGAGATCGGTGTATAAACGCCAAGCGTTCACCTTAGTCACTTGGGGTGAACACTGTACGATATTGAAATGATAACCCAGCCTTTATGGGTTCACTCTGCCGGAGGATTTGCATGACCGCTACAGTTCCCCAAGAATTAACCACCTTCCAAGAAGTAAACCTGTTCCTGGACGACTCCGTCGAACGCCTGGGCCTGCCCGACAGTTTACGGGAGATGCTGCGCCAACCCTGGCGGGAGCTGCGGGTGCAAGTCCCGGTGCGCATGGACGACGGCCGCATCGAAGTATTCACCGGGTATCGGGTGCAGCACAACGGGGCACGGGGCCCTTACAAAGGCGGTGTCCGTTATCATCTCCAGGCCGACCGAGATGAAATCCGGGCCTTGGCCTCCTTGATGACCTGGAAAAATGCCCTGGTGGACCTGCCCTTTGGCGGAGCCAAGGGCGGCGTGCGCTGTGACCCCAACCAACTCAGCCAAACCGAGTTGAACCGGCTGACCCGCCGTTACACTTTGAACATTGCCCACTTGCTGGCGCCCAACCGGGACATTCCCGCTCCGGACATGGGCACCAATGCGCAGACCATGGCCTGGATGATGGATGCCTATGGGCAGCTTCACGGACATTCACCGGCCATTGTAACCGGCAAGCCGGTCGAACTGGGCGGCTCTCTGGGCCGGGACTCGGCGACCGGTCGGGGGGTGGCGTTCATTCTTCAGGAAGCAGCGGGCGACCTTGGTCTAAACCTGGATGGGGTGCGGGTTGTTATTCAAGGGTACGGCAACGTGGGGTCTTGGGCCGCCAGCATTCTGCATGAAGATGGGTGCCGAATAATCGCCGTCAGCGATGTCCAGGGCGGCACCTACAATCCAAAGGGAATCGACGTCGCCAGATTGGACGACCAGAAGCGAGCGGGCATCGGCGTTTCGGAATACCCGGATGGCGAGCGAATCAGCAATGACGAATTACTGGAATTGGACTGCGATATTCTGATTCCGGCGGCGATCGACAACGTCATCAACCACCAGAACGCCCCTCGAGTGAAGGCCAGGGTGGTGTTTGAAGCTGCAAATCACCCGATTACCTTTGCCGGAGATCAGATCCTCAACGACCGTGGCATAACCATCCTGCCCGACATTCTGGTCAACGCCGGCGGAGTAACCGTGTCCTACTTTGAATGGACGCAAAACCTGCAGGAGTTCAAGTGGGAGGAGGAGCGGGTGAACCAGGAACTGCGGAAGGTCATGTCCAAGGCCTATCGCGCAGTGCGCCAGCGAGTGGTCGCCCAGGGGATAAACTACCGGCAGGCCGCCTTTGATATTGGCGTGGGCCGGGTTGCCCGGGCGGTGGAGCTGCGAGGGTTCGTCTAAGCAGTTTGTTTAAAAAGTCATTGCGAGGAGCCCAGATTTCATCGGGGCGACGAAGCAATATCACGGTCGGGGGCTGCTTCGCTTCGCTCGCAATGACACATTAAGGTCTCCTTAAACACATTCCAACCAGTATTCCGAGCTGCATGGACCAAATGTACGGGTGCATTTGAGTCTGCACTCCTGGGTGTGCACCCAAGGCAGACACACAGGTCTGCCGCTGCCAGAGCAAAAATAACCGAATTGAGCGGCGCCCACCAATAGCTTATACTTGCGTCAAATTTCACCTCTTTCGCCATTGGGAATCACGCACAGGAGGCCATCATGCAAGTCGGCTATTTCACCATGCCGTTGCATCCACCGGGGTCAGACCCATCCGAGACCATGGAAGCCGATCTGGTCCAGATGGAGACGCTGGACCGCCTGGGATACCGGGAGGCCTGGATCGGCGAGCATTTTACCGCCGCCTGGGAAAACATACCGGCTCCCGACCAGTTCATCGCGGCGGCCCTGTCCAGGACCAAGAACATTATCCTGGGCACCGGGGTCACCTGCATGCCCAACCACAATCCCTTCATGATCGCCCACCGCATCGCCCAGCTGGATAACCTGGCCAAAGGTCGCTTCCACTGGGGCGTCGGCTCCGGCGGCTTCCCCGGTGATTTTGAGGTTTATGGCTTCGACGCGGAAACGGGCGCCCACCGGGGAATGGCGCGGGACTCGGTGGAGCTGATCCTGCAAATGTGGGAGCATCCCAAACCCGGCTTATATGAGCATCCTTTCTGGAAATTCTCCATACCGGAGCCGGTGCCGCACATCGGTCTGCAATTCCATATGAAGCCCTACCAAAAACCCCACCCGCCCATCGGAGTCGCCGGCGTATCAGCCAAGTCCGAAACGCTGGTGTTGGCCGGAGAAAAGGGCTGGCTGCCGCTGAGCATCAACCTGGTGCCCACTGAAACACTGAAATCCCACTGGGAGGCGGTGGAGTTGGGCGCAGCGAAAGCCGGGCGCACCGCCAACCGCTCAGAGTGGCGCATCGCCAAGGAAGTCTACATTGCGGAGACCACTGAGCAGGCCCGGCAGGAAGTGCTGGAAGGCACCATTGGCCGCGACTTCCGGGAATATTTTATACCGCTAATGACCCACATGGACTCCCTCAGTCTGTTCAAGGGGGAAAGGGAGATGCCCGACGAAGCTGTGACCCCCGAATATCTGATCGACAATGTCTGGATTGTGGGCAGCGTTAACGACGTCACTGAGCAGTTGCGCCAGCTTTACCAGGATGTTGGCGGATTTGGTGTGCTGCTGGCGATGGGCCACGAGTGGCAGCCCAAGGACCCCTGGGTGCGGTCGATGACGCTGCTGGCCCAGGAAGTAATGCCCCGCCTGTCCGACTTGACCTGATGCGCCGCGTTATTTAGCATGAAAGTTAGTTTGGACTATTGCTGGAATTGCGGGTAACGGCCATACTGCCCATTCCAGGATGAATTTCTATGATGACCAGTTGTCATTCTGAGGCGGAACGCAGTGAAGGCGAAGAATCTCAGATTCTTCAGTCGCATTACTCCTTCAGAATGACAGAATATTTGCGAGAATATTGATAATATCTCGGCAGGCAAGAGTACGACCAGCAGGAGGTTTACCGTGGCAATAGGCTTGAGGTCCTACCGACCATTGATGACCGGCACCACTCACATGGCATCCACCGGACACTACCTGGCGACGGCGGTATGCTACAGCATTTTGGAGCAGGGCGGCAACGCCACCGATGCCGGAGTGGCCGCCGGTTTGACCATCAACGTGGTGCTGCCCCAGTACACCAGCCTGGGCGGTGTGGCCCCCATTATGGTGCATGACGCCAAGAAGAGTGAAACTGTAACCATCAGCGGGCTGGGCCGCTGGCCACAGGCGGCCAGCATCGACTATTTCAATCGCCAACATAACGGCGAATTGCCGCCAGGGGTCTTGCGCACGGTAACACCCGCCGCGGTCGATGGCTGGCTGACCGCCCTGAAGCTCTACGGCACCATGACCTTTGAGCAGGTGGCGACCCCGGCAATGGAACTGGCCCAGGGTGGCTTCCCAATCCCCGAAACTCTGCATCGCGCATTGGTAAAAGAGGGCGACCAGCTGATTCACGATGAAGGCGAGGGCGTCAATTGGCCCAGCACCCTGGCAATATTTTTCAAGGACGGCAAAGCCTTAAGCGTGGGCGACGTTCTGGTGCAGCAGGACCTGGCCCGCACTTTCCGCCGCTTGATTGACGTGGAGCGCGACGCCGCTGGACGGGGGCGGGAGGCGGCGATTCAGGCCGCCCGGGACTTCTTCTACCAGGGCGCTATCGCCGAAGAGATGGTGCAGTTCATCCAAGATGAGGGCGGCCTGCTCACCATGGATGACCTGGCGCGTTTCCAGGTTGGCGTGGACGCGCCACCGACCATCAACTACAAGGGTATCGACGTTTATACTTGCGGGCCCTGGTGCCAGGGACCGGTTACCCTGCAAACCCTCAGCATCCTGGCGGGCTGCGACCTGAAGAGCATGGGCCACAACAGCGCCGATTATCTGCACACGGTGATCGAAGCATTGAAGCTGGCCTTCGCCGACCGCCACGCCTACTACGGCGACCCGGACTTCGTCGATGTTCCCCTTGATGGCTTGCTCAACCCGGAATATGGCGCAATGCGGCGAGGTCTGATCGACCTGCACCGGGCCAGCCCGGAGATGCCCAATCCTGGGGATCCCTGGAGCTACCAGAGCGGCGCGCGACCGGAACGCAGCTACAAACATCCCGAGCCGGTGGCCGGAAGGCAGGAGGCCGACACCAGCTATATCTGCACTGTTGACCGTTGGGGCAACGCCTTCTCGGCCACGCCCAGCGATGGTATCGGCGGCTCCCCGGTGGTGCCGGGCCTGGGCTTTGTCGTATCCGCCCGGGGGTCACAGACCTGGCTGGACCCGGACCATCCCTGCGGTCTGGAACCCGGCAAGCGCCCTCGGCTGACTCCAAATCCAGCCATGGCCTTCAAGGACGGCAAACTGTGGATGCCCTTCGGGACGCCCGCCGGCGACATGCAGTGTCAATCAATGGTACAGATGTTCCTGAATGTGGCCGAGTTCGGAATGGACCTGCAACAGGCCATCGAGGCCCCGCGAGTCTCAACCTGGAGCTTCCCCAACTCTTTCTGGCCCCACGCTTACTATCCAGGGATGGTTGGGGTGGAAGGCCGCATCGACGGCGAAACCGCCCGCGACTTGCAGGACCGGGGGCATCAGGTTGAGGTTTGGGACGATTGGACACCCCGAATGGGCGCCCTGTGCGGGATTCAAATTGACCGCCAGCGAGGCGCATTGTTCGCCGGAGCCGACCTCCGTCGGGACGGCTACGCCATGGGCCGGTAGTTCAGCAGGTAAACCAATCTGTTATCGGGCGGTGAGGCCGCCGTCGATGACCAGCTCACTGCCGGTCATAAAGGAAGATTCGTCAGAGGCCAGGAACAGCGCGCCATAGGCCACGTCCTCCGGTTGGCCCACCCGGCCCAGAGGATGCCGCGCAATGGAAAACCGGCGGGCTTCCTCATCGCCCAACAGATTCGCCTGGGTCATGGGAGTCTCAATGACGCCCGGGTGGATGGAATTGGCCCGTATACCCTCTTTGGCATACTGTATCGCCGTCGCTTTGGTGAACAGCCGCACCGCTCCCTTGGAAGCGCCGTAGGCCGCTGA
>SMUY01278474.1_pt1 | contig 10816 bp, 10 predicted proteins | sample 2456441 | NCBI WGS metagenome assembly SMUY01 (sample SAMN11095931, study PRJNA526329) | marine sediment metagenome | biome: Marine sediment; feature: Surficial sediment; material: Deep marine sediment; isolation source: Hadal surficial sediment | place: Pacific Ocean | collected 2014-11 | depth...
GGGTTCGTCTGGTTGTGATTGCCAATGATAACGTGGCAAGGGTAATCTGTATTGTTTCCGATCAAAACCAGCCCGCATATTGCACCCGTATCCCGCCCCGTTTCCAGCGCACACCCGCTGCACCGGGTTATGGTTCCTGCAGGTGTTAACAAGCCCTAATTGGACGTTGACACAGATATTTGGAGGTTTACTGCTGCTTCGCTGTCCCGGCTGGCCAGCACCGGTTCGCTTTCAAAATCTTCTGCGCTGGCGATCGGCCCGCCGGACAGTGACAGGCGCGCAAGCAGTTCTATTTGAGGTACGCCGGAAATCGGACGCTGGGGCATCATGCTGTCGCCGTCAGAGAGTTGAATCCGGGCCGGGAAAACCGGTCTTTCAATGCGGCGCGCACCAAGTGGCGGACTGGGGGCCTGCGAATCCCGCGCAATAATGTACAACACGGCGCCCGGGGGTACTGCAAAATCGGGATCGTCAACGGATACCTGTATCCGGATTCCCGGCCAGTCAGCGCCGGGCTCAATACCGAGGCGCACCCGGGCCTGGGAAATCTGTTCCTGTAGCGCAGACGCAGCGCCGGATGCCGGTTCCATCTGTTGCAGGAGACGCTGCCAAAACGCAATCGCCTGTGCGTCATCACCGGATTGTGCCGCAGCGAATCCCAGCAGCCACAGTCCTTTTTCAATGCCGGGATCAGCGGCCACGGCCCGCTCCAGCATGCCACGGATTTCGTCTGTGATCTCCGGTCGCCCGGAGGAAAACAATAACGCCTCCGCCAGTTCCACCAGCACCAGCGGATGTTCGGGCGCAAGCCCGGCAGCCTTGCGCAACGCAGTTTCAGCCTGTTCATAGCTTTGCATGGTCTTGTAACTGCGCCCCAGCATCAGCCAGCCTTCCAGATCATCCGGGTCTGTGCGCAGCCGTTGCTCCAGTTGCACGAGTAAATCTTCAATATTTTCCTGGGGAGGCGCCGGCGTGTTGGCCACGCGGGGCGCCATCCCAACCGACTGGGGTGATCCGATTCCCTGGTATAAGAACAGCGCGCTCACCGGAATCAATATGAGCAGCGTGATACCTGCGCCGCGTAACGCAGACCGGTCGCTCAGCAGGGGCCAGCCGATAGAGACCGCAGCGGCCAGCGGGATCGCGGTGGCGAGCAGCCAAAAATTCATCGTCATGTGTCTGATTGATCGCTGTCCAGTAAGCGTGCACGCTTGCGAACGCTGAACACCACGATCACCGTACCCAGGCCGAGCAGCAACGCAGGCGCCAGCCATAACAGCAGCGTGTTGCCTTTGAGCGGCGGCCGGTACAGCACAAAATCTCCATAGCGCTCCACCAGGTAGGCCTTAATCTGATCGTTGCCTTTTCCTGACTGAATCATCTTATGGATCTCGTCACGCAGATCGTGCGCCAGCGGTGCGTCAGAGTCGGCCAGATTCTGGTTCTGGCAAACCAGGCAACGTAACTCCCCGGTCAGCTTGTTGAACCTTTCCTGTTGCTCCGGGCTGTCGAATGTCAACGGCTCCTGGTTGACCTGTACCTGGGCCAAAGCGCCTGGCGATGCCAGCAACAGCGCTGCAAACAGCAGCGTTTTCATGTTCCGACAGGCTCCATTTGCTTCACCATGGGCATGATGACTTCCTCGATCACGGATTGCGTCAGCGCGCCGATATGCTTGTAAACAACCTCACCCCTGGGGTCGATCAGGAATGACTCGGGTGCTGCATAGACACCAAAGTTGATACTGATTCTGCCGTTGTAGTCGGTGATGATGTCGTTGTAAGGGTCGCCGTGTTTGTTTAACCAATTGATTGCATCCCCGGGCTCATCACGGAAATTGAAACCGATAATACGCAGCCTGCCACTACGGGCAAGGTCTGTGATCACGGGATGTTCGAAGATGCAGGTGGGGCACCAACTGCCCCAGAAATTGATCAGGTACGGCTCGCCCAGCAAATCCGACTGGCTGAGTTGCCGCCCGGGTTCGTAAAGGACCGGCAGGTTGAATTCCGGAACCTGCCGGCCGATCAGGGGTGACGGGATGTGGGTCTTGGTATCTGAAATTTTCAGTCCGGCCGCAAGCAGGCCGCCCAGCAGCACGAACAGGATCAGAGGCAGCGAGCGGGACATCATGCCGCAGCCTCCATAGCCGCTTCCGGCACGGCGGTCTTCCTCTTTCTGTAGCGTCTGTCAGCTGCCGCCAGCACACCGGCTGCGGCCATGAACAGGGCGCCCAGCCAGATAAATCGCACGAAGGGCTTATGATAGATTCGCACCGCCCAGGCCTGTCCGCCATCGAGGGGCTCGCCCAAAGAAACGTAGAGGTCCCGCGTCAGTCCCGCGTCGATTGCAGCCTCGGTCATCACTTGATTGTTGCCCAGGTAGCGCCGTTTCTGGGAATACAGCCGGGTGATTTCTTCACCGTTCTTCGACACCACAAACTCGCCTTCATCGGCTACGAAATTGGGACCTTCAACAGTCCGCGTTCCGGTGAATGCAAACACGTAGCCACCGAGTTCAAACTGGTCGCCGGCGGCCATGCGCAGGTGTTTTTCCGAACTGATTGCAGCGGTCATGCTGACACCGATCAGGAACACACCCACTCCAACGTGCGCCAGGGTCATTGCCGTCTCACCACGCGTGAAACGACCTGTCTTACGCAGGCGCCGCAGCGGCAAAGCCAGGTTGGCAGAAATCAGCCAGACACCACCGGCCATGCCGGCGATGCCCCGCAGGCCGGCTTCCGGCGTGAGCATCCACGTGGCTACCGCAGCCCCTGCTGCCAGGCCGGCCGGTACCACCAGTCGGCCCAGCACACGCGGCAAACCGTCACTGCGCCAGCGTGAAAAAACGCCGATCGGCAGGGCTACGACCAGGGGTATCAACAGCAAGGAAAACAGCAGGCCAAAGTAGGGCGCACCGACCGAAATCTTGCCGGCGCCAAAAGCGTCCACTGCCAACGGATATAGCGTGCCAATCAATACCATGGCAGCCATCACCGTCAACAGCAGGTTGTTGATCAACAACATGGTTTCGCGGGACATGCCGCCGAAACCTTCCCCCTGGACCATTCTCGGCGCCTTGATTGCGAACAGCGTGAGCGAACCCCCAACCACCAGGAACAGGTAGATCAGGATAAACACGCCGCGCGTCGGGTCGGAGGCAAAAGCATGGACCGAAGTCAACACGCCGGAGCGCACCAGGAAAGTGCCCAGCAGGCTCATTGAAAACGCGGTGATGGCCAGCAGCAGGGTCCAGTTCCTGAAGGCGCCGCGCTTTTCGGTGACCGCCTGCGAGTGGATCAGCGCAGTACCCACCAGCCACGGCATGAACGAGGCGTTCTCCACCGGGTCCCAGAACCACCAGCCACCCCAGCCGAGTTCGTAATAGGCCCACCAGCTCCCCAGGGCAATGCCAAAGGTCAGGAAAGCCCAGGCGATATGTGTCCACGGTCGCGACCACCGTACCCATTCACGGTTTACCGTGCCGCCCAGCAACGCAGCAACGGCGAATGCAAAGGCCACGGCAAATCCCACGTATCCCATGTACAGCATCGGCGGATGGATAATCAGGCCGGGATCCTGCAGCAGCGGATTCAGGTCCCTGCCTTCGATAGCCGGCGGCAGAATTCTAGCAAAGGGGTTGGACGTATAAATAATGAACAGCAAGAAGCCGGCGGAAACCCACCCCAGCACCGCCAGTACCCGGGCTCGAAATACCCTGGGTAGCGATGTGCTGAACACGGCAACCGCCAGGGTCCACAAGGACAGGATCAGCTCCCACAACAACAATGAACCTTCGTGCGCGGACCAGACCGCGGAAAAACGGTACTTCATCGGCAGCAGCGAATTGCTGTTCATGGCAACGTATTCAACGGAAAAATCCTGCACCACGAAGGCGCGAGTCAACAGTGCAAATGCGCCGATGATCAGGACCGCCTGGACGTAGGCACCGTGGCCGGCCATCGCGATCAGCCGCGGGTTTCCGGTGCGCGCGCCCAGCAGCGGGAAAATCCCCATGCACAGCGCCGCCAGCAACGCGGTAAGCAGTGCGATCTGGCCGAGTTCCGCAGTCATTCTTTAGTACCCATGGCAGGCTTGATGTGCATGCCCTTTTCCGCCAGTGCTGCAGCCACCTCGGGCGGCATGTAGTTCTCATCATGTTTGGCCAGCACTTCGCGAGCCACGAACAGTTCCGCTGATTGCAGTTCACCGCGGGCAATCACACCCTGGCCCTCCCGGAAAAGGTCTGGAAGTATGCCGTCATAGCTGACGGTCACGGATTCTGCGCCGTCGGTGACGGTGAATTGCACCACCAGGCCGTCATCCGCACGCGTCAGGCTGCCCGGAACTACCAGTCCACCCAGGCGGAATTCACGGCCAAGTGGCAGGTTTTGCGCGCCGATGTCAGCGGGGCTGACGAAAAACAACATGTTTTGCCGTAGCGAATAAATGGTGACCGCGCTGGCCAGGCCGACGCCTGCGAGTATCAACAGGATTCCAATCATTCGGCGTTTACGGGTTGGGTGCATCGGTTTCTTCCATGCGCTGAAATTTGAGGCGCAGTTGCTTTGCCAGCTTTCTGCCCTGGATGACCGGGACCAGCGCGCACCAGGCCAACAACACTGCGGCCACGGCGTAGGCGGCAATGATAAAAGGGGCATGAGGTGACATCAGCTATCTCCTCCTAGCAAATGATCCCGCACCCATCGCTTGCGCTGGTCCTGCTGCATCAGCCGCACACGGGCCCTGCCCAAAAGGTTGGCGGCGTAGTATAAATTGGCGGCGACCGCCATGATCAACAAGGGCCATAACATGCTGGGGTGAATACTGCTGCCACTGGCGCTGAAACTGCTGCCCTGGTGCAGGGTGTTCCACCAATTCACCGAGTAATGGATGATCGGCAGGTTTACGACACCCACCAGCGCCAATAGTGCCGCCGCGCGGGCGGCCTTGCGCGGCTCGTCATAGGCGTTGTGCAGCGCGATCACACCGAGGTACAGGAACAGCAACACCAGTTCGGAGGTCATCCTGGCATCCCATTGCCAGTAAGTGCCCCAGGTGGGGCGCCCCCACAAGGAGCCACTGACCAGCGCAATCACGGTAAAAAAAGCGCCGACCGGCGCACTGGAAATGGCCAGAATTTCTGCGATCCGCAGATGCCACACCAAGCCGGTAAATCCCATTGCCGCCATCAACACATAAATCATCATCGACATCCACGCGGCCGGCACGTGTATGTACATGATCCGCACGCTTTCACCCTGCAGGTAGTCCGGCGGCGACTTGAACAGGCCCAGGTACAGGCCCCATGCGGCCAGCATAATGCACAGGGTCCACAGCCACGGCAAGGCCTTGCCGCTGATACGGTAAAACCAGGGGGGTGACCCCATCAGGTGGAACAAGCGTACCAGTCTGTTCATGGTTGATTGCACTATTCAAGGCTCAACTTGAGCGCCGCAGCGGTCGCAAACGGCGCCAGCGTCAATGTTGCGATCAGGCCTGCAAGCATCAGGCCCAATTGACCATTGTAAGGCAAGCCGGCCACTGCGGCAGAGACGGCATGGGTGGCCATAATCAATAACGGAATATACAGCGGGAAAACCAGTAACGACAGCAGTTGGCCACCGCGTTTCAGGCTGACGGTGAGGGCGCCGCCGATGGCGCCGACCAGGCTGAGCACCGGTGTTCCCAGGACCAGGGTCGCGACCAGTACCAGCAGGCCCTCCCTCGGCAGGTTCATCCACAGCGCCAGCAGCGGAGACAGCAGGATCAGGGGCAGACCGGCAACCAGCCAGTGTGCCAGGGTCTTTGAAGATGCAATGGCGGTGAGTGGATGGCCGGAAATCACGAACTGTTCGAGGCTGCCGTCCTCATAATCCGACCGGAACAGTGTTTCCAGCGACAGCACCGTGGCCAGCAAGGCGGCGATCCAGATCACGCCGGGCGCGATGGTGGCCAGCAATTGCCCGCCGGGGCCAACGCCGAGCGGAAAGAGACTGACGACCACCAGCGCGAAAATCAATGGTTGTGCCATCTCGGAACGCCGCCTGAAGGCCAGCAACAAGTCCCGCTTCAACAGGGCCTTGAAGGCCGTGGATGAGCTTGCCCGGGTCATACCGTCCCTGGCCCACAATCCGAACCCCGCTCTGACCCCGATTCGAGTTTGCATTCCTGCATTTCAAAATCACGCGGTTTGAGACTGCCGTGTGTTGTCAGCACGCAGGCGCCGCCTGCGTCGAGGTGGCCCCGTAACATGCCGTCCAGCATGCCCATTCCGTGCCGGTCCAGGTTGGCGTAGGGCTCGTCCAGTAACCAGAGTTTTTCATCCGCTAGCAGCAACCGGGCCAGCGCACAGCGTTTTCTTTGCCCCGCAGACAGTGTTCTTGCACTCTGGGAGGCGACCCGTTGTAAACCCAACTGCTGCGCGATGGCCAACGGAGCCGCGCCGGCGTGCCCGTTGAAATCCTGCATGAATGCGATATTTTCGGTGACGCTGAGGTCGTCTTTGACCGCAAGTTGATGCCCGACATATACCTTGCCAGTAACGGCGCAGTTGAATTCGCCCTGGCTTGGTTGCAGGATGCCGGCCAGTATCCGCAGCAGCGTGGTTTTGCCGCATCCGTTGGGTCCTGTCACCAGCAGCATGTTTCCTGCTGACACAGAAAAGCTCACCGGGCGGAAAACCGGCTCAAAATAGCGCTCCAGGCTGATATTGTGAACAGAAAGCATGCATCATTGCTGAATGAATTATGCCTATGCTACGGTTTGGCCCTGGGCAAGTCCACGCCGAACCCGGCAATGTCACCTTGCAAGAGTGCTGGCATGGCGTTGACCCGGGTCAGCCTGCCTGCTTGCAGGCGTAACGAACCCCTGCGTCGGGAGATGGGCCTTTATCGGGTCTGTATGGCGGGGAAGGAGCAGCTTGATGAAGCCATACGATTTTGACCTGTTTGTGATCGGTGCCGGATCGGGCGGTGTCCGCGCGGCTCGCGTGGCTGCAGCCCACGGTGCGCGGGTCGGGATTTGTGAACACAGCCGGGTTGGGGGAACCTGCGTGATCCGCGGTTGCGTACCCAAGAAACTGCTGTCCTACGCGGCGCACTTCGCGGACGACTTCGAGGACGCTACGGGCTACGGCTGGACCCTGCCGGACCCGCAATTCAGTTGGCCGAAGCTGATCGCAAACAAGGACCGGGAAATTGACCGTCTCAACAAGGTCTATTTGCGCTTGCTGGCAGATTCAGGGGTTGAGCTGTTCACCGGGCGTGCGCACTTTATCGATTCACATCGCGTTCAGCAAGGCGCGGATATCATTTCGGCTGACAAGATCCTGGTGGCGGCGGGCGCCAGGCCGTGGGTGCCGGATGTTCCGGGTAGCGAGTTCGTGATTACCTCGGACGAGGCTTTTCAGCTGCAGGACCTGCCGCGGCGCATCGTGATCGTGGGAGGAGGTTATATTGCCTGTGAATTTGCCGGCATCTTCAATGGCCTGGGCGCAGACGTCATCCTGGTGTACCGGGGTCCGCAACTGTTGCGCGGTTTCGATCCGGATGTCCGGCTTGCGCTGGCGAGCGAAATGTCCCGCAAAGGCATTGAAATCCGCTTTAATCGAAACGTGACCGCAGTGGGAAAACATGCGGACGGCTTCCGCTTGACGCTGGATAATGATACCGGCGTGGAAGCCGATTGCGTGATGTATGCCACCGGCCGTGTGCCTAATTCGCGCGGCTTGAAGTTGCTCGACGCCGGTATCGAAGTGCGGGCGAACGGCAGTATTCCGGTGGACGAATGCTCGCGGACCAGCGTGGAAAATATATTTGCGGTGGGCGATATCACCCACCGGCTCAACCTGACCCCGGTGGCCATTCACGAGGGCCAGGCTTTCGCAGACACGGAATTTGGGGCGCAGCATACAATGGTCGATCACGAATTTGTTCCTTCCGCGGTGTTTAGCCAGCCCCAGGTGGGCACGGTCGGCTATGGCGAAGATCAGGCCCGCCAGCACTTTGGTGAGATTGATATCTACCGTTCGGAATTCACGCCGATGAAATACGCGCTCAGCGGCCGGGACGAAAAAACCATGATGAAGCTGGTGGTTGAACGCGGCGCTCAAAGGGTGGTCGGACTGCATATCGTCGGCCTGGACGCAGCAGAAATTGTCCAGGGCTTCGCAGTCGCGGTAAAATCGGGCCTGAGCAAAGCTCAGTTCGACGCGACCATCGGCATACACCCGACGGCGGCCGAGGAGCTGGTGACCATGCGGACTCCGGTTCAGGGATAACAGGTAAATTTATGGCATATGGAAACAAACACTTTGTGGCCTTGATGGGATGGGCCTTATGTTCCGTACTGTTGTGCGGTCAACTCGCGGCAAGGTCGCCGAACACAGGGCCCGCAGACGATGCCAGCAGGACGTATATCGTTGTCCTCGAGGCAGCCCCGTTGGCCGAGTGGCACCGGAAGAACCTCGCACGGGCAGCACAGTCCCCGCAGGCTGCAAATGGAGCCCAGGGCACATCGAAACGGCCTGCGCAGCGGTTAAATGTTCAGTCCAGCGAGGCGCAGGCCTATCTCAGGACTCTGGACGCCGGTTTCGAGGAATTTCGCGGTGAAGCCGTATTGGCGTTGGGCCGGGAAATCAAGCCCCGTCACCGCTATCGCAATACCCTGAACGGTTTTTCCGCCTCCCTGACACCCACGGAAGCCCGGCGCCTGTCGGCAATGCCCGGGGTCAGATTCGTGCGACCGGACAGTAAGCACAGGCCGCATACCGATGCAGGCCCTGCCTGGCTGGGCGCCGATGACATCTGGATCGGTGTTGGGCCGCTTCCCAGCAGAAGGGGTGAAGGGATCATTGTCGGCGTGATCGATACCGGCATCAATTTTGACCACCTTTCCTTTGCCGATCCCGGCGGTAGCGCCGGCAGTCATGATTTCGTGAACCCCCTGGGTTCGCAAAAAGGCCTGTGCTCGGACCCTGAAGTGACCTGCAATGACAAGTTGATCGGGGTCTGGGATTTTGTAGAGGACGATCCTACCACCGCCGATGTTGTCGAAGAGAACACCAAGGGCAAAGACAATGCCGGTCATGGCTCCCACGTGGCCTCAATTGCAGCCGGAAATATAATCAGGGTTACCAGCAATGGTCTTCCCTTTGACATTTCAGGCGTCGCGCCACACGCCAACATTATTGCCTACCGGGTCTGCTTTATCGGTGATCCGGATGACAGCGAAGACGATAGTTGCCAGGGTGAGGCCATTATTTCCGCGATCGACCAGGCCGTCACCGATGGCGTGGACGTGATCAATTATTCCCTGGGAAGCGAGGCAAACTCGCCCTGGAATGAACCCGTAAGCATTGCCATGCTCAATGCCTTTGGCGCCGGAATTTTTATCGCAACCTCGGCGGGCAACGAAGGACCGGTGGCGTCCAGCATGGGTTCCCCGGCCAATGCGCCGTGGATCACCGCGGCCGGCAATGCCACCCACAACCGGGTTTTTGGCAACATGCTTGTGGGCCTGACCGGCGGTGACACGGTGCCGCCGGATGACATCCTCGGCGCCAGCCTGACCGGCTCCAGCGGGTTCCGCACTATCGTGCACGCGAAAGATTTCGGCAATGCATTGTGCGGCACCGGTATAGAGGAACTGGGCCCCAGTTGCGACGACAACACCGGCGCGAGCAATCCCTTTGCAGCGGGAACTTTCGACGGTGAAATCGTGGTGTGTGACCGCGGCCAGTACGGCCGCGTGGAAAAGAGCAAAAATCTGCAGCTTGCGGGCGCCGGCGGCATGATCCTGGCCAACCAGGATGAGCAGGGTGAGTCGCTGAATTCGGATGAGTTCTGTATTCCCGGTATTCATATCGGTGACCAGGATGGCGATGCGCTGCGTAGCTGGTTGGATAGTGGAATTGGCCACGGCGGATTAATCACTCCTTTCGACCGGCTGTTTATCGATGAATTGGGCGACCATTTGGTCAGCAGCAGTTCGCGCGGCCCTAACTTGCCACCGGTGGAAGACGTACTCAAACCCAATGTCATTGCGCCGGGCAACAGCATCCTGGGCGCTTTTCTTGATAGCAACTCTTTCGCTTTCCTGAGCGGCACCTCGATGTCTTCGCCGCATATCGCCGGCTCTGCGGCGTTGTTGCTTTCGGTTGATAACACCTGGACACCCTCCATCATCAGCTCTGTACTGGAACTGACGGCGACCCCGGAGCTGGCGGTTGATTTCGACCTCGGCGTTGCCACCCCGCACGAACGGGGCGCGGGGCGGCCGCAACTGGCAGATGCTGCAAACTCAGGCTTGTACCTGAACGAAACGGTCAATGATTTTGCAGCGGCCAACCCCAGCCTTGGCGGTAAGCCGCGTGACCTTAATCTCACCAGTATGGTTGACAGCCAATGCGATGGCAGTTGCAGTTTCAACCGGACCGTCACCGACCTGGTGGGCGGCAAAAGCTGGACCGCCTCGGCGATTGGATTCCCGGCGGGCGTTGATGTCACCATTTCACCTTCAGCATTCACGCTGGCCTCGAACGGCAGCAGGAATCTGGATATCGACATTGACCTGGAGGACGCGGGCGTGGTGGGTACCTGGGTCTACGGCGGCATTGAATTGAGCGCGGCAGGTGTGCCCGATGCGGTCCTGCCGGTGGTGGTATTTGCAAGCGGCGGTGAGTTGCCTTTTGAGTGGAATATTTTCAGCGATGAGAACGCCGGATGGCAGGAATTCCCGCTGAGTGGCCTGACGCAGATGCCCCAGGCTACCTTTAGCAGCGGCGGCCTGGTCCGGCCGCAGACCGACAGTGA
>SMUY01350857.1_pt1 | contig 10814 bp, 9 predicted proteins | sample 2456441 | NCBI WGS metagenome assembly SMUY01 (sample SAMN11095931, study PRJNA526329) | marine sediment metagenome | biome: Marine sediment; feature: Surficial sediment; material: Deep marine sediment; isolation source: Hadal surficial sediment | place: Pacific Ocean | collected 2014-11 | depth 0-1...
AACCCATCCGGCAAAGTGATGTCGATGGACGAGTGGCAGAAACTATTTTCTCTTTCAGATCATTATGGGTTTATTATTGCTGCTGACGAGTGCTATTCTGAAATATATTTAGATGAAAATAATCCGCCACTTGGTGCTTTAGAAGCGGCACATCTCTTAGGTCGTAAAAGTTTTCCTCGACTAGTGGTATTCGGTAGTTTGTCGAAGCGTTCCAACGTACCTGGGATGCGTTCTGGTTTTGTTGCAGGAGATCGTAGCATACTAAATAAATTTTTACTTTATCGTACTTACCATGGCAGTGGGATGAACCCGGCAGTACAGGCAGCAAGTGAAGCGGCGTGGAATGAGGAGTCTCATGTTAGTGAGAACCGTCACTTATACCGGCAAAAATTTGCTGCAGTCGCTGCATTATTAACTGGTTACATGCAAGCACCAATACCTGAAGCTACTTTTTACTTGTGGGCAAAGACGCCAGTTGACGATATTGATTTCGCTCGGCAGCTATATCAAGATTATAATGTTTCCGTATTACCTGGCAGTTATCTTGCACGTGAAGCACACGGTATCAATCCTGGTAAGAATTTTATCCGCATGGCTTTGGTTGCACCATTATTCGAGTGTGTGGAAGCGACTAAGAGAATAAAAAACCTAGTATAGCAACATCGTTAAAAAAATGAGCAGATAAACTGTAACCGGAATTTTGCAAATTTTGTTATTTTGAAAAGTTCTTTAAGGAAAACTATGGAACAACTGCAAGTCACCATCGAGAAAGCATTCGAAAACCGTGTGAATATTACACCGCGTAATGTCGAGGCTAAACTGAAAGAATCCATCAACCAAGTATTAGATATGCTCAATACTGGTGAGTTGCGTATAGCGGAAAAAACTAACGGTGAATGGGCCACGCATCAATGGATAAAAAAAGCTGTGCTGCTTTCTTTTCGCATGGAAGATAACTTCTTTATCAAAGGAGGCTTCTCCAACTACTTTGATAAAATACCATCAAAGTTTGCGGATTTCAGTTCTAAGGATTTTCGTAACGGTGGATTCCGTGTAGTACCTCCTGCAACCGTGCGAAAAGGTTCTTTCATCGCCAGTAATGTTGTACTGATGCCATCATACGTCAATATAGGTGCTTATGTTGATGAGGGTACAATGGTTGATACTTGGGCTACGGTAGGCTCCTGTGCTCAAATTGGTAAGAATGTACATTTGTCAGGTGGAGTTGGTATTGGCGGCGTGCTAGAACCAGTACAAGCCAATCCAACTATTATTGAGGATAACTGTTTTATTGGTGCGCGCTCTGAGATTGTAGAAGGTGTACTTGTTGGAGAAAATTCAGTGATTTCGATGGGTGTATATATTGGTCAAAGTACTAAGATTTATAACCGTAAGACCAGTGAAGTAAGTTATGGCCGGATTCCACCAGGCTCAGTGGTGGTTTCAGGAACATTGCCTTCATCAGATGGAAAATATAGTCTTTACTGCGCAGTCATTGTCAAACAAGTAGATGCAAAGACCCGCGCAAAGACTGGAATCAATGAACTATTGCGTGGGATCTAAACAACAACTATATAACACCAGTTTCAGGAAACTCCTATGCATAAAAATACTTTGTTTCTAGCACAGAAACTTATTACCTGCCGTTCACTCACTCCTGCCGATAGTGGTTGCCAGGAAATTCTAATCGACCGTCTAGAAAAACTTGGCTTTGAAATTGAGAAGATGCATTACGGCGAGGTAGACAATTTTTGGGCTAGGCGTGGAACTGAAAAACAAATTGTATGTTTCGCCGGTCATACAGATGTGGTACCAACAGGCCCACTAGAAAAATGGGAAAGCGACCCATTTACACCAACAATTCGTGATGGAAAGCTTTATGGCCGCGGCGCAGCAGATATGAAAGCATCATTAGCCGCATTTATTACAGCGATTGAATCTTTTGTAAGCGTACACCCAAATCACAGCGGTTCGATTGCCATTCTTATTACCTCAGATGAAGAAGGCGTTGCGGTGGATGGTACTGTCAGGGTAGTGAAAGCTCTCAAAGCACGGAATGAGACAATTGATTATTGCATTGTTGGCGAACCTACATGTGTGAACAAATTAGGTGACACTGTTAAAAATGGTAGACGTGGTTCCCTATCTGGAACTCTCACTGTAAAGGGCATACAAGGACATATTGCTTATCCACATTTGGCGAAAAATCCCATACATCTTGCTGCCCCTGCCGTTGCTGAACTTGTACAAACTGTGTGGGATTGTGGCAACGAATATTTCCCACCAACTACTTGGCAAATTTCTAATGTCTATGGAGGAACTGGTGCAACCAATGTAATTCCTGGTGAAGTCAAAAATCTATTTAATTTCCGTTTCTCTAGCGCCAGTACGGTTAAATCACTACAAACTAAAGTATATGAAATACTTAACCGACACGGCCTAGATTATGATTTACAGTGGACGCTTTCTGGCAATCCCTATCTTACTTCTAGGGGTAATTTGGTAGAGGCGATAAATAACGCAGTTAAAAGAATAGTAGGAATCGAACCACAATTGTCCACTTCTGGCGGTATCTCTGATGGGCGTTTTATTGCTGATATTTGTCCACAAGTAGTAGAGTTTGGTCCAGTTAATGCGAGCATCCATAAACTTAATGAATGCGTGGAAATAGATGATTTAGAACAACTATCAAAAATTTATCAGCTAACACTAGAGAATTTATTACTGAAATAATAAACAGAATCTCTTATAAAAATAGTATTGAAAAAAAGTAAATTCTTACACTTTCATCGTACTGCTATGAATGGAGATACTTAATTTATTTTTTTATTGAAATGCGACAAACTTACTCAATAGTCTTTTAGTTATCTGTATACAAGTAAACCTTCCAAACATACAAGCTATGAGGGCAGTTCCAATAAGCGCTCTACTTCTTTTTTATTCAGCTCCATCCACATTCCGCGTTTCAAACTTGGCGGCAATTTAATAGAACCAAAACGCACTCTGACCAGGCGACTTACTGTCAGCCCTATTGCCTCAAACATACGTCGAACTTCACGGTTCTTGCCTTCTTTCAATATTACTCGATACCAGTGATTGCAGCCCTTGCCTCCTTGATCAGACAGGTAATCAAATTTTGCCAGTCCATCTCCCAATTCAATTCCTGTAGTTAATAGTGTTATCTGATTTGAGTCCAACCTCCCGACGACTCGAACAGCGTATTCTCGCTCTACTTCAAAACGCGGGTGCATTAATCGATTAGCCAATACTCCATCCGTGGTGAAAATTAGTAATCCACAGGTATTAAAGTCAAGTCTACCTATTGATACCCATTTAGATGTTTTGAGTTTCGGCAGTTTATTGAATACTGAAGGGCGGTTGTATGGATCATTATGGCTAACAATTTCACCTTTTGGCTTATGATAAAGCATAACTCTAGGTAAACCTTCGCCGAATTTTATATGGATAATACGCTTTTTTATTCGTACTACATCTTTAGCACCAACCCGATTACCGATTTCTGCTACTTTCCCATTGATAGTCACCTGGCCAGTAGCAATCAATTTTTCCATTTCACGTCGCGAACCAAGCCCAGTTTGCGCCAGTAATTTATGTAGTTTTTGCGTAACTACTGATGCAGGTATACGGTTGGTCTTAGCGTTAGGTAACTCTTTTGTTTTCTTCTGTACCTCACTGCTTAGGCTGCCGGTTTTCATCTATTTCCCAGAGTAGCAAAGCTTCTTCCATGCTTTATTTCATTTTTAGTTTAAAAGTAAAAGAGGTAGCAACGAATAAAAGCTGAAGATGATACGGTAAAGTATTAACTGGAAGCTAACCAAATGTAACTAATAAAATTAAATAGAAATTAAATCTCTCTGCGCTCCATAACTGCCTGTGCTAGCGTGCCACTGTCAATATGCTCGATCTCGCCTCCAACTGGTAATCCTCGTGCAATGCGCGTAACTTTGATACCCTTACTAGATAGTAGCTCACTAATGTAATGTGCAGTAACTTCTCCTTCCACAGTAAAGTTAGTAGCAAGTACGACTTCTCTTACTATGTCGTCCTGGATTCGCTTCAGCAGTCGGTCAAGGTGAATTTCTTTGGGACCAACACCATCTAATGGAGAAAGCTTACCCATCAGCACGAAATACATGCCCTTGTAGCAGTGCGCTTGCTCAATCATTAGTAGATCTGCGGGCATTTCAACTACACATAAAAGACTGGCGTTTCGTCGCGGAGAACAGCATAGCGCACATATCGATGTTTCAGTAAAACTATTACACTTCTCGCAATGTTTGATATCCGCTAATGCCTTATCCAGCGCATTGGCAAGCTGATGTGCACCTACATGATCGTGCTGTAACAAGTAATAGGCCATTCGTTGCGCCGACCTGGGCCCAACACCTGGCAAGCAGCGCAACGACTCAATCAAATCTTCAAGCGCTGCGGGAGTTTTCATTTTGAATGAAGTATGAATATAGCAATAAATATGGAAAATTAAGGTTTGTCTTGCCAACTCACGGTTTACATCGCACGAACTTAAAACGGTAACTTCATTCCTGGTGGCAAACCCAAGCCTGCCGTAAACCCGGCCATTCTTTCTTGTGTAGTTGATTCAACGCGCCGCACTGCATCATTAACTGCAGCAGCGATTAGATCCTCGAGCATATCCTTGTCATCGCCAATCAGGCTATCATCAATATTTACTCGTTTTACATCGTAACGACAGGTCATCACAACTGTAACCATACCTGCACCAGACTGGCCTTCAACTTCTACTGTGGCCAATTGTTCCTGCATTTTTTTCATGTTCTCTTGCATTTGCTGGGCTTGTTTCATCAATGGTCCCAAGCCATCTTTCATCATTTTATACCTCCACTATTAAATAGGTTTAATTGAAGAAATAATTAATTTTGCATCAAAATTATCTATTAATTCGCGTACAAATGAATCGGTTTCAATAGCTGTGATAGCTTGTAATTGTTTCGCCTGCCTTTCACGAGTATTTAGTTCTGCTGGCGTCATGCCAGCAACGCTTCCTACAGAAAACTTTAAACGTATAGGTTTCCTAAAATGTTCGCTCAATGCTGTTTTTATCCTGTCTTGGTACGTCTTTTCTAATAAATGCTCATACTTTTCTTGTACGCACAGTTCGATATTATCTGTAGAAAAACTCTTCATTTCACAGTTCTGCGCCAGCATTTTGGTCATGCCATTTAATTTTAACTGATTCATCAATACTGCCCAGTTACCATTTGATTGATTTGTGCAAGTATCTGGATTCAGTGCTGTTTGTACCTTCAGTGCTGAGGCAGAGGCATGCTCTGTCTTAATATTTAGTTTTCCCCCCTTTCCGTCACATAAAGGCAATTTTTCTTTTGGAATAACGCTCGACGGCCGGAGAGAAGCCGTGATATTTTCTGATGAACTTTCTGGGGCAAAGGCTAGCATGCGCATCAATGCCATAGTGAAACCAGAATATTCATCTGGCGCCAGACCTAAATCACTACGACCATGCAAAGCGATTTGATAAAATAACTGAAGATCCTCAGGCATAAATTTTTTGGCTAGTGAGCAAATTTGTTCATGCTCTTGCGCATCTTCGCTAATAGCCTGTGGAACTATCTGCGCTAAAGAAAGGCTATGGAATAACCTTGCCAAATCTTGCAAGGCAACATCAAATGACAAACTTCGCACCTCTATTGCATCAGCTACGGCTAGCATCTGTGCACCGTCTTTTTGAGCAAGTGCCTCTAGTAAATCGTAGAGATAGCTTTGATCAATGTTACCCAGCATGGCGTGAACCTCAGTTTCTTCAACCTTGCCTTTACCAAAAATAATCGCCTGGTCCAGCATGCTTAGGGCATCACGCATGCTACCCTGTGCCGCACGTGCTAGTAATTGCAAAGAAGCCTCGTCGTAACTAATCTTCTCCTGTTCCAGCACATACTTGAGATGAATGGCAATCAAGTTAGGCGGGATTTGTTTTAGGTTAAATTGCAAACAGCGTGATAAAACAGTGATAGGAATCTTTTGTGGATCAGTGGTAGCCAGCATAAATTTTACGTGGTCAGGAGGCTCTTCTAGGGTCTTAAGCATGGCGTTGAAAGCTGACTTGGAAAGCATGTGCACTTCATCAATAATGTATATCTTGTATCGAGCACATGTTGGAGCGTAAAGTGCATTTTCCAGCAGTTCACGCATATTATCCACTTGGGTGTTAGAGGCAGCATCCAGTTCAACTAAATCAACAAAATGCCCGCTATCAATTTCGATACATGCAGAACATTTGCCACAGGGTGTAGTTGTAATACCAGTTTCACAGTTAAGAGCTTTGGACAAAATGCGGGCAATAGTAGTTTTACCGACACCACGTGTACCTGTAAACAGATAGGCATGATGCAAGCGTTTTTGTTCAAGCGCATTAGTAAGCGCTTGAACTATATGATTTTGTCCAGTCAGACCAGAAAAATCTTTGGGGCGCCATTTACGCGCAAGAACTTGAGTTTGAGACAAGGTAGTTACTAAATAGTTGGTAAACAGTAATTAGGAATATTGTAATCTAGATAATCTGAAACGCAATTTACTGTATCTTTCGCAAATGCCGCGTATCAACTTGGATCTATCACGAATAATTTAAGGTTGAGCCATCAATTCGGTTAACAGGTTTATCAGGTTAACAGGTTAACAGGTTAACAGGTTAACTCTGACTAACTATATAATAATAGGGTGGCGAGCCTAACCCCCGGTACTTGCAGAAAATAGCTGTGGCTGCTTCCTTCCGGATCTGACCAGTTTCACCACTATGCAATGCGGGGAGGCCCGCCATAACTCAACCCACGATTACCAGGCGGCATTTGGGGCCTCAAAATAGGCAGAAACCGCTCAAGGAGGATGACTTCTGTTGACTCTAAAGATTTGGTTGCGGGGGCAGGATTTGAACCTACGACCTTCGGGTTATGAGCCCGACGAGCTGCCAGACTGCTCCACCCCGCGCCAGTGATGGCAAATTAAAGCAAGGGAAACATATCAGGGTCAAATTTCATATTGATTTAAAAGCATATAAATGTAAAAAAGAGTTAAAGCTGATGCATCTCTATAGCGTATTTAAATAATAGCAATGCTTCACCATGCGAAATCTAGTAACTACCAAGAAGTAAAATAAGATAGTTGTGCAGTAACTTTGCAATTAACTATGTTTCCAACTTCACCAATTTTTCATCGTCCAAGGAATCATAGCGTCTAATTTATGGTTGTAATGTTAAAAATAGATCACTTATAATTTCATGAAAAAAATTGACATTATGTTTTCCAAAAGTAAAAGGCATGCTGTTCTAATGAAAAGTGATTGTTTTTACTTATTTCATACTGATAATATAATAATAAAAACAGAGTAGTGTGCGTATTCAATAACATATTTCTCAGGAAAAAAAGATGAGTCACACATTTCATGAAACGGCTGTTTTACGAGTACAGCGCAGTGAGTTAGCAGTACCAGGTTCAAATCCAAACATGTTTGAAAAAGCAATGAAAAGTGGTGTGGACTTCGTTTTTCTTGATCTTGAAGATGCGGTTGCTCCAGACGACAAGTTACGGGCTCGTAAAAATGTTATTGAAGCTATTAACGATTTAGACTGGAAAGAATATGGTGTATCACTTTCAGTACGAATCAATGGTCTAGACACTCAATTTATGGTCCGCGATGTAGTCGACCTGATTGAACAAGCTGGTAACAAACTAGACACCATTCTGGTCCCTAAGGTAGGTGTCTATTCCGATGTTTACATGGTTGAAGCCATGCTAAACCAGTTAGAAATCCAGCAGGGATTAAAAAACAAGATCGGGATTGAGGCCTTGATCGAAACTGCTTTAGGTATGTCTAATGTCGAAGAAATTGCTCGCAGCGGAGCCTCAGGTCGTCTTGAGGCCTTACATTTTGGTGTAGCGGACTATGCAGCTAGCAATCGAGCTAAAACAACTAACATTGGTGGCCTTAATCCAGATTATCCGGGTGACCAATGGCATGCAGCTATCAGCCGAATGACAATTGCCTGTCGTGCTTATGGTCTACGTCCAATTGACGGCCCCTTTGGCGACATAACAGATCCAGAGGGCTATAAATTATCTGCTAGAAGAGCTGCTGCATTAGGAATTGAAGGCAAATGGGCAATTCATCCATCACAAGTTGCTCTTGCAAATGAAGTTTTTACACCAACTACTGCAGAAATTGAAAAAGCAAAACAAATTCTAACTGCACTAAAAGAAGCTGCTGCGCAAGGTAAGGGTGCAGCCACGTTAGATGGTCGATTAATCGATTCTGCTTCTGCAAGAATGGCTAACAACGTAGTAGAAGTAGCGGAGGCAATCTCCGTAAAAAATAGTCGTTAGAAATGTTAAAAACCGCATAATACATTATCTTCTTTATAATTTTCAAGATGAGGGTTAGACATTGGACATCCATGAATATCAAGCAAAAGAAATTTTAGCAGAGTATGGCGTTAAAATAGCTGATGGTGGTCTAGCTCATAGCCCCGAAGAAGCGGTACAGCGCGCTAGAGAAATAAACTGTAATAATTGGGTGGTAAAGGCACAGATTCATTCAGGCGCGCGTGGTAAAGCTGGTGGCATTAAAATATGTAAGACTCACGATGAAGTTGAAATGGCCGCTGAAGAATTATTGGGTAAAAAACTAGTCACTGATCAATCCGGTCCAGCAGGGAAAATCTGTTCTAGCGTTTATGTTGAGGCAGGAACAAACATTACAAAGGAGCTATATCTCTGTTTTCTGATTGATCGAAGCTCCGAGCGTATCGTTATGATAGGTTCTACCCAGGGAGGCATAGCAATTGAAAAATTAGCGAAAGAAAATCCTGGGGCAATACATAAAATCTATATTGAACCTGCTGTCGGCTTACAAGATTTTCAAGCACGTACAATGGTCTTTGCTTTAGGTCTAGAGTCTACGCAACTATTAGCTCATAGTGTTAAAACCATTAGACGTTGCTACCGTGCCTTACGTGACCTTGATGCAAATATGCTAGAGATTAACCCGCTTGTAGTCACCAAAAATAACGAGCTAATTGCATTAGATGCAAAAATGAGTTTTGATGAGAACGCCTTATTTCGTCGCCATAGAATTGCCGAGCTACGTGATAAAACCCAGGGAGACCCACGTGAAGTAGCAGCTGCAGAACACGGTTTGAGCTACGTAGGTCTAAATGGAGACATCGGTTGCATGATTAATGGTGCAGGCCTAGCTATGGCTACCATGGATATGATCAAGATAGCTGGTGGTGAGCCTGCCAATTTCCTTGACGTTGGTGGAGGTGCGTCCGCTGAGCGCACAGAAAAGGCTTTTCGTTTGGTATTAGCTGATAAAAATGTTAAAGCACTGCTGGTCAACATTTTTGCTGGCATTAATCACTGTGACTGGATTGCCGAAGGCATCATACAAGCAATTAAAAACATGGATATGAAGATACCATTGGTTGTGCGTTTATCTGGTACAAATGTTGACCTAGGTCGTCGGATAATTGCTGAAAGTAACCTACCCATCATTATGGCAAATACATTAGCAGATGCGGCTGAAAAAGTTGTCCAGGCTCGTAATGAAGTAGTTGCGAGAGGATACTAGAGAAAAGCACAATGTCAATTTTAATTAACGCAGAAACGCGCATTATTGTTCAAGGATTTACTGGAAAAATCGGTACATTTCATGCTCAAGAAATGATTAACTACGGTTCCAATATCGTAGGTGGTGTTACTCCTGGAAAGGGTGGTCAACAACACTTGGGGTTACCTATTTTTAATACGGTAAAGGAAGCTGTGCACCAGGTCGGAGCTGAAACTAGTATAATATTTGTTCCGCCCGCATTTGCAGCCGACTCAATTATGGAGGCTTCTGATGCCGGAATAAAATACTGTGTAGCAGTCACTGACGGCATTCCTACTCAGGATATGATGACTGTTAAAAGCTATCTGCGTCGGTTTCCTAAAGAAGAAAGAATGTTGTTAACTGGTCCTAACTGCGCTGGTACCATCAGCCCCGGACGTTCAATGCTGGGCATTATGCCCGGTCATATCTTTAGTCAAGGTAACGTTGGCATTATTGGCCGTTCAGGCACCTTAGGTTATGAAGCCGCTGATCAAATGAAAATATTGGGCATTGGTATTTCAACATCAGTAGGCATTGGCGGCGATCCAATTACTGGGAGCTCATATTGTGATATTTTAGAAAAGTTTGAATTAGATTCAGCAACAAAGATAGTAGTCATGATTGGAGAAATTGGCGGGCCGCAGGAAGTGGAAGCTGGATTTTTTTCCAAAAATTATTTAAGTAAACCGCTTATTGCTTACATTGCAGGTTTAACTGCACCGGAAGGTCGACGCATGGGACATGCAGGCGCAATTATTTCATCAGCAGGAGAAAGTGCTGCAGAAAAGGTCGCAATCCTAGAAGAACTAAATGTCACCATTTGTCCAACTCCTGCCGAAATGGGTAAAACGGTTTCAGAGGTACTTGCTAAAATCTAATTGAATATAAACCTACTAATACTTCTACTCCTTCAACAACCTAATTTATTTCAAGTTATTATAGTTAACTTTTAAGCATCTTAGATCTGCAGTACTTAATCTAGGCATTGTAGTCTTGCACACATTTTGCCGACAATATTGATAATACTTGGTCTCCATGTGATGCTTTATTTATCACCCTGATTAGTGCTGTATTGATACATGTACTCATTTATGACACAATAAAAAATCAGTTTTATAATATAAAGACTCATTGCGCATATTCAAGAGTGAGAGTA
>SMUY01022596.1_pt1 | contig 10808 bp, 8 predicted proteins | sample 2456441 | NCBI WGS metagenome assembly SMUY01 (sample SAMN11095931, study PRJNA526329) | marine sediment metagenome | biome: Marine sediment; feature: Surficial sediment; material: Deep marine sediment; isolation source: Hadal surficial sediment | place: Pacific Ocean | collected 2014-11 | depth 0-1...
AACCTATAGAACAAATCTGGCTCTGAGCGTGCAACTGTGCGACGACGACTTGGATCACAGATCTGGCATTCCTACACGCTGAGCGTGTCAGCGTACGGCAAAGCGCTTCGCGGCGACCGACGCCGCTGTCGATCAGGGTCATCACCAAAGCGCGGTCGAGACACCCTCGACCGCTGAGAACTATTATTACGTCCACTCGGCTAAGCACCTCCATCCGCTTCTCTTCGAGCCTGGGCATCCGCACTGTGCCAAGCTCATCCGTCCAGCCCATTTCTTAAGCTAAACGGATAAAGGCTTGCCCTGGCGTGAACCTGGTTCACCGGCGGATCCATCTTCACTCTTCACTTCCGACTTCCTAAGCTTATTCCACAGACGATACAGCGCGCAGGCCCTTGCACACCGCTACCAAGGTGAAAGGATCGACCAGGACGTCGGTCAGATCGGCACTTTTCCGGCAGTTTCTGTGCTCCGCTCAGCGTAAGCTGGCGACGGAATGCACAGAAGCAATCGACGCGACCCAGCCTGGGATCGCAAGCGGATGGGAGAGAGTCCGACATGGTAAGGAACGCTCGAAAGCCTCGCAACCTCCTGCTCAGTTTGATCGGCCTCGTACTTCTAGTCGGCATGGTCACCGTTGCAATACTTTCGCTGCTCGGTCCGGTGGTTGGCAACGTTTTCTCCAGCACCGTCTCCGGCGGATGCCTGAACTGTGGATTGGCTGTGTCGCCGGGGACCTCTTATGCCTACACCCCAGGCGACGGCAATGTTCCGTCGTACGGCGGCACCGTCCCGGTCAACGACGAGCCCTATGCGAATGTGTTTTTCAAGCGTTCCGGCGTCAATCCTTTCATCGACACCGAGGACGACCCACTCTCGACCTTTGCGCTCGAGGTCGATACCGGCTCTTATACAATCACCCGACGTTATCTGACGGACGGGTACCTGCCCCCCGCGGAGGCCGTGCGGGTGGAGGAGTTCGTCAACTACTTCGACTACGGCGAACCGGCTCCGGAAGAGGGCACCTTCGCCATCACCTTAGATGGGGGACCCACGCCCTTCGTTCAGAATGAACGCTACCGGGTGATCCGCATCGGCCTCCAGGGACGGGAGGTCACGGACGAGGGCCGCAAGGACGCGGTACTGACCTTCGTCGTGGATACATCGGGCTCCATGGAGATGGAAAACCGGCTCGGTGCGGTACAGCACGCGCTTTCCCGGCTGGTGGATACGCTGCGCCCCACGGATCAGGTCAGCATCGTGGCTTTTGGGGCACAGGCGTGGGTGGTGCTGCCCGCCACCCCCGCGAGCGATCGGGAAGCGATCCTAGATGCGATCTACAGTCTGAGCCCGGACGGCTCCACAAACGCGGCCGAGGGCCTGAGGCTGGGCTACCAACTGGCGAGCCGCGCCTACCGGCCGGAGGCCATCAATCGGGTCATTCTGTGCTCCGACGGGGTGGCGAACACCGGGCTGACCGGGGCGGGGGACATCCTGGACGAGATCCGAGGGTACACGCTGGAAGGCATCAACCTGACTACCGTGGGCTTCGGCATTGGCAATTACAACGATGTGCTGATGGAGCGACTGGCGGATGAGGGCAACGGGATCTATGCCTATGTGGACACGCCGCGCGAGGCGGAGAAGCTGTTCGTTCATAACCTGACCGGCATGCTGCAGACGATCGCGATGGATGTGAAGGTGCAGGTGTCCTTCGACCCCGAGATAGTGAGCCGGTACCGGTTGATCGGTTACGAGAACCGAGCGCTGCGCGACCAGGACTTCCGCCTGGATACGGTCGATGCCGGGGAGATCGGCGCTGGTCACCACGTCACCGCGATTTATGAAGTCAAATTAATGGAGGGAGCCAGCGGCGAGCTCGCGGTGGTCACTCTGCGCTGGGAGGACCCGGACACCGGCCAGGTGGCTGAGATGACCGCGGCCATCGACGTCGAACATCTCGCAGCGGAATTCGAGGGCACTTCAGCCGCCTTCCGCCTCGCCGTGCTGACGGCCGAGTTTGCCGAGATCCTGCGCGAGAGCTACTGGACGGGTGAGCGGACGCTCGCCGATCTCCTACCCTGGCTGAGCTTGGTGGAAGAGTTCGAGGACCCGGAGGTCTTGGAGTTCATCGGCCTGGTGCAGCGCGCGGCGGCGCTAACTGACACGCCGTAGCAGTCGACCCTCCCGAAAGATAAAGACGGGGCCGCGTACTGATTGTGAGTAATAGCCCCCATCTAGAGGCCGGTCGATACCTTCGAAATGGCTTCATCCACTGCGTCTACTAGATCTCCAGTCAACTGCGGCCCGAAGGCGCTCCAGAGCACTTCCCTTTGAGGATCTGGGATTACAGGGCTGGGGTGGCCGGGTAGGCCATAATCTTGGAAGACGCTGCTGCCCTGGCCCTAGGCCGCGTCAAGAGCGCGCATTTCTACCTGTCCGCCGAAAGTTGATTCCAGCCCGTTCACGACGGACGCCATCTGCTCTCACTGGAATCAACGGTCGGTATAGAAGTAAAGGAAGGCCGGCTTGTCTGGTGCTGGGATGACCGGTGACCCTAGCCCTTGACCGCGGCATAAACCGCTACGTGAAAAACCTTACTCCATGTAATTGCGAAACGGGCTAATAATACGCTCTGATCGGAAGAGAGGGAGTGGCATGCATTCAAAGAAAAAGAAGGTCAATCGAAAACAACTTTGAGCGGAAATAAGACAGCAAGCTGCGCGTCGCAGATATTGGCTTTTGGGATTAGGGGCAGTAGTCGTCTTGTTCGTAGGATATTCTTTTGCCACCACCGGGGCCCGGCCAAAACCTGCTTTTAGGGATGGGCTTTCTGACGAAGAGATTGCTGCTTTGCCTGCGGCCCCCGTAGTAGGCGCCCGTGCGCCCGACTTTACGATCTTGGACGTCGAGGACAACTCCTTTACGTTGAGCAGCGTCTTGGGAAAACCCACTGCGATCATGTTTTTCCACAGTTGGTGACAGCCTTGTAATCAGAGTGCACCCGAGTTGCGGCGGGCCGAAGTGGAGTTTGGGGACGACCTGACGATCCTGTTTGTTGATGAACAAGAAGCGTTGGATGCGGTGCTTGGGTTTGCCGATAAATATGGGCTTACGAGCACCTTCCTAATGGATCGGTCCGGTCCCGTCGGTTCTAGTTATCGATTGGGCTCGACGCCTACGACCTAATTCCTGAATCCGAGCGGCGTCGTGCAGGATATCAAGATCGGTGCAGTGAGTTACAGTTGGCTGGAAAAAAATGTGGAAAGAAGCCTGCAGTGAATTTGTATAGGTCCTGATTTCCCCGCTGGGTCGATATCCGCCTAAGGACCACAGCATTCAACTCCCTTGCCCTCACTCTGAACGCTTAGTTTCTCTCTGCCAATGAGCTGCGCCTGGATGGCTACGATCAGCGCGCTGGGAGACATAAAGGCTGCCCCAATTGCCGGAGAGAGGAGCACTCCAAAATGAAGTCTTGAAATGCGACGATTAACGTGCTCATTTTGAGTTCTGGCGCCTCCGCTGGGTTCGAATCAAGATCTAACGCGTGGTCGCTTTACATCGTGGCAAAGCGGCAGATATAATCCCTCCACCGGGCGAAGTGAGGTAAACGTGGGACGGCAAGAAGCGATTGAGAAATTGAAAAACGAGCTGGATGAGCTCAACGAGAAGCTAGATTCACTGGAGGCCACGGGCGAGAAGATCAGTGCCGACGTGAAGTCAGCCTACACGGAGCAAATGGCGGCGCTGCGCGAACGGAAGGACAAGCTCGCCGAGAAACTCGGCGAAGCAGAGCGCGCAGGCATGGACCTCTGGGAAAGGGTGGCGGGCGATTTTGAGATCGCGCGGGCCGCGCTCGAAGCTGGCATCACGGAGTTGCGGGCACAGTATAAAGATCAGAATTAGATCGGGGCCCCGAATGCCGAGCGTCAGCCCACCTGGTCGGGGGAGAACGTGTTGCACCATGCCACACCCTCCAAAACCGTCTCGCCATCGGCGCGTGTCACGGTGATCGCCAGCTCGGTAACCGGCTTGGATTCATGTACGCTGAGAACTTTGGCCTGCGCGGTGACCGTATCACCGATAAAAACCGGGGCCGTGAGCCGCCAATCCTGGCTGAGGAAGACGGTACCGGGCCTGGGCAGGTCTTCGGCCACAAGAGCATGAGGCAGGCCGGTCGTCAGGCCGCCTTGCAGGACAGCTCGAGTTGGGAAGTCATGGCCCAGACCTAATCGGTGGCGCGGATAGGCGGCGGGGGGAGCCCAATGCTGGCTGGATTACGTCGGAACATAGCCGAGGCGAGGATCGCTCAATAGCGAAACTCGTGCACGAGCGCCAAGGTTTCAGGTCCGATTGTTCCCTCAACCATCTCGACCAACTCTCCGTCAATCCATACCCCCACTACGAATTCCTGCTCGACCTCGTTCCCGCAAGTTGCATAGTAATCCACGATCACCTGATAATTGCCTGAGGGCGCCGTGCCAGCCTTCCAGAAGATGCTCTCCAGCGGCTCGGTTGTCGCCGTGAGACAAGATCCATTGGCTTCGTATTCCAGCAAGCCCCCAGTCAACGACCGAGGATTCTCGAAGTAGATCTCCTCCTCTCGCGGATCAATTACGTGCAAATCCAAATCTGCAACAGACTGCCAAAGAAGAGAAACCACCAGATCTCCGGTTACCTCAATCTCACCTGCCCTTGATCGCAAGGCGGCGGACCGTGGGATGGATGTCGGCTGCGGAGTCGGCAGCGAAGTCGGGGTGGGGCTCGGAGGCGGTTGCACGCCACCGCAGGCAAGTGCGATCTCATAGTTCACCCCTGAAACGTCGCTGATCAGCGTGAAGCTGTAAGTTGCCCGTCTCGGCAGCAGGAAACTTCGCGTGTCCGATAAACTTGCCCCACCGCGGGCTTGAATCAGGCTCTCATCTTCGAGCTGAAGATCGAACTGCAGGTCGGAACTGTCGCTTGCGCTGAGGTAATGCACAGAGAGCACATCCCCCGGCTGGCCCTCAATCTGCCAGGTGACGTTGCTGTGGGGAAGGAGCTCATGACGGATGGACTGGCCACAAGGCAAAATTAAAGGCAGCAAAGGCTCAGGCGATGGGGTGGCGGTTTGAGGTTCGTCTCCCAAGGTGCCGCTAGAAAACTTCCCGCTGGTCTCCTGTGAAGGACCCGCTGAAGTTGAGACGGTTACTGCAAGTAGCCCCGCTGAGAGAGCCATGCAAGCCGCCAGGCCCGCCAGCCCGGCAAGGCCTCCCGCGAGCAGAACGGGGGTGCTGCGGGCACGATCGGAGGTCCGCAGCACCCGGTAAAGTCCGAGACTGAATTTGATATTTTGCCCTCAGGCGCTACTTCGTGGATATGTTTGCGGTCACCTTGCTGGGTCGCTCCGCCTTTAGCTTGGCAACCTGTCGGCCGTTGTCACGCCAGGCTTCGGCCACCATAGGGGCCGAGTATGTGTAGAAAACCTCGCGAACGGGCTCCTTGATCAGAAAGAGCAGAATGACAACATCCACCCCAGCCGTCAGAGCGTACGTCGCAATCGAGCCGAGCCCCAGACCGAGTACAGCGAGCCAGTTGGGAGCAAGCGATCCGATGCCGAGCGCGACCGCGCCGGCCTGGCCGAAGAGCCCGCCGATGATCCCAAGCAGGGCCAGGAACACGGCTCCCATTCGAGCCGAGTTCCTCATCTTCACCAGGTCTCTCCCAGTAACGGCATAGAGGCTAACGAGCAGCAGGCTCAGTAGCGTGCCGATGATCGGCAGGAAGAGCTTCTGAGCTAGTCCCGTCGAGCCATCACTGAGTATCGGCAGAATGGCATAGACGATGATGGCCACCGCACCGATCAGGTAGGCGATCGCCATCAGGAAATGGTAAGCCGAGGCGAGGCTTACCTGGTCGTGAATGACTCTATCTTTGGTGTTCATTTTGGTTCTCTCCTTTGCGCTAGGGTCGGTCAGTGCAACGGCGAAATCATGAGGTCATCGCCGAAAGTCGGATAAGCAAAATCTGTTGCTTCGCTGCCAATGGTCGCGAGCTGTGAATCGGCGAGCTCCGTCAACCCAATCGGCGCGGACTTCGAGCTCGGATCCTGATCGGAAGGTGCTGGGATGGTGAGCAAGTATCCGACCGGCAGAATCGTCAAATCGTTGAGGGCGTTCACCCGCAGGATGTCATCCGCAGTGGTCCTGTGCTGGTCGGCAATCGCTGGAAGGGTATCGCCCGCCCTGACGGTGTACGAGGCCACAGAGGGCGACCAAGCGGCCAAGTCGGTTCGCCTGAGCACATCGAACCCGCCAAGACCGGTCCGGCGGCGCCAGCTCCCGCAGTTTTCACAGGTACTGCGCAGCACCCCTGCGTCTGGATCCATCGGGTCGTATAGCAGAACCCGTTCGATCCAAAAATCCCCATTTGCCTGTTCTTGATTTGTGACTGTGTAGCTACGGCCATCGCCATCCACTTCAGTGACGACGAACATATGCGAGAAGGCGCCACGGCCTGAGTACGTGAAAAGAAAGTCGCCGGGATAAAGCGGCCACTCCGAGAAATCAAAGCGCTCAATCGATTGGGTGAACCGGTGGATTCGGTATTGGTCGCTCGGGAACAGGGACCATGGCCGGCCGTTAGTGAGGGGATCGGCCAGCCAGTAATTGGCGAGGTCGGTGACCGGCCCGGCCGCGCTTGGCAGAAGCCCAGTGTGCTGAAGAATGGCTGCGGCCAGCGGCCCACACATGTTGGACGGATCCTCATATCCATACCGTTGAAAACCAATCGCCCGTGCGACTTGTAGGGTCTCTTCCCGAGAGCCGGTAACAAATGTCTGGGCTGTCGTGCGGAGCCTGTCCTGCCAGCCCAATAAATCCTGTGAAAGCTTGGTCTGCAGCTCGCGAAGGTCGCCGAATCCGGCTTCGCGCATCCAACTGCATATAATCGGCCCGCCGTGTGGGTCTGTGGCGCCGGCCGAATCGAAGTAGCCCTTCCTTCCGGCGAAATACCCATACTTGCCCAGCAGTTGGTCGAGTGCCTGTCTCGAAAGTTCTCTATCGCCTATGGCCACCGCGTGAACATGGATTTCGGAGCCGGGGTAGAGCTCGTCCTCATCACGCAGCCAGGCCGCAAAACCCGCGGCTCGAAGCGCTCTAACAACCCCCTCGATCTCACCATAAAGGACCCGTTGCGTTTGAGGATGCTTGACCGAAATATCCAGAACCCCACGGTCACGATGCGGGTCGGGCATTGGGAGCTTGCCAGGGTGATCGATGGAGACGATCGCGGTTTCCGTCAGATCGATGGACCCGCCGTAGATCTGCCCGGCCTGTTGAAGCATCCCAAAGGTGCGAACGCTCAGCACCCGTTCTCCTACTTGGACCGGGGAATAATCCTCCACAGGGGAGCCGCAGCCGGCCGGTTCGAATCTGGCTGTCGCGGCAGTAAAGGGGACTAGCTCCTCCAAGGAAGACGGCTCGGCTTGGGGCGGGCCATCGGAATTGGAATGGGTGGTTTCAGCAGCCGGAACAAGTGGCACGATCGGCTGGGATTGGGTGATTGAAGATAAAGGCGTCCGGGTGAGCGATGGGTCGTCCTGGCCATCCGCTTCTGATGGCGCATTTTCGGGCGCGATCGTGGTGATCGCAACCGCCACGGCAAGCACAACAAAGATCGCTTTCACCATGGAAAGCAGGACCGCCGAAGCGATCAGAGGCAGACGGAGATCGGCGTTGCCGACGATTAGCATAAGCTCGGTGTTGACCCGGTCGAGAAATGAAATGCCCGCTGTCCCTTACCGACAACGGGCCACTCCAGACCGCGATCAAGGTAGCACGAGATCCGACCTCGCAGCCTTACACTTGATTAACAGCCCGCCAGATCTGCCCTACAGATGGGGTGGGGGATCCCGACTTCAGGGCGGGCCTCCGACAACCACGGCCTTAATGCGGATTTCAATCTCAGCGAGTGAGCTTTGTCACTTACTGCGATTCCGGACCTATCCAACAATATAGATAGGTCTTGTCACTATTTTTGGTAATCGTGGCAAACACCAGGGTTTTTGGGGCTCTTGGCTACGGCCTTGCGCCTGAGGTGCCGACTTCCTTAACCACCATTCTTAAGTAGGCCCGTCAGGTCCTCTACAGTGGGTCTGATATGTGCCGTGTGCGAATGAAGTGGCCGCTGGGGCATGAGCGTCGCTGTCGAATAGAAAGATGAATGACATTCGCCGGCGACCGGTCGCGATTTTCGCAGGTGTGCTGCTTCCGGCGGTCTTGATCGTGCTGGGCTTGATCTGGGCAGCGGGTGCGAGGGTGCCCGGATCGAATGGCGAGCTCATCTATTTCAGAGGGATCAATGATCGGGGGAGCCTATTGCCTATCGAGGATCCCTGGAATTCACCGGTCCTGGCCTGATGATGGACGGCCGCCCTAGCTGCGAATCCTTTCACCGCCAGCAGGCACGAGGCGGTGTGCACATGGTGCACATGCAGGGATTGGAGGCGCCGGATATCCGCTGGTCAGTCTTGGCTGAAGCCCAGGGACCATTACCCCGAGGCGCGTCAGCCGGAAACGCCTCTTTCGATCTTGAAAAGCAGATACGCCAAAGGTGAAATTAGCAAAGAAGAATATGCGGGGATGAAGAGCGAGCTTCAGTAGGGTAGTTTCGCTCTGGATCATCGTAGAGCCGTAGACTCCATCGCTCGTTGTCTCCTACTCGCGCTTATTTCCTACCTAGGGCCTCTGATAGCCCGGTCACTAGCACGCCCAAACTTCTACCGCGCCCCTTACTTTACAGGGCCGCAAAGCGCCAGCCATGATCCCTCGGCCGGGGGAAGTGCTGAAAATCACGCGTACCTTAGGGTCACCGCTCTGAAAACCGTCCCCCGACCCAAGATCAGTGATTCCCCAATGCCGAGCGTCATCCCACCGAGTCAGGGGAGAATGTGTAACACCATGCCACACCCTCCAAAACCGTCTCGCCATCGGCGCGTGTCACGGTGATCGCCAGCTCGGTAACCGGCTTGGATTCGTGTACGCTGAGAACTTTGGCCTCCGCGGTGACCGTATCACCGATAAAAACCGGGGCCGTGAACCGCCAATCCTGGCTGAGGAAGACGGTACCGGGCCCGGGCAGGTCTTCGGCCACAAGAGCATGAAGCAGGCCGGTCGTCAGGCCGCCTTGCACCACTAATTTCCCAAACCGAGTGCCGGCCGCAAATTGCGCGTCAAAGTGCAGAGGATTACGGTCCCCTGTCAGCTCAGAATATGAGAGCACGTGCTCGGTTGTGAAGGTATTGCTTCGCCGAGCGGTCTGACCCACGTAAATACCCATCCCACATCACCTCTCCAACGACGGGCCGGATTGGGAAAGTTTATCCGCGGCCCACGGCTAGTCGAGCTGCGGCCGATGAACGGCGCAGCGCGAGCATCCCCCAAATACCTATTGCAGGTCCAATCGCAAGGAACGCAAAAGCCCATTCCCAGCCGACCCAAGAAACGAGGCTCGGGATCAAGCGGATTGTGAAGAGCGTCAGGAGAAAGCCCATGCTCGTTTGAAGCGTCAAAGAGGTTCCAACGTATCGCGCATCGGTGAGCTCGCTCACGCTTGCCGAGAATTGGGCAGAATCGGACACGACGGCGAAACCCCACACCAGGCTCAGCGCGATCAGCGGTATGGGTGGTCCGCCAAATAAGAGGCCGACAATCAGGCAGCACGCGCCACTAATTCCCATTAGCAGCGAAGTAATGACCGTCCTACCTATCCGGTCAGCCAGCAGACCGGCGAGCAAGCTCCCGAGTGCGCCCGCGGCAAATACTGCGAAGGAAACCAGGCCGGCAAGGCGAGCGTCCAGGCCAATCGAGGCAAAGCTGGCCACCAAGAATACCGGAAGCCAGGCCCACATGGCAAAGAGCTCCCACATGTGGCCTAAGTAACCAATGTTGGCGAGCACGATCTCACGTTTGCGCAGGATTACGCCCACATGACGCCAGTTGAAGTGCGGCGCCGGCGCCGAAAAGGGTCCTTCGCGGATGAACAGAGCCGCCACGAGACCACCGACCGCGGCCAGTGCCGCCGACAGATAAAGCGTAAAGGCCCAGTGTCCAAGGCCTCCGGCGGCGTTAAGGAGGTGCGGCGCACCCGATCCGAGTGTGAGCGCACCTACCAACAGACCGATCCCGAGCCCACGGTCGGATCGGGTCCAGGTGGCCATGATCTTCATTCCGACCGGATAGACACCGGCGAGGACCAACCCCGTCAAGAAGCGAAGCATCAATGCGAGGCCCAAACCCTGGGCCAATGTCGGAATCAACGCGGTTGCCAGGGCCGCCAGGCCGGCTGAGATCGACATCATCCAGCGCGAGGGCAGCCGATCGGCCAAGCCGAGCAGCGCCGAGCCGAAAGCGCCCACCACAAAACCAATCTGAACCGACATCGTCAGCCAGGCACGCCCTGAGTCATTCAGATTCCAGATCTGCGTCAGTTGAGGCACCACCGCGGAAGCTGAAAACCACACCGACATACTCAGCAGCGTGGCAACCGACAGCAGGATCAGCGTGGGCCACTTGCCGATGACTATGGTTACGCGAGGTCTAGCGAGTGCTTCGCCCATGTAGGAGGCCTCCACCTCTCCGTGTTTAGTGATTGGAACCCGGCACGACCCGGTTTCGGTGGGCTATTGAGTGGTCTCTGTGTCGTCGCCCTGAACCATCTGGCGAATCTGTTCCACCACTTCGGGGTTGGCCAACGTGGTGACATCGCCGATATCCCTGGCGTCGGAGATGGCCGCCAGGACGCGGCGCATGATCTTTCCGGACCGCGTCTTC